>ERZ773217.1076-NODE-1076-length-22819-cov-4.152170_pt1 | contig 22819 bp, 17 predicted proteins | sample MGYA00580995_ERZ773217 | MGnify/ENA primary metagenome ERZ773217 (study PRJEB29015, sample SAMEA2737772) | human gut metagenome | biome: human gut; feature: human-associated habitat; material: faeces | place: China | collected 2012 ...
TGCAAGTGAATGCGGAACCGGTGATCTACCGCTGGAAATGGAAGCTTGAAGACATTGAGTCCGCATTTGCTTAATTGATAACGTATTTATAGATTGAACTACTAGTTATCAAACTGGCGGTAAAAATAGTTGAATACCGACTAATAGGCATTGTAGCAAATAGATCACCTCTCAGAAATAAATTACCCACCATAAAGAATTTCAACATGTATCAATCTGCGAATTGAGAAAATCTGGATGCTATCTCGATCAATTGAATATGTATTGTTAGCCTATTAACCTCAAAGTTCTTTTAGGGAAATAAGAAGATTGAAGCATTTGCTTTCACTAAAATTTAAGGTTAACGTCAATTCCTATGCGAAATAATTAAGAGGAGAAAATTAAAGTTCCTCTAAAACACTCTGGTCTTCATAATTACTGGTTGAGTCGCGAAAGGATTTCTTTCAACTGAGTTTGTTCAGTCGTCTTCGATTTAAGGCCAAGTTTCCCATAGGCATGAAAGCGGTGACTCTCGACGGTACGCTCACTTAATCCAAGCCGTTCAGCAATTTCAAAATTCGTCAGTCCTTCTTTTACAAGTGCCAGCACTTGCTTCTCTCTCATCGATAAAGATTGATAACGCTTATTCAACTCTTCTATATTTCCCTGACTTTGGTCCGTTGAATCTTTCCCTATGGCTTCAGAAATGGCATCGATCAGCTCTTGCGGATCAACCGGTTTTTTCAAAAGGTTGTCCGCTCCTTTTCTAAACACGGATATCGCCATATCAAGATCCGCGTGAGCAGTTAGGAAGAGAATCGGATGAGAGAAGCCTTTTTCTTTCAAACGATTTTGAAGTTCAACGCCGTTCATTTTCGGCATTAGATAGTCCAAGACAAGACAACCCGGTCTCGAAGAATCATCCAAAACAAGAAAAGATTCTGCCGTCGGATATGTTTTAACTTCCCAGCCTTCTCCTTCCAGCATATAGGCTAAGCCTTCCAACAAGTCCATATCGTCGTCGACAATACGGATTAAAGGGACGATTTTGTCATTGTCACTTTTCATTTAAGTCCTCAGGTATTGGAAGAGTCAAACAAGCCGTTGCCCTTTTATCATCGACATCTAATCTAAAGTTTCCTCCATGGCGAGCAGCAATGGCCTTAACAATTAACAAGCCTAAGCCAAGGCCCTCCGGTTTGCTGGAGGAAAGAACATTAGACGGAGACTTCGTTAAGCTTCCTCCATTGTCGGAAACGATAAGTACAGCCTTATCGTCTTCCTTTGACAGAGCAATAGAAATTAAAGGATGGCGACGTTGATGCTGGCTAATTGATTCAGCTGCATTTTTTAAGAGGTTGTGTACTACCAACTCAATCTCAAGTCTGCTCCCTCGCATGGTGATGTTTTCATTGACAGCCACCTGTAGAGCTCCGAAATAAGAGCCGGAGTCTTTGAAGTCCTTTAGTGCGGAATCCACAGCGGCCGAAAGCGAGAACTTTTCATACTTCCCTGCCTTCTGCTTTGCGTACTTACGTACATCGTCCACGATCCTTTGAGCGCGATTGGATTGAGCTTCGATTTTTTCAAAAACAGTTAGAGCTTCTTCAGAGGTTAGAACGCCCTTCTCTGCCTTCTTCTTAGCTCCAAATAGAAAAGCTCGGATTGTCGTCAGTGGCTGACGCAATTCATGTACGACGATTGAACTGAGCTGATCAACCACGCCTAAACGTTCAAGCGCACTGAGTTTTTCAGATGCCGCCTTTTCCTTTCGTCTCAGCTCGTTCTGTTTTTTAAGAGACTCTGTTAATGATCTCGTTCTTTTACGAACAATTTGTCCGAGAATGAAACTTAAGAGGAGTGAAGAGGCAAAAAGTCCAATGCCTAATAGGAGCCAGCCCGCATATCTCGTTCTGAATTCTTTCGAGAACCAATCTTTCAAAAACCCGAACGGGCCTATCTGCAGATCTTTGAATAACTCATCAGTTCTTGTCGAATTGGTAGCAATACTCCAGCCCATGCCACCTTCTGCCTTCGGCATTGCAAGAAGAGCTTCAGCGGCTTTCCTTGCAACCGCAGGTTCAGCGGTAGGCATCGTAGAAACAGACCAATTAGGATAAAGATCCGTGGAAGCAAGGCAGCCTGTCGCATTTGGTTTAAGTCCAATACCTTTGAGGTTCTTCCATACCTCACCATCCTTTGGATACGTATCTTCTAAAAAACAGCTCGACACTGAGCCGACGTCGGCTTTTCCGCTTATGACGGCATTTACCACTTTTTTGAGGTCCCTGCCTACGTAATGGACGGAGCTGAAGAAGGTATAAGGGTCGTAGCCTTGTTTAACGAGTTCTCCAAGTCCGATTTGATGGCCATAGAAACCGCCTTTCAGATTTGCGACTAAAGAATGTCCCTGCATGTCCTCAAGACTATTAATCGGGCTGTCTTTTCTTGTAATAAACAAAGTTCCATAGGCCTCATTAGGGTTTGGCAAACGATCCGAGACCATAGTTGCCAATTCTTTGGCCCCTTTCTGTGCCATTCGCCTGGACAAGCCTGAGGTAGAAAGGAAAATGTCGATTTTTCCGTCTTCTAAGTTTTTCTCCAGCTCGGGAAGAGGCAGACGCACGATTTTAAGGTTCTGCGGGCCGAACGTTTCTTTAAGAACGTTAAGCGTCGGCTCTACGATCTTCTGATTATTATCTTGCGGAGGATCAAGGCTTACACCTACGACAACCTGTTCAGCCGCGTGGACTGTAAGGAGCATTAGCTGGGATAACAGGAATATTGAGATTCGAGCGAACATTTTTAGTTGAAAGATCCCCTTTTACTAAATTTTAAAAGAATGAGTACTTAAGTATCGAAGTCGATATCGTTGTTGATGCAGCTCAATAGAAATACTCACTCAAGGAGAAATCTCAATGTTCAAAATCTCAAAACTCGCGCTGCTTTTATCTGCAGGCCTTTTAGGAACGAACTTATACGCAGCCTCCTCAGTAGAATTTGTTCCCGGCAAATATATCGGAGAAGCAAACGGTCGAAACGGCCCGATGAAAGTCGAAGTCACTGTTAATCAGAACAAGATCACCAACATCCAAGTTCTTTCTCACCGAGAATCTGCCGGTCTCTCTGACGCGCCGCTTACTCAACTGCCGAAAGAAATTATCGAACGGCAGACACTTAAGGTCGACAACATCGCCGGTGCCACTTTCAGCAGCCAAGGTTTAATTAAAGCAACTCAAAACGCTTTGAGCAAAGCCACTAAAGACCTTTCACCTCTGCTTCTTACCACTTTGCCAATAAAAGCAAAACAAGCCATGAAAGATGAGAAGGCTGATATTGTTGTTATCGGATCGGGTATTGCCGGTTTGACAGCCGCCATTGCCGCTAAAGAAAAAGGCAAAAACGTTCTTGTCATTGAAAAACAAGGAATGTTAGGCGCCGGAGATTCTATGAACATCTCTACCGGTATTACTGCCGGCGGCAGTAAGTTCATCCAAGAACACGGTATTAAAGGCAAATCCACTCAGGATTATGTCGATCACCTGATGAAACAGGCCAAAGACAAAGGCATTCCTATTAATAAAGCCAATGTTGAGACTTATGCACGCAGAGGCGGAGAAATCATCGACTGGTTAGAGCAGCTTGGCGTTCCCTTCGGCCGGTTCCAAGAAGACAAGTACTTCCACATCACTAAAGACGGAAGCGCTCCCGGGCCTCACATCATGAAGGCACTGAAAGCCGAAGTCGAAAAACAAGGTATTCCGTATCGCCTCAACAGCAAAGTCACAGAAATTCTGTCTGATCATGGAAAAGCCGTCGGCGTTGAAGTCTCTACTCCGGAAGGAAAATACAAAGTTCTGAGTAAAGCGGTGATCGTTGCTACAGGCGGATTCTCCGCGAGCCCGGAACTCCTCAAACGCTACGCACCTGACTGGATCGGTCGTCCGACTACCGGCGCATCTTCTCTGACCGGCGACGGCATTCGAATGGCTCAAGCGATCGGTGCAGACACCGCATCCATGGAACAGATTAAAGTTAATTACCTCTGCCACCCGCTCACAAAGAAAGACGGTGTTTCTCTGACGGCCATCACGCCTTATACCGTTCTTGTCAATCATGACGGCAAACGCTTCGTTGATGAAAATCATCCTTCGATTAACTTCAAGAGCAAAGCCATGATGAAGCAGCCGAAGCACGAAGCTTATGCTGTTGTTGATCAGAAAGCGATGGACAACCTTAAGTTGATGCGCAACTACGCGGACGCCGGTTACTTTGTCAAAGCAGAAACGATTCCGGAACTTGCCAAAAAACTTGATGTCAACCAAAAAGCTTTCATCGAAACAATGGATGCTTACATCAAAGACTGCAAAGAAGGATTGAAGAACGATAAAGCTTTCGGAAGAAAGATTCAGTATCCGATGCTTAATCCGCCCTACTATGCGGCCCTTGTGACACCGTCCATGCAGTCCACTTATGGCGGTATCAAGACCAATACCAAAGCTGAGGCTCTTGATACTAAAGGTCATGTTATCCCTGGACTTTATGCAGCAGGTGCAGCTTCCGGTCATGAAGCTTATGCCAATGAGGTTGGATTTGCGGCCATTATCGGTTTGACATACGGTCGAATTGCCGGTGAAAAAGCTGCGGCATACGTTAAGTAATACGAAATATTAGGTTTAATAGAGCCCCGAATAGCCAACAGGTTCGGGGCCCCTGTAAATTAATCAGAAAGGTTTAATTCACGGCCTCACAGGTCCAAGTAAAACAACCGAAGTTACTACCCCTCTTTTTAGCGGCTCCATGTAAGATCTAGTTGCTTCTCAGCAATTCATAGCAGTCAATGAAAAAACAAGTCAACTTATCAATTTTGTCCATATAGAAAGGATCAATTTCCGAAGCTCCTAAATGATTAGTTGTTGTCATCTTCTTGGAAATCTTCCTCCGTATCTGTTTCTTCCAATTGATCACTAAGCTGAGAATAATATTCGTCTCTCGCGTTGATCCATTTTTTTAGTGATTTTCTACCGGTTAGCCGTTTGATTCTCCCTCTAATCGGGCCAAACTCGTTCCCTCGGAATTGTTCAACAGTTTCCACGTAGAGGGCGTTACGAACGCCTTTAATTTTTTTTCTCTCTAACTAAAATTTTATTAAAACCGCACTGGATGACGAAGCCGGTTGGAACTAACTTGACCCAAAAAATTTCGCGAAAGCCGCCAGTCTGTTTTTGAGCCAGAAACCTTATTTCGTTATTTATGTACTTGGTCTCAACCAAATCTTCCGCCATCCGGCTAAAGATCTCGTAAAAATCGAATAGTTCATTTGCTGTCTCCTCCTCAACTTTCTCAGTTTGGCGGTCAGAGGAAGTCCAAAAATCAATGAATTCCTCGAAGTTTTCAAACTCTAAGTCTTCCTCCTGTTCAGATTCCGCAAATGTAAGTTTCGAAGCTTGAAGAACTTGGGAAAGAACACCTTTAGTCGTCCTTATATTGGACTCAGAAGAGGAGTTGTCTTTGATTTCCTTCAGCTTAATTTCCATGCAAAGATGGAAAAGTTTATTAAGAAGATTTTGAACATTTCTGCTTCTTTTATTGACCCATGGATCGGTTAACAGATTTTCTTCTAAAATGAAATTACCCGGACCAATATCCTCAACTTCGGCCACAATCTCTTCAAATGTTTTAGGCGCATTTTCGTCGTTGTCCATCCACTCAAAAAGGTTTTGGCGCTTAAGCAATTCCTCATATATTCTCGGATAAGCAGATTGCATGCAGACCACTGCCATAAGGAGTTTTAAGAAAATCTCGGGATATTCTCTTTCAATTCTTGACGGATTAAATTCATGGATTTTCCTCACAAGAGAAAGCGTATTGACCATTCGTTTGATTGAACGCGGATTCTTTCCGCAAGAATTCAAAACAAGACTTGTGATATCGGCAAGGAAATCTTCATTTTCCAGAGTTTTTGTCCGCTTACAAAATTTAATATCTGTTAAAAGCGACTTCAAGAAAGTATCGATCTGGTAGCTCTCGATCGGGACTCGGAAAGAGAGCTGAATAATCTTGTCAAAAAATGAACGAAATTCTCTCTCGTTGCTTTCTGTCTTCTTACCGAATCGACTCACAAGTCCTTCCACAACAACCTCATAATCGATAGCAAGAATAAAAATGCAATTTTCCGCTTCAAAGAGGTTTTTCAAAAGAGAAAGAATTTGGACGGCAACGGGTGGATCCAGTCGATCGAGGTCATCAATAAAGAAAATAAAACCTTTCACCCGGTTTTTGAGCCTTTGCCCTTCGTTGTACTCTTTTAGATAAGTGGCCACAGATTCTTTGAATTTTCTTCTAACATGCTCCGGCCCTTCTTGTTCACTTTGCATCGCTTCCCTAAAGTCATCCAAAGACTCAGGATTAAGTCCGACGGAGTGGATTCCAACTTTCGCAGCAGTCAAGGCGATGCCTCCAAGAGAATTCATTAACTTGCGTCCAACTTCTCTAGCTGTGGTAGAAGAACCCAAAAGTTTATCCATTTGAGCATTCATCTCTCGCGCAACACCTTTAATGACAGCCACTTGCGCGTCACTGTCATTCTTTAGCATAGAGTATTGCCATGTGTTAACCCACACTCCGAGATAAGGCCTGGATTCATCCTCGTCGAGCAGGCGTTCCTGGGGAGGTTCGTCTGATGATGGAGGAATAAAGTTCGCGCAGCAATGCGCGTAGAGCGAGTTCATCAAAGATGTTTTTCCACATCCCCATTCTCCTTGCACCGCTATTGTCATCGGGGTTTGTGCAGTTTTGATGAAGCTGCACAAAGCCATTATGTAATTCGAGAGGCCAAGCTGATCCTGAAGATTAGGTGCTAATGGTAAATCTGTAACATTGGATTGTTCGCTCATGATTTTGTTTCTTTACTTGGAAATTGAGAGAGTAATCGAGTTTACCGCTCAAAGCGAAAAAACAAAATCTTTCAATGAAAACTCCCATCCTTTTACGGATAAACACGCATTAATCCTGCGTGAGCACGGACTCATCATTTAGATTCACTTTTGAAGATGAAGCAAGTACCAAAAAAAGAGCCTTAAAACTCGCTTTGATCCCATACCAGTTCGATAAATTGTTTCCGGCACTTGGTTATTCGTTTAACACCGAAGTTTTTGCCGTAATCACTTGCCTCAGAGGCTCTGTCGCTTCGGCTAGATCTTTACGGTTTAAGGCCGCTAGAAGTGTTTCAAGCAAAGTTGCTCTTTCCTCAAAAAACTCCTTCTGCATATCTTTGACAAGATGTTTAGTGGATTGGAAGTACGTTCTCACAACACCCGCAAACACCTCAATGACGCGATTACCGCAGCAATTAAGCATTAGGCCTCTAAGAAATTTTCGAGGTTGAGGTCGTTTTACCATTTAAGATTTCCATTCCTTGATGTAATTGGCCGCTTGATTTGCAACAATTCTGCCAAATACCAAACTCTGAGAAAGTATCCCGCCTCCATGGTAATCGTGAGCACCAATATGAACGCCGACGGCCTTGACTGCAGCAACAGGCTTGGATGCAGCCGGTTTTTTAAGACGAGTTGGGATAATTTCCTCGTTGCACTTGAGGATTTTGCTAATCAATTTGCAGGCAGATACTTTAACTTCTTTGGTCTGAGGATCACAGATAGTCGTCCTCCATAAATGTACTTAATAACGTCTTTTCTAGTTTCAGTACGTCTTCCGACGTGAGGAACTCCTGATAAAGGTCTGCCCATGATTGTCCCTCTCAATAATGATCGCGTTGTAACACGATCGTTATGAAAAGGAAGAAAAACTCAATAATTCAGATAACTACGGCTAAAAAAGAGATTTTTACTTAGTTGGATCGCTTTTGGTTACTTTAAGGATTAAAGGCGGCATCGAGATCAGAAAAACTCAGCTTAGCACCTGAAAACTCTCGACTGCATGAGTGGGTGAAAAGTGGTTTCACCTCAATCCCATGAAAAGCATTTGCTTTGAAGTTTTTGCGACAGAAAAACCATGTTTTATGTAAAAAGCCGCTGCATCTTCTGAAATTGGGTGAACAACGAGCGCAACGATACCAATCGTTTCAGCAGCGGCCTTTACGATTCTCACTGCCTCGTACAACAAAGACTCTCCAAGTCCGTGCCGTTGGTATTTATTATCGACTGCAAGCCTCCCAAGTAGGATTACAGGCAACGGTTCCGGCATGTTTCGCCTCAGTTTGGCTCGAAGGTCCAAATGCCGAACAGAATGAGAGGCTAACGAAAAATATCCTGCCACATCCCCAGTTTCCGTTGAGAAAGATAGAAAAGTACGACTTGCCCCTTTGATTTCATTCTCCAGAGCCTTTGTCTTCAACCAATTATCAAGAGTCAACTCTCCACACTGAAAGTGTTGGAATAATTCTTGATGCTCTTCTCTTAACGGCAATGGCTTCGTAAATGGGATCATTTCATTCTTCCCAGACCGGCGTAAGATTCAGCAAACGCCTTCTTGCAGAAAGAATTCGCGGATCTTTCTCCCCTTCTGTCAGTTGATCCAAAAAATCGTTGAATTCTTTTTCGGGGAGATAAGTTGCTCTTTCGTCGTCCAATAAAGCACTGTGAAGAGAACGTAGTCCGTCAATAACCAGTGCTGTTTTACTTTCACCTGTTTTTTCCACTAAGTCATCCAACATCGCCTTATCAAATTGACTAAGCCTAACTGTAAGTGCCGTCATAAAATCACCTATGAAACTACATTATGCTGTCACTATTGTACTGCAAATTACATTACAACATTTATTTTCTATTCCTGGTGCCCATACTGTTCAAAAGAACTCAGATGAGGTGTTGCAGGATGATTAAGAGAAGATCGTTATTCCAAAACTGAATAACTGCACTAATAGACAGTTCCTCTGGTCAGTCCAAGAAATCAAAATGGCTGCATCACCTCATTTCTCGAGTAATAAGGAGAGCACATGACAACCAAAAAGCTTACACGTCGGACTTTCTTAGGTACGACAGCCGTGGGCGCCGCTTCAACTTCACTAAGTTTGAATACTTGGGCACAAGCCATTAACAATCAAAAATCACCTTTGATTAACGGAACGATTCCGGCCCTGGAAGACGACGTCAGGGTTGTTAATACTTACCATGAGATCCATTGTCACGGACAATGCATGCTCAAAGCACACGTCAAAGACGGAAAGCTTCTAGCACTAACCAGTGCCGGCGACATCCCTTCCAAAGGCTGCCTTCCTTCGGATGAGTCTATCGGAAAGATGCAGCGTCGAGCCTGCATGAAAGGCTATGCAGAAAGAAAACGCTTGTATGCTCCCGACCGCCTTAAATATCCTCTGATACAAACGATTGAAAGAGGAAATACAGCCGGTTTCAAACGTGTTTCCTGGGACGAAGCATTAGACAGAGCATGCGAGGCAATCCGCAAAATGCAAGATCGCCAGAAAGAACTCGGCTATCTGCCGATTTGGAACAATGGCTGCGCTCCGCTAAATATGCTGGGACCATGCCTTTCTGCTTACGGTCACCATTCAGCCGGCAACCAAAACGACTGCCTGTATAACGCATTAGGAAAAGGCGTTAAAGGACATCCTGCAATCGATACGCTGAACTCCAAACTGATCATCGTTTGGTCGGCTGATCCTCAAACCACCTCTCCGCACTTACCTTTCATCATGACAAAGGCAAGAGAGAAAGGTATTCCGATTGTTGTGATTGATACGAGATATACCGGTACGGTAGGCGCTATGGCAACCGGCATTCCTGGTGTGCCTGCTTGGATTGCACCAAGACCGGGAACCGATTCTGCGATCCTTGCTGCCATGGCAAACACGATCTTCCGCAGAAATCTTCATAATCCTGCTTATATCAAGGAATATACCTTCGGATTCTTCCCCGGAGACTCTGTCATCAGTAATTCTCCGGCGAAGAGTCCTATTGACGGTCATCCATGGAAAGGTCAAAGCTTCACCGTTCCGCAGGGACAAAGTTTTGTTGAATATTTAGACGAATTGAATACAACACACGGCGGAGAAGAAGGCGTATTGAAATGGGCAGAACTTCTTTCCGGCGTTCCTGCTAAGACGATTAAGAATCTGGCAATTGCTTACGGTAAAACCAAACCTGCCTGTATCTATTCTGCCTGGACAGCCGGCGGTGCACAAAGAACCGGAAACGGTATGTATTACACCTGGCTCATGCTGGCATTAGCTGCAATGACAGGAAATGCCACTGTTCGCGGCGGCGGTATCGGTTCTTTATCTCCGAATGAAGGTATGTCCGTGAAACTCGGCAAAGCTCCAGGAATGGCGCACGGCAAAACCTTTAAACCGCTTTTGTTCTCCACGCACGTCTCGAGCCAAGTCATTATGACAGGGCGCGATACTCGCACCCCGGAACAATTAAGAGAAGACATTAAACTTCTCAACGGCATCGATTTAGGAGAAGATCCGAGACTCCATCTTGAAATGTTCATTAAGGGAGCCGGAAGTGGAGACGTTTTCAATCAGCGTGCGGCCATCAATCCAAAATTAGAGGCTTGGAATAAATTAACTTCCGTCATTGCCTATGACCGCTTCATGAGTACGACAGCCAGGTACTCAGACATTATTTTCCCTGTTGTCTCTCATTTCGAAGAAAGCTTCATCACCGGTTCCAGAGTCAAGACGGATACGAACTTCGTTAATCAGATTCTTGATCCGATGTATGAATGTAAGACCGATTGGCAAATTAATGAATTGATTGCTCAGCGTCTCGGCATTAACTGGGGACGCGACGGTAAATCCGACATTGATGTCATGAAGATTCAATGGGCGGGCGCTAAAGTTCCGGAAAAATACAAGGAACTTAATCCTGAATTCAAACTTCCGACCTTTGAAGAAATGCAGAAGGAAGGCAACGTTCAGCTCTTTGTTAAACCGGAGACTTCCGTCATTGATACCGCCAGATTTGCTCCGGGAGAATTCCCAACCGATACAGGCAAGATTAACTTCTACTCTCCTTTCCTTGCGGAAAGAGGACGATTAAAACAGAAAGCAGCGCGTGCTCAGTATGTCAGACCGCCGGAAGGTATTGAGGATTTGCTTGAAGGTAAGAAAGGAGCGAAAGGAATTGCTTACAGTCTGCAATTCACGACACCTCATATGCCCAACAGAAGCCACTCCTCTTTTGACAACACGACTTCTTTGATGGATGCCTTCCCGCATTGTGTCTTCATCAACCCTGAAGATGCACAAAAACGAGGTATTGCCGACGGAGATGAAGTGTATGTTTACAACGATGCCGGCTGCATGAAGATTCCGGCGCAAATCACATTGCGTCAATTGCCGGGTGTTGTTTCTATCGGTGAAGGAGCATGGTACCAGCCCAGCCCAACGGAAAAATATGAAGCATGGTTTGATTTAGACGGCGATGGCAAACCCGAGAAACACATTGTCGCCGTGGATGTCGGCGGAGCTGTCAACACACTAACGACAGACCGTGATATCGGAGCAGCAGATCCTGTACTTCACCTGCAGACAAACAAGTCAGGCGGATTTGCAGCGGGCGGAAATCTTTGCGAAGTCAGCAAACAAAAACCGGCCTAAGTTCATCGACAAAGATATAAGGAATAAACCATGACTCAATATGCATTTTTCATCAATCAGAAGCGCTGCTTAGGCTGCAAGACTTGTGTCATTGCCTGTAAAGAATGGAATGAGAGCAAAAGAGGAGATGCCAATCTCAACAGAGCATTAACAGAGGAAACAGCAGGAACCTTTGACACACCCGCTTCTTGGGGCGCAGGCGCCAGACCCGATACCCTTAACGGTGCACACTCTAAAGATATTCTTCGCAGATTTGATGCGAAAGAAAACTGGAGACGCGTAACGTTTTTTGAATTCGGTACCAAGGCTCCGAACATCGCCATTGTTCCGTTATCGATCGGCTGCAATCATTGTTCTGAACCGGCTTGTATTCCGGTTTGTCCGGTTAAGGCCATTTCTAAGGAAGATAAATACGGCGCAGTCCGAGTTGATTCTTCTAAGTGCATCAGCTGCGGCGCTTGCCGCGCTGCATGTCCGTGGGATGCGCCTCAGTACTACAAAGATTTGAACGCTGATGGTCCCAGACCTCCGATGACCAAATGCGACCTTTGTTATGACCGATTAGAGAAAGGACTTAAACCTGCTTGTGTTGCTTCTTGTCCGGGACGCGCATTAGAGCTTCTTCCGGTAGAAGAAATTCTGAAGCTTCATCCCAATGCAACGCGCACTGCGCTTGGGTTCAAGCAAGAGGATGTCGATCGCACGAAACCGAACATCTACTTCGAATAAGATGACGCAGCAAAAACCGTAAATATAATTAAAGCGACAAAACACTCAACCCCAACCTCCTTTGAAAGCAGAGGTTGGGGTTTTTAACGGTTCAATGCGTTATTGCTTGATATATTTTGCGGCTTGATTTGCTGCAATCCTTCCAAACACCAAGCTCTGTGAAAGGATGCCGCCGCCATGGTAGTCGTGATAATAGAGGTTCACCGTTTCACCGGCAGCATAAAGTCCTTTGATAGGTGTACCATCCGCTTCGGTTACTTGGGCATCTTTGTTAATCATTAAACCACCGTACACCATGGTGATGGACGGAGTTAACGGATAAAAGGCAAACAGCTTGCCATTGAGATTTATCTTTTCTGCCAAGTTAGATTTTGGTGGTTCGGCCGTTAATGCCTTTCCGTCCTTCACGGAAGCGTTGAATTTTTCCAAGGTTTCTTTTAAGACAGAGGGTTGGACTCCTATTTCTTTAGCCAGCTGCTCATAACCATTTGCTTCAATCAGGCCGCCTTTAGCTCTTTTGAACAACTCAACAGACATGCCGATTCTCTTTTCTTTCTGAAGCATCGCTTCATCGAAAATCAAAGCAACTTTCTGTCCGGTTTGCTGCAATGTAGCTTTACCAAAAGAGGCATAGCCTAGCGATTCATCGACGAATCTTTTTCCTTCGGCATTGATGCCTAAACAGTAAGGTAAAGCTCTGGTAGGAGATCCTCTTCCCTGAGGACCATTAAAGACAACGGGAAGATGCAAAGACTCAACACCTGCCATGCCCATAGTTCCTGCACCAACTTCCTGAGCCAGACGAATTCCGTCGCCCGTGATAAATTTGTTTCCTCGAATAAGAATGTTGGCTCCGCCCGGATGGGCGGCTTCTAACATTTCTCTATTGGCAGAATATCCGCCTGTTCCCAAGATGACAGCTTTAGCGTTAATTTGAAGAAGACCTTTATCCGTTTGGCAAATAGCACCGTCCACAGCGCCTTTCTTATTAACTAAAAGCTGTTTGGCTTTTGTCTTAAATAAGACTTTGCCTCCCTTCTCGATGTACTTATCAAAGAGTGTCTTCAATAATTTCGGCATTCCTCTGTATTGGCCGGGAGATGCGATTCTTACTCCAACGTTCCATGGCGCTTGTTGAAGCCAGGGTTCGAATGCGGCTCCATTGGACTCGGCCCATTTAACAGAATCCAAGATGTTATCTGCCAATACTTCATATAGATCGGTTCTTCCGCCTCCAAGAGATTTCTTTTTTACATCTTCGATAAAAGCTTCCTTGGCTTCCGGAGAATTATTTTCCGGCATTAAAAATGAACCCAGGCAAACTCTTGAATTGCCGCCTCGTTGGTTTTCAGAGGCTTTATCGATCATTAAGACATTAGCTCCGTCTTCTACGGCCTGGAGTGCTGCAACAGTGCCGGCAATACCGGAACCAATTACAAGAATGTCGCAAGAGATTTTTTCTTCAGGCTCTCCGGTTCTCCAAGCAAAAGCCGGAGCGGCAGAAAGGCCCATTGCTGAAAGGGCTAATGAGATCTTTAATGTGTCACGTCGCGAGATCATAGTTTTAATCCATATAAAAAAGGAGACTGCTCAAACAATTTTTGTTCCGGCAGTCTCCTTAGAAAGTTAGAAGTTGATTAAGACCAAGGTTTTTCCGCTGCTGCGGCTCTTCCCGCTAATCTTCCGAAGACAATGCATTCTGCGTTGTTGCAAGCGCCCTGGTAGATGTTGCCCCACATAGAGCCCAATTCTCCTGCTGCATACAGACGGGGAATCGGATTGTTGTTGACGTCCATTACCTGACCATTCACGTTCTTCTTAGGACCGCCCTGAGTGTTCAAGAGGGTCGGATAAAGTTTGATCGCATAGTAAGGTCCGGTTTCGTCCAGCGGTGCGGATACCGCAGCCCCTGCTTTCTGTTCGATGTGAACCACTTTTTTATGGGGATTTTGGATCGGACGATTAAACTGAGTATCTTTTCCAGCCTTGATATCGGTATTCCACTTCTGGACAGCTGCAACTAAGTTTTCTGCAGAGACTCCGATTTTCTTAGCCAGTTCTTCCAGGCTTTCAGCTTTGGTAATGACTCCGTTTGCTAATTCCTGAGAATTGTCTCTGGACCACTTGTAACCTTCTCTATTAATAGAGTATCCGGAAGATCCGCCGACGACAGGTCCGCGTTTGAATGCCTTGTCGTCAAAAATGAGCCAGCAAGGAATAGACGGATAGCTGTGAGAGATCGGATCAAAACGATTAACAACATAGCAGCGAGTGTGGCCGTCGGGAGAGAATTCGTCAGCAAAGCGTTTGCCGTTCTTGTCTACCCAGATAAATGACGGAGCCATCATGGCGACCTGCAGTGCGGCTTTGCAACCAGGAAGTTCGGTTCCCAGCGGGCAAGAATAAGCAGTCATATGCCACAATCTTGCACCCATAGACTGAGCCATTCTTAAACCATCACCGGTGTTACCGGGGTTGCCTAAAGCGTGATAGTTTTCGCCTTGGGCATAGGTTCTCAAAGATTCCGGATCGAATTCATAACCGCCTGTTGTCAAAATCACGGCCTTGTTGACTTTGATATTGATGTTCTTGCCGTTATTAGAAGCAACTGCGCCGACAACCTGGCCGTCTTTCTGAATTAACTGAACGGCTGGAGTTTCGAGCATTACAGGGATGTTTCTCTTTTCTTCTACTGCGTAACGATAAAGATCGAATAAGCAGTCGCCGGAGCGTTTCTTTCCGCGGACTCTGTATTTATCAATAACTTCCCAGCCTGGAAGATTCTGGAAGCCTGCATGACCGTAAACCCAAAGTTCTGTTCCTTCTTTGAGACCGGTCATCCAGTCTTTGACTCCCATGATTTCCTTGCAGAAGGTGTTCAGCAGTTCATCATCTTTTTCGGAGTTCGCTAGATCATAAGTTGCCGTCAGATACTTTAATGCAGTGGGACCGTCCTGCGGAACCATGAAGCCGCCGGAAGAAATAGCCGTGTTGCCGCCCGGCTGAGCCATTTTTTCGATAATTAGGACTTTGGAGCCGTTATCGTGGGCTTCAATTGCAGCGCAAGCACCTGCTCCGCCGTAACCAATCACGAGAACGTCGGTTTCTTTATCCCATTTGGTATCTGCATCTGCTTGTTTAGCTTGGACAGCAGACATAAACGGAACAGCTGCTGAAGCAGCCAAACCGGAAAGAAGCGTACGTCTTTTTAACTGCATAACATTCTCCTTGAGAAATTAAGAATGAATATTTTTAGGGTACTTTTGCTTTGAACTCATGGCACTGATCGCAAACCAGTCGAGACGGCTTGTGACCTTGATGGCACTCAATGCAATTTATTTGACCCATATGCGTATCGTGATAGTTGATATCTCCGCCATCAGTCTTGGCAGCCAGTTTCTCGTATGTGCCACCATGACATTTGAGGCAGTTATCCATTTGGATTTGACCGTTTGGTGTACCTTTACCGTGACAAGCTTCACACGGAATTTGCTTTGCGGCATGTCTATCGGCTAAATATTTAGGGGCATCAGCGGCAAAGGTGAAACAGGAGATCCCGGATAAAACAACCAAAATCGAAATAGCGTTCAGTATTTTCATATTTCAACCTTGAGGGGTTTGAGATTCTTCAAGAGCACTGTTCTGTTTCTTAAGCTCCGTTTAAGGGAAGTGTAATCCCCAATATTGAATATGTAAATAGCTAAGAAATTCTTGAAGAAGCCGACGGGGCCTTGGGTTTTTAGGAGATGAGATTTAAGAAATTATTCTGAAAGCGTGCGGCCAACATGAATAGCCGGACGGGAAAACTAAAGGTTTGTTTTATTTTCAGGAACTGCGAGACTTACCATGTGCAGCAACAGCTTAGTTAGTCAAAATATTCTGATCGTGATGGCGTCGTAAAAATTAAGAAGAATGGCAACTTTTGAGTTTTGCCCGCCAACTGCAATGCATCTCCCAAGAGTCCAATCCATTAAGGGTCACTAAGAGATTATTAGAGAGAGAATATTGAAAACGTAGGCGCTCCCAGCTGGGATTTAAAGGATTCGGTATCAAGAAAACTTTTAACACCGTTTAAACGAAATGAAAATTAAGAGAGAAGGAATGAACTGTCCGCCCTCCCTTCTCTCTCTTACTTTCCTTTTAGTTAGTGTTTGTCCCGCAAAAAGTTTTTGCCAGTTCCAAAGCACGTGCGACGGCTTGATCCATGTCGTAGTACTTGTAGTCGCCGAGTCTGCCTAAGAAAGTAACTTTCTTATTGGTCTTGGCTTTTTCGAGGTATTTTTCGTATAGGCGCTTATTTTCTTCGTTGATGATCGGATAGTATCTTTCGTTCTTGCCTAAAACAAAGGCTTCCGGATACTCATAAGAAACAACCGTGTTTTGGGATTGAGTATCTAAGAAGTACTTATATTCTCCAATCCTTGTGAAGTCGTAGTTATTAGGATAATTAACGACGGAGTTCGATTGAAAATAAGGTCGATTGAAAGTCAAGAAATCAAATCTCAGGCTGCGGTACGGCAGCTGACCAAATTTGTAGTCGAAGAATTCATCGATGGCACCGGAGAAGAAGCAGTGGTCGTATTCATCCAACATGCTTTTATCGAATTCGGTATTCAGGCGAACTTCGATATTAGGATGGTCAACCATCTTCTCGAACATACGGGTGTAGCCTTCTAACGGGATTCCTTGATATTTTGCCTGAAAGTAACGATTATCTCTGCCGACGAAAACCGGAACTCTGCCCGTCACCAAAGGATCTAAATCTTCCGGACGGACACCCCATTGCTTTTCTGTGTAGTGAAGGAAAATTTTTTCGTATACGTATTTGGCCAGGAACTGAAGATCGGGATTTTTACTTTCACGAAGTTTAAGAATCGGGATTTTCTTGTTGAATTCAAATTCAGACAAAAGAGCCGCAATCATCCGTTCAGCCATTTGTTTAGGGAATAACTGCTCAATTGAATTGAAGTTAAATGGAACGGGTACGAGCTGACCGTCCACCAACGCTTTTACTTCGTGCTGATACGGATACCACTTGGTAAACTGAGAAAGGAACCTCCAGACTTCTGTGTTATCAGTATGGAAGATGTGGGTTCCATAGGCATGAATGTCGATAGAGTTTTCGTCGAAGTAATCGAAGCAATTTCCGCCGATGTGATCTTTTCGATCGATAATGACAATCTTGTGGACGTTTCTAACGAGGCTTCCCCCCAAGGTCAGATTCGTTATTCCTGTTCCTACCAACAAAATTTTCATGACAACTCCTTTCGAGATAAATTAAATCTCCTGTACCTTTTGTTCATAATAAAACTCTTTATTTCATAGGAAAACCGTATTATTCAAATCAGTATCAATTCATTTCTAGTAGTTAAGGGAGGCTTTCTGGCGTTGGATGATTTTTTTATTTAGAATAACTACGTGGCGCGCCCTTTGTCGTGTCTGGATATTGGGGAGAACGCGCCATTTTTTCTTTTTCTTAGAATCTGCCTCTTTTTTAACCTGAAAATTCCGCTGTTAGCAATTACGGCAGTGCAACAATAAGCTTTTCAAGATTTTTAAAGGAGTTTTCCAAAGCACCCCTTAAAAACTTTACCTCGGATTGAATCATCTTGAAAGATAAAACAAGGGAAAAGTAATTTGAATAGTGCCTAAAATTCATTTCCTGAGAATTCAGGTGTGGCCTTTAGCAGAAAGTTAGGAACCTATTCCGCCCAAACTCGACCCATTAAAAAATTTAATTTAATGCTCTGAAAAATAAAATTTAATTTTCTAGCTGTTGGAAACAAAAATCGGTTGGAGGTTCTAGTCTAGTTGTTTAAATTGAATTTTTGAACTTGTCGTGATTGTAATAATCGTTATCACCTACTTAACGATTCCTAGGTTAAGACAATCTAGAACGAGACTTTAAGCTCCTTCTGAACCTTAATTCTTGATTTAAATTGTGACCCGTTCCCCAAAAATTTAAGTTCCTGTAATAGGCTGATGTAACAAGAGCTTCGTCAAAATTATCTGAAGGAGAATCTAGTTCTTCTTTCAAATCGTTTGGGTAAATACCCTCTTTGATCTCGCTATTAAATCCGTATTCATCAAAAGGGATACCCTCTTCCGTCAGATGATACAAAATTTTTAAACCCGTTGTGGCTACAGCTATTTTTGCTCTTTGCCTAATGTCCGAAAAAAATTTAGGATAAAAATAGCATAGCTTAGTGTCACTGTTTCTTATGATGTCACAATGTTTGGAAAGGAAAAATGGCACATTCTCGAATAGAAAGTCAGATAGTTGGATATGCCAAAAATCCATAGCAAGATACAACCATTTATATTTAGCTAAATTTTCCTGATTATAATTATTAGAGAAGATAACATCTTTATTCGCATTAGAAACAAAGATATTTATTTTTTCGCCAGTATTTACCTTATGAATTTGAGAAATTTTAAACATATTCATTCTCATAACTACTTCGTGAGAATCGATTTCAGCTCCGTAATTATTAGCAAGAACCTCGGGCGAATTGCCGACAACTGCAATTGTTTTATTTCTTAAAAAAAAATCAAATTTATTATTTTTCCTGTTATTCTCCAAATGATCGAAAAGATAATGAGCCTGACTAATCAATTCATTTGAAAAGCCATTATTATTCGCCAAATGTGCCACTGGCAAAAAATCATGTATTTTATAGGTACCATGTTTATTTATATAGTCCTTTAATCCTACCAGAGCTAGTTCTTGTTCATTATTCTCTAACAGGCAAGATATATAAGTAAGTTGGACCTCAGGAATCGGGTTATTCCTACAAAATAAAAGGTATTGTGCAATAGAGACGGTTCTTTGGCTTGCACCTTCATACCTCCATAAACTTTGTAAAAAAATTCTCTCTTTTTCAAAAGAAGAATCATAAATTTCTTGTTTTAAAGATCTCAATTCATCTTTTAGGTCTTTTAACTCCTTTCTGTCCTTTTTAAATTCTAAGTATGAGGGTGACTTGTGACTAGAACTAATTTTTAAACCCAAGAAATAAACCTTCTTCCTTATATGGTTTTCAATTTTTTTTACCCCTCCCCAGGCGTAACTTCTTGTTCTAACAAAATAGTTTTCTGTCTTTTCCCTAGAGGAGAAAAATCCAATTCTCCATAAAATAGATTTTGCTTTATTTGCCAATGTTACGATTGTTCTCATGCGAAATTCCTTCAACCCATATTTCTTATATTGCCATATCCTAAAATCACTTAACTTCTCTTTATTTTTAGCTTTCGTTTAATAGATCTGTGATTTGGTTAATAATGTAGACGAATCACCCCTTTCTTCTCTTGTTCGTGCGACTGGTTGTCAGGAGTCGTAACCGGAGAACAATACGGACAGCGAGAATAAGCGAATTGTATGCTATTAATTTATTCATTGGGCGCCCCCCACGACTTGATAGCAACAATTGAGTTTTCCCATTGTTCATGCAACTTTCCGCAAATTTTCATGAGGCGAGAAAAAGATGCATTAGATTTTGTAAAAAAGGTTACAATATGCGCCGTTAATCGAACTGATTATCAATATCATGGTATTTTAAGTAAGACAGAGACGAATGAAGTATAGGGAAACGAACCCAAAGGAATGTTCCATTTCATGAAAAAGATAGTCGTTATAAAGAAACACTTCGGTTTTTTTTTTAATAATTTGCCTTGAGTGTACCCGGAGCATCTCACGGAACAAGAATTTCCATTTCGCGGAACAACTTTGATTTGTTCCGAGTATCTGGACAGTCCAATTTTATGAAATAATTCTTCGTTCCAAGGAATAGGAATTGAAAATCCAAGCTCGCTGCCGATAGTTTTCTTGGAAAATTTCATTCGCTGAAGAAAACTCGGTTCCCCGGTAAGACGGCCACCGAATCTCGGAACATCGAATATAAAAAACGACTCATTTCTTCTCCTTTGCAAAAATTTTGAGAGCTACTGCTGTTACAAAAGAGGCCAGCCTTCTGAATTTGGTCTGTGGTTTTTACTTCTCGTTGAATTTAAAGAATAATTTAGTATTTATTATTTTTATCTCTATCTCCATATTTTTGGTTTTTTGCCTATGTAATTCAAGTTATCCCCTCCATTAGATAGAGAAAATTTGACGGTCTCAAATATTATTTGATTGCGGCTTTGTTCCGCAATGAGACTTTTTGGAAACCGCGGAACAAAATCAATGGAAGCCGATGTTGAAATAACGGCAACCGAGCAACATCAACGTCGACGACTTTTTAGGGTCAAATTATTAATTTTATTTTGTATAACCCCGTTCCGAGGTACGGTTAGGCTCTTTCCGCGGAACAGTAATCGAAAGTCTCAATATCGCTTATTCCGATTGTTTATCCCCCGCCTCACCATCTAAAATATTAAGGCAGCATCGTTCAATATTTTTTGCTAATCAAATAATTGGAGGATGTATGGATAGGAAGGCTATCGTTCAGGGGCTTTATAAAAAGCTCAAAATCCGAGAGATCGCTACCCTCTCAAAGTGCGGTCTTGCGACGGTTCAAAGAACCAAAAACTATCTCCAAGACCACAATATCCCGTTTGAAGAAGCCATTGAATTTACAGAGTCCCAGCTGCAAGCGCTGTTCGATCAACCTCACAGGAAGCCCGATGTCTTTGTTGAGGAAGACTTTGCAGACGTCTTCCGTAAAGTCAATCGTGTAAAGCTGCGGATGTCATTAAAGGATTGTTGGTACCAATACAAGAAATCTCATGAACAAAGCAGTCTTGAAGTAATGGGGTACAAAACTTACTGCAAGCGTTATGGTAAGTTCAAAGAAAAACTCGACGATGAAAATGCGGACGCCGTCAGTGGTTGCCTGGGCAGGCGGTTATGGTTGACTACAGCGGAGACGGACTGCCTGCGCTCATCGGCGGCGAGTACGTCGAACTTCAAGTCTTTGTAGCGGTGCTCCCTTACTCGGGCTACACCTTCGCGTACGCAACTCCCGATCAAACCAGAAAAAGCTGGCTTCATTCAATCAGGGAAATGATGACAGAGTTGCAGGGAGCAACAAAATACATCATCCTGGACAACAGCACCACATGTGTCTGCCAGGCAAGTAAGGTCTGGCCAAAATACGCAAAAGAATTTGAACATGTATGTCGTTATTACGGAATGATCCCTTATGCCGGAGAACCTCATGTTCCACTGTCAAAACCTCATGTGGAACGAGCCGTCGGGCTTGTTCAGGAAAAAGTTCTCTCGCGCTCCTTAACGAAAGACTGACCGCATCAATTAAGGAAGCAAATGAACGCTTAGCCGAAAAGGTCCGATCATTTAACGATCGTCCCCTAGAGATCGATCCGAGTCTGACACGTCGTACCCTATTTGAAGGCAAAGAAAGAGAGTTTTTAAAACAGATCCCGGCAGAACATTGAAGTTAAACGATTAAAAGTTCAAAAGGGAGGAACCGTACGGTACAACCAACGCCGTTATCGTGTGAATTATCGATACGTAGGAGAGTACGTTAACGGGGTGGCCTGCGAGAGCGACTAAACTGTGCGCATCTTTACGGATAAGAAATGGAGCCTCATCGGAGAACTTCCTCTCAGGGACGGCACCAACCTGACCATTGAAGATCTCGAAAAGCAGAGTTCCGGCTCAAGATTTATGCAATTGAAAGCAGCTGAATTGATAGGAAATATCCGCAAAGCCGGTTCAAACTCTCAAGCACTCTATATGCAGCTATCCGGAATGACAGATGAATTAGCCGGTGCCCGTTACGCCAGATTTATCAATAAACGCTTCTCTGAATTAGGAGCAGAACAGTTCGAAAAAATCTTGGAAGAATCTCGCGATCTGGGTGAGGGTTGGGAATTGGAAGAACTAAAGGACAAACTCACAAACGCCGGCAAGAAAGAAATCGTCAGTATCCTTCGGAGAGCCGGGCAAGTGCTTCAACATGAGCAAAGGGTTGACCGAAATCTCAGAGGGGCCGAACACTATGAATCAATCTTGAGGGAAAGAAAAGTGGAGAACTAATGTTATGGAACAGCTAAAAGAAAACGCCGCCCTGACCGGTTCACGCTCCAGCGGAGTTGCGCCCTGGCAGGAGAAAATGAACAGAGAAGCGGCTAATGGAAGTAGTGTGCTCCAAATAGCAGCGGTAGACAAGTTAGAAGAAACGATCATTGATCTGCTTAGGGAGTACAGAATGAACGCCTTTGCTCAGCAGCTGCACGAGCAGCTCATGAATCCGGCATGGTCGTCACAACCGGTCTTAAGACGTCTTCTTGTCTTCTTAGAAGCAGAACGTGCCGTTCGAAAGGAACGCGGGGCGGAAAGATTTAAGATCGCCGTCTTGCCAAGAGGAGCATATAGGCTGAAGCAGTTTGACTTTGCGCCGTGCCGGGGAAGCAGCCGTCAAACACCGGAAGCGATAGTTGAATGTCGATGGACCGCTAAGAGACTGCCTTATCAAAGAAGAGACAGTCGTCGCGACGGTCAATCAATTGCGATCACGGGAGCCACAGGCTGCGGAAAAAGCTTCCTTGCGATGGTTATTAGCTCTG
>ERZ773217.1088-NODE-1088-length-22660-cov-6.679230_pt1 | contig 22660 bp, 21 predicted proteins | sample MGYA00580995_ERZ773217 | MGnify/ENA primary metagenome ERZ773217 (study PRJEB29015, sample SAMEA2737772) | human gut metagenome | biome: human gut; feature: human-associated habitat; material: faeces | place: China | collected 2012 ...
AATATGGCTGGGAAATCCACCTATATGCGCCAGGTAGCGCTGATTGTGCTTATGGCCCAGCTGGGCAGCTTTGTGCCGGCCCAGGAGGCGGATATTGGTATCTGTGACCGAATCTTCACCCGGGTGGGGGCCTCTGACGATCTGGCCAGCGGCCAGAGCACCTTTATGGTGGAGATGACGGAGGTGGCCAATATTTTGAGAAATGCCACTAAAAACAGCCTTCTGGTGCTGGATGAAATCGGAAGGGGAACAAGTACCTTTGACGGCCTGTCCATTGCCTGGTCTGTGATTGAGTATATAAGCAGCCCCAGGCTTCTGGGAGCGAAAACGCTCTTTGCTACCCATTATCATGAGCTGACAGAACTGGAGGGCTCCATTGCAGGGGTGAAAAATTATTGTATCGCAGTGAAGGAGCAGGGGGATGATATTGTATTTCTGCGAAAGATCGTACGGGGCGGGGCAGACAAAAGCTACGGTATCCAGGTAGCCAAGCTGGCAGGGGTGCCGGATACGGTCATTGCCAGGGCCAAGGAGATTGCTCAGGAACTGAGCAATGCGGATATTACGGCCAGAGCCAGGGAGATTGCGGAGATCAGCTCCTCTGTTACCCCGCATAAGGCAGTGCCTAAGCCCGACGAGGTGGATATGCAGCAGCTTACCTTTTTTGATACGGTGAAGGATGATGATATTATCCGGGAGCTGGATGAGCTGGAGCTGTCTACCATGACGCCGCTTGACGCTATGAATACCCTGTACCGCCTTCAGACAAGGCTTAAGAACCGGTGGAAGGAGAATCAATAATTCATGAATTTTTATATATTGACCTTGTTTGCCGATATGGTTCTGGGAGGTCTCAGAACCAGCATAACAGGAAGGGCCATAGAGAAGGGGATCATCTCAGTCAATGCCATTGATATTCGGAATTATTCCACAGATAAGCACAGGCATGTGGATGATGCCCCTTACGGCGGAGGTGCAGGCATGGTGATAGAGCCGGGGCCTGTGTGCGCTGCCTACGAGGATTTGTGCGGGAAGCTGAAAAAAAAGCCCAGGGTTATTTACATGACGCCTCAGGGTAAAGTGTTTAATCAGTCTATTGCTGAGGAGCTTGCCAGGGAAGATGAGTTGGTATTTCTCTGCGGCCATTATGAGGGCATTGATGAGCGGGCCTTAGAGATGATTGTAACGGATTACCTCTCAGTGGGAGATTATATCCTGACAGGAGGGGAGCTTCCGGCTATGATGATGATTGACTGTATTTCCCGGCTGGTTCCCGGAGTTTTGAACAACCATGAGTCGGCCCAGGAGGAGTCCTTTCATGACAATCTTTTGGAATATCCTCAGTATACAAGGCCGGAAGTGTTCAGAGGACGCTCGGTGCCTGAGGTGCTTTTAAGCGGGCATCACAAGAAAATAGAGGAATGGCGCAGGCAGCAGTCGATAAAGAGGACGCTGGAGCGCAGGCCGGATCTGCTGGAGGATGCAAGGCTTACCTTAAAGGAGGCAACATATCTGGAAGCGCTTCTGGAGGGCGTTGGAGACTTAAAGGAGCTGGAGGAAGCGGTGGAGCTGTATGTCCGGGAGCTGGATGCAGGAGCGGCAGAGCCCAAGCTTAAGCGGAAGGCCATGTCTATGATTAAGAAACTTTTGTCAACCAAGGAATGCACCATAAAGGAAATAAAAAGCTATTACAAGATTTGCAGGCTTCGGACCAATATTCTGAAGGAATAGTAGCCTGAGCATTAAAAATACCATATTAAGAGGCTATATCGTTGACAGACCATGGATTATATAGTAAAATTTCATGAAACTATGCAGATAAAGCAGAGTGAATTATATGTAAGAAACAGGAGTGATATGTTTGGATCTATCTGGTGACACGATCACCATACGCTTAATTGTTATTCTGATTTTATTGGGGTTATCCGCCTTCTTTTCATCCTCGGAGACAGCTTTGACAACAGTGAATAAAATCCGCATACGGAATCTGGCGGAATCCGGTAATAAATCGGCCCAATGGGTGCTGAAGCTTTCTGCTAACCAAGGAAAAATGCTCAGCGCCATCCTGATTGGCAACAATGTAGTCAATCTGTCTGCCTCCTCCATGCTGACCGTCCTGGCTACAGAGGTGTTCGGTAGCAGGGCTGCCGGAGCGGCAACTGGTATCCTGACGCTTCTGATACTGATATTCGGAGAGATAACGCCAAAAACGGTAGCTACTCTGGAAGCAGAGAAGAATGCTCTTCGTTTTGCCCGGGTGATTTATATGATCATGGTAGCGCTGACTCCGGTTATTTATTTGGTAAACCGCATGTCCTCAGGAGTCCTGTGGCTCTTGAAGGTGGATCCTGGAAAAGCAGGGGACGATATGACTGAGGACGAGCTGCGGACCATTGTACAGGTGGGCCATGAAAAGGGCGTCATAGAATCAGAAGAAAAGCAGATGATTAACAATGTGTTCGATTTGGGCGATTCTGTGGCTAAGGATATTATGATTCCCAGGATCGATATGGTTTTTATCAATATAGAGGCAGGCTTTGAGGAGCTGTTAGAGGTGTTTCGCAGGGAACGGTATACTCGTCTGCCTGTCTATGAGCACACAACGGATAATGTAGTGGGAATTATAAATATTAAAGATATGCTTTTGATTGAGGACAGACAGCGCTTTTCCATCCGGGCTCACCTGCGCCGGCCGCTCTACACCTTTGAGTCTAAAAAATTGTCGGAGCTGATGGTGGAGATGCGCAAAACCTCTAACAATATCGTAATCGTCCTGGACGAGTACGGGGCAACTGCAGGCCTTATTACCCTGGAGGATATTTTGGAGGAAATTGTGGGCGATATAAGGGATGAGTACGACGAGGATGAGGAGGACGAGCTCATTCAGGTTCAGGAGGGAGAGTATCTGGCGGAAGGTTCCATGAAGCTGGACGACTTAAATGACAGCTTGGGCCTAAGGCTTATCTCGGAGGATTACGATTCTGTGGGAGGATTGGTAATTGAAAGACTGGATCATCTTCCTTCCCAGGGGGAAGAGGTGGAGTGCGGCGGAATCCGGCTGGTGGTGGAGCATGTGGAGAAGAACCGGATCGATAAGATACGGATTTATCTGCCGGTAGCCGGGAATGGGGAGAATTCCTGATAAATCGCTTGCATTTCAGGACAAATTGTGATAAAATCAGACGTTGTGAAAAGAAATAGATGGTCCTCTGTTACTAAGATGCAGCGAACCTGAGGGACTGCAAAGAGTATTAAGAACATCCAATAGATGAAGGAGGTTCACACGATGAACGAAATAATCAAGAACATTGAAGCCGCACAGCTGAAGGAAACGGTTCCAAGCTTTAGGGTTGGCGATACCGTTAAGGTATACAACAAGATTAAAGAGGGAAACCGCGAGAGAATCCAGATTTTTGAGGGAACGGTTATTAAAAGACAGAATGGCGGAGCAAGAGAGACCTTTACTGTGAGAAAGAATTCCAATGGCATCGGCGTTGAGAAGACCTGGCCATTACACTCGCCAAGTGTTGATAATGTGGAAGTGATCCGCAGAGGTAAAGTAAGACGTGCAAAGCTGAACTATTTAAGAGACAGAGTAGGCAAGGCGGCAAAGGTAAAAGAATTAGTTAAATAAACGGATGGTAAAGTAAGAATAGAGTTTGCGAACGCAAACTCTATTTTGCACTATGGAAGCCTGGGGGCAAATGGAATTGCCTGCGCAGGGCCTTTGGTTTTAGAAAGGCGGAAGGGATTCATGGAATTTTATGTGAACGAGGACACAGCATGGCTGCGCCGGAGTGTGCGGTGGGCGGTTCATATTGTTGTAGTGATAGCCTGCGCCTGGTTTTTGGTGTATGGCTTCTGCACTCAGGTGCCGGTGACTGGCAATTCTATGCAGCCGGTGCTGGATGCGGATGATGTGGTGCTGGTGAACCGTCTGGCTTATGATTTGGGAAAGCCGGAACGGTTTGATATCGTAGTCTTTGAGCGGGAGGATCAGAAGAAAAATGTAAAACGGATTATTGGGCTGCCGGGAGAGACGGTGCAGATTAAAGGCGGCTTTATATTTATAGATGGCGAGCTTTTGAACGCAGAATCTGATCTGGAACGGGTTTCCCTGGCAGGAAGAGCAGATACGCCTATTCAGCTGGAAGAGGGTGAGTATTTTCTTCTGGGAGATAACAGGGACAGCAGTGAGGACAGCCGGTTTTCCAATATCGGCAATGTGAAGCGGGAGCAGATACAGGGAAAGGTTTGGTTTAGGATGTTTCCCCTGCTGAAAATGGATTTTATTTCCTCCAGATGACAAGGCTTAGGAGGGAAGGCAGCTGGGCAGAAAAGGGAGCCGCATTGACGGCAGGCAGAACAGGAGTAGAGAATGAATATACAATGGTATCCAGGTCATATGACCAAGGCAAAGCGTGGGATGAAGGAGGATATGAAGCTGATTGATCTGGTGATTGAGCTGGTGGACGCAAGGGTTCCCGTTTCCAGCCGTAACCCGGATATCGACCAGCTGGGGGCTGGAAAGGCCAGAATGGTTCTTCTGAATAAATCAGATCTGGCCGATGAAAGACTGAACGGGAGGTGGGCTTCCTGGTTTGAGGCTCAAAAGATCCATACAGTGAAAATAGACGCCAGAAACAGGGGAATCTTAAAGCAGATTCAGTCTGTCGTTCAGGAGGCATGTAAGGAAAAGCTTGAGCGGGACAGGAGACGGGGAATTTTAAACCGCCCCGTCCGTGCGATGGTAGTGGGGATACCTAATGTGGGAAAATCTACCTTTATTAATTCCTTCGCAGGAAAGGCCTGCGCCAGGACGGGAGACAAGCCAGGTGTTACAAAGGGCAATCAATGGATTCGTCTGAATAAAACGCTGGAGCTTCTTGACACCCCCGGCATTCTGTGGCCCAAATTTGAGGATCAGCAGGTAGGCGTTAAGCTGGCAATGATAGGTTCTATAAACGATCAGATCCTTAATAAGGATGAGCTGGCCTGTGAATTAATACGTTTTCTCAACAGCTATTATCCCCAGGCCCTTTCTGAGCGGTTCAGCCTGGAGGATGGAAAAGGTCAGCCAGAGCATATTCTGGAGGAGATTGCCAGGGCCAGAGCCTGCCTGATGAAAGGAGGAGAGCTGGACGTGTCAAGGGCCGCAGCGTTGCTTCTGGATGATTTCAGGGCTGGTAAGCTGGGGAGGATTACATTGGAGGAGCCAAAGGAGCAGTAGGATGGCAGGAAGAATTTTAACAGGAGAAAAGCTGGAGCAGGAGCTGGCCAGGCTGGAGCAGATGACTGCATTCGAAAAAGAATATGGGCGTATAGGGATTGTCTGCGGCATTGATGAGGCCGGAAGGGGGCCGCTGGCAGGGCCGGTGGCAGCCGGAGCGGTGATTTTGCCTGAGGACTGCCGGATTTTATATCTGAACGATTCCAAAAAGCTTTCTGAAAAGCGCAGGGAGGAGCTGTCTCTAGAGATAAAGGAAAAGGCGGTCGCCTGGAGTGTGGGGCTTTCCTCACCGGAACGGATTGACCAGATTAATATTTTGCAGGCTACCTATGAGGCCATGAGGGAAGCGATCAGGGGACTGTCCATAAAGCCGGAGGTGCTTTTAAATGATGCTGTGACCATACCGGGAGTAGAAGGAATTCAGGTTCCCATTATTAAGGGAGACGCCCAAAGCCTGTCCATTGCGGCAGCCAGCATTCTGGCCAAGGTCACAAGGGATCATATGATGTCTGAATATGAGAAGCTGTTTCCGGGCTACGGCTTTGACAGGCATAAGGGCTATGGAACAGCTGCGCATATTCAGGCCATCCGACGGCTGGGTCCCTGTCCGATACATAGAAGAAGCTTTATCAAAAAGTTTACCGGGGAAAAAGTATGAATAAGAGGGAGACAGGCGGCCGCTATGAAAAGGCGGCCGCAGATTATTTAAGCCGTCAGGGATATGAGGTTATACGCGCAAATTACCGATGCAGCCAGGGGGAGGTGGATCTGATCTGCCGTCAGGGCGGCTGCCTGGTGTTTGTAGAGGTGAAGTACCGCTTTGGCCTGTCCATGGGAACCCCAGAGGAAGCGGTGAATTGGAGAAAACAGGAGCGTATACGCAAGGTAGCCGCATTTTATATGTACACGTTTAAATTACCGGAGGATACACCCTGCCGTTTTGATGTGGTAAGTATTTTGGGGGAAGATATAAAGGTAATACAGAATGCCTTTTAGACCAGGCGCCATTGCGCAAGAAGGGCTGGCGCTTTCTGCGTGAGAACTCTGTTTAGAAGGAGGTATGACACAGGATGGAAATCAAATGGAAGTACAAGAATCAGGAACATATCTTTGAAACAAGAGAGGGTGACGGAGTACCCTATTTATCCTTTAAAGGGCTGGATGACATAGGAATGGTGATGAATGGTTTCTCAACCCGCCTAGGAGGAGTCAGCAAGGGCAAATTCGCAACCATGAATTTTTCCTACAGCCGAAAGGATGATCCGGAGGATGTGCTGGAAAATTTTACCAGAATGGCGAAGGCTTTAAAGGTGGAACGTGACCGCATGGTAGTCTCCTATCAGACCCACACTGTAAATGTCCGCAGGGTGACAACAGCTGATGTGGGTAAGGGGGTTATTCGTCCGAGAGATTATAAGGATGTGGACGGTCTGATTACAGATGTGCCGGGGCTTACCTTAGTGACCTTCTATGCAGATTGCGTACCCCTGTATCTGGTAGATCCGGTGCACCGGGCCATCGGCCTTTCCCATTCCGGCTGGAGAGGTACAGTTAAGAAGATGGGGCAGGTGACTTTGGAGGCCATGAAAGAGGCCTTCACAACGAAGCCGGAGGATGTAATCGCAGCCATTGGCCCCAGCATCTGCAAGGACTGTTTTGAGGTGGGGGAGGAGGTAGTAAGGGAGTTTGAAGCCGTCTTTGACTGTAAGTACCATAAGGAACTGATTCGTCCCAACGGCAGGCCTGGCAAATACCATCTGGATCTGTGGAAGGCCAATCAGATTATCTTGCAGGAGGCTGGGGTACAGCCAGAGAGGATTCACACCACAAATATCTGCACGATGTGCAACAGCGATTATCTTTTCTCCCATAGAAGGGTGGGAGAGGAGCGGGGAAATCTGGCTGCCTTCTTATGCATCCGGTAAGAGAGAAGAAAAAAGCGAGGCGCCTGTGTCCGGCTGCCCCGCTAATCATCGATAAATTAAACAGGTAATCAAAGAGAATGCTTGCTATACCAGCTTTTGAAAATACTCGTATCCGCCGTTCTGACGCCTCTTTACCAGCTTTTGAATCTTTTCGGTAGGAGTCAGAGTAGCGCTGATGGAGCGGTCATGGTTCAGAGTGTTGATAATGGCAGCCAGATATTTGCTCATATCTGCTTCCAGATACCAAGAGCGGTTCAGAAGTTCAGGCGTACGGTAGTTCAGATTGGTGGTAATTACATAGTCCAGATAGCCCTGGTGGTAGAATTCGTCAAATTTTTCAAGGCCGTTGGTAAAGAGACCAAAGGTACAGCATACGATCACCTTTTCGGCCTTGCGCTCCTTAAGCTCCTTGCAGGTATCCAGCATGCTCTCCCCGGAGGAAATCATATCGTCGATAATCAGCACCGTTTTGCCCTCGACAGAGGAGCCCAGGAACTCATGGGCGACAATGGGATTCCTGCCGCCTATAACCTTGGAATAATCCCGGCGTTTGTAGAACATGCCCATATCCACCCCCAGGTTATTGGCAAGGTAAACGGCCCGGTTCATGGCCCCTTCATCGGGGCTTATAATCATCAGATGCTCTTTGTCGATACGGATGCCGGAATCATGCTGGAACAGGGCCTTTACAAACTGATAGGTAGGCATGAAATTGTCAAAGCCAATCAGCGGAATGGCATTCTGTACCCTGGGGTCGTGGGCGTCAAAGGTGATAATGTTCTCCACTCCCATGGCAGCCAGCTCCTCCAGCCCCATGGCACAGTCCAGGGATTCGCGCTTGCTGCGCTTATGCTGACGGCTTTCATATAAGAAGGGCATGATTACATTCACCCTGTGGGCAGTGGATATGCAGGCTCCCACAATACGCTTTAAGTCCTGAAAATGATCGTCGGGAGACATGTGGTTTGTATAGCCGCTTACGGTATAAGATATGCTGTAATTCATTACATCCACCATAGCAAACAAGTCGGTGCCCCGGACCGATTCTTTGACAACTGCTTTCGCCTCCCCTGTTCCAAACCTTGGGCAGCTGCATTGTAAAAGATAGGAATCCATATCATATCCGCGGTAGTGCAAATCCTGCTGACGGCTCAGCTCCTCCATATCATTGCGTCTGAACTGCACGATATGATCGTTTACCTTAGACGCCAGGTTTTTGCAGCTGTCCAAAGCCGCGATTTTTAAGGGTGCCACAGGAAGGGAATCCTTGAATACAAAATTGTTCGCCATGATTCGGTTTGCTCCTTTATCAACGTAAGTAAAGTGAAAAATTTTAACTTGCCCAGAATATCACATATGATTTATACCATTTCCTATTACTATGGTCAAGAGGTTGGGAATATTTCGTGAAAAAAAACAAAAGAATTCCTATAAAAGAACTTGGCATTTACAAACATAGGTAATATTGGTATCATAATAAATGCAAAGGATAGAGTCAGAGCCAGAAAATGCTTTACAACCAGGAGTGTGTATAGTAAAATCAAGCGGATATAGGGTTTAAGCAGACGTTCCTTTGCTTATGTCGTGAGCCTATGGCACAGCTTCCTGAAGATATGCTTGCTTCAAGTAGATATGAGGAACAGGAGTCAAATGAGATCTGGAAAGAAAAAAGTTAGCAGCTGTGAATGCTGCGGTATAGACCAATCCACGGAGGTAAATCAATGAGCAAACCAATCGTAGCCATCGTAGGCAGGCCCAATGTAGGAAAGTCTACGCTGTTTAATGTAATTGCTGGAGATACCATTTCCATTGTGAAGGATACGCCCGGCGTAACCAGAGACAGAATCTACGCGGACTGTAATTGGCTGGATATCAATTTTACCCTGATTGACACTGGCGGTATTGAGCCGGATGCCAATGATGTGATCCTGTCCCAGATGCGCGAGCAGGCGGAGATAGCCATTGCTACAGCAGATGTAATTATATTTATTGTGGATGTGCGCCAGGGATTGGTGGATTCTGACTCCAAGGTGGCGGACATGCTCCGCAAATCCCGCAAGCCGGTGGTGCTGGCAGTGAATAAGGTGGACAGCATAGCTAAGTTTGGCAACGACATCTACGAGTTTTATCATCTGGGGATCGGCGATCCTCAGCCTGTGTCTGCGGCCTCCCGATTGGGGATCGGCGATTTGCTGGACGAAGTGGTCAAGCATTTTGACAGAGATCCGGAAGTGGAGGAAGAGGACGACCGCCCAAGAATTGCTGTGGTAGGAAAACCGAATGTAGGAAAATCCTCGATCATCAATAAGCTGTTAGGGGAGAACCGGGTGATTGTTTCCAACATAGCAGGTACCACCAGGGACGCGGTGGATACGGAGATTGTTCATAACGGCGCTTCATACGTATTTATCGATACAGCGGGACTCCGGCGCAAGAGCAAGATAAAAGAAGACTTGGAGCGCTATAGCATTATCCGTACGGTTACAGCGGTGGAGCGGGCAGACGTGGTTGTTATCGTCATAGACGCGGTGGAAGGCGTTACGGAGCAGGATGCCAAGATTGCAGGGATTGCCCATGAGAGGGGAAAGGGGATTATTGTGGCGGTAAACAAATGGGACGCCATCGAGAAAACGGATAAGACCATTTATGAATATACCCGGAAGATAAAGGATACCCTGTCCTTTATGCCATATGCAGAGTTTATTTTTATCTCAGCCGCGACAGGACAGCGCCTGCCAAGGCTCTTCGATATGATTGACGCAGTCAGGGAAAATCAGAATATGCGGGTAGCCACCGGCGTCCTTAACGAAATCATGACAGAGGCAGTGGCTATGCAGCAGCCTCCGTCCGATAAGGGGAAGCGTCTGAAAATCTATTATATGACCCAGGTATCAGTAAAGCCTCCTACCTTTGTGGTTTTTGTAAATGACAAAGAGCTGATGCATTTTTCCTATACAAGATATCTGGAAAATCAGATCAGAAATGCCTTTGGATTCCGGGGAACGTCCTTAAAATTTATTATCCGTGAACGCAAGGCCAAAGAGCAGTAATAGCATGACAAGCCCATGAGTGAATGTTTTGTGGATATGAATATAATCAGTAAAGCACATATAGATTTTGGGACAGCCGGTTCAGTTACAGTTTGTTCATTTATGGGTTTGGTGTGATAGCAACGTGAATACCAAGGGGGATTAAGGGATGGAGAGAATTATATGTATAATACTGGGATATGCTTTTGGGCTGTTCCAGACGGGCTATATTTACGGCAGGCTGCATGGAATCGATATACGCCAGCATGGAAGCGGCAACTCTGGCAGCACCAACGCCTTGCGCGTCATGGGAGTGAAGGCTGGCGCTATGGTATTCATGGGTGATTTTCTGAAAACGGTAATTCCCTGTTTTCTGGTACGGATATTTTTTAAAAACCAGCCGGATTTTATTTATATACTGATTCTTTATACAGGCTTTGGCGTAATTTTGGGACATAATTTCCCATTTTACCTGAAATTTAAGGGAGGAAAAGGAATTGCGGCTACAGCCGGAATTATATTTTCCCTGGACTTAAGGCTAACCTTCCTTTGCCTGGCAGCCTTTGTACTGATTGTGGCAGTTACCAGGTATGTGTCTTTGGGCTCTTTGGTTGTATCGGCACTTTTTTTAGTGTGGGATGTAGTCTTTGGAAATATGGGAGCTTACGGGCTTTCCCAGAATGGGAAAGTGGAATTCTGTTTCGTGTCCCTTGTGATTGCAGCCATGGCCTTCTGGCGGCACAGGGCTAATATTGTAAGGCTGATTCAGGGCAAAGAGAATAAGGTAGGGACAGGCAAGAATAAAAGACATTCATAAAACATAAATAGGATGGTGAAATAATGGCGTCAATCGGAGTGATCGGAGCAGGCACATGGGGAACAGCCCTAGCAGTACTGTTACATGGCAAAGGACATCAGACAGAGATATGGTCGGCGATTCGAAAGGAGGTGGAAGGCTTAAGTTCTGCCCGTATTCATCCGAATCTGCCGGAGCTGAGGATTCCTGATGAAATCGGTGTTACAGCAGAGCTAGGAGAGGTGATGAAAGACAAAGACCTGCTGGTTCTGGCGGTTCCCTCGGTTTTTGTCCGGGAGACGGCCCGCAAAATGAGAAGCTATCTGAAGAAGGGACAAATTATAACTAATGTAGCGAAAGGGATTGAGGAGAGCACCCTGATGACTCTATCCCAGCTCATTGAGGAGGAGCTTCCTGGAGCGGAGATTACGGTTCTGTCCGGCCCAAGCCATGCGGAGGAGGTGAGTAAGGGTCTTCCCACCACCTGTGTGGCAGGGGCCAGAAAGAGGCATGTAGCTGAGTTTGTACAAAGTATTTTCATGAACCAGACCTTTCGTGTTTATACAAGCCCGGATGTTCTGGGCATTGAGCTGGGAGGCGCCCTTAAAAATGTAATTGCTCTGGCAGCCGGTATGGCGGACGGACTGGGCTATGGGGATAATACAAAGGCAGCTCTGATTACCAGAGGCATTGCTGAGATTTCCCGCCTTGGAATGGAAATGGGAGGAAAGCTGGAAACCTTTGCGGGACTTACTGGAATTGGCGATTTGATCGTAACCTGCGCCAGCATGCACAGCCGTAACCGGCGGGCAGGCATACTCATAGGCCGGGGCTGTGCCATGGAGGAAGCTATGGCAGAGGTTAAGATGGTGGTAGAGGGTGTGTATTCAGCGAAGGCTGCCCTTGCTCTTTCCAGAAAACACCATGTTTCTATGCCCATTGTGGAGCAGGTAAATGAGATCCTTTTCAATGGAAGATCTGCCAAGGAAGCGGTATCGGAATTGATGCTTAGAGATAAGAAGATTGAGAATTCCGGCTTAGAGTGGGAAGAAGCGTAACAGATAGAGGATCTGCCTGCAGCCGGGAAGCTGGGGATAGAAATTAAGGGGAAGAACCATTAAATGGTGTCTTTTCCTTAATTTTTTATTCCTTTTAGAAGGTTTGCAGCAAAATTTCTGCTGAACTTTCAGTAAGTCCCTAAAAATTCCTTGTTATGTTGCGGAAAAGGTTGACATTTGGAATGGTACTACCTATAATATAGAAAGCTTTATAATTGAAAGAGCAGATAGTGGAAAGTGATTCATGAAAAGATCGAGCCTTTTTCGGGTTTCTTAGCACTATTAGACTATGCTTCTCAAAAAACTTAAAAGCCTGAATGTAGCGTGGTTTCAGGTTGGGCCTGAGATTTCGAAAAATAGCTGGTCACTAAGAGCATAAAAGAGGAGGCAGCGGCTTTTCGAGGCTGAAATGCATGTTTATTCTTGATTTTACCGGGATTGAGCAGCCAAATGCTTTACACTACCAAAGAGTAAGAGGAGGAAAGAATTATGAAGAAGAGATTATTAAGTCTTGGACTTGCGGCTTTGATGGCAGTATCCTTAACTGCGTGCGGCGGTTCAGATGCGGGGGCGTCCTCAGCAGAAGGAGCTGCAGATTCCACAGAGAAGGCAGACGCGGCAGGCGGAGTTATTAAGATTGGCGGTATTGGTCCTATCACCGGAGGCGCGGCCGTATATGGAATTGCGGTTCAAAACGGCGCACAGCTGGCAGTTGATGAGATCAATGCGGCAGGCGGTATTAACGGTATGAGGATTGAGTTTCAGTTCCAGGATGATGAGCATGATGCGGAAAAGGCTGTAAATGCTTACAATACACTAAAGGATTGGGGCATGCAGGCCCTGGTGGGAACTACGACCTCCGCTCCCTGTATCGCTGTTGCCGACAAATCGGCAGCTGACAATATATTTCAGATTACGCCTTCCGGTTCTGCTGTAGAGTGCGCGGCTAACCCAAATGTATTCCGGGTATGCTTCTCTGATCCGGATCAAGGCGCGGCTTCCGCTGTCTATATCGGCGAGAACAAGCTGGCTGCTAAGATTGCTGTCATTTATGACAGCTCTGACGTATACTCCAGCGGTATCTATGAAAAGTTTGCTCAGGAGGCAGAGGCCCAGGGCCTGGAGATTGTGGCTGCCGAGGCATTTACTGCTGACAGCAATAAGGACTTCTCTACGCAGCTTCAGAAGGCTAAGGATGCAGGTGCGGAGCTGGTATTCCTGCCAATCTACTATACAGAAGCGTCCCTGATTTTACAGCAGGCCAATACCATGGGCTTTGCGCCGATGTTCTTTGGCTGTGACGGCATGGACGGTATCCTTCAGGTTCAGAACTTTGATACCAAGCTGGCTGAGGGCCTGATGCTCTTAACCCCATTTGCGGCTGACGCTGAAGATGAATTAACGGTCAGCTTTGTAAAAAACTATCAGGAGAAGTATAAGGAAACTCCTATACAGTTCGCGGCTGATGCTTACGACGCGGTTTACGCAGTTAAGCTGGCTGCTGAGGACGGTAACATAACGGCTGATATGGATGCAAGTGCCATTTGCGATATATTAAAGGCTTCTATGCTGAATATTAAGCTGGACGGCCTTACAGGCGAGGGGATGACCTGGACTGAGGACGGTGAGCCTCATAAGGCTCCCAAAGCAGTTAAGGTGGTTGACGGTGCTTATACAGCTATGTAAGGTGATTTTAGCAGCTTTAGATAAAACGTGATAAAACCCAACAGAGGGTTGTCAATGTGACAACCCTCTCTTGTTTATACTAAGGTTCTGTGATATAATTTAGAAATCTGTCGCTTCATGGCGACAATCAAAAAGACTTCAGACAAAGAGGTGTATGTATGGTCTTTCTTAACTATTTAATCAACGGCGTCAGCCTGGGCAGCGTATATGCCATTATCGCTCTTGGCTATACGATGGTTTATGGTATCGCCAAAATGCTGAATTTTGCTCATGGCGATGTGATTATGATTGGCAGCTACCTGGTATTTGTGGGAGTTAGCACTATGGGGCTTCCAACCATTGTGAGCGTACTTATATCGGTTTTGGCGTGTACGCTGCTGGGTGTGACCATTGAGCGCATAGCATACAAGCCTTTACGCGGCGCATCTCCTCTTGCGGTGCTGATTACTGCAATCGGCGTCAGCTATTTGCTGCAGAATATCGCCCTGCTTATTTTCGGTGCGGATACCAAGTCCTTTACCTCCGTAGTAACGATTCCCGCTGTAAAGCTGGCAGGGGGAGAGATGATCATTACAGGAGAAACCATTGTGACGATTCTCTCCTGTATTATTATCATGGCCGGTCTCACTGCCTTTATTAATAAGTCCAAGGCAGGACAGGCTATGCTGGCTGTATCGGAGGACAGGGGAGCGGCTACCCTTATGGGGATCAATGTAAACGGCACCATCGCTCTTACCTTTGCCATTGGCTCTGCCCTGGCAGCCGTGGCGGGCGTGCTGCTTTGCTCGGCTTATCCGTCTCTGACTCCTTACACAGGCTCCATGCCTGGTATCAAGGCCTTCGTTGCAGCCGTATTCGGAGGCATAGGCTCCATTCCCGGCGCGTTTATTGGTGGAATCCTTTTAGGTATCATTGAGATTTTGGCTAAGGCCTATATTTCGTCACAGATGTCCGATGCTATCGTGTTTTCTGTGCTGATTATAGTGCTCCTTGTTAAGCCCACCGGTATTTTGGGCAAGAAGTTGAATGAGAAAGTGTAGGTGCGGGAATGAAAAGTAAAGCGAAACGCAAACTATTTATCAACAATATGATTACATATGGAATGGTTATCGCTGCCTATATTATTATGCAGGCTCTCATTGGGGCAGGGCAGGTTTCCAGCCTTATGAAAGGGCTTTTGGTTCCCTTCTGCATTTATGTGATTATGGCAGTTTCCCTGAATCTGACGGTGGGTATCCTTGGAGAGCTGAGCCTGGGACATGCAGGTTTTATGTGTGTGGGAGCATTTGCGGGAGCTCTGTTTTCAAAGTGTATGAAGGGTGTTATTGACCCTACCCTGGGAATGGTGATTGCGATCTTAATCGGCGCTGTGGCAGCTGCCCTTTTCGGCATTCTGATCGGAATTCCCGTACTGCGCCTCAGAGGCGATTATCTGGCGATTGTTACCCTGGCCTTTGGAGAAATTATCAAGAATCTGGTGAATGCCGTTTATCTTGGCCGTGACGCTTCCGGGTTTAAGCTTTCTTTTAAGGATTCCATGTCTTTGAAGCTGGAGGAAGGAGGGGAGGTGCTGATTAAGGGGGCTCAGGGCATAACCGGGACGCCTCAGGCCGCTACCTTTACCATTGGTGTGATCTTGGTGCTGATAACACTGTTTATCGTTATGAATTTGATAAACTCTCGGACTGGCCGCGCTATTATGGCTATTCGCGACAACCGGATTGCGGCAGAGTCCATAGGAATTAACATTACAAAATACAAGCTGTTGGCATTTTCCGTATCGGCAGGATTGGCAGGTGTCGCAGGTGTTCTCTATGCTCACAATCTTACTACGCTGACAGCCCTTCCAAAGAACTTTGGATATAATATGTCCATTATGATCCTGGTGTATGTGGTGCTGGGAGGGATTGGAAGCATACGAGGCTCCATTATTGCTACGGTGATTCTCTACCTCCTTCCGGAGTTGTTAAGGGGCCTTAGCAATTACCGTATGCTAATGTATGCGATTGTACTGATTCTGGCTATGCTTTTTAACTCCGCGCCCCAGCTTGTGGCTTTCCGCCAGCGTGTTGCCGGGAAGCTAAAACACAAAGACAATCCGGCAAAGGAGGCAATATAAGATGGCATTACTGGAAGTTAAGAATTTGAGTATTTCCTTTGGCGGCCTAAAGGCAGTTGACAATTTTAATATTGGGATTGAGAAGGGGCAGCTTTATGGCCTTATAGGCCCTAACGGAGCTGGAAAGACCACGGTGTTTAACCTTCTGACAGGTGTATACAAGCCCAATGCCGGAAGCGTTGAGCTGAACGGTGTGAACGTAACAGGCAGGAGCACCATTGAAATCAATAAGGCCGGCGCTGCAAGAACCTTTCAGAATATTCGTCTGTTTAAGGAACTGTCTGTGCTGGACAATGTAAAAGCAGGCCTTCATAATCATTACAGCTACTCCACCCTTGAGGGAATTTTCCGCCTGCCAAGGTATTTTAAGGTTGAGAAGGAGATGGATAAGAAGGCCATGGAGCTTTTAAAGGTATTTGGACTGGACGAGGAATGTGACTACAGGGCGTCCAATCTTCCATATGGTAAGCAGAGGAAGCTGGAGATAGCCAGGGCTTTGGCTACGGAGCCAAAGCTTCTTCTTCTGGACGAGCCGGCTGCAGGCATGAATCCCAATGAGACAGCGGAGCTGATGGAGACCATCCGGTTTGTCCGGGATCAGTTCGATATGACCATTCTTCTGATTGAGCATGATATGAAACTGGTCAGTGGAATCTGTGGGAAACTTACAGTTCTTAATTTCGGCCAGGTACTGTGTCAGGGAGATACCGGCAGCGTGCTTCATAATCCAGAGGTAATTAAGGCGTATCTTGGTGAATAGGAGGGGAGGAATCGTATGGCTATGCTGGAAGTCAGGGATCTGGAGGTATACTATGGTGTAATCCAGGCCATAAAGGGAATCTCCTTTGATGTGGAACAAGGAGAGATTGTTGCTCTGATTGGAGCCAACGGAGCAGGAAAGACTACTACCCTTCATACAATTACAGGACTTATCAATGCGAAAGCAGGTAAGATTCTGTATGAAGGCAGGGATGTGACTAAAATTCCGGGATATAAGCTGGTTAGCATGGGAGTTGCTCATGTGCCTGAAGGGCGGAGGGTCTTCTCTACACTGACCGTTCTTCAAAATTTGAGAATGGGTGCTTATACCAGGAAAGACAAGGCGGAGATGGAAGCTACTCTCAAGATGATTTATCAGCGGTTTCCCAGGCTGGAGGAGCGTAAAAACCAGCTGGCGGGCACTCTGTCAGGAGGCGAGCAGCAGATGCTTGCCATGGGGCGGGCGTTGATGAGCCATCCTAAGATGGTTGTGATGGATGAGCCCTCTATGGGCCTTTCTCCTATCTATGTGAATGAGATTTTTGATATTATTCAGAAAATTAACGAAGATGGGACTACGGTGCTTTTGGTGGAGCAGAATGCCAAGAAGGCGCTGTCTATCGCGCATAAGGCTTATGTTCTGGAAACGGGAAGGATTGTTCTGCGTGGAGACGCTAGGGAATTGATGAATAATGATCAGGTAAAGAAGGCCTACTTAAGTGAGTAGGCTGTAAAATAAATCATAACAGCTGTACCTCCTTGCATATATTATAAAAGCATAGCAAGGGGGTATATTTATGGACAATTTTAATGTATATAAGGATATTCAAGCAAGAACCGGAGGCGAAATATACATAGGTGTTGTTGGCCCGGTTCGCACGGGTAAATCTACCTTTATCAAGCGGTTCATGGAGCTTTTAGTGCTTCCGTCTATGGAAGATGATAATTTAAGAAATCTAAGCCGCGATGAGCTGCCCCAAAGCGCCGCAGGCAAAACCATTATGACTACAGAGCCGAAGTTTATCCCAAAGGAGGCCGCAGCGATTACTCTTGCGGACGGAATTGAAGCTAACGTTCGCCTGATTGACTGTGTGGGCTTTATGGTGGAGGGCGCGGCTGGGCATGTGGAAAACGGAGAGGAACGGCTTGTAAAGACCCCGTGGTATGACTATGACATTCCCTTTACTCAGGCTGCTGAAATAGGAACGAGGAAGGTAATAAATGATCATTCTACCATAGGAATTGTAGTTACCACAGACGGGACCATTGGGGAAATTAAGCGCCCCGGCTATCTGGAGGCAGAGCGTCAGACCATTGACGAGCTGAAAAAATTGGGGAAGCCTTTTATTGTCCTTCTCAATTCCGTTAAGCCTTATTCCGACGAGACCGTTAAGCTGTCTAAGGATATGTCGGATACATATGGGGTGGCAGTGCTGCCTGTGAACTGCGAACAGCTTAAAAAGGATGATATTTTTCATATACTTGAGAAGATACTAAAGGAGTTTCCGGTTACTGAGATGGATTTCTATATCCCCAAGTGGCTGGAGATTCTTCCTTCAAACCACTGGCTGAAAGCTCAGGTAATACAGGCTGCCAGGGCTGTGATCCAGGAGGTAAGCCATATGAAGGACGTGGCAAATAAATTAGAGGGACAGCAGACGGACACCATCAAGGCAATGGGGATACGCAATATGCAGATGGCAGACGGACGGGTAGCCGTACAGATGGATTTGGAGGACAGCTATTACTATCAGATCCTCAGCGACTATGTGGGCCTTCCCATTGAGGGAGAGTACCAGCTGATGCAGACCTTAAGCAGCCTTGCGAATATGCAGAGGGAGTACGAGAAGGTTCAGAACGCATTGGCACAGGTACGATTAAAAGGCTATGGAGTGGTTACGCCGGAGCGTTCCGAGATTGTTCTGGATGAGCCCCAGGTTATTAAACATGGGAATAAGTATGGTGTAAAAATGAAGGCGGAGGCTCCGTCGATCAACCTGATTAAAGCGCACATTGAGACGGAGATTGCCCCTATTGTCGGAAGCGAGCAGCAGGCTCAGGATCTGATTGCCTATATCAGAGAGAACGCTAGGGACAGTGACGAGGGTATCTGGAATACCAATATTTTTGGAAAGTCCATTGAGCAGATTGTGGAGGACGGAATCCAGGCAAAGGTGTCACAGATGACGGAGGACTGCCAGATGAAGCTTCAGGATACTCTTCAAAAAATTATCAATGACAGCAACGGAGGCATGATATGTATTATTATTTAGGCAGCAGAGGGCAAGGCTGCTAAACCGAATATAATTTTAGAAAAATGATAGGAAGTCAATCTTACTATTTGCATGTTCGCTCTGTGTCATGGTATAATATCGTCAGATATGATACTGCGCTGGTTCGGCGACAGGCGAAGGTGTGACAAAACACCAAACCGAACCATGTGCATCCCCTGGAGGGATACCATAGCCGGAGGCTATGGTATAATATCGCCAGATATGATACCGCGCTGGTTTGGCGACAGGCGAAGGCGGGTCAGACCACTAAACCCAATCAGGTAAAACCCCCGGAGAGATGTCATAGCTGGAGGATGGTATCCTATAGGCATAATTGACAGTACTATAAAAAAGAACGCTTTTGTTCAGAGGGGAGAATGCAGATGAGACTAACATTTATTGGAGCGGATCATGAGGTTACAGGAAGCTGTCACTTACTGGAGGTAGGAGATTCAAAGGTGCTGATTGACTGCGGTATGGAGCAGGGGAATAACGTATATAAGAATGCAGAGCTGCCGGTGAGCTACAGTGAAATTGATTACGTGTTCCTCACTCATGCCCATATAGACCATGCTGGTATGCTGCCCTGGATCTATGCCAGAGGGTTTAAGGGTAAGGTCATTGCCACTTACGCAACGGTGGATTTGTGCAGCATAATGCTGAAGGACAGTGCGCATATTCAGGAGATGGAGGCAGAGTGGAAGAACCGGAAGGCCCGCCGTGCAGGCCGAAGGGAGGTAGAGGCTCTTTATACTATGAAGGATGCGGAGGGAGTCCTCGCCCACTTTGAGGGGGTTGCCTATGGGCAGGAGTTTAAGCTGAATGATAATTTGACCCTTAGGTTTACAGATGTAGGTCATCTGTTAGGCTCAGCCTCCATTGAAATCTGGGCTTCGGAGAATGGAGCGGAGAAAAAGATCGTTTTTTCAGGAGATATTGGCAATAAGAATAAGCCTTTGATCCGGGATCCGGAATATGTTTCTGAGGCCGATTATGTAGTAATGGAATCCACCTATGGAAACCGCCGTCATAAGAAAGGCGTGAATCACGCAGACAGCCTGGCGAAAATTATTCAGGAGACCCTTGACCGGGCGGGCAATGTGGTAATTCCTGCCTTTGCAGTAGGCCGTACCCAGGAGCTTTTGTATCTGATACGCCATATTAAAGAGGAAAAGCTGGTTACAGGCCACGACGGCTTTGAGGTTTATGTGGACAGTCCTCTGGCTGTGGAGGCAACTCATGTATTTAAGGAAAACCTTCTGGAGTGCTATGACCAAGAGACGAAAGCCTTGGTTGAGCGGGGAATCAATCCCATTGATTTTCCAGGGCTGAAGCTTTCCGTCACAAGCGAGGAATCAAAGAATATTAATTTTGATATGACTCCAAAGGTGATTATCTCAGCGGCCGGTATGTGTGACGCGGGCCGGATACGCCACCATTTGAAACACAATCTGTGGAGGCCGGAATGTTCCATTGTTTTTGCCGGCTACCAGGCAGAGGGAACCCTGGGCCGGATGTTGCAGGATGGGGTCCATGGAGTAAAGATATTCGGAGAGGAAATTGATGTGAGGGCACACATTGAGACGATGGATGGTATCAGTGGACATGCAGATGTGGACGGGCTTATTACCTGGATCTCCTCCTTTGAGAAGGGGCCTGAGTACGTGTTTGTAGTTCATGGAGATGAGGCTTCCTGCACAGCCTTTACTGATACGTTGAATCACAAACGGAACCTTACGGCTAAGGCTCCCTTCTCTGGCTCCCAGTTCGACCTTATAAAGGGCTGCTGGATCAAGGAAACAGAGGGCGTCCCCGTGGATAAGGAGACAGCTGCCAGACGGAAGGCGTCGGGTGTATATACCCGTCTAGTGGATGCTGGAAGGCAGCTTATGGATGTGATTAACCAGAATGAAGGTGGGGCAAATCAGGATCTGAATCAATTCACGGAACAAATATTGGCTTTATGCCAGAAATGGACCAGGTGAGAAAAAGACGGACAGGAGAGAGGCAAATGAGCAAGGTATTAATCTTTACGGACGGTTCGGCCAGAGGAAACCCCGATGGTCCGGGGGGCTTTGGCACGGTGCTTCAATTTACGGACAGCCAGGGGCAGCTGCATGAAAAGGTAATATCTGGAGGCTATGTGCGTACTACCAACAACCGTATGGAGCTTATGGCTGCCATACGGGGGCTGGAGGCATTAAACCGCCCCTGTTCAGTGGAGCTGTATTCCGATTCTAAATATCTGACGGATGCCTTTAACCAGAAGTGGATAGATAGCTGGATTGCCAAGGGCTGGAACCGGGGGAAAAGCGGTCCTGTGAAAAATATTGATTTATGGAAGCGGCTTTTAAAGGCCAAGGAGCCTCACCAGGTAACCTTTATCTGGGTGAAGGGACATGCCGGACATCCTCAGAATGAACGCTGCGATATGCTGGCAACCACTGCGGCAGACGGAGACCAGCTTATGACAGATGATGGGCTAAAGCCGTAGTTTCTTACGTATCTCTTACAATCTATTACTCCTTTAGGTATTGTATTCCATTTGCGTTTATTTTGTGATAAGGTTATGACAAGACTACAGTAAGTAGGGATGATGAATATGACAGATAAACGGGTTTGGATTGTAATTGGTTGTATTCTGGTTATAGGAAGCGGTGTTACCTTCTACACGAATTCCTATGTTAGAAGCCAGGTAAGCGGCGGTCAGATGATTTCCCGGGCGGGATCTGATTGGTGGAATCCTGGAGCGGGCGGCCAGTCAGGGGATATAAGTATTCGGGAAGGGGCTGCCACTACCTCAGAAAAGGACAGCCCAATATCAGAAACTGCCCCGTCAGCGGAGAACGATATGCTTTCAGATACTTCGGCAGGCATTGGAGGCAGAACCCCCGGCAGCCTTCCGGCAGGAGAGGCTTTGGAACCGAACGGAAGGATGGCAGAGGAGGCGGCCGGGCCTTCGGAACAGGGCCCTGCTGTGGCAGAGACAGCGGTGATGGCAGAGGACGGGCTTTTGGCAGACGAAGCGGCGGCGGTGGCAGAGGATGGAGCAGCGGCAGCGCCGGTTCCTATTTCACCTCTCACAGGCGTCAGACCCAGAGATGAAAAGACAGCCCTTGTAACTGACTACAGGCAGCGGCTGAAGGATTTGGATAATCAGATCCAGAAGATGCGGAAGGAGGACAGGACAGACAGCTCTTCTAATGTGTACTCCATAAAAACCTCTGCACAGACAGAGCTAAAGCTTTGGGAGGGAGAGCTGAACTCGATATATAATGCGCTTTTGGAGATGCTTTCCCGGGAGGATGCGGCGGCGCTGGCAGCAGAGCAGCAGGAATGGCTGAAAAAACGGGATTTAAAAGCGGCTGAGTGTACCTCCAAAACCGACAGCTCAGTGGAAGGTCTTGGGTATGCGGCTACTCTGGTAAGCCTAACGAGAGAGAGGGCCTACGAATTGGCCGGCAAATATGAAGAGGCGAACGGAATTGTGGTGGAAAGGGAGGAAGAGGAGACTTCGGCTGAGCCTTAAGAGAAGCTGGAAGCAGTCCTATGAGCTTTAAAAGACAGTACATCATGCAGGCGGGAGAACCCATGAAAGGTTATGGTTTTCCTGCCTCCTTCGCTTTTATTTTTCTTAAGTCAGTCTTGATAATTACAGAGTGGTATGGTAAAATGACGGTTATGTGAAATATTACGTTTTTATGTTGTGATAAGATGGAGGAAATGACATTGAAAGAACCACAGTACCGCGGCGTGAACGAGCTGCGCCGGATGTTCCTTGAATT
>ERZ773217.1092-NODE-1092-length-22625-cov-3.597164_pt1 | contig 22625 bp, 20 predicted proteins | sample MGYA00580995_ERZ773217 | MGnify/ENA primary metagenome ERZ773217 (study PRJEB29015, sample SAMEA2737772) | human gut metagenome | biome: human gut; feature: human-associated habitat; material: faeces | place: China | collected 2012 ...
ATTGGCCAATTCGGAACAAACCTCGACAATACCTTCATCGAAAAATTGCGCCTCATCGATTCCTACGACATCGACCCCCGATGCCATCAACAATATACTGTGAGAATTATCGACCGGAGTGGAAAGGATAGAAGTACTGTCATGCGAAACGATATTCTCCTCGGAATAACGCACGTCGATGGCCGGCTTGAATATCTCTACTCTCTGACGGGCTATCTTGGCTCTTTTCAAACGGCGTATCAGCTCCTCCGTTTTGCCTGAAAACATAGACCCGCAGATCACTTCTATACTCCCCCTACGGTTTGTCTCATAATTACTTTCGGTCAAAACCATAATTATATTATATCTATTTTAATATTTTCAACAAAAGTAAAAAGATAGTTCGATTTTGGCAACCTTTCCCAAACTATTTCTCCCAAGTGAAAAACAGAATCGCCATACAAACAGAATCACTTTTTCCTTCGGCTTATCTTTTCTTCGATAAATACAAGACAAAATACAGCTCGATAAAAAAGAGAAAAACACCCGTTTTTACATCTCTGCGCTCTCCTTTCACTATCTTTGTAACGAATGCAACAGACAAAAACAATGGCAAAACGAATCTTATTATTTTTTCTTAAGTACATAAGTATTTCATTTTCAATACACCTTGAAGCATACGTCGCAAGTTTAATATTTTTATCTGCCTTAAAAGTATTGATTGCTTTTACTAAACCAATTGTGCCAATACTAATTAAATCTTCCAAAGGACAATTGGCGCTATTGTCATATCTTTTAGCAACATAAACAACCAATCTTAAATTATGTTCAATCAATAAATCTCTTGCTTTTTGATCTCCAGAAACTGCTTTTTCAATTATTTCCTTTTCTTGTTGACCTTTTAAAGGAGGCGGTAAAATATCATGTCTTCCTATATAATAAAGATACTGTTTTGTATTTAAAAACTGTCTAATCATTTGCCACATCAAATAATCCCTCCCATCAATTCTTTATTTAATAAACAATCATAATCTAATTCATCCAATACACCTATATAAACATTTCTTAAAGATTGCTTATTTACTAAAACTTGGTCAACTAAAATAATATCTATTTTTCTTTTTTTTAAGCCATCAATAATCAATGTATCTAATTGTTGATAAGTATCAATTTTACTTTTTTTAATAAAAATAAGGGGATAACCTAGATAGTTTGCATGATTACCACTATCTAAAAACCCTGAAAGATGATAAATCTTATTATTAAAAATAAGTGTTACATCATATAGATCATCTTTTTGTTTTATTTTTCTTTTTGTATAAATTAAATAAATTGTTTCAATGATTAAAAAAACACATATCATAACAACAATAACTATATCTTTATAATTTATGGGAGTAATCAAGATTCCGTTGTATATAAATGATTCTTTTATTAGGGTATTGATAAAGAATAGTATTGAAAAATAAACAATTAAAAAAACTGGAAAATATAAGAAAAATTGTTTTTTAAAAATAAATAAAAAAAGGACAATCCAGTATAAAAAACTTATATATGGTAAATAGTCTATATAAATGAGAACAATCGATATATTACTTAAAAAACTCAAGAAAAGGATTTTCAAAAATGACCAATTAATATTAAGCAATAATGAAATCATTTCATAAGTCATGATAAATAAAATACCATTCATACAATAAGTTAATTCAACATAGACCTCCATCTTGCTTACCCCTTTATCATCATATATGATGACAAGTAAAAAAGATGTCAAAAAAGATTGGACATTTAAAAAAGTATGGACAAAAATCCATACTTTCTACACATTATTTTTTTGAACAATCGATTGCTTCCATCACAGCGTTTCTAAAATTATTTTCTTCTAAAGCCTTAACACCTTGAATCGTAATACCACCTGGAGAACAAACTTGATCTTTTAAAATACCTGGATGTAATTGCGTCTCTTTAACCATTTTTGCACTTCCTAAAACAGTTTGGCTGGCAAGCTTATAAGCCAAATCACGAGGCAAACCATTTAAAACTGCACCATCTGCTAAAGCTTCAATAAACATATAAACAAAAGCTGGTCCACAACCACTTAAAGCACCACCGGCAACCATTTGATAATTTTCAATAAGATAAACCTCACCAATGCTTTCAAACATTGTTTGTACGTAATTTAATTCTTCAGCTGTTAAAGTATTGTCTTTTTCAAATAAAGTCGTTCCTTCTAATACCTTAGCTGGTGTGTTTGGCATAATTGTTAAGTGATGTGTTCCCGGTAATAATTCTTCATATTTATCATTTCCATAACCAGCAACAATTGAAACGATCACTTGTTGATCAATGACTGATTTTATTTTTGAAATGACACTTTCTACGACATTTGGTTTAACCCCCATCACCAAATAATCACAATTTTTAACAACGTCTTGTTCACTTGAACATATATGAATACCAAAATCTTGTTCAAACATCATCAGCTGTTGACTATTTATATCATATCCATATACCTCGCTACCATCAATAAAATCACTTTTAATAAGACCTTGGCAAATTGTCCCCGCCATATTTCCTAATCCTATAAATCCAATTTTCATTTAAATTTCCTCCTTTATAAAAATGAGCTAACATCGTTAGCTCATCTTATTAAATTCTTCTATTTTTGATAAATGCTGGTGGAAAACCATCATCATCATCTTCGTCATCATCATATGATTCAAAAGTTTGAGGTTCTTCACCTAAAGGTCTTGCTACTGAAGGTTGGACAGTTACTTCTTCCTTTTCTTCTTCGAATCCTGTTGCGATAACAGTAACAATAATTTCATCATCTAAGTTTTCATTAATAGCAATACCTAAATAAGTATTAATGTCATCTCCAACTTCTTGAGTAATTGTTTCAAGAGCAATATTAGCATCATATAATGAAATATTTGGTCCACCTGTAACGTTAATAATAGCGTCTTTAGCACCTGCTACGGAAACTTCTAATAAAGGTGAAGAAATTGCACGTTTTGCAGCTTCTTTTGCTTTATCATCTCCTGATGACATACCAATACCAATTAACGCATTTCCTCTATTTTTCATAACTGCACAGATATCTGCAAAGTCTAGGTTGATAAATGCAGGAACAGCAATTAAATCAGTAATTGTTTGAACACCTTGTCTTAATACATTATCAGCTTCTCTAAATGCTTCTTGCATTGGACGTCCACCAATTAGTTGTAATAAACGGTCATTTGAAACCACAATAATACTATCTACATTAGAACGTAATTCATCAATACCTTCGATTGCTTGTTTTTTACGTTTCATTCCTTCAAAAGTAAATGGTTTAGTAATAACACCTACTGTTAATGCTCCTAATTCACGAGCAATCTTAGCGAAAACAGGTGCTGCACCAGTACCAGTTCCACCACCCATACCAGCAGCAATGAAAACCATATCTGCACCTTCAAGGGCAGTTCTAATATCTCCTTCAGATTCTAAAGCAGCTTTCTTTCCTACTTCTGGATTACCTCCTGCTCCTAAACCTTTTGTTAAATCTTTTCCTAAAATAATTTTATTTTCTACAGGCGAACGACGTAATACTCGTACATCTGTATTTGCGACAAAGAATTCTACTCCTCTAACGCCTTCTTCAACCATGCGGTTAACAGCGTTGTTTCCTCCGCCACCAACACCGATTACTTTTATTTTTGCAACTTGTTCAAAATCTAATTCTTCGTTCATGATTTACCCTCTCTTTTATCTATTCTTCTTCACCAAAGAAAGTATCTAGTAATCTACTAAATCTTCCAGTTTTCTCTTTTGTATCTTTTACTTTCGTAAGTCCTTTAAATCTCACAGCCATTGTATTAGAAATATCCGGTAAAACAACAGATGTTTCATAAGGACCAAGATATTTAGCACGATCAGACATATAAAAAATCATTCCTACAGAAGAAACAAATGCCATATCTCTAATGCCAATAATATCTGGACGATAAACTCTCACTGGACCTTCTAAAACACGACCAGCAACTTTATCTAGTAGCTCAAGTTCTCCTCCGCCACCAACAATCAGTGTTTCATAATGTTGTCCATTATCGATAACACCCATTTTTTCTTTAATAACATTTAACATATCAACTGCAGCTTCTTCTAAAATACCCGCAAAATCTTTTTGTGTATAATCTTTACGACCATCTGGAAGCTCAGTTGTATGAATAGTATCCTCTTGCCCAACAGTATAATCCAAAGAACCATATTTGACTTTATATGTTTCAGCTTGATTCATAGAAATTTGTAAATGTTGAGCAATTGCTCTAGTCAAATTATACCCCCCAACTGAACATACTGTTAAATATTTTAAATATCCATCTTTGTAGAAAGATATTGTTGACGTTTTATATCCCATATCAATAATCAATGCACCTTCTTGAAGATAAACCACATCAAAAGCTTCCTTTGCACACGCAAAGGCATTGATACAAATATCCATAACTTCTAAACCTACCTTTTCAACGGCCATAATATATGGATATAAAATCTGTTTTTGTGAAGTAATGATCAATGTATCAATAATTAAATTTCTTGAAGCTTCTCCTATAGGAGGTACTTGACTAATTCCAAAATCACCATTAAAGCGAACTGGTATTACACAAACCACCTCTTCTTCATGAGATTTTTTGAATTTAGTAGAAAGTTTCAAACCTCTTACAATATCATCCTTAGAAATCTTATCATGATCACTAAGTGATACACTACTATTACTTTGATAAAGTTTAGAACGAATAGTAGGGATTGTAAGACCAACTGCTTTGATTTCTCCATCTAGAAAATCATTAGCTTCTTGAACAACTCCTTTGATATCATTTACTAATAAATTTTCATCTTCAATGATGCCTTTTTTTACACCATGACTAGGGACCTTTTTAGAAAAAAGAACATGTAAATTAGAATTGATAATTTCACCAACTAACAATTCAATTGAAGCACTACCTATATCCAATACTGCATAAACTTCATTCATGTCTATCTCCCCTTACTACATATATCATTATATTATCATAAAAGCTACGATATTTAAAGGTTTTAGTTTCAAACACGTAGCTTTTTTCATACACTATTTAATTGTATACATAGACATTTTTTCCTAAATAATCATAGTATTTATAATCAGGATAACTTTGAATAACCAAGTAATAATTTGTTGATGTAAGTTGTTTTTCCATGTCTTCAATACGTACATAAAAAACCTTACCATCATCAAGTTCCAACTTACATTTGGTTTGATCTTTTTCATCAGGTTCAAAGACAATACTAGAGATTTGATTTTGAACAACTGATGGTAATTTGACATATGCTTTCACAAATGACCGGAAATGTTCTTCGTCAAAATTCATCATTTGTGGACAACGTTGTACATAAGAAATCCATTTTTGTTGTTGATCTTGTTCAAAAATGCCATCTTGATCTGCAACATATAAAATATTATTAATATAGCCATATAAAGAAGCATTGTTTTCTTTAATTCTTATCTTTATATTCCCTATCAAATCTTTCGTTACAGTTGCTTTTTCAACAAAGATCATTTTTTCAACCTCTGTTTCAACCTGTTTTTTATTTACTTTAAAAAAATAAGTTTTTTTTGATTTAACCGGTAATCGTTCAATAATCTCTTCAGCAGAAGTCAAATGACATCCTGAAACAGTTATTTTTTTTACTTTAGACATATTTCCAAAGAAAAAAATCACTAAAAATATCAAAAGCAAAACAATAAGCACAAAATTAATTCTTCTTTTTCTTTTTTTCTTTTTTAATTTATTTCTCATTGTTAACACTTGATTTTCATCATGTTCATTATATACATACGTTGTCATCTTAAGACTCCCAATTAATAAAACGTACTTCTGGTTTTAATAAAACACCATACTTTTCTTGAACTGTTTTTTGGACATAAAAAATCAAATCATGAATATCCTTAGCAGAAGCATAACCATTATTTACAATAAAGTTAGAATGTTTTGGAGAAACTTGTGCTCCACCAATTTCATAACCTCTAAGACCTGCATCATCAATATATTTCCATGCAGCCGCACCTTCTGGATTTCTAAAAACACTTCCTGCACTTGGTTTATTCCAAGGTTGCGTAGACATTCTTCTTTCTTTTCTTTTATCTAAAGTTTCATTAATTTCTTCAACACTTTTATTTTCCAAAACAAAAGTAGCTTCCAAGACAATCCATTTAGGATGGTCTTGAATGATGGAATGTCGATATGAAAAATCCATTTCATCTTTAGATAATTCAACCACTTTTAAATGTTCATCTAATACTTTTACTGATTTAACAACTTTACTTAAACATGATTTATAGGCCCCTGCATTCATAAAAATACCACCACCGATATTTCCAGGAATTCCTCCCATAAATTCAAAACCACTCAAACCAATTTTAGCACAATCATAAGCAAGTTTAATCATTGTAACACCACATTGGGCAGTTACTTCGCTCCCATTGACATGATATTGATTCATATCTTCAAGGGAAATAATAATTCCTTCAAAACTTTTATCTGAAAATAATAAATTTGAACCTCTTCCAATAACAAAAAGTTGAATACGATGCTTACGACAATACTTTATCACTTCAATCAACTCATCGACATTTTGAGCTTTTATAAATAATTTTGCTGGCCCACCTACACGATAAGTTGTATGTTTATATAACGGTTCATCTTTAAGAACTTTTCCAACATCTAATTGTTTAAGTTCTTCATAATATTTTTCAAACTTCATCATTAGTCTCCTAACATCGAAATAATTTCTTGATACATGTCTTCAACTGCATTTGGCTTTCCTAACTTTTTAGCGTTTTCTGTTAAAATTTGAAGTGCAGTTTGATCATTAATAACACTATCAATTGTAGAAATCAATTTTTCTCCTGTTAAATCTTTTTCAAGAATCATTTTAGCAGCATGGTTATTTTCTAATTCACGTGCATTATATTCTTGATGATTTGCTGCTACATAAGGACTAGGAATCAAAATAGCTGGTACGCCTAAAGCTGTTAATTCAGCAAGGGTACTGGCTCCTGCACGTGAAACAATAAGATCTGTCGCATGCATTAAAGAAGGCATATCATCAACATAAGGGATGATTTTTACGTTTTCATTTTTATAATCTTTCATTGATTCATAATAAGGTTTCCCAGTAACATAAAGTACTTGATATTCTTTACCAACAAATTGATTCATCGATTCCTTCATCGTTTGATTAACTGTCTGTGATCCTAATGATCCCATAACAATCGTAACAACTTTTTTATTTCTATCTAAACCATATTTATCATAAATATCTTTAGGAACTTCATGGCTGACAACACTTGCACGAGGATTTCCAAGCAATAGTGTTTTTTCTTGAGGAAATTCTTCATACGCTTTTTGATAACAACAAATGATCTTATCTACTTTTTTTATAAGAATCTTATTTGTTAAACCAATAATTGAGTTTTGTTCATGAATCATCGTTTTAATTTTTAAACTTGCAGCAGCCTCTAAAGCTGAAGCACTTGGATATCCACCAAAACCAACAACAATATCAGGATTAAATTTTTTTATAACTTTTTTTGCTTTTCCAATAGATTTAACAAATAACAAAGCTGCATGAGCTTTCTTTAAAGGATTACCCGCTAATCCTTTAACATTTAAACCAACATAATCATATCCAAGTTGGGGAACAACTTGAGATTCCAAACGATCCTTTGTTCCAATAAATAAAAATTTTGAATTTGGATCTTGTTTTTTTATATATTCAACTAATGCAAGAGCAGGGTATAAATGTCCACCTGTTCCTCCAGCAGCAACAACAACTTTCATCTTTACTCACTCCTTAAAGTTTATTATACTCTTTTTCTCTATTTTTGAGAATTGATAACTCTAAAATAGTGCCACTCTTTATCAAAAAAAGCAACACTTTTTAAAAAAAAGATTAATCATTCGACTAATCTTTCTTTTGAATAATAAAACTTACACCATTAACTCTATTAACAGCTTCAACTTTATATCCATACATTGTTACTGTTTTATAAACAATAGATAACCCTAAACCAAATTGTCCTTTATGACCTATTTCATAAGGTTGAAATAAAGATTCAGGATTTGAATTATCTATAGGTTCACCATCATTAAATATTTCTAAATACTGATCTTTTAAAATAATTTTAATTTCATGGTGTACATAACGAGCAGCATTTTCTATAATATTTTCAATACAAATACGCCAATAATCATCTTTTCCTTTAAAAGATGAATCTTGTAAATCTGTAAGAATTTCTATTTGTGAATGCATAGCTGTTAATTGGAAAACAATATGTTCAATCAATTCTTTCATTGAACATGTTTCATCTCCAATTTGTCCACTTATGTAATCTAATCGATTTAAATATAGTAAACTTTTTACTTTCTTTTCTAACCGATCTGTATTTTCTAAAATAACATCCACTGATGAATCTTTATCTCCATAAGGATAAATATCATCCTTAATACTTTGAGCATATGTTTGAATTAAAGCAATAGGTGTTTTTAAATCATGAGAAATGTTATGAATCATTTCTTCTTTAATTTCATTTTGTCGATCTATTTCTTCTTTCATTTCTATTAACGAAGAAGATAAAACACCTATCTCATCTTCTCTTTGAATATGCAATTCACTTTCTTTATCATTTTTTATATCATCTATATAATTTTTAATAAGTTTCAATGGTTTTATTAAAGATGAAACCCAAATAAACAAAGCAAGTCCAATAATTAAAAAAGCAACATAAAAGATATCAATAACTTGCTCCTTTAGATTATTAATCAATGTTTTAGAATAATCACTATAAACAAGTGAAATAATATAATTAGAATCATCCGCCTTTACAATTTGATAATATACTGTTTGGTCTTGCATTTTAACCTTTTCTTGTAATTTCTTTTTATTTTTCTTAACCATCTTATAAAGATCATTTTGAAAAACATAATCTAATATTTGATATTTCTTAGCAGAAATATTTTGCGCTGTTGTAAGCGTATCTTCATTAATGTTATAAGTAAAATGATAAATTTGTTTATCTGAACCTGCATAATCAGGAGAAAAATCATATGAGTAAAAATCATTTTGTGAGCGTGTCAAAACATCATACATTTCATTATCAATAACATGTGTTAAGTTGTTATCAATAATAGGCAATAGAATTGCTAAAACACCTATTGCAATAATTGAAAAAATAATAACAAGTTGTTTTTGTAAAGAATATTTCGTAAGCATTAGTCTAAACGATATCCAAATCCATAAATCGTACGAATATTAATTTCTGGCATTTTTTTACGCAATCTTCGAAGTGTATCATCAACGACACGATCACTACCAAAATAATTTTCGTCCCATACTTTTGATAAAACTTGTTCTCTTGAAATAGCTAATCCTTTGTTATTTAAAAAGTAAACAAGTAGATCATATTCTTTTGTTGTTAAAATGATTTCATTATTGTTATAGAAGACTCTTCTTTTTTCTAAATCAATATCATAACCATCTATTTGTATCTTAGATGGATTATCATAAGCACGTTTTAATAAATTATTAATTCTTAAAATAACTTCTTTAATATTAAATGGTTTTGTAATATAGTCATCTGAGCCTTTTTCTAAACCAATAATACGATCAAATTCTTGATCTCTAGCTGACATAAATATAATTGGCATTTTAGGCTTACTTGCCTTTATTTCATTAAACAATTCAAAACCACTTGCCTTATCTAACATAATATCTATAAGCCATAGATGTACATCATCATCTTTATGAAGTAAAGCTTCATCATACGTATAAAACGAGCAAACACTATAGCCTTCTTTTTCTAAATAAGTTCTTACCAAATCATTTAGATTTTTTTCATCATCTATAATATTAATTTTAAATAACATCTTCTTCACCTCATTTGTATCCTATTCTATTATGACCTATTATAGTTAAAATATTGCCATAATATATGGCAATATTTTGTGATAATATGTGATTTTATCTTTCGATAACAAATCCGCGTTCTTTCATTTTAGTAATGATATAATCTACAGATTGTAAACATTTTTCATTTGTATCCGCTTCAACCATAACACGTACAACTGGTTCAGTTCCTGATTCACGAACAAGAACACGTCCTTCATCACCTAACTTATCTTCAACTTCTTTAATGACTTTTTGTACTTCAACATCATTTTGAGCCTCTTTTTTATCTCTTACATATACATTTTTCATTAATTGAGGGTAAATTGTTACAGGTTCAACTAATTGAGCTAATGTTTTTTTGCTTTCAATAACTGCTTCCATAATTTTTAAAGATGTTAAAATACCATCTCCTGTTGTGGCATGTTTAGAGAAAATGATATGTCCTGATTGTTCTCCACCAATACAATGACCATTTTTCACCATGTTTTCATTAACATATTTATCTCCAACAGCTGTTTTTTCATATTTAATACCTTCTTTATCTAACGCTTTATATAAACCTAAGTTAGACATAACTGTTGTAACAATTGTATCATTAGATAATTCACCATGTTCTTTTAAATATTTACCACAAACATAAAGAATTAAATCACCATCAATAACTCTTCCAAATTCATCAACAGCTAAACAACGATCAGCATCACCATCATAAGCAAAACCAATATCTAATCCTTTAGATTTTACTAGTTCTTGTAATGATTCAATATGTGTAGAACCACAGTTTGTATTAATATTTAAACCATCTGGTTCACTATGAATCACATAAGTTTTTGCTCCTAAAGCATCGAAAACACTTTTAGCAAGATTAGAACTTGCACCATTTGCACAATCTAAACCAACACGAATATTTTTAAAAGCACGTGTAGGAATTGACATTAAATATCCTAAATATCTATTTCTACCTACTGAATAATCTGTTGCACATCCAATTTCATCTTTTGTAGCAAATGGAATTTCATCTACTTCACCATCAATGTATTGTTCAATTAAATTTTCAACCTTCGCATCCATTTTATGACCATTACAATCTAAAACCTTAATACCATTATCATAATATGGATTATGTGAAGCAGAAATCATAATTCCACAATCAAAACCATCTGTTCTTGTAATATAAGCAACACTTGGTGTTGTTGTTACATGCATTAAAGAAACATCAGCACCACTTGCTGTAAGTCCAGCAACAAGTGCATATTCTAACATATAAGAACTTCTTCTTGTATCTTTCCCAATAACAACTTGAGCATGATCTTTATTTCTTCCAAAATACCACCCAATGTATCTTCCTACTTTATAAGCATGTTCAACTGTTAAATCTTTATTAGCTTCCCCACGAAAGCCATCTGTTCCGAAATATTTTCCCATTTTAAATCTCTCCTATTTCTTTATATTTACGCGAATCTGTTCATCGCTATCTAAACGATATGTTAAAGTTTCGTCACTTAATTCTACTTCTAATTTCACATTATGTCGACCCTTTTTTAACCCAACGACATCTACATAGACCTTAATGTCATCATTTGTAAGAGCATTAATACGATCACTTGTACCAATAACTGTTAAATTGCATGTATCGCTTGACATAGAAACATTGTTTTCTTTGCCATTTTTTATTTGAATTGGTATATCTGTAAATTGTCTTTGTTCAGAAGGAACAAGCGTAATTGTTCCATCCACTTTAGTAAATGACATCTTATTAACTCCTGAAACACTTAACAATTTTAAGTCTTTAAATGTACGACCTTCTTCCAAATCACTTACATCCACTTTAACTTTAATATTATTAATATCCTTTAATTTACTTTCATCACCATAAATCTTTACTTTATCTTTTGAAAAAGTCATTTGATCGATTGCATATCCATTAGCCACATTTCCTGTATATTCAGGTACAAGTGGAACTGTCTTACTATAATTAGACAATGAACAATCCACTTTAACAGTTGAAGGAATAACACTTACATTTAAAGCTTTTCCACTTCGATCAAAAGCCTTTACTTTACATTCTTGAGTAAACGAATCTGTCACTCCCTTTAAATCAATAACTGCTTCAACAGAATAAACATTATCAATATTATCTTGTGAACCTCTTACTTCTACTTCACTATGTTCAATACTATCTACTGAAACAGAATGTTTATCCTTTAAGCTATCTTCATTTTTAAAACGATATCCTAAACTAAACGTTTTAGTTACCTTTTGTGAAACTGTTACCGTTACTGTTTGAGGAACAATGAGAACTTCTAAATCATTAGAGAAATTTCTTGATTTCAATTCTACTGTCTGTTCACCTTCCCCTATTCCCGAAAAATCAGCATATATTTCATAATTTTTCATCAATTTAGCATTATAAATATCAATAGAAGGACCAACTAAGCCTACACTTACAGTCTCTGGCATTCCAGCTACAACAAAATCATCTTGTAAATTTTCTATTTTCACAGGGACTTGTTGAATATAATCTCCTGAATTAGGTGTTGAAAATACATTTTCAAAATTACCTCCATTAACTGTAAATAGTAAAATCGTTGCTAAAATAAATGATAATATTTTTAAAGATAATCCTGATTGTAACATTCTATCTAAAGTAGAATTAATAAAATTCATCACTTTAATAGCACCATTTACAAAAGCTCTTCCCCTTGAATCTATTTCATCATTAATAGATTGAGAAGTGATATGTTTTTCTTCTGTTTTTGGTTTTTCTTTTTCTTTTGAAATAAAATTTAAGAAAAAATCAGTTGTTGAATCACGATGTTCTTGATTATTTTTACTCATCTTCATCACCTTCTTCATCTTCTGATTTAAACCAACCTAGTTCATTAACTAAGCTTGCTCTTAATTCCTTTCTTGGAATCTTAATAAGTTCTCCTTTGATAGCAAAAGAAATCGTTCCTGTTTCTTCAGAAACTACAACTGTTAATGAATCAGTAATTTCACTTATTCCTATAGCAGCACGATGTCTTGCCCCATAAATAGGTGAAAGATCCTTTTGAGTTGGTGGGAAAAAGGCAGCTGCACAAACAACACGGTCATCTTTAATAATAACTGCCCCATCATGTAAAGGTGTTCCTTCCCAAAAGATCGTATTAAATAATTCTGATTTAATATCGGCATTGATTTTAGTTCCTGTATTAATATAATCTATTAAAGATTGTCCTCTTTCAAAAGTAATCAAGGCCCCTGTTTGTGTTTCTGATAACTTTGTCACTGAATCAACAATTTCATCTAACAAATGTTCCTTTTGATCATTTGATAAACGTTCCATATGATAATCTCTTTTAGTTTGTCCCATTTTTTCAAGTAATGAACGAATTTCTGGTTGAAAGATTACAATTACCGCAATAATTCCCCAAGTCAAAACCGTATCTACTAAATAAGACATTGTTGAAAGTCCTAAAACACTTGTTACTAATTTAATTAACAAAATAATGAGAACCCCTTTAAATAATTGCATCGTTCTCATATTTTGTTTAAACATACTAATTCCTAAATATAAAATATACCACACTAATAATAAATCAATAATTGTACGAATAATGTTTAAAATTAATGATAGATTAACTTCTATACCTGCTATCATTTTATCCCCTACTTTCTTCAAACATATTATACTTGATGTTTTCTATTTTATAAAGAAAAGATAGATTTTTATTCAAAATCTATCTTTTCATCTTAAGTTGACTCCATTGAGCTCTAAAAGAGCTCTTATGCATTATTTTTTCTATATTGTTGTCTTCTTTCGTTTTCAGTTAAATAGCGTTTTCTTAAACGAATATTTTCAGGTGTTACTTCAACAAGTTCATCTTCATTAATATAATCTAAACAAGATTCTAGATTAAATTGACGAGGTCTTTTTAAAACAACTGTTGAATCTTTGGATGATGAACGAGTATTTGTCATTTGTTTTCCTTTAGTAACATTAACTGTTAAATCATTATCTCTACTGTGTTCACCAACGATCATACCTTCATAAACATCCACACCAGGCCCAACAAACATTACTCCACGGTCTTCAACACTTCCAAGTGAATAAGCTGTTGTTTGTCCACTATCAATTGAAATTAAAACACCTAAGTTTCTCTTACCAACTGTTTCACCTTCCATTGGACGATAGTCAATAAATGAGTGAGAAATAATTCCATATCCTTTTGTCATTGTTAAGAAATTTGTCATAAATCCAAATAAACCTCTTGACGGAATTGTATAAACAACACGTGTTTGTCCATCACGAGAATCCATTGTTTCTAAGACACCTCGACGATATCCAAGTGATTCAATAACCGCTCCAATACAATCATCAGGTGCTTCAATAGTTACTTCTTCATATGGTTCACATAAAACACCATCGATTTCTTTCATGATTGCTTTAGGTTTAGAAACTTGTAATTCATAACCTTCACGTCTCATATTTTCAATTAAAATAGATAAGTGTAATTCTCCACGTCCAGAAACGATCCATTCTTCTTTATTTTGGATTCTTTCAATTTTTAATGAAACGTCTCTATTTGTTTCTTTAAATAATCTTTCTTCAATTTGTCTAGCAGTCACAAATTTACCATCTTGACCAGCAAATGGTGAAGTATTTGTTCCAAAAACCATTTGAATTGTTGGTTCATCGACATGTAATAACGGTAAAGCTTCTTCTTGACCAGTTGTACATACTGTTTCACCAACACCAATATCAGCAAGACCAGCAATAGCAACAATATCTCCTGCACTGGCTTCTTCAATTTCAATACGGTGTAATCCAATAAATCCATATAATTTTTGAATTCTAAATTGTGTGTGGCTTCCATCAGCTCTTACACAAGTGACTGATTCATTAACATGAATCTTACCTCTTTGAATACGTCCGATTCCAATACGTCCTACATAATCATTATAGTCTAATAAAGCTGGTTGGAATTGTAAAGGTCCATCAACATCTACTAATGGTTCAGGTATTTCTTTGATAATCATATCAAATAAACAATCCATATTTGGTACTTGTGTTGAAATATCAGGATCTAAACTCGATGTTCCTTGTAAAGCTGAAGTATAGATTGTTGGGAATTCTAATTGGTCATCATCTGCGCCTAATTCCATAAATAATTCTAAGACTTCATCCATAACTTCATCAATACGTGTTACAGGTCTATCTACTTTATTAATAACTACGATAGGTTTTACTTTAGCAGCTAAAGCTTTCTTTAAAACGAAACGTGTTTGTGGCATTGTTCCTTCATAAGCATCTACTACTAATAAAACACCATCTACCATGTTCATGATACGTTCTACTTCTCCACCAAAGTCAGCATGGCCTGGTGTATCCATGATATTGATTCGATAATCTTTATAATTAATTGCTGTATTTTTAGCAAGAATTGTAATTCCTCTTTCTCTTTCAAGGGCATTGCTATCCATCGCACGTTCACTAATTTGTTCACGGTCTTCTAATGTTCCAGATAGCTTTAATAATTGGTCTACTAATGTTGTTTTTCCATGGTCTACATGGGCAATAATCGCTATATTTCTAATATTCATACGCTACTCTCCCTTCAATAACTTCCTCATTATATCACAATAATTTCAATTGTCATTATTTATTTTAATATGTCAAAAACAATTTTCAATGTAAGAGTTTACACTTTATTTTTGATTCAAAACTTCTTTTTTTATAACTTCTAATACACCTTGATGATCATTACTTTTAGCAATGCCATAAGCAATATCTTTAATACGTGGAACAGCATTGGCCATAGCATAACTATATTTGACAGATTTTAATAAAGTATAATCATTCATTTGATCACCAAACGCCATACATTCTTCTGGTTTAATATTCAATTCTCTTTGTAAGCGTTTTATGGCAACACCTTTATTAATATCTTCATTTTGAATATCAATCCATTCATTACCTGAAGTTGTTGCCTTAACACCTTTATCTAAACCACAAGCAATATCATCTGCATAACGAATGATTTGATGATTTGGATCATAAATAGCAATCTTCATAATTTCATCATCAATATCATCATAACTCTCTACAAATTGGTAATTACAATAATACGTACGTACCACTGGTTCTAAATGTTTAAATTCATTTAAACAATAGGCACTTTTAACCCCACATAAAATCATATTCAATTCTGGATGAGATTCTACTAATTGAATCACCGCTTGTACTTGTTCTTTTTTTAACGTATTTGTCGCAATCAATTTTACCCCCTTAGCAATATAACTTCCATTTTCTCCTATGAAATACATTTCATTAGAAATCGGTAAAAATTTTTGATACAAACGGAAATATTGGTTCCCCGATGCAATCACAAATTTTATTTTTCTTTTTCTAAGTTCCTCAAAAATATCAAAAAATTCCATTGAAAATCTTTTAGAAGAATCTAAAAAAGTTCCATCCATATCTGTCGCAATTAACTTTATCATTAAACTTATCCCCTTTATCTTCAAAAACATATTAAAGAAATATGATTTATTTTTCAATATTAAAGCAAAAGAAAAGTACAATTTCTCGTACCTTACTTTCCTATCATTCTCTTTATTACTTCTAAATCTTCATTATCATAAACAAAATACTTAAATAATAGGTCATTATAAAATGGTATGGTTATCTTCTCTTTCATCTTTTGATCCTCCTATTATTTATATTGTGTTTTTTTTATACGTTTTTCTTTAAAAAAAGAATTTATTTGTTTTGATACAAATAAATTCCTTCTTTAAAACGATTCAAGCCATCTTTTAATCTTTCAAATGGGCAAGCTACATTCATACGAATAAAAGCTTTTCCATTTTCACCATATTCAAGACCATCACTTACGTAAAGTCCTGTTTTCTTTCTTATAAAAGAAGTGAGTTCAACACTATCTAAACATACCTTATGACAATCGATCCATAAAAGATATGTTGCTTCTGTAGGGACCACATAAACATCTTTGATTTCTTTTTGAATAAATGAAATCGCATAATCTTTATTGTTTTGAATATATTGGTTTAATTCATTAAGCCAATCTTCACTTTGATTGAAGGCTGCCTTCGTTGCACAAATTGCAAAACTATTTGGTTCTGCTACTTCATCTGTATTAATTCCACGATTAACTTTATGTCTTAATACCTCATTAGCTACAACAATACATGCCGTTTGCATCCCTGCCATATTAAAGGCTTTGGTTGGTGCAATACACATAATTGTATTTTCTAAATTTGTTTTTGAAACGGAAGCAAAAGGGATATATTCTTTTTGAGGATTGGTAATATCACAATGAATTTCATCACTTAAAACAATAACATGATGTTTTGCACATAAATCACCAATTCTTTGTAAAGTTTCTTTATCCCAAATTTTACCTATTGGATTATGGGGATTACAGAAAATCATTAATGTTGTTTGACTTAAAGAAAGTTTTCTTTCTAAATCTTCAAAATCAATATGATATTCTTTCCCATCAAAAACAAGGTCACTTGATAAAACATGTCTTCCATTATTTAAAATAGAATTATAAAAAATATTATAAACTGGTGACATAATCAAGACATTTTCACCTACTGTTGTCACTTTTCTTACTACCGAAGAAATAGCAGGAACAACTCCTGTAACAAACATCATCCAATCTTTTTCCATATGAAAATGATGTCTTCTTTCCCACCAATTTTGATAAGCTTCAAAATAATCATCAGGTACCGTATTATAACCAAAGATTTTATGATCCACTCTTTTATGTAAAGCATCTATAATGGCTGGAGCTGTTTCAAAGTCCATATCAGCTACCCACATAGGAAGTTCATTTTCTTTAACATCCCATTTATATGAATTTGTATTAAAACGATTGGTCATCTTTGAAAAATCGTACATCTTTACATCTCCTTTAATTGAATCTTTGTTTGACTTGGATCAATGATTTGATCATCAATAATCATTTCACCAATACTATGTGCACTAATTTTACCAGAAATAGGATTTGTAATACTATCAATATGACTTACAATTTGTGCATCAATATCTTTGCAGAATTCAAAAGCTAGAGTGGTATTAATTAATTTACAATTTACCATCTTTAATCCTTCGATATAACATAATCCTTGTAAACTTTCAATTGTACAATTCACAAAAGTAATATTTTTCGTATTCCATGCAAGATATTCACCAATAATTACTGAATCATAAACCGTGACATTTTCACAATTCCAAAAAGCATCTTTTGAAACAAGTTTAGAATTTCTAACAGTAATATTCTTACCACCATCAAAGCAATAATTTCCTGATAAATTCAAACCATCGATTTCAATATTTTCACTATTCATTCCAAAATAATCACCTTTAGCAACCACATTATGTAACTTAATATCACTACATTTCCATAAGGTTTCTTGAGCATTAACCATATTGACATTTTCTAAAGAAATATGTGTCCCTCTTCTAAAGGTCTTAGGCGCATCAATGACACTATTTTTAATATTAATATGATGAGTATACCAAATACCTGATCTAGCAGTTTCAAGTAAGGTACTGTTTTCTACATTGATATGATTACAATACCATAGTGGATATTTCCACTTAAAAATACTTCCACTAATATCTATATGATCACTTTCTTTTAAAGGCGATTCTCCATCAGCAAAAATACTATCTTCAACTTTTAAATCATGACTTTTAAATAAAGCTCTTTCTCCTTTTAGATAAGCTTGTTTAACTAATTCCATCTTAATCCTCCTTCATTTGTTTCTTTAACATATATATTAAATAATCTAAACAATCTATTTTCTTTTGTTCCTCGTGCAATTTATCTAATAAACAACAACGATGACACTGTAATGATTTTATCAACATCTTCAAATCATCATTATTATATTTTTTAATACACTTTGTAATAAGTTCTTCATCACATCCTGCATCTTTTAAATTCATAATTAATTCTTCAATTACTTCTTTTCCCAAAGCTATCACCACTTTCCTTTATTATTGTAATTCTTTATCTCTATATTATCAAATACCTATAACAAATATATTTCTATACTTGCAAGGCATAACAAAGAGCTTTAAAATAAAAACAAAGGATGTGAAATCATGGAATTTAGACTTCTACAATATTTTCTTGCGATTGCAAGAGAGGAAACAATTTTAAAAGCAGCTGAAAGCTTAAACGTGACTCAGCCCACTTTATCAAGACAAATGAAAGAACTTGAAGATCATTTACAAAAACAGCTTTTCATTCGTGGTAATCGTAAGATTACTTTAACTGAAGAAGGTATTTTACTTCGCCAACGTGCTGAAGAAATTGTCAGTTTGGTTGAAAAAACAGAAAGTGAAATTATGTTATTCGATGAAACTTTAAGTGGGGAAGTATGTATTGGCAGTGGAGAAACGTTAGGCATCGAAATCATTTGTAAAGCCATTCAACGTGTACAAGAAGATTATCCACGTATCCAATTCCATTTATTCAGTGGTAATGAACAAGATGTGACAGAGCGTCTTGAAAAAGGTTTAATTGATTTTGGGTTGATTATTGAACCTGCTAATATTTATAAATACAATCATTTATCTTTACCTTATCAAGACTTATGGGGAATCTATATAAACAAAGAACATCCTCTTGCTTTAAAAGAATCGATTACTCCTCAAGATTTAATTGATATTCCTCTTCTTTGTTCCTCACAAGAATTAAAATATAAACAAATAGAAAACTGGGCCAATCCTTATTTTTCTAAATATCATATTATTGCAACCTATAACTTAATTTATAATGCCAGTATTCTAACAAAGGAATGTAATGGAGCTGTGATTTCTTTAAAAAACCTCATTGATACAAGTGGGGAAAGTTCTTTATGTTTTAGACCCCTTGATCCACAAATCACTTCATCACTTGCCTTTATTTGGAAAAAATATCGTGTCCTTTCTAAACCTGCACAATATTTTTTAAAAGTATTAGAAGAAGAAACAAAAAAAGCTCATAAATGCTCACAAATTAATAAAAATATGATAAAGTAAAATAAATCATTCATTAAAGAAGGGGTGCCTATGAAAAGAAAAAATAAAGGATTTACTCTTGTAGAAATAATAGTAGTTCTTCTAATTATCGCCATTCTTGCAGCTATCGCTATTCCAGCTTGTCAAGGATACCTTGAAGAAAGTCGAGAATCGCGTGACCTCATCAACGTTCGTGTTGCTTGTACAGATATCATTGCGATGGGAAAAACAGGATATAAAACAGATATTGTAAGAGAAGTAGAACTTACACAAAAGAAAGATGATTGGCAAGCTTTTGATTCTGTAACTATTGCTGGTATTACGCACAAGAAATCAGATCCTGACACTGATAACTGGAAAGGAATTCCTAAAGCCGGTGGCGTTTGTGAAATCTCATACAACAAAGAAAAGAATACTGTTGTTTTTAATTGGAAAGGAAGTAAAACAGAAGAATCTACTATTGATTTTTCATCGAATTTACATAGTGCATTAAATAATAGCGGTTTATTAGAAAATGATCTTAAAAATAGAGATTTTTTTGAAATTGATTCAAAATGTGATGGTTCAACAATGGTTCCAGAATTAAACAAACAGATTGAAAATAAGAGTTTATTAAACCATGGTACATGGGCCTATTATGGAAACGCAAAAAAAGGAAAAGAATCTGAAAGATATTTATTTTGGACTTCAATTGATACAGATAAAATCAATGCTAACACACAAATTCCTGTCATTATTAGTACAGCTGATGGAAAATTCTACATTTCATCATCAACGACTGCACGAAAACGAAAAGATAGTGCTCATAAACCATATATAGCGATCGCTCCAACCGGTAAAAGTGGTTCTAGTCAATATAAATCATACATAGATGGAAAAAAACAATACAATACACTTGAAGAGGCTTATAAAGCTTATGCTGATGTTGTAAAAAATGAGCGTACAGAGATACTTTTCGGACAGGATTATATTCAGGAAGAGCTGCTAGGACTTACATTCAATATTTCTGCATTTTCATTTTTCCAGACGAACTCGCTCGGGGCAGAAGTTCTTTATTCAAAGGCAAGGGAATATGTCGGAACGACCAAAGATAAGATTGTATTTGACCTCTATAGCGGTACAGGCACAATTGCCCAGATTCTTGCACCTGTGGCAAAGAAGGTAATCGGTGTGGAAATTGTTGCTGAGGCGGTCGATGCCGCCCGTGAAAATGCCAGACTTAACGGACTTTCAAATTGTGAATTCATCGCTGAAGATGTCTTAAAGGCTCTTGATAACATAAATGAACGTCCTGACTTAATCGTGCTTGACCCTCCGCGTGACGGAATCCACCCTAAGGCGTTAAAGAAAATTATCGACTACGGTGTTGACCATATGGTCTACATTTCATGTAAACCGACATCACTCGCCCGTGACCTAGAGATGCTGCAGGCCTGCGGCTACGAGGTAGAGCGTGGGTGCTGTGTGGACATGTTTCCTGGAACGGTGCATGTGGAGACGGTTGTACTTCTTTCCCACAAAAAACCTGACAGCGTAATCAATGTAAAAGTGGAGTTTGGCGAGGGTGAGGGCAAAATTCCTCTTGATAATATCGAAAAAAGAGCAGAAAGCTACAAGCCAAAAGAGCGAGTAACCTACAAGATGATTAAGGAGTACATAGAAGAAAAATACGGCTTCAAAGTACATACCGCATATATCGCAGAAGTAAAACGAGATTTAGGGTTGCCGATGTATGATGCTCCTAATGCGGTAGAGGAATTGAAACAACCGAGGAAACATCCAACACCAGAAAAGGTAGAAGCGATAAAAGATGCCTTGAAACATTTTGAAATTATCTAATCGTACAGGCGTATCATTAGAAATAGTGGTACGCCTATTTTTTTGTCCTGATTTGCAGATTTGTCCTTTCTTTTGCTTACAGATATAATTAAGCCAAGAAAGGACGGTGACAATTATGAGAGATAAAACCTATCACGCATATTTGGATAGCCACGAACGGCAGATAGTTATACATAGCCTTGTGGAGTTGAAAAATCAACTCATACAGCAAGGCAGATATACAGACTGTGTTGACGAGCTGATATTCAAAGTCGCCAACGCTCCTGTTAAGAGAATGAAAATTGAATATGTCTAAGGCACATTACAGGAAGCCGCTTATTCTTTGATTTTAAGAGTAAGCGGCTTTTTTGCGTCCTGCTTTGTAGTAAACTGCCCACTCGATGAAAATAAATGGTGTAGTTTACTACAACATTTTACATAGCCGCCTTGACAAAGCGGCTAAATAAATGCGAAAGGAGGACGCATCTATGTCAAATTGCAAAGTGATTGCTCTGACTAATCAGAAAGGCGGTGTCGGAAAGACAACCACGGCGGTCAATCTGGGTGTTGGTCTGGCAAAGCAAGGCAAGAAAGTTTTGCTCATTGATGCCGATGCACAGGCAAATCTCACAATGGCATTGGGTTACAACAGACCCGATGATATTCCCATAACCCTCTCTACCGTAATGCAAAGCATCATAGACGATAAATCTTTTGATGTTTCTGGAGGTATCCTGCACCACGGCGAGGGCGTTGACCTGCTCCCGTCCAACATTGAACTGTCAGGCTTTGAGGTCAGGCTTATCAATGCGATGAGCCGTGAGCGTGTTCTGAAAACTTA
>ERZ773217.1096-NODE-1096-length-22604-cov-32.986474_pt1 | contig 22604 bp, 19 predicted proteins | sample MGYA00580995_ERZ773217 | MGnify/ENA primary metagenome ERZ773217 (study PRJEB29015, sample SAMEA2737772) | human gut metagenome | biome: human gut; feature: human-associated habitat; material: faeces | place: China | collected 2012 ...
CCGCGGGCGGCGTGGGTGGACACCTGCACCATGCCGTCGGTGCTGCCCTCATACTTTTCGGTGAAGGTCACATCGGTGGCGAAGGCGAACTTTGCCAGATAGACCTCGGCGCTCTGGAAGGGAGCCGGGTCAGCCGTCTCGATGATCATGCTGGTCTTCTTGGCGGGGTGGACGTTCATCTCGGTGCGCATGGTGCGTACAGCCTTGATGTAGTCCATCACCTTCTCGAAAGCTTCCTCTTCGTCGGCCCAGTTGTGAGCTTCATCGAAGGTGGGCCAGCTCTGGGTCATGATGGTCTCGGCAGAGCCGGGCAGAGCCTGATACAGCTCCTCGGTGATGAAGGGCATGAAGGGGTGAAGCAGCTTGAGGGCCTTGTCCAGCACATACACCAGCACGCGGCGGGCAGTGTCGGCCTGCTCGGCGTCGCCGGAGTTCAGGCGGGGCTTTGCAATCTCGATGAACCAGTCGCAGTAGACGTCCCAGATGAAGCTGTTGATCTTGGCAGCGGCCAGACCCATCTCGTAGTGGTCGAGGTTGTCGCTCATGGCGCCAGCCACCTGATTCAGCTTGGTCAGCACCCACTTATCGCTCATGTCCAGCTTATCCTCGCTGGGCAGGCCGGGCTGGAAGTCCTCGGGCAGGTTCATCAGCACGAAGCGGGTAGCGTTCCACAGCTTGTTTGCAAAGTTGCGGGCAGCCTCCACCTTCTTCTCGCTGTAGCGCATGTCATTGCCCGGGGTAGAGCCGTCCACCAGCATGAAGCGCAGTGCGTCAGCGCCGTACTGGGCGATGACTTCCAGCGGGTCGATGCCGTTGCCGAGGCTCTTGGACATCTTTCGGCCCTGGCTGTCGCGGACGATGCCGTGGATGCAGACGGTGTCGAAGGGAGCCTTGCCGGTGTAAGCCAGACCGGAGAAGATCATGCGGCTGACCCAGAAGCCGATGATGTCGTAGCCGGTGACGAGGGTGTTGGTGGGATAGAAATACTTGAGGTCTTCGCTCTCCTCATTGGGCCAGCCCAGAGTGCTGAAGGGCCACAGAGCGGAAGAGAACCAGGTGTCGAGGGTATCGGGGTCCTGGGTGAGCCTGGTGCCGCCGCACTTGGGGCAGGTGCAGGGTGCGCTCTTGGCGACCACAGTCTCGCCGCAGTCGTCGCAGTACCAGGCCGGGATCTGGTGGCCCCACCACAGCTGGCGGCTGATGCACCAGTCGCGGGTGTTCTTCATCCAGTTCATATAGTTCTTGGTGAAGCGCTCCGGCACGAACTTGATGTCGCCCTTCTCCACGCTCTCGATGGCGGGCTTGGCCAGAGGCTCCATCTTGACGAACCACTGCTTGGACACCATGGGCTCGATGGTGGAGTGGCAGCGGTAGCAGGTGCCGACTTCGTGCTTCAGAGGCTCGATCTCCTTCAGGAAGCCGCCCTCCTTCAGGTCAGCGAGGATGGCCTTGCGGGCCTCGAGGGTGGTCATGCCGGCATACTTGCCGCAGTCCAGCACATGAGGCTCGTTGACGGTGTTCTTGCCTGCAGCAAACAGAGCGTCGGCAGCAGCCTTGTCGGAGGCGCCGGTCATGCGACCATCGTAGGTGAAGACGCGGACGATGGGCAGGTCATGGCGCAGGCCGACCTCAAAGTCGTTGGGGTCGTGGGCCGGGGTGATCTTCACGACACCGGTACCCTTGGTCATGTCGGCGTGCTCGTCGCAGACGATGGGGATCTCCTTGTTCAGCAGGGGCAGGATGACATGGCAGCCGTGCAGATGAGCATAGCGGGGGTCATCGCCGTTGATGGCAACAGCGGTATCACCCAGCATGGTCTCGGGACGGGTAGTAGCCAGTTCCAGCATCTCGCCGGTCTCCTTGACCGGGTAGAGCAGGTGCCAGAAGCTGCCATCCTTTTCCTCATACTCCACCTCGGCGTCGGAAATGGAGGTGTTGCAGTGGGGGCACCAGTTGACCATGCGGTTGCCGCGGTAGATGAGACCCTTGTCGTACAGGCGGACAAAGACTTCCTTGACAGCCTCAGAGCAGCCCTCGTCCATGGTGAAGCGCTCACGCTCCCAGTCGCAGCTGCTGCCCAGCTTCTTGAGCTGGCTGACGATGCGGTTGCCGTACTTGGTCTTCCAGGCCCAGGCGCGCTCCAGGAAGCCGTCGCGGCCCACCATTTCCTTGGTCAGGCCCTCAGCACGCATGGCCTCCACGACCTTGGCTTCCGTAGCGATGGAAGCGTGGTCTGTGCCAGGCACCCACAGGGCGGCATAGCCCTGCATCCGCTTGGTGCGGATGAGGATGTCCTGCATGGTGTTATCCACGGCGTGGCCCATGTGGAGCTGGCCGGTGACGTTCGGAGGGGGCATCACGATGGTGTAGGGCTTCTTGTCGGGGTCAGCCTTGGTGTGGAAGTAGCCGCCATCCAGCCAGAACTGGTAGATGCGGTCTTCCACCTGGCTCGGATCATACTGTTTTGCGAGTTCTTTCATAGTATCCTCCCAGATGAATAAATAGAAGTTGTTTTCGTAAGCAGGGCGCGCCGGATGACGAGAATTTTTGTCCGCAGACAAGGCGATTTTCCGCAGCAATCCTGGGCGGATTGCAAGGGAAATCAACGCAGTATGCGGGCAAAAAGGCCGTTCAGACGGTGTGCAATGCTTATGAAAACGGCTTCTTGTGCGTGGGACAAAAAAGCCGCCCCACGGAGCGTTCCATGGGACGGCTGTAATATAACCGCGGTACCACCCAAATTGCACACGGCTTTCTGCCGCATGCCCCTTGATGCCCCGATAACGTGGGGCAGACCCGGAGGCGACTACTCTTGTTTCCCCGCCTCTGCTCAAAAGCGACAGCACGCCGCACCGCCATACCGGGTTTTCAGCAGCCCCCGGCTCTCTGGATGGCAAAAACAGCGCACACTCTTTTTCCTTGCATTTATAAAAAGAATATAGCGTTTTTTGTGCGTTTTGTCAATCTCTTTTTGTCCGGAACAAAATTTTCACAGCTGCCGTTCAGCGTACGGGCCGCATTTTCAGTGCTGCACGGTAAAGCCCGGGCGACAGACGAAAAAGTGCCACCTTTGCCTTCTCGGTGCGGTGTCCCGGCACCCGGAGCAGCCGGTCGATGATCCGGTCGGCCTGCTCTCTCACCTGTCTGAGCGCCTGACGCTCCTCCTCCGATCCGCCCTTTGCAAAAACGATGCGGCCCAGTGCGCCGTTGCAGGAGGCGAACGCGAGACTGCACACCTCGTGTTCCAGCGCAAAATCTGCCCGCTCCAGCATTCCCGCAGCGCCTTCCACCCGCCTCCGGACAGACTCCGTGTGCATGATGCTGCCGTCCTGCTGGACGTAGTAATACATCGCCTCTTTTACAATGGCCACCCTCTCACACTGCCAGTAGAACAGATGGGCCGTGTACTCGTCCTCGTGGAGTTTTCCCACCGGGAAGCGGACAGCGTCAAAGAGCCTTCTCTGATAAAGACGGTTCCATGCAGTGACATAGTACCAGTTCTGTGGTCCTGCCAGACGTTCCATCATCTGTATCCCGCTCAGAACTTCATTCTTCGTGATGGGAGAAGTGCGGGGGATGGGCCTTCCGTCCGGTGTCACATACGCGAAGCTGCACACCGCCATCTGCGCCCCCTGCTCTACCGCGGCACGGTAGAGCCGCTCGTACATCTCCGGGGCCACGTAATCGTCGGAGTCCAGAAAACCGATCCACTCGCCCCGTGCTGCCTCCACACCTGCATTCCGGGCCGCGCTCAGACCGCCGTTCTTCTGCCGGATGGGCCGGACGCGGCTGTCCCTCCGGGCGTATTCCTGTATGATGTCCCAGCTGTTGTCCGGGGAGCCGTCGTCCACCACGATGATCTCAAGCTCCTGCCACGTCTGGGCCAGCAGGCTGTCCAGACACTTCGGAAGATACTTTTCGATGTTATAGACCGGAACGATGACCGAGATCAGGGGCTTTTTTGCATCCATCTTATTCTTTTCTCCTCTTCACAACTGCCGTCACACGGCCCTTGAGCTGATTGAACTCCGGCGTGTTCCGGTGGAGCACCACCATGACAGCCCCGAACAGCAACGTATACAGCACACCGTCCAGCAGGAACCAGCCGATGTTCTTCGCCGGGCAGAAGCTTACCCATCCGTAGGACACAGCGGCCAGCACTGCGACGACAGCGGCACGTTCGGCATAGCGGACAAAGTAGTCTTTCAGCTTGCCCTGCCAGTCTTCCCGGATGCCGTAGCGCATCAGGATGTAAGGCTCCATCCAGAGGCAGGTCGTCACGGTGCTGATGATCGTTCCGCCCAGAATACCGGCCACGCCGAACTTCTGCACCAATAGCAGCGACGCCGCCAGATTGATGGCCGACTCGAACAGCGGCTTGTACCGGTCGTACCAGAACAGGCCCTTGGCCTCACGGAAGAGCAGGTTGACCTTCCGCTGACCCGAAACATAAAATTCCGTCACGAGGACGGCGACTGTCGCCGTGGAAAAGCAGTATTCCGCGCCGAAGCAGAGAGTGATAAAAGCGTTGAACAGCGCGAACAATCCCGCCGTCCAGTAAGCGTAAATGACGAAGAAGAGCAGGTCCAGTTCCCGGTAGATGCTGTACACCCGTGTCTCATCTTCAATGGCTCCCAGATTGCCCAGACTTCCGGTAAAGGCGTTCGAGAATTTATCCATCAGGTTGTTGATGCCGGACAGAACGAGCTTGTAGTTGGAGTAGATGCCCACTGACAACAAACCCACGAAGCTGGACATCAGCAGGCTGTCCGTGTTCCGGACGATGACCGTTCCCAGCTTGTGAAAGCTCATGGCACCGATGTTCCGCAGGATGCCGTGAAATTTTTCTTTTTCCGGCAGCTCCCTGCATTCTTTCAGGTAGGGAAATTCCTTATCCACCTTGACCGATACGATGATATTCGGGATAAACTGCATCACGAACTGCACCGCCAGATAAAGGATAAAGTTTCCAGTCAGCACGATGAGGACGATCTGGAGCAGCGTCTTGACCGCGTCGCAGAGCTGCGCCCAGAGGTTGCGGACATAGGCTTTCTGGTAGGCCAGATAGATGGAGTTTTTATAGCTCAGCAGATAGGAGCAGACCGAGTTTGCCACATACATCAGATAGATGAGCCGCAGATGCTCGATGCCGCTGCTGTCCTTGATGAAAAAGCCCAGAAACGGCATCAGTGCAAGGCCCACGAGCAGCACCACGACCGCCACGATACGGTAGAGGAGCCGATAAAGGTTCATCAGCTGCGCCAGCCGATGCTCGTCATTCTTCGCAGCCGGCTCATACAGGCTGTATATCATCGCCGTGCCGATGCCAAGCTCTGCAAAGTTCAGGATGCCCAGCACATCGGTGAACAGTCCGTTGACACCCAGATATGCCGCCGACAGGTAGTGGATGAACACCATCCGGCTGATGAACAGCAGCACCTGATTCATGAGCTGCCCACCCACATTGACGACCATATTGATAAGGGTATACCGTGTCCGCATTTTTCTTATGTCCCTTCCTTTTCGAGTGTGGCCCGCTGCATCCGCTGCAACAGGGTCTACAGGGACCCTGTTCGTTTTTCTTTATTATAATATCATCTCATTGCGGCGCCTTCAACGATTTATCCGTTTTTCAGCCTTCTGCGTCCAGAAGCTCCGTTTTCAGCCGGGCAATGAGCCGCTCCATCAGGGCCACACGGTTGAAGGGGGTCATGAGATAGAAGCCGTCGGCGTAGGGCAGAGCCTCCCGGGCCATCTGCATCGACACCTCAAGGCCCAGCGCCTCGCCCTGCTCCCGGTCGAGGCCCGCGAAGCGCTGGATGATGTCCTCCTCCACATGGATGCCGTTGATCTCGTTTTCCATAAAGATTGCGTTCCGCTGGCTGACCACGGGCATGATGCCGGCCAGAATTTTAGCCCGTTCGCCCAGTGTCTGGCGGGCCTTGCGGAGATTTTCCACCGCCTGTGCCGACAGCACCGGCTGGGTCAGGAAGCCCGACATCCCATTTTCCAGCTTTTCCACAGCCCGGCGCAGCTCCACGTCAAAGTTCCGGGCGTTGAGATTCAGCGCACCAAAGACGGTCATGGCCGAGGGCATCTCCCGGCCCTCCCCGGCCAGCGAGACGATGTACTGGGCCAGCTTGCGGGAGTTGAACTGGTAGACATTCTTCACCTCGTCCCGCTCTGCGGTGGGGATGGGGTCGCCGGTGATGGCCAGCACCTCCCGCACGCCCTCAGCATAAAGGCCCAGCAGAAGGGCCTTGGTGGCGTTGAGGTTACGGTCGCGGCAGGTCATGTGGGGCAGAGCACACATTCCCAGTTCCTGGTGTACCCGGCAGGCCACGAGAGAAGAATCCATCCGGGCCTGCGCAATGGGGCAGTCGGCGATGGTCAGCAGGTCAGCGCCTGCGGCCTGCAGCCGCCGTGCGCCGTCCAGATAGCCGCTCAGGTCGGCCACCCGGGGCGAATCCAGTTCAATGGCGATGACCTTCTCACCTGCGTTCAGTTTCCGCAGGAAAGTGTCGTCTTTTTCCACCGCCGGTGCAGTCCCGGTGGAAAGTTTCGCTGCCGGAGCGGCTTCGGTCTGCTGGGGCAGGGCATCCAGCTCTGCACGCAGGGCCGCGATGTGGGCGGGCGTCGTGCCGCAGCAGCCGCCCAAAATACGGACGCCCGCAGCGGCGATCTGCCCCATCTCCCGGGCAAAATACTCAGGCTTGCCCTGATACAGCACCCGCGCCCGAGTGACCACCGGATAGCCCGCGTTGGGCATCACCGATAGGGGCAGCAGCGTCTCACCAAGGCCCTGCACCAGTTTCTTCATCGCGCCGGGGGCCGAGACGCAGTTCAGGCCCGCGGCGTCCACCACGCCGCTCTGCTCCATCCGGCGCAGCAGGTCGCGGAACAGCAGGCCCTCGCGGGTGTAGCCGTCCGGCAGCACCGCGAAGGACACCATGACAAAGGCGTCCGGCACGGCCACACGCAGTGCCTTTACGGCCTCCACAATGCCCACATCGGAGCTGAGCGTCTCGAACAGAAAGTTCTTTGCACCCAGTGCGGCGAACTGCTGCGCCACAAGGCCGTAGGCGCTGCTGGCCGGGGCAGCTTCAGTGTCCGGGGCCGGGCCGAGGTCAGCAAAGACGGCGGCGTCCTTCTCCGCAGCGGCATCACAGGCCAGCTTCCAGCCCGCCTCGGCCAGTTCTTCCCAGCCCGGCATCTGGGCCGCCGCCATCCGGGGCAGACCGAAGGTGTTGGTCTTGATGGCCTGTGCGCCTGCGGCCAGATATTCCGCATGGACCTTCTTCACGCCCTCGGGGTCGGTGAGGTTGGCCATTTCGCAGTCCGCGCCCGGTGCCGCTTTATAATAGGTACCCATGCCGCCGTCGAACAAAAGCGGCTTGCGGGCAAGATACTCTCGGATGTCCGTCATAGAAAGGTTCTCCTTTTTTATTTCCCTTGATTTTATAAAGAAATTCAGGTATAATTTTTGTATGAAAGTGAGGTGCTTTTGGATGCCCAAGATTCGTTCCAGCGCAGACCTGCGCAACAACTACAATGAGATCTCCACCTTCTGCCACGACTACGCCGAGCCGGTGTTCATCACCAAAAATGGCAAAGGCGACCTTGCCGTGATGAGCATCGAGACCTACGAGGCCCTGACAGCCCGGTTCGATTTGTATGCGAAATTGCAGGAAGGTCTGGATGACGTGGCGGCGGGAAGAACGCGCCCCTGGGAAGATGTCCGCAAAGAGCTGTCGAAGCAGTGGGGGCTTGAATGAACTACAAGATTCATGTCTCTCACGCCGCCGAGCACGACCTGCACTCTGCCGCAAACTACATTGCTCACCAACTGCAAAATCCGCTGGCCGCTCGCCGGATGCTAGCGAATGCACTTGCAAGCATCGACTCGCTCGAAACATTTCCCGGACGCTTTCCAGTGATCGACGAGCCGCTTCTTGCCTCTCATCAGCTCCATTTTGTCCCTGTGCAGAATTATCTTCTATTCTATAGGATCGATTCTTCCACCCAGACCGTCCACATCCTCCGCTTCCTGTATGGTCACAGCGACTGGCAGGCTATCCTGCGGGCGGATGTTCTTCCAACCTGAGCATTCTCCCCGGCCCTTTGCCGGGGAGAATTTTTATGCAGTCATCTTCAGTTTAATGAAGTTTGCGCACTTGTCAAGCATTTTTGCCCCGAAGCAGCCCATTTTGCTTGCGCCGAAGCCGGTTTTGTGCTATTCTATGCATATTTACAATGGTTGGGAGGAATGTATCATGCGCCACGCCGGCACACAGGAAATCGAAACTCCGCGGCTGCTTCTGCGCCGCCTTATGCCGTCGGATGCCCCGATGATGTACGCAAACTGGGCCAACGACCCGGAGGTCACCCGCTGGCTGCGCTGGACGCCGCACAAGGATGTGGCCGAGACGCAGGAGCTTCTGAGCGCATGGGCGATGCTCTATCCCAACGAAGACTACTACCAGTGGGCCATCGTGGAAAAGGCCACCGGACAGGTGTTCGGCTCCATCAGCATCTACAACAGCCTGCTGGGAGAACCGGCACAGCGAAATGAATGGCCGGGTTTTGACCTCTCCGAGGGCATCTGGGAGCCGGGCTACTGCATCGGCAGAGCATGGTGGGGCAAAGGCTGCACCACCGAGGCTCTGAGCGCTCTGGTAGAATACTGGTTCAAGAATACAGACAGTAATTGGCTTGCCTGCTCCCACGCCGTGGAGAACCCCGCCAGCGGCAAAGTCATGATGAAAGCAGGCTTTGTCTACGACCACGAGGCCGTCTACCATAAATTCGACGGTACAGCGATACCCTGCAAGTGCTATGCCCTGACGCGAGAACACTACGAATCGCTATATTCTCCAAACGAATAACAGAAAGGAATCATTTTGAGCGAACTTTACGATATTTTAGTCGAAACTCCCCCGACGAAGGTCATCCTTCTCGCCCTCGACCAGGGCCTGTGGGACTGCGAGCGCAGCCTTGCCGAGCTGGCCGCTCTGTGCGAGGCCAACCACATGGAGGCCGTGGCCGAAGTCACCCAGAAGCGCCAGACCCCTGAGACCGGCATCGTGCTGGGCAGCGGCAAGCTGGAAGAAGCCGCTGCTGCCGCAGCAGAGCTGGGGGCCGAGTGCGCCGTCTTCGACGGTGAGCTGACCGGCAGCCAGATCCGCAACATCTCCACGGCCCTCGGCGGCCTCGAGGTCATCGACCGCACCATGCTCATCCTCGAGATCTTCCGCAGCCGTGCCGTGACCAACGAAGGCAAGCTGCAGACCGAGCTGGCCCTCCTGCGCTACCGTCTGCCCCGCCTGCAGGGCATGGGCGAAAGCCTGAGCCGTCAGGGCGGCGGCGGTGGCGGCGGCGGTGGCGCCCGCCGTGGTGCCGGTGAAACGAAGCTCGAGCTTGACCGCCGCCACGTTCACGCCCGCATCGACGCACTGGCTGAGAAACTGGCCGAGATGGAAAAGCGCCGGGGCGAGAGCCGGAAAGCCCGCGCCAAGACCGGAATGCCGGTGGTCAGCCTCGTGGGCTACACCAATGTGGGCAAATCCAGCCTGATGAACGCCCTCTGCGGCCCCAGCGTCGCCGAAGCCGATATGCTCTTTGCCACCCTCGACCCCACCAGTCGGAAGCTCGTCCTGCCCAGCGGCATGGCCGTGCTGCTGGTGGACACCGTTGGCTTCGTCTCCCGTCTGCCCCACAATCTGGTGGAAGCATTCAAATCCACGCTGGAAGAGGCCGCATGGTCGGACGTCATCGTCCGGGTGGCCGACGCCGGCGATGAGCAGCGGGAGGAGCAGCTGGCCGTCACCGACGAAGTGTTGGACGGCCTCGACTGCGCCGACATCCCCCGCCTGACCGTCTACAACAAGTGCGACAAGCCCGGCGCGCTGAGCTTCGACCCCGACATCCTGCTCACCAGCGCCAAGACCGGCTACGGCCTCGACAAGCTGCTGACCAAGCTGGACGAGACCCTCAGCGACCGCGTCCACACCATCCGCGTTCTCCTGCCTTACGATAAGCTGGGCCTCGCCGCCCCCATGCGGGAGCGCGGCAGCGTCCAGCTCGAGGAGTACCGCGAAGACGGCCTCTACCTCGAAGGCATCGTCAAGACCGAAGACCTCCACTGCTTCGAGGGCTATCTGGTCTGAGGACCCGCATACGAAAAGAACCGGACTCCGCGGAGTCCGGTTCTTTTGCATTTCAAGGCATCAGCCTGCGGCAGGGGGCGTTTCCTCTGTGCCCATCAGCTGGTCGTACCGGCCGGTGAACACCCGTTCCGGCAGGGCCGCCGTCAGGGCGAGGGCGGCGGTGAACCGCTCCTCATCGGTCAGCGCTTCCTCCACCGGTGGGAAGTGCGCGAGCACTTCGTCCAGCTGCTTTTTGACCTCCCTGGCCACGAAGATGCCCCGGTCGGTGAGGTAGATCTTGCCGTAATACTCCTTGACGATCATCCCCCGATCCATCAGCAGGTTCATCACCCGCACCACCGAGGGCTTGGTCACGCCCAGCTTCTCGGCGATGCTGCGGGAGCTGATGTCCAGATGGGTCTGCGAGACCTCATAGATCGCGAGCAGGTACCGCAGGTGTGCGGACGTCAGTTCCATCTCGTATCACTCTCTTTTCGTTATATCACGCTAACTCTCGATTTTCAAAAGGGGGCGCGTGCCAAAGCCTTGACCCGCGCCCCCTTCTCTTCCATAATTGCTCAGTGGCAGCCACCGCCGCAGCTGCTGCAGTTTCCACTACAGCCGCTGTCACAGCCGCCGCTGCATCCACTGCAGCCGCCATGCTTATGAGAGTGCCAGGTGATCCAGCCTACACCGCCAAACACGATGGCTCCGACGATGATCGTCGGCAGATTGAAATTAGCAGCCAGGAACTCCATCATAACAATGCACTCCTTTCAGCGCGTTTTGAGAAGTTTTTACTTGATCTTGGAAACGTCGATCTTGACCTCGTTGTCGTTCACATACTTGTTGGGACGGACCAGCAGGTAGATGAAGGCCACCAGGATGACAGCAGCCACGATGGTGAAGAAGTTGAAGCTCAGCTCGCCGGTGATGATGCCGCCCAGCTGGTACACGACCAGAGCGGAGCAGTAAGCCAGTGCGCACATATAGCCGATGGCGAATGCCGTCCACTTGCCGTTGTTCATCTCACGCTTGATAGCGCCCATAGCAGCGAAGCAGGGAGCGCACAGCAGGTTGAAGATCATGAATGCGTAAGCGCTCAGAGCGGTGTAATCTGCCGCAACGAGGTTCCAGATCTCATCGCCGTTCTCAGACAACTCCTCGCCGCCGAAGTGATACAGGACGCCGAAGGTACCGACGACGTTCTCCTTTGCGATCAGGCCGGAGACAGAAGCGACGGTAGCCTTCCAGTTGCCGAAGCCCAGAGGAGCAAAGATCCAAGCGACTTTGGTTGCGATAGCCGCCAGCACGGAGTTGTCCTGATCCTCCACCATGCCGAAGGCACCGTTCTCGAAGCCGAAGCCCTGCAGGAACCACAGGACGACGGTAGCAGCCAGAATGACGGAACCAGCACGCTTGATAAAGGACCAGCCGCGCTCCCAGGTAGCACGGAAGACGTTGCCCCAGGCAGGGATATGGTATGCGGGCAGCTCCATGACGAAGGGAGCGGGGTCACCCGCAAAAGCCTTGGTCTTCTTCAGGATGATGCCGGAGCAGATGATGGCAGCCATGCCAATGAAGTAAGCAGAGACAGCCACCAGAGAAGAGCCGCCGAACATCGCACCTGCGATGAGGCCGATGATAGGCATCTTTGCGCCGCAGGGGATGAAGCAGGTGGTCATGATGGTCATGCGGCGGTCACGCTCGTTCTCAATGGTACGGGAAGCCATGACGCCCGGGACGCCGCAGCCCGTGCCGACCAGCACGGGGATAAAGCTCTTACCGGACAGGCCGAACTTACGGAAGATACGGTCCATGATGAAGGCGACACGGGACATATAGCCCACATCCTCCAGAATGGACAGCAGGAAGAACAGGACGAGCATCTGGGGAACGAAGCCCAGGACTGCGCCGACACCGGCGACGATGCCGTCCATGATCAGGCCGTACAGCCAGCCCGCCACGCCGATGCCCTCGAGGAAGCCGCCCAGAGCATCAGGAACGATCTCACCGAACAGGACGTCGTTGGTCCAGTCGGTAGCGAAGGTACCGATAGCCAGGCCGCCGTCAGCGATGGAAGTACCCATGGACAGGGAGTACATCAGGAACATGACCACTGCGAAGATGGGCAGGGCCAGAACACGGTTGGTGACGATCTGGTCGACCTTATCGGAAACGGTCAGGTGCTCGACGCGGGCCTTCTTCTTGACAGCCTTATCGACGACACCATTGATGTAGGCGTAACGCTGGTTGGTGATGATGCTCTCGGCGTCATCGTCCATCTCAGCCTCGCAGTCCTTGATATGCTGGTCGATGTGAGCCATCAGGTCGGAGGACAGCTTCAGTTCCTCCTGGACCTTCCCGTCACGCTCGAACAGCTTGACGGCGTACCAGCGCAGGAAGCGGTCATCGACCTTGCCCTGAATGGACTCCTCGATGTGCGCGATGGCGTGCTCGACGCTGCCGGTGAAGACGTGGGGCAGCTCGCCGCCCTTGCCAGCCTTTGCAGCCGCCATAGCAGCCTTTGCAGCAGCCTCGGTACCTTCGCCCTTCAGGGCGCTGATCTCAACAGCCTGACAGCCCAGCTCGGCGCTCAGCTTCTTCAGGTCGATCTTATCGCCGTTCTTGCGGACGAGGTCGATCATGTTGACAGCCATGACCACGGGGATGCCCAGCTCGATGAGCTGAGTGGTCAGGTACAGGTTGCGCTCGATGTTGGTACCATCAATGATGTTCAGGATGGCATCGGGCTTCTCCTTGACCAGGTAAGTACGGGAGACGACTTCTTCCAGAGTGTACGGAGACAGGGAGTAGATACCGGGCAGGTCCTGGATGATGACATCCTTCTCGCCCTTCAGCTTGCCTTCCTTCTTTTCGACGGTAACGCCGGGCCAGTTGCCGACGTACTGATTCGAGCCGGTCAGATTGTTGAACAGGGTAGTCTTACCGCAGTTCGGGTTGCCGGCCAGTGCAATTTTGATACTCATTGCAGCTCCTTTCCTCTCGTTGCGATCAAACGACTTCGATCATTTCAGCGTCGGCCTTGCGCACGCTCAACTCGTAGTTGCGCACGGTCAGCTCCATCGGGTCGCCCAGAGGGGCCACCTTGCGGACGTAGATCTCTACACCCTTGGTGATGCCCATGTCCATGATGCGGCGCTTCACCGGGCCTTCGCCGTGCAGGCGCGCCACGGTGGCAGTCTCGCCGACCTTAACGTCTTTCAGAGTCTTCATAAAAAATCCTCCTCTGCTTGTCTTTCTATTCAGAGACTATCCAGTTTCGGAGCGTCTCCCAAACAGCGGTCTCGCCGCTGCTCAGCCGATCATAATGCGGTTTGCCATCGTCTTGTCGAGGGCCAGACGGCTCTCCTTGACCTGAACGATGAGGTTGCCTGCGATCTCATTGACGATCGTCACCTGACTGTCCACCACAAAACCCAGCTCCGCCAGATGCAGACGCACTTCGTCCTTGCCGGTGATCTTCCGGATGGTGACGGTGTCGCCTGCTTTTGCCATAGTCAAAGGCATCATAATTGTTCCACTCCCATTCGTGCTCCCCATTCTGCAGGGAGCTTTTCGGTTCGCTTTTTTCGTCCTCGGGGATGGTCGCACCAGCCAGACGCCGCAACGCGCTCGCTCATGCCCGCGTCCCCCTCCGAAAAGCTACGGCAGTTAGTCAGTCGCAACTATCAGCACAGATAGTTTATACTTACTAACCCGCATTGTCAACCATTTTCCGACTCAAAAAAGTTAGTTTGTATGAACAAACAAATTTTCTTCCCTTATTTCAAGAAGATTTTTACAGTTTCTATATGCTAACTTTGTTTGCACATATTTACGACTTTTCTCTTTTACACTCCCCGCAAATGACACAGCCGCCCGGTGCAGGGGGTATTCTGCAACGAGCGGCCGCGTGTCAAAAGGAGGATTCTTCCCGCCAGTGCGTGGTTTCGCTCTGGCGGGCGCCAGGATAAAAAGAGAGTATTTGGAAGAGAATGTCAAAATTCAGGGGCGTCAGGCTGCGACAGCCAGACGCTGGATGGACGTTCCGCTGCGGAACAGACGGAGATATACTGCCGTACACTTGTTCAGCTGAGCAAAATGCCGCTGGGCGGCACTGGGATCACCATAGGCTTTCCAGCAGCCGCAGCAGGTGAAGTTGCGGCCCGCATTTTCGATAAAGCCCACCACATCGTGGAGCGGATAGCCCAGAAATACGCCGATCTCATGGGGGAAATCAGCCTCGCAGCAGAGCCGGCGGGACAGCTGCCGCAAAAGCGGCGCGTAGTCGTCCGACTGCTCAGACAGAGTGTAGCCTTCCTTGCACAGGAAATCCCGCACCTGCGGCTGGGCCAGCACAGCGCGGAGCTTGCTCTCGCGGTAGACATACACCAGATACCGATGGGTCCGCACACAGCCCTTGAGGACGCGGACGCAGAGGCCCTTTTCGCCCAGCTGTTCGTTCCAGCTGCGGACGCGGCGGGCAAGGTCGGCGCAGTCGCTCGTCTCGTAGCGGAAAAGTCCCGCAGGCTTTAAGCTGGCCAGCACCGGGGCGCACTGTTCGATCATGACTGTCTCAAAGTTGCGTTCCATATCTTCGGCCTCCCTGCCCGTTTTCCACTATTGTCTCCTGCTGTGTGGTGCTTATGCAGGAGATATAGTTAGAAAGAGCTAACTAAAACTTCAAAAAGAATGCGGCAGCCTGCTCATCTCGAGCTTCTTCCGCTTCTTGGTTAGTCATTTCTAACGTGGCATTATCTTACCATAGGTCCGGCTCTGTGTCAACACCTTTTTGCAAAAATATTTGCTCCATTTTCTCCGCCGTGCTATACTGAGCCAAAGCTGATATAGCAATTCAACTTTTTAATGCAGCAGCAACAGCGTTGGATTGCATATCGCAGCTATGCTGTTTGGATGTTGCGTTAATTTCTTGACTTGCGATAAAAAGGAATGGTATCCCCATGCATCTTATCTCACCCGAAGAGCTGACCTCGACCATCGCCGACCGTCTGGCCCGACAGTCTGCCGTCCTCGTCGCACTGGATGGCCGCTGCGGCAGCGGCAAAACGACGCTGGCCGAACAGCTGGCAGAGCGTTTTCCTCAAAGCATCACCGTCCACACCGACGACTTCTATCTCCCGCCATCCCGGCGTGTCACGGGCTGGGAGATCATTCCCTGCGCCAACATGGATATCCAGCGCCTGCGGGATGAGGTCGTCGCTCCCGCTCGGGCAGGGCAGGCATTCTCCTACCAGGCCTACTCCTGCCGCGAAGGTGCCTATCTGCCGCCGCGTTCCCTCGGCTCTGCGCCGCTGGTCATCGTGGAGGGAAGCTACAGCCATCATCCCAGCCTTGCACCCTATTATGATATAAGAATATTCGTCACCTGCTCTCCCGATGAGCAGGCCCGGCGGCTCCGCAAGCGGGAGGGGGAGCGGCATTCGAATTTTGTGGAGCGGTGGATCCCGCTGGAAGAGGGGTATTTTGCAAATTACTCCATTGAGGAGAACACGGAGATGATGGTCGTTACGGATTGACGGCATCGCGCGCCGGTGCGCGGGGTCAGAGTGTTTTTACATTAAGGCTAATGTTCTCTTTTGATGTCAAAAGAGAACCAGAAAACCACCAGCGATTTCGACGCGCTGGATCCACGAGAAAGGGGCTGCTCGCCCCTTTCAGACCCCAAAGGAGAAGTCGAAACGGAAAAAAGCTAGCCGCTTCGCTAAACGCTTTTTTCTCGTTTCTCCGATTTACGGCTTCGCCGAGGGTGTTACGTTTTAGCTGGACTTCATGTTCAGCAAGGGCGTAAAGTCTGCTGCGAAGCAGCAAATCGGCGGAGGCTCAAAATGCGGTTAAGAGATCTTCGTGCGAATGCACGAATCTCCAGCATTTTGAGTTGGAGCCCACCTCTCCGGGGTTACTAGGGGCGAGCAGCCCCTAGTTCGTGCCTCCCGCGCCTCGAAAGTAGCGGGCACTTTTCTGGTTCTCTTTTGGCGCGCAAAAGAGAACTTAACTCAACGGAAGAGCACTCTCCCCTTGTAAAAAGCCTTCAAAAAGGGTATCATAAAGAAAAAAGCAAAGGAGCCTTACTTATGCGTGCTTACGAGCGACTGCTGAAATATGCCAAAGTATACACCACCTCGGACCCCGAGTCCGGCACCCATCCTTCTGCCGCACGGGAATTTGACCTCGCCCACCTGCTGGTGGAAGAGATGAAATCCATCGGCATTGAGGACGCCTTTGTGGATGAGCACTGCTACGTCTACGGCAGCATCCCCGCCACCAAGGGCTGCGAGAAGAAGCCCGCGCTGGGCCTCATCGCCCACATGGACACCGCCCCCGACGCTTCCGGCGAGAACGTCAAGCCCATCCTCCACGAGAACTACGACGGCGGCGATGTCACCCTGCCCGGCACCGGCATGGTCATGAAGACCTCCACCTTCCCCTTCCTGAAGGAGCTGAAGGGCGAGACTCTCATCACCACCGACGGCACCACCCTGCTGGGCGCTGACGATAAATCCGGCGTCGCTGAGATCCTGACCGCTGCCGAGACCCTTATCCAAAAGAAGCTGCCCCACGGCAAGCTCTGCATCGCCTTTACCCCCGATGAGGAGATCGGCGAGGGCGCTTCTCTCTTCGACATCCCGGGCTTCGGCGCAGACTTCGCCTACACCGTCGATGGCGGCGACGTGGGCGGCATCGAGTACGAGAACTTCAACGCCGCATCTGCCACTGTCACCATCCACGGCTTTTCCGTCCACCCCGGCAGCGCCAAGGACGCTATGATCAACGCCTCCAACGTGGCAATGGAGTTCCACATGGCCCTGCCCGTCATGGCCCGCCCCGAGACTACCGAGGGCTATCAGGGCTTCTACCATCTGTGCCAGATGTATGGCGACGTCACCGAGGCAAAGCTGGGCTACATCCTCCGCGACCACGACGCCAGCAAGCTGCAGTTCAAGAAGGACAACCTTCTCCACATCGCCTGCTACCTCAACGGCAAGTACGGCCCCGGCACGGTGGAAGTCGAGATCAAGGACAGCTACCGCAATATGCTGGAGAAGATCAAGCCCCACTTCCACCTTGTGGAGACGGCCCGCAAGGCCATCGAGAAGGCCGGTCTGACCCCGGAAGAGATCCCCGTCCGCGGCGGCACCGACGGCGCTGTTCTTAGCTGGAAGGGTCTGCCCTGCCCCAACCTCGGCACCGGCGGTTTCAACTTCCACGGCGTCTGCGAATGCACCACCGTCGAGCGGATGGACAAGGCCACCGAGATCCTGCTGAATATCATTGAGCTTTACTCTAAATAACTTTGCATCGCAAAAAATGGCTCCGGCGTCTGCCGGAGCCATTTTTTGCTTCTTAAAACTCGATGCTCTGCGCCGCCTTGGCGATGGCTCCCAGCAGCTCCACCAGCTTGCCCTCGTCCATCCGGCTGCTGTTGTTGGCAAAGGCGTAGAAGCAGCCCTGCACGCAGAACGAGAGCAGGATGCCCCGGTTCAAATCAGCCGCGAAGGTCGGGTCGGCTTCCTCAAAGCGCTGGCGCAGGCCCTTCTCGATGCTGTTGACGAAGATACCCTGCCGACTGCCCGAAAAGAGGATGTTCACGGCCCGCTGGTTCTGCATGAAGGCATGGAACAGCTCCCGCGTCAGCGTCTCTGCCTGATGCAGTGCCACACTGTCGTTGGTGCGGGGTACGCTGGCCAGGATAGACTCGATGAGCTTGTTTTCCAGCGCGTTGGCCAGCGCGTAGATGTCCTCATAGTGGGCATAGAACGTCGATTTGTTGATGCAGGCCATCGCACACAAGTCTTTTATCTTGATTTTTTCCAGAGGGTTCTTCTCCCGCAGTTCCATGAAAGCCTGTTCGATGGCGCGGTCGGTACGGGCGATACGGATGTCCACAAAATCCACCTCTTCCGTGTTTTAGTTGATTATCCAACGGTTTTCGTCTTTCGTCGATGGACAAGACCCCGTGGATTTTTTACAATGAAAGCAGTACCCTTATTCTTCTTTTTTATAGAGCAGGCCCTTGGCGTCCAGTGCTGCTTCGATGCGGCGGAACGCCTCCGGCGTGGGGCAGCTCAAGGTGTGCAGATGCACACCGCCGGTCATCCGGCTCAGCAGGCACTCGGGCGTATCCGCCGCCTGCTGGATAAAATGGTCCACGTCGTACCGGCTGGCGAGGTTGAGGTTGCCGCGCAGCTCACCGTAAAGCGGGTTCTCCACGGCCACATCCACCACGATGCCGCCCTGGTCCACCACGGTATACAGCTCCTCCCGCATCTGGTCTGCAGTGCTGTGGACACAGGCGAGGATGCCCGTATAGCCCCGCGCCGCCGGGTGGAGCTGATAGCCCCGGGGCGTTGCATCGATCTGCGTCCCCGACGCCCGCAGCAGGGCCACGTCACCCACCACGATCTGCCGCGAGACCCCCAGTTCCCCGGCCAGTACACTGGCACTCAGCGGTGCATTGGCCTCCGTCAGCCGCTCTAAGATCACTTTTCTGCGCTGCGCAGCATTCATCTTCCGCACTCTCCCTTTTTATCATACCAGCCGCAGCAGGGTGGCGTAGTTGGAGGGCAGCTGGACTTTCAGCTTACCCCACTCCACCTGCGTCAGGATGGGCTGACTGCCCACACAGTCGGCCAGCAGATCTTCGACACCCGAAGCCTCCACTGGCAGCTGGAATTCCATCGAAACCGGGCTGTCACCGTTATTATACACCGCCACGATAGCCTTGCCGTCCAGCACCCGGGCGTAGGCGTAGCTCTGGGTGGTCAGCGTCAGCTCCTTGAACTCGCCCCAGCTCAGCTCGGGACACTCCGCTTTCAGACTGCCCAGCGCGGCATAGATGCTGGTGACAGGGTTCGTCTTCTCGGCGTCGGTGTAGTCGGTCAGCTCGAGGCAGGGGCGGAGCGGCCAGTCGCTGCCCCACTCTTTTTTGCCCTCGATGCCAAATTCCGAGCCATAATAGATGGACGGAATGCCCCAAAGCGTATATACTAGAAGAGCAATATGCCGGATGTGCTCGCGGTTGCGCAGTTTATTGGGCAGCCGCTCCACATCGTGGTTATCCGAGAAGTTATAGAGCCGGGTATCGTGGCACAGACCCTGCAGACGCCGCATGGTATGGGCGATCTCGAAATAGTTGTGGTCGTTGTGGCCGCTCCACAGACCCTTATGCAGTTCGTAGTTGGTGACAGAGTGGAGCATCTCCGGATTGGCCCAGCGGCTGTAGTCGCCGTGGATGACCTCGCCCATCAGCCAGAACTCAGGCTTCACCTCGTTGGCAACGCGGCGCAGGCCCCTCATGAAGTCGAAGTCCAGCACGTCGGCAGCGTCCAGACGGATGCCGTCAATATCAAATTCATCCACCCAGAAGCGGATGGTGTCGAAGTGGTAGTTCTGCACCTCGGGGTTGCGCTGGTTCAGCTTGACCAGCAGGTTGAAGCCGTCCCAGTTGCCGTAGGAGAAGCCGTCGTTGTACTCGTTGTTGCCCCAGAAATTCACGTCGCAGAACCAGTCGCGGTAGCGGGCGTTCTCGCGGTGCTCCTTCAGCTCCTGGAACGCGAAGAAATCGCGGCCCACATGGTTGAACACGCCGTCCACGATGACCTTCTGGCCCCGCTCATGGCAGGCGGCGACAAACTGCTTGAATTCCTCGTTGGTGCCGAGACGCCGGTCTACCAGACGGTAGTCGATGGTGTCATAGCCGTGGGAACCGCTCTCGAACAGCGGGCCGATATAGATCGCCGTACAGCCAAGCTTTGCCGCGTGTTCTGCCCACGCATCCAGCTTTTTGAAAGCCCCGGGGACAGGCTGTCCGTTGTTTTCATGCGCGCAGCCGCACAATCCCAGAGGATAGATGTGATAGAATACCGCATTGTCATACCAAGCCATTGTCTGTACCGCTCCTGTTTTCAAAAAGTTACAGCAGAGCACTTTTCCGACAAAAGTGCATCTGTGTCCTATTCAGTATAGCACATTTTCCGACAAAAGTGTGGTAAAAGTGTTGTATATTTCTCATTTTACATATTCCATAGTATGCGTTCTCTGTAAAAATTGCGATAAAAGGAGTCTTTCGTATGAATCTTCCCTCCATTCCCAAATCCTTCTTCAACGGCGACTGCTTCGACGCCTACCGCATCCTCGGCGCACATCCCTGGCAGGGTGACCACGGCGAAGAGGGCTGGCGCTTCGCGGTCTGGGCTCCCGGTGCCACGGCTGTGGAGGTCTGCGGCGGCTTTGACGGCTGGGGCGCAGGCATCCCGCTCCAGAAAGCCGACACCGGCGTGTGGAGCGGCTTTGTATCCGGGCTGTGCGAGGGAGAGCTCTACAAATACCGCATCCACGGGGCCGACGGCAGCGTGGTCATGCGGGCCGACCCCTACGCTTTCGCGTCCGAAGTCCGCCCCGCCAACGCCAGCCGCCTGACCAAACTGGACTTTTCCTTCGACGACAGCGCATGGATGGAGCGGCGGGATAAATGCCGTAATCTGCCCATGAACATCTACGAACTCCATGCCGGCAGCTGGAAGCATAAGCCCAACTCCACCCAGCCCGACGGCTCGGACGGCTGGTACGACTACGAAGAGCTGGCCCGGGAGCTCATCCCCTGGCTGCTGGAACACCACTTCACCCATGTAGAGCTTCTGCCGCTGGCAGAACACCCCTTCGACGGCAGCTGGGGCTACCAGACCACCGGCTACTTCGCCGTCACCAGCCGGTACGGCACCCCGGCCCAGTTTGCTTCCTTTGTCAACGCCTGCCACCGGATGGGCATCGGCGTCATCATGGACTTTGTCCCCGTCCACTTTGCAGCCAATGCCGATGCGCTGGCCAACTTTGACGGCACCCACCTCTACGAATACGACAGCGACGTGGGCCACAGCGAGTGGGGTACCTGCAACTTCAACTACTACCGCCGGGAGGTGTGCAGCTTCCTGAACAGCGCCGCCGCCCTCTGGATGGAGGTCTACCACTGCGACGGCATCCGGATGGACGCCATCTCCCGCGCCCTCTACTGGCAGGGCGACCCTGCCCGGGGCGTCAACGAGGGTGCCGTCACCTTCCTGCGGAACCTCAACCACGGCCTGAACGATCGTTGGCCCACCGGCGTTTACATGGCCGAAGATTCCACCAACTTCCTCAAAGTCACAGCCCCCACCCGCTACGATGGCATCGGCTTCGACTACAAGTGGGACATGGGCTGGATGCACGATACGCTGGACTACTTCGCCACCCCCTTCGGCCAGCGGCCCGACGCATACGGGAAGATCATTTTCAGTATGCACTATTTCTACAACGAGCTTTACCTGCTGGCGCTGAGCCACGACGAGGTCGTCCACGGCAAAAAGACCATCATCGACAAGCTCTGGGGTACCTACGAAGAAAAATGCGCCCAGCTGCGCACCCTCTATTTTTATATGTATGCGCACCCGGGCAAAAAGCTAAACTTTATGGGCAACGAGCTGGGGCATTTCCGGGAGTGGGACGAAAAGCGGGAGCTGGACTGGGACCTGCTCAAGTACCCCTTCCACGACGCATTCCAGAAATATTTTGGCGCACTGAGCCGCCTTTACGCCACCCAGCCCGCCCTCTACGCGGGCGAGTATGACCCCCGCTGCTTCGAGTGGGTGGCCAGCGAGAGCCGGGACGAGGGCGTGTACGCCTGGCTGCGCAAGGGTGCGGGACAGACCATCCTCTGCGTCATGAACACCCAGAACACTGCCCACAAAAAGTTCCCGCTCTACCTGAGCTTCCCCGCCGGGGCCGAAGAACTTCTGAACACTGAGGCCCCCTGCTGGGGCGGCGCGGACAAGTCGAAGCCCAAAGCCCTCCATACCTCGGACGGCGGCGTCTATGGCCGGGACTACACCCTCACCGTGGACCTGCCCGCCATGGGCAGCCGGATGTTCCGGCTCACCCCCGAAGCGCCCCGCCCCGAGGCTGCACAGGCCAGCGCCCGCCGGGCCGCTGCCGCACGCCGCAAGGCAGCCCGCACCCAGAACGCCAGGGCGGATGCCGCTGCATACAACTCCAAAAAGTAATATTTGTTTCGGAATATCCCGTCTGCTGAAAATGCAGCGGGATATTCTGCGTTCTGGCGCGGTCTGTGGCTGGACAAGCCTTAACGGATTCATTATACTGTTAGATGGAAAGTTGTGTTTTGCATTTTCCGGAAGTTAAATGAAAGGGATCATCCTTCTATGCTATCTGCTGCTGTTCGCCGGCTCTCGCCTCTGCAATGGGCGGGGGTCGGTCTGGGCAGCTGTGCGGTGCTGCTGGCTCTTCTGGGGCTGCTTGCACCGGCCAGCGCCTTCTTTTTCCCGCTGCTCAGTCTCTGGGCCAGCGTGGGGCTCTTTGTTCTGGCCCTCTGCGTTCTCCGTGTGGCAGGCGCAGAGCTGGACTTCTTCCACAAAGCCGTCGTCTTCGGCATCTGGGCTGTGGCTG
>ERZ773217.1118-NODE-1118-length-22420-cov-3.532439_pt1 | contig 22420 bp, 18 predicted proteins | sample MGYA00580995_ERZ773217 | MGnify/ENA primary metagenome ERZ773217 (study PRJEB29015, sample SAMEA2737772) | human gut metagenome | biome: human gut; feature: human-associated habitat; material: faeces | place: China | collected 2012 ...
CTGTTCGTAGGATTCCCGGTCATGCTGGCAGAGCTTTCCATCGGGCGCAGCACCCAGAAAAATGTGGTGGGCGCCTTCCGCCGGCTGAACCCGCGCTGGAGCTTTGCCGGGGGCATCGGGGTCCTGACCTTGTTTGTAATCATGTCCTACTACAGTGTAGTCGGAGGATGGGTGATGAAATACATTTCGGTGTACCTTACCGGGGCGGATTTCAGTGCCTTTGGAAACGACAGCAGCAGATTTTCCGCTTATTTTGCAGATTTTATATCACGGCCTGCAGAACCGCTTCTCTGGGGCGCCGCCTTCCTCCTTCTGTGTATCTACGTGGTTGTGCGGGGCGTATCAGAAGGAATTGAACGGGTCAGTAAATTTTTAATGCCCGGCCTGTTCGTGCTCTTAACCGGAATTGTGGTCTATGCCATAACCCTGGACGGAGCCGCCGAAGGCCTTAAATATATGCTGGCAGTGGACCCCGCGAAATTCAACGGAGGAACCGTGGTAGCCGCCCTGGGCCAGGCCTTTTTCTCCCTCAGTGTGGGAATGGGCATCATGGTGACCTACGGCTCCTACGTGCCAAGGACAGAGAATCTGGCCAAAAGCGCCGGCTGTATCTGTATCTTGGACAGCCTTGTGGCCCTCCTGTCCGGACTTGCCATCGTGCCTGTGGTTTATATTACAGCTGGTCCCGAAGCCATGGGCATGGGAGGCGGGTTTGCTTTCATGGCTCTTCCTGAGGTGTTCAGCCGGCTGCCTGGCGGCGTGTTCTTTGGTTTTGCCTTCTTCCTCCTGCTGTTCGTGGCAGCCCTGACCAGCGCCATCAGCATCCTTGAGAGCTGCATCGCATGGCTTACGGAAGAATTCGGTTTTGCCAGGTTAAAAGCAACCCTGCTCCTTGTGATTCCCATGTCATTCTTAAGCGCAGGTTATTCGCTGTCCCAGGGAGCCATGGACATAAAGCTGCCGTGGTTTGATTTTACCAACGGCGTCCAATATCTCCCCATGAACGCTGTCATGGAAAAATTCACTGACAATCTGATGATTCCCCTGGGAGCCCTGTGCTTCTGTCTGTTCGTGGGATGGGTTTGGGGAACAGACAACGCCTCAAAGGAAATTGAAGCCTCAGGCCACAGCATGGCCTGGAAACGCCTGTGGGCCTTTCTGGTAAAGTTCCTGGCTCCGGCGGTTATTATTGTCATATTATATTTTACAGTTGGCCGCGGACAGGGTCTGTCCTGATAAATCCATTCTATAAATCATGAAACTAAGGTTCCGGTATCCGTCTTTCCGGAACCTGTATTTTTTGCATTCCCGCTTTCCTCTGTCCAAATTCCTGTGTTGTTTTCTGCCCGGATTTCCGTCTTGTTTTCTTCACGGCTCTTTTCTGCCTTATCTTCCCTTACCGGATCATCCGCTTCCCGGTTCTCCTCCAGCGCATCCATGCTGTCCCCAAGGCTCTTTGCCTGGCTGTCCCCAAGGGCCGAAGCCCGGTCTCCCAGCGCCGCAATTTCCATTTCCTTCCGCTTTAATGCGCTCGTCTCATTGTCAACCATGTCCGCCACATTGGCAGCACCGCCCATGCCTTTGCTGACCAGGGCATCCACATGCACACCGCCCTGGCTGACCTCAGCTTCCTTCACATGTATCTCACCCTCAACCCGGTCCTTTACGGCGGATATCTTCTCAGCATTCCTGATACCGTCCGATACATTGGCCAGACTGCTTAAACGCTCCACCTCGCGCTGTTCCTCCGTCTTATGAGGGTCAGTCCTGTCCGTCTTTTTCTTGTCATCCGGTTCCGCACATGCCTTGGCCTGCTGGGCATACAGTCCTGCTATCTGTTTATCCAGGTCGGCCAGCTGCTTTCCGTAGTTTTTAAGCTGGTCCTTGATGTCATCCACCTTACCGCCGTTTTTTAAGGTGTTCTCCACCAGTTCATTCTTTCTGTCAATGATGGTCTGCTTCTGCTTTGTCAGATTCTCTATCATGCTCATCAGCTTTCCCTGGGGCGAGAAATCGGCCCGGTCACTGCGCCCGGTTCCGGCAGATTTTCCGGTTCTGCTATTATTCTTTGCAAAGGAGGCGTTTACCCTTGCCGCATTGATAATGGTGTTTTTAGGCTGGATTGCGTTAAAATTTATCCTCATTGTTTACCTCCCACTGGTGTTATAGGGTTTTTGGGGTTTCTTATTTCTATTTATGTTATCGTACGGCTGCGGTTAAAGTTTATAGTCAGGCTCCATTTAAAATAATTTTGAACGCGGCAGTCCTGCACAGACAAATATCTTGGAAAAATGTCAATTAATATCACTGTCCGCTCTCGCATTTTCAACAAATTACGCGTTATTAATTTAACTTTTATTGACTATTTTGCCCATATTTGTTAGGTTAGTCTTTATGGATACACATTATTTCAGAAAACGGACATAAGGAGAATAAAGCATGGAAATCACCAGCCAACTGACCGCCGAGGAAAAGAGGGCTATCATCCGGGACAACGGAGGGGACAAGGAACACCTCCTGGCTATCCTCTATGAGCTGCAAAACGCCTCAGGCTACAACTACATTGATGAGGAAACTGCTGCATTGGTGGCAGAGGAAGTGGGAATGAATCCCACACGGGTATATGACATCATAACATTTTATGCCATGTTAAAGACAGAACCAAAGGCCAGGTACGTGCTGAAGGTATGCAACAGCACTCCATGCCATTTCTCCCGTTCTGAGGAAATCGCACAGATTCTGAAGGAGGAGCTGGGTGTGGGCATAGGAGAAACCACAGAGGACGGCGTCTTTGCCTACCACTATATCCCCTGTGTGGGAGCCTGCGACATAGGGCCTGTCATCAAGGTTAAGGACACGGTATACGGGAATCTGGACCGCCGGAAAATACGTCAGCTTCTGGCTGACTTAAGGTCCGGTAAACGCAATCAATAATTGGGGGAGAACACTTACATGGAAATACAAGAATCTGTTTTATTAAGACGCGTGGGCAGAATGGACCCTGTATCTGTCCCTGAGTTTGAAGCTCTGGGAGGATTTTCAGGCATACGCAAGGCTCTGTCCATGGAAAAAGAAGAAATCCTGGAAGAAATCAGCCGCTCCAACCTAAAGGGCAGGGGCGGCGCCGGTTATCCTGCCGGGCGGAAATGGAAAAGCTTATACAGGATCGAAGGGGATACAAAGTATATTGTATGCAATGCGGACGAAGGAGAGCCCGGCACCTTTAAGGACCGGGTGCTGCTGGAAGAAACGCCCCTGAGCGTCATAGAAGGCATGCTCATTGCGGGATATGTATTCGGCTCTAAACAGGGTTATATCTACATACGCGGAGAGTACCGCAGGATACAGAAAATTTTTGAGACAGCCCTGCAAAATGCAGAGGATGCGGGATACCTGGGAAAAGATATCCTGGGAGTTCCGGGCTTTGATTACAGCATCACCGTGGTTTCCGGAGGAGGAGCCTATGTATGCGGCGAGAATTCCGCCATGCTCAACTCCATTGAAGGGAAAACAGGGCGTCCCAGAATCAAACCGCCTCATCTGGCCGAAGTAGGTCTGTACGGCAAACCCACCCTGGTCAACAATGTGGAGACGCTGTGCTGCGTGCCCATCATCCTTGAGGAGGGCAGCCAGAAGTTCCTTTCTTACGGCACAACTGAAAGCGGCGGCACCAAACTGGTATCCATAAGCGGTCATGTAAAAAACAGAGGCGTGTTTGAGGTGGGCCTTGGCATTTCCCTGCGCCAGCTGATAATGGATGAGAAATACGGCGGGGGCACGTCTACAGGCAGAAAACCCGGATTTTTCCACATGGGCGGCCAGTCCGGCCCCATCGGCTTTCCCGAACAGCTGGATACACCCTATACATATGAGACCCTGGCTCCTAAAGGGCTGGCAGTGGGTTCCGGCGCCATTGTGGTCCTGGACGACAGTGTCTGTATCGTGGAATATATACAGAAGGTCTTTGAATTCTTTGTCCATGAGTCCTGCGGAAAATGCACTCCCTGCCGTCTGGGCACGACCCGTATTCTGGAACTCCTCACGGATTTCGTGGAAGGCAGGGCTAAGGACGGGGATGTGGAGCGCCTGGAATACATGGCCCGGCAGGTGTCCCAGCTTTCGGCCTGCGGCCTGGGCCAGTCTGTGAATGTTGCCCTGATGTCTGCCCTCCGCCACCGCAGAGGCGACTTTGAAGCACATATAAACGGAGGCGCCTGTCCTGCGGGAGCCTGCGCATGTCATGAAAACGGGAGGAATAAAGCATGTCTCACCATATAGATCCGGATACCAGGATACATATTGAAATTGACCATATACCATGCGAGGTGGCGCCGGAGACCACCATACTTTCAGCTGCCGCCGGGCTGGGAATCCAGATACCCACCTTGTGCTATATGAAAGAACTGGCTCCTGACGGCACCTGCCGCATGTGCGTGGTGGAAGTAGACGGCGGGCGGAAAAAAGGGCTTGTCACTGCCTGTTCCGAGCACTGCACCGAAGGCATGGTCATTTCCACCCGCTCAGAAAAGGTGATGGAAGCCAGGCGCTTTGTCCTGGACCTCCTTATGAGCAACCACCGGGAGCACTGCTTCTCCTGCCCTCAGAACGGCTCCTGCAAGCTTCAGGATTACTGTATGGAATACGGCGTGGAGTATACCAGCTATGACAGTGGAAAGCGGGTAAACGCCCCAAAGGATACGTCCAATCCATTCTTTGAATACAATCCGCAGCTTTGCATCATGTGCCGGCGCTGCGTACGGATATGCGAAGAGCTGCAGTGCAGAAACGTAATCAGCCTGAAGGACCGCAGCTTTGATACCATCATCACCACTGCCTACGGCAGGCCCTGGTCTGAGACCACCTGTGAATCCTGCGGAAACTGCGTTTCCCACTGTCCCACAGGAGCCCTGTCAGCCAAGGACCACAAAAAGTACCGCAGCTGGGAGGTCAGGAAGGTCAGGACCACATGCCCCCACTGCGCCACCGGCTGCCAGATGGATCTGCTGGTCAGGGACAACCGCATCGTGGGCGCAGAACCGGCTGACGGGCCGTCCAACCACAATCTGCTGTGTGTAAAGGGCAAATTCGGTTCCTACAAATTCGTGGGTTCCGGCGACCGTCTGACCCATCCCCTCATACGAAGGAACGGGCAGCTTGAACAGGCTTCCTGGGATGAAGCCCTGGATTACATGGCAGAACAGTTCAGGGAAATCCAGAAAAAGTACGGCAATGACGCTATCGCCGGTTTCTCCTGTTCAAGAGCACCCAACGAGGACAATTTCGTGTTCCAGAAAATGATGCGCGCTGCCTTTCGCACCAACAACGTGGATAACTGCGCCCGTATCTGCCACTCTGCCTCTGTGACCGGTCTTGCCATGACCCTTGGTTCCGGCGCCATGACCAATCCCATTGCGGATATTACAGGGGATGTGGATGTGATTCTCCTTGTAGGCTCCAATCCAACCGAAGCCCATCCCGTAGCAGGCACTCAGATACGCCGCGCAGTCAGGCGGGGCACCAAACTGATTGTGGTGGATCCCAGGAAAATTGACCTGACAAATGACGCAGCCCTGCACCTGCAGATAAAGCCGGGCACTAATGTGGCCTTTGCCAACGGTATGATGCACATTATATTGAAGGAAGGCCTGGCTGATATGGATTTCATATCCTCCCGGACAGAAGGCTTTGAAATCCTGGAACAGATTTTAGAGGATTATCCCCCTGAGAAGGTGGCCCAAATCTGCCACATCCGTCAGGAGGACCTGATACAGGCTGCCCGGATGTACGCAGGCGCCCGCAAGGCGCCCATCATATACTGTCTGGGCGTAACAGAGCATTCCACCGGCACAGAAGGCGTCATGAGCCTTTCCAACCTGGCCATGATGACCGGTAAACTGGGCAGGCCAGGCTGCGGCATCAACCCGCTGCGGGGCCAGAACAATGTACAGGGCGCCTGCGATATGGGATGCCTGCCAACAGATTTCCCCGGCTACCAGAAGGTGGCCAACCCGGACGTCATCCACAAATTCCAGACAGCGTGGAGCGTGGAATTAAATACCAGGCCCGGCCTTACCTCCACCGAGGTTTTCCCGGCAGCCATAAAGGGCAGCATAAAGGGACTGTATATCTTTGGCGAGGACCCAATCGTGACTGACCCGGATACGGGACATATTGAAAAAGCATTAAAGAGCCTGGATTTCCTGGTGGTCCAGGAACTTTTCATGACAGAGACAGCTGCCTACGCTGACGTGGTTCTTCCGGGCGTCAGCTATGCTGAAAAGGAAGGCACCTTCACCAACACGGAGCGCCGTCTCCAGCGGGTCCGCAAGGCTGTTGAACCAGCGGGGCTGGCAAGGGATGACATACAGATATTCTGCGACGTTATGGGCAGGATGGGATATCCCTGCCATTATGACAGCGCAGCCCAGGTCATGGATGAGATAGCCTGCGTAACCCCGTCCTACGGCGGAATCAGCCACGCCAGGCTGGATGCGGGTGAGAGCCTGCAGTGGCCCTGTCCATCCAAAGACCATCCGGGTACGCCCATTCTCCATGCGGGCAGATTCTCCAGAGGGCTTGGATATTTCTATCCCGCTGTTTACAAGGAATCCAGGGAGCTTCCGGATGAGGAGTACCCAATCCTGCTGACCACAGGGCGCATGCTCTACCACTATAACACCCGTGCCATGACAAAACGGACCGAGGGCCTGAATGAAATCTGCAGCGAATCCTATATCGAGGTCAACGAGGAGGATGCTAAGGCCCTTGGCATCAGCCATGGAGACAAAGTACTTGTGTCCTCCAGACGCGGCCGGATTACCAGCACCGCGCGGGTGGGACAGAAAGTCAGCCCGCAGGAGGCCTTCATGACCTTCCACTTCGCGGACGGCAATGTGAACCGGATTACCAACGCTGCGCTGGACGACCTGGCGAGAATCCCAGAATATAAAGCCTGCGCAATCCGAATCCAAAAAGCGTGATGGAAAGGAATATAAACATGATGGAATTCACGAAACAGTATCCTGTCATACGGTATGAAGACGGCAGGGAAACGCCTTCCATGGACGAAGTGCTGGCGGAATGTTCCCTAAACGTCCATATCAACGGCCGCTGCACCGAAGTCCTTCACTGTATTCCGGAATATCTGGAGGAGATGCTCTTAGGCAGGCTTTATACCTCAGGCGTCATCTCCTCCCCTGAGGATATAATGGATTTAAGCATCCGCCCGTCTCTTAACCGGGCGGATCTGAAAATCCGGGAAACGGACCGCACCATGGTCCGCCTCCCGGATTTACACATCTGTCCTGATCACATACTCTCTCTGTCACAGCACCTTCTGGATGCCTCGGAGCTGTTTCGCAAAACCGGCAATGTCCACAGCGTAATGCTGTGCCGTGACTGTGCGGTCCTTTACATGACAGAGGACCTGGACCGAAGCCGGGCCTTTGAAAAAACAGTGGGCCGCGCCTTAAAGGACCGTGTGGATTTTGCAGGCACCAGTGTATATACCACAGGCCGGATTCCGCGCCCCATTGCAGAAAAGGCCATATGGGCAGGCATACCTGTCATTGTATCCCGCTCCGCACCCACAGACCTTACCCTGGAGCTGGCTGCTGAATACAATCTGACTGTCATCGGATTTGCCCGCAGAAACAGAATGAATATCTACCGTACATCCCGGGATGGTTCAGCCACCCCTTCTTAACCGTCCCCTGTCATGCCAGATATGTAATCACAGGAATGGTGAGCACGGACAGGATGGAGGTCAAAGCAATGCTTTTGGCCGATATCCTTCCATCCGTGGCGCCATATTCCTTCTCAACCAGCATAACCACGCTGCCCACCGGCATTGCAATCAAAAGAATAAAAATTCCATAAGAAACCTTGTCAACAGGCAGCATTCTCATAAACGGTATGCAGACTGCCGGTATGACCAAAAGGCTGAGAAAGGCAAAGAGAAGCTGCTTTTTGTCTGTTACCAGGGACTTTAAGTCCGACTGGGCCACCATGATGCCCACAGTCATCATGGATAAGGGCACTGCCGCGTTTCCCATGCTGTCCACAAAATCAGCTGCCGGCTCCGGCACCCTTATGTGAAAGGCAAATATAAAAATTGCCGTGATACAGGCGCCCATTCCGATATTGAGCATCTTCTTCCAGGGAAGCCCGGCCCGTTTTGCCGCTTCTTTTCCAGCGTCTTCGCAATCATCCCTTGTCCCCATAGCCAAAAGTATGCCGTAAGAATAAACCAGAAGATTATAACCAACAATATAAAATGCCACGAATATTACAGCCTCCTCACCGTACAGGCTGCGCACCAGCGGGATTCCCATAAACCCCAGGTTGGGAAATATCATCATGAGACGGTAGCTGTTTACCTCCCCCGGCAGAAGCCTCATCATCTTTGTGAACAGACGGCTCAGGACAATGAGCACCAGAAAAAACACGGCCACCAGAACCAGGTTCTCTGCTACCATGCGGGGACTGTATGTGATTTTCTTATTCAGTACTCCGGATATGATGAGACATGGGTTAAAGATATTAATGATAACCGAGGACAGGCTCTTAGAGCCGGCCTGTGAGACTATGTGCGCCTTAAAGGCAATAAAACCTGCCAACATCATAAAAAACAAAACCAGCATCTGCCCGGCAATGATTCCTGCGTTCATTTCTATTACCTGCTTTTTATCTTGATTGTTCCATTGTAGCTGATTCCATTCTTATTTTCAATCATTACTCCATAAATTAGGTTGAGCCGGTAAGAAAGGCCCTCTGCCAATCCCACCGGCTTATTATGTATGGTATCTATATTAAAAGCTCTGACTGCTTGTTTATGTCTTATAGTATACCGGCTATTTGTGTCTTAAGTTTGACTGATTGGTAAATTGTTTCTAAAGAGGCTTAAGAAAATATAACAGAATCTTTTGAATTTCTTGTGTTGACATATAATACTATATGCTGTATAGTATAACTATATTATATATTGTATAATATGACGCAACTAATAATATTGTTTTTAGAACAGAGGGGTGCTTATGATATTTAACACTGGCTCCGCGCTTTTAGACGCTATTGTGCTGGCAGTTGTCTCTAAGGATGCGGAAGGGACTTATGGATATAAAATCACCCAGGATGTCCGGCAGGCCATTGATATTTCGGAGTCCACCTTATATCCGGTGCTGAGACGCCTCCAGAAGGAGGACTGCCTGGAAGTGTATGATATGGCCATTGACGGCAGGAACCGCAGATATTACAGGCTGACGGAAAAAGGCAGGGTACAGCTGAATTTGTACCGGGGGGAATGGGTAACTTATTCACAGAAGATATCCCAGATATTTAAGGAGGCGAAGCTATGACCAGGGATGAGTTTATGAAGGAGCTTGCATATCTTCTGCAGGACATCCAGGATGAAGACAAGGACGATGCGGTCCAATACTATACAGATTACTTTGAAGAGGCCGGTCCTGATAAGGAAGCAGAGGTCATCCAGGAATTAGGAAGCCCTGAACGGATTGCCGCCATCATCCGTGCTGACATAGCCGGACATCTGGAGAGCGGCGGAGAATTCACAGAACAGGGATATCAGGATGAGCGGTTCCGTGATCCTGGCTATGCCATGGCAAAACGTCTGGACCTGCCGGAAGAGCAGGAGAGCGGCGGCCAGGGAAGCGGCAGCCGGGGACAGGGCTATAACCGGGAACAGAACTTTGACCGGGAACAGAGCTTTGACCAGAAACGCGGTTTTAACCATGGGCCGGAGCAGACTTATACAGAGGAGAACAATGGAACTTCCAATCCCCCTCCGCCCAGGACCAGCAAGGTGATAAAGCTCATATTATGGGCTGTGCTCATCATTGTGGCCTTTCCCGTGTTCCTTGGTGTTGGCGGCGGTCTGCTGGGTCTGGCCGCGGGAGTCCTGGGCATTCTGACAGCTGTCCTGGTGACACTTGGGGCCACCACCTTTGCAGTGCTCCTGGGCGGTATCGTTATGCTTCCCTACGGTGTGTTCCACATGTTTTCCCATCCACTGGATGGACTCATGGCCTCCGGCACAGGATTGATACTGCTGGGCGCCGGTGCCCTGTGCCTGGCTCTATCCGTACTGTTTTACGGGAGGTTCATCCCTTTCATTATACGAAGTATCGTAAATGGGCTTAGCCGCCTGCTTCACCGAGGGAGGTAATAAAATGAAGAGATTCGTAAAAATATGCGCCATCACCGGACTGATACTCCTTCTTCTTGGCCTGGGCATCACTGCCGTTTCAGCCGCCATGGGAGGACGGTATACAAACAGCCTGCCGTCCCGCCTGGCCTCCAGGGTATGGCACAACCACATGCCATGGCTGGTCCGCTGGGGGGATGACCGGGCGGATGACTGGGATGACTGGAATGACCCGGATGATACAGACCGCTCCCCCGGCTCCTCACAGATAAAGACGGTATCCGATCCCTCCTATGCACAGGCCAGAAAACTGGATGTGGATATAGACAAAGGGGTAATCCGCGTTTTAGAAAAAGAGGGTATTTCCCAAATCCAGGTCAATGTACAGGATACCTATAACCGCACACAATGCTACATGGATGAATTCACACTGAAGGTTAAGAGGGAATCAGGACGCAGCCGGGGCAATGAGGCTCCTCGAATCGAGATTCTGATTCCGGCCGGATACGGGCTTGACAAATTGTCCCTGGATCTGGGCGCCGCGGAGTGCACGGTCCTTGGTGTCACTGTCTCCAAACTGGAGATTGACACAGGAGTTGGCGCCATTACATTTTCAGGCACTGTCAACGGGGATGTGGAAATCGAGACAGGGGTGGGAGATGTGACCCTTAACCTGACCGGTTCCCAAGACGGGTACAATTACCAGGTGGAGTGCGGCGTGGGAAGCATTGATGTGGGCGCTGAACACTACAGCATGCTCTCACACGAAACTCACATCAACAACAAGGCTCCCTACACCATGGAACTGGAATGCGGCGTGGGAAACATTGCTGTAAACTTTGACCAAATCTTATAGATTCCTACAGAAAAGGAGATAGAACTATGGATAAGAAATTATACCGTTCAAACATAAATAAAATGCTCTGCGGCGTATGCGGAGGCATTGGAGAGTACTTTAACATTGACCCCACCATCATCCGCCTTATTTGGGCCATCTTTGCCTGCTCCGGCCCCGGAATCATAGCTTATTTTGTGGCCGCCATCATCATTCCCCTGGCTCCAAACTAAGGCTGGCTAATTATCCGCCTTTTCCGGGATCTGCAGCCATACGGAGGCATAAAACATACCGGCTTTTTGTTCAAATAATGTATCTCCTCCATACCTGTCCGCAATTTCCCGGATGGAGGATACGCCGATTCCCACCCCTTTCCGCTTGGAGGAAAGGGGTGTTTTTCCGTCAGCGTCAAACGGCACTGTCCCGGAACAGGTGTTATCTGTCAGAAATACCAGGCTGCTGTTTTTCCTGAATATCCGCAGCCGGATGGAGCATTTACCATTCTTCTCACGCAGACAGGCCTCCACCGCATTTTCCAGCAGGTTGCCCAGTATCACCGTCACCTCCGTATCCGGGACAGGACATTGCTCCGGGTAGTCCGCCTGGGCTTCAAAACGGATTTTATGCCTGCGGGCCTGGGAGGCATAGTAGCAGATTAACGCATTGATTACCTGGTTGCGGCAGTATATTTCTATGATATCAGGAGGCAGCTCTGTCTTATAAATCTCAATATACTCGGACAGACCCGCCCTGTCATTCCTCTCTATGTAGGACTGAACCACGGCCAGATGCTGGCGCAGGTCATGGCGCGCCTTTTTCATTTCCTCCATATGAGCTGATACGGTTTCATACTGCTTTTTCTGGGCCAGAAGGCTCCGGTCCGCATACTTTAATTCCTCCTCCAGCTGTGTCTTTCTGCGGGATATTTCTAACACCTTCAAAAAAACATAGGACACATAGCAGGTTCCAAGCAGCATCAGATACCTGGAAATCAGGAACTGCCAGGAAGCATAGGCATACACATCCTGCACCGTGCAGTACAGCATGCCGAACAAAGTGGAAAACAGCGGAATCTTCCACATGTACTGCCACATCTTCCTGTCCTCCATCTTCAGGGCTTCCCTCACGGTATGTCCCAGAAAATGGAGTATAAAGGGATAGGTGATAAGCAGAATCGCCACCCTGGCCGTATTATAGATGAGATACGGATGTCTGTCTGAAAAGTCCCAGAAAAACCGGCTTTCAATGAAATTGGCATTGCCAAACACAAAAAAGGACCAGGACATTAAAAGCAGGTATGTGAACATAAGCTTCTGGAACTGCTCTCTGATTAATAAAAATGAACACATCAGATTAAACAGCATAAAACCATACCGCATCAGGGTAGTCCAGCGGGCAGCTGCCTCATAGCCTTCCTGATTGATAAGATAGAAGGCTGCGCTGTTCACGCACGATACCGCTGTCAGCAGCACCACCACATACCTGTACCGGATTTTTAATTTATTCCTGTGAATCCAATACCTGGGAAGGCCGAAGGGTATAAAATCCAGAAATGGAAACAGTAATATCATGGCAGTATCTATCATAACAAATCCTCCCCCCTTGCCCGCCGGAACATGTACTGTGAAAACCGGCTCTTGATTTCCTTATGGTCCCGCTTGCGAAACGGAACACGTTCACCGGTATCCATAAGGAATTCCAGCTCCTCCATGCGCCTCACGCGGTCCATGTTAATGATGAGTCCCCTGTAACAGGGCAGGAATTGGGGATAGGCGGATAATACCGCCTCCAGAAACGCAACGGTCACACGGTATCTCAGGACTCCCCGCATATCCGTATGGATCTGCACATAATGGCCGTCCCGGTCACACCAGAGGATTTCCTTTAACAATATCCTGTCATCACCCAGGGCAATGAAACGGGCGTTCATTATCTTCTCCAAACGGGCCAGTCTCATGGTTTCCCCGAACGCCTCATATGTAAAGGGTTTTATGAGATAACCGCAGGCCCTGACCCCATAGCTGTCCACTGCATGGTCGCAGCTGGTGGTAACAAAAATAAGGGCAGCCTCCTCATCCACCCTCCGTATCTCCCTGGCAGTGTCCATGCCAGACATCCCCTCCATATACTGATCAATAAAAATTACATCATATACCTGAGGCCGGAAGGCGTCAAGGAACCTGGTCCCGCTTTCAAACTCATCCAGTTCCGGCTCCTCCCCCTGGTAATTTTCACGTATATAGCGCAGAAGATATTCCTTTATCTCCTGTCTGCACACCGCTAAATCGTCTATAATGGCAACTTGCATAAAATCCTCCCCCCGTACCGGCAAGAAATGCTTTCCTGATTTCATTTTACAAAAAACAAATCCGTATGGCAAATGCAAAATCGGGCCAAAACCTGCAAAATGAAGCCACCCCATTGAAAATATGGCAGAAAAACGTTATGTTTGAATTAAATCTAAGAACCCATATACGAAAGGGGGAGCACGGCATGGAAATCATCATATGTGACGACAACCTGTCAGAACGATCCTTAATGATAGATTACATTCTTAAATGGGCCTCGGAAAAACACCTTGAAATACAGATTAATACCTGTAAAGACTGGATGGAACTGGCCGCTGCCCTGGAAGGAAGGGAATGGGACATAGTCATCGTTTCCCTGGACGGCGTGAGAGGCCTGGATACCGCATCCAGCGCGCAGCCGCTCTCCAGAAGGCTTATCTGGATTTCCGACCTGGATTTCGGAGTACAGGCCTACAGAATGTGTGTGAGCTACTTCTTCATGAAGCCGGTCAGCTGTCAGAAAATGCAGCGGGCTCTGGAGTGTGCTCTGAAAGGGCAGGGCACAACGTGATATCTGGAGGGATGTAAAATGAAACAGAGACAGCATACAGACATTTACAAAAAGACGCGCAAACAGCTGGAGCAGGAAAATTGTGCCCTGCAGACCCTGGCAGAACTGGATGGACTGACCGGACTGTATAACCGCATCACCATGGAACGCAGGGTGGACGACCATCTGTGCCGGAAGCAGCCGGGAACCATGATTGTTCTGGACCTGGACCATTTCAAACAGGTAAATGACCGTTACGGCCATATTGCCGGGGATATGCTGCTGTGCACCATTGCCAATGTGCTGAAAAAAATGTTCAGCGGCCGCAATCTGGTGGGGCGTGTGGGAGGAGATGAGTTCGTAATTTTCATTCCCTCTGTTCTGGACGACCCAATGACAGCCGGAGAATGCCTGCGGATTCAGGAGCGGTTCCGCGAAGTGCGGCTGGGTGATTCCATCCTAATTAAGCTGTCCATCACCATAGATAGTGCAGACAGCCGGACCTGCACCAAATACCGGGATATGTTTGACTGCGCGGATCAGAAAATCATGGCAAAAAAGCGCCTTCGCAATCTAAAGGATGACACCGGCCTCATATCCCCGTCCAGGGAACCGGCCGGCATACAGCCCGATATGAGTCTGATCGCCATGGAAATGGAGGAAAAGGAAACCCAGCCAGGAGCCTACTGCCAGGATTATGAAACCTTTAAACAAATCTACCGCCTGGAAGAACGGCGCCTCAGAAGGGATAAGAAAAGAGCTTTCATCATATTGTTTACCCTGACAGATAGAAATAACGGTTTTCTCCCCCTGGACAAAAGGGATGCTGAGATGGATATTCTGGGGGAGAAAATAAAACAGAGCCTGCGCATGGGAGATGTGTACACCAGATACAGCAGCTGCCAGTACCTGGTAATGGTGCTGGATGTGTCCATAGAAAATGTGGGAGTCATCGCGGACCGCATCTGCAGCGCCTACTACCAGATGCATCAGGAAACGGCTGACAACCTGATTCTGCACCACAGTTACCCTTTAAAGCCGGCACGGGGACGGCCCAGGGCCTCCCGTCCCCAGTGAAGCCTTAACCTGTCAAATATCCACTGGAACAGCAGCGGCAGCACAATGGCCCATATAAGATAAACCACCCTGAACTGAGGCAGAGCTTTGGGAAAATAGCAGTACCAGAGGTCTGCCTTATACTGTTCAAAACTGAATCCAGGAAAGAGGGCAGTGTACTTTGCCAGTGCAGCGAACAGGGTTTTAAGAACCATGAGAGCCATGATATGATGCATCATCACCGCATATGTATGGCTGCCAAAATACCTGATATACCTGCCCTCCCCAAATGCTCCGGCCAGGATGCGGGATACCCTGAGCCAGAACGCGATTCCCAGTGCAGCCGTGACATAGGGCATCAGGATTCCTGTAAAACCGTTGCAGAAGGCCACGGAGTAGATGAGGGGGCGGCCGGACATGGCCAGAAGCAGCCAGGCAGCCAGGATAATGCCAAAGTACAGCCCATGGTCTGCCCTGTCCCCTGCCTCCAGTTTTTCCTTATACAGGGTGCCTGCGCCGTAGCAGGGCAGCAGGAACATCATACGCACCAGCGTAAGCCATCCGCCCTGATACCGGCCGGAAAACGCCAGAAGGATGCCCCATACCCCTATGGACAGGTACAAAAAAAACACTGCATATTCAGAATCCACCCGCTTTAAAAGACGGCGTAAAAGTACATTGGCCATTTCCACCAGAAACAGGGCCGGCACAAACCAGGCAGCCAGATTATATTCAAACTGATGTCCTGTGATAAATGGTTCCACAAACAGATTCCATAAGCTCAAATCTCCCCCGAAGGCAAAGCCGGCTCTGTGAAGCCCCTGGACAATCATGCCATAAATCAGATTGTACACCATATACGGCCCCAGCAGACGGATTATTTTTTTCTTCGTATAGGCACCCAGCCGATGCTCGCTTCCCTTTTTGTAAAAATACCCGGAGATAAAGGCAAACAGGGGCATGTGAAAGGAGTAGTAGGGCACCAGTCCCCCGATGTCCAGATAACTGTTATTGAGATGCCCGTCCACCACAAAAAACATACCCAGGGCCGACAGGATGCAGAACTGCATATTGAACCCCGCATAGGGCTGCCCCTTCGGCATCTTTGCAGCCCGGTTCCCGCCGGGACGGGCCGTATCAAATCGTCCTTCTGCCATGTCCGGCCTCCGTCTTATACATTTTCCTGAAATTCGATGGCGTCATTCCCATGACCGACTTAAACACCCTGTTAAAATGAGTGATGTTGGAGAATCCTGTGTCCCGGCTGATTTCCGTGATATTTTTATTGGTTTCCATAAACATCCTCTGGGCATTCATGACCCGTGTAACATTCACATACTGGATAATGGTGCTGTTGGTATACCGCTTGAACTCCCTGCACAGGTAGTAGGGACTCACATAGGACATCTGGGCCAGCTGGTCTATGGATATGTCCTCCTGGTAATTCTGGTGGATATAGCTGATTACATCTGTTATCCGGTTGCGCTTTTCCGGCTTCACCGGTGTCTGAATGTTTCTGGCAATGGTCAGTAAGGCCATGTTTAACAGGGTATGGATATAGTCCTCATGATAAGCCTGAGGGTCGTCCTGTTCCTTAAGCAGGTCATCCAGCATGCGGTGCACCACCTGCTTTTCCCGCTGGTCCGGCTTATATACCCCGGTTCCCTTTTCCAGCACCTTTAACAGCTGCACGGAGTCCACTTCCTCCTTAGAAAAATACACCAGAAGCCGCTTAAACGGCACATTCTCCTGGCCGTAGGAATGGTGCATCACATAGGGGGAAAATATAAGGAATTCTCCCGGATGGATGCAGTAAAGACGGTCCTGGATAATGTGAAACCGTTCTCCTTCCTCCAGATAATATAATTCAAAATAATCATGATAATGGGACTTTGACATATTGTCATTGACTCCCTGTATGCGTTCGCCGGCAATGCTCCTTCCCTGAGCCATCATAATTCCAGCCTGGTCTATCAATCCGTTTTCTCCCTTCTTTGGTACATATATCCAATTCCCATGTTTTTATATACGTAAAACACACGGAAACACCATAGAGCTTCCAAATTAATACAGCAAGATATGTTTAATTTCCACCATAATACTGCAAATATTGTCTAGTTTAGGCGGCCTTAATTCTATATGATAATAACATAAAACCGGTTGAAATAAAACAAGGAGGCAACAATTTATGAAGGTTTGTACGAATGCTTACACGGTCGCCAAAAAGGACAGTTACTTTTCAGTGATGACCAACAGTGTGGAAATCCGCATTCTTTTTCTGACAGATTCCATCCTGCGTATCAGGGCCGGATTTGACGGCGACTTTGCGGAGGAATCCTACAGCCTTGTGATGACAGCATGGGAAGACCGGATGGATGATTTCCTGAAGGGCCGCAGAACACGGGTGGAAGCGGCAGACGCAGTCCTGTCGGACGGGGACAGGGAGGCAGTAATTGAAGGACGTATTCTGAAGGTAGTGGTGGAGAAGGATCCGTTTCGCATCTGCGTGTATGACAAAGAGGGTACCCTGCTTCACGCCGACATCGTGGATTTGGCCTATATGGAGGACAGCAACCACCGCCGGATTCACACCAGTGAGATTTCACCGGAAGACTGTTTCTACGGCTTTGGTGAGAAGAGCGGCAGCTTCAACAAAGCCCAGAAATTCATGAGCATGAGCCCCAAAGACGCCATGGGATACAACCCCAGGGAAACCGATTCACTTTACAAACATATCCCCTTTTACATAAAATTAAACCGCGGAACCAGGAAGGCTGTGGGGTATTTCTACCACAACACCTGTGAGTGCGATTTTGATATGGGCCGCGAAAAGAGCAACTACTGGAAGCCCCACAGCCGTTACCGGACAGACGGCGGCGACATTGACCTCTTCCTCATTGCAGGCCCCTCCGTGCGTCAGGTCGTGGAGCGCTATACGGATCTCACCGGCAAATCAGCCATGCTTCCCCGGTATGCGCTTGGATACCTGGGATCCTCCATGTACTATCCGGAGCTGGATAATGACTGCGATGACGCTATCCTGGATTTCATCGACACCACCAGGGAAGAGAAGATACCGGTTGACGGTTTCCAGCTTTCCTCCGGCTACTGCACCGTGGAAACGGACAAAGGCATCAAGCGCTGCGTCTTTACCTGGAATAAAAAGCGCTTCAAGGACCCCAGGGAATTCTTTGCTCAGATGGAAAAGAGAGGAGTAACCGTGTCCCCTAACGTTAAGCCCGGCATCCTCCTGATTCATCCTAAGCTGGATGAGATGAAGGCCAAAGGCATGTTTATAAAGGCCAGCGACAGCGATGAACCCGGTATCGGAACATGGTGGGGCGGCAAGGGTGTGTTCGCAGACTTTACCAACCCCTCCACCCGGACTTACTGGAAGGAAATGCTTAAGGAAAATGTCCTGGAATACGGCACCAGCTCTGTGTGGAACGACAACTGTGAATATGACAGCCTGGTGGATAAGGACTGCCGGTGTGATTTTGAGGGCAAGGGCGGTACCATCGGCCAGCTGAAGTCCGTCATGTCCAATATCATGTGCCATATCACGGATGAGGCTATTCACGAAACCTTCACCAACACCCGCCCTTATATCGTGTGCCGTTCCGGCCACTGCGGCATCCAGCGCTATGCCCAGACCTGGGCAGGAGACAACCTGACCTGCTGGGACTCCTTAAAATACAACATTGCAACCATCCTGGGCATGAGCCTTTCCGGCGTAGCCAACCAGGGCTGCGACATCGGCGGCTTCTACGGACCATCGCCGGAAGCAGAGCTTATGGTGCGCTGGATTCAAAACGGTATATTCCAGCCCCGTTTCTCCATCCACTCCACCAACACCGACAACACGGTGACAGAACCCTGGATGTACGGCGACTGTACGGATTACATCCGGGAGGCTATCGGACTGCGCTACCAGTTAAGTCCCTACCTCTACTCACTGATGGAGCGGGCCCATGAAACAGGACTTCCCATCATGGAGCCCATGTGCAGTGCATTCCAGAAAGATGTGAAGTGCTACGAGGAGGGCGTGGACTTTATGCTGGGTGATTCCCTGCTGGTGGCCAATGTGGTGGAAAAGGGCGCCGTCTCCAGAAAGGTATACCTGCCTGAAGGCGAAACCTTCTACGATTTCTATACAAGGGCCGCCTATGAGGGTGGACGCACCGTGGAGCTCCCTGTGGACCTGGGATCCATACCCCTGTTTGTGAGAAGCGGAGCCATTATTCCCATGGCGGAAGACAGGCTTGATAACCTAAAGACCCAGCAGGCAGAACACATACGAATCCTGTGCGCGGCCGACAGGGACGGCCGGTTTGAGCTCTATGAGGACGACGGCATTTCCATGGACTATGAAAAGGGAGGCTGCCTGAAGACCTCCATAACCATGACAGCCGGAGAACGCACTGTTTTGGATTTCCATCAGGAAGGCCATTATGAGACAGCCGTAAAGACGCTGTATCTGGATATGATACACCGTAAGAAAGCACCTTACTGGGTTAAGGCAGACGGCGAGACCATTCCTCATTTCCTCCACAGGAGAAAATTTGAGGATGCGGACTGCGGATGGTATTACAGCCAGAGGCTTAAGTCCGTTCAGATTAAATACCCTAATCCTAAGAAGGATTATCAGGTGATCGTATCTTTTGAGCAGTTCGACCTGATTGGTATGTAAAGACAGGCATTCGCTTCCCCTCCCGCTTACAGAGGGGAAGCCGCTACATAGAAAGGGGATATTGAAAATGAAAAAATTTGCAGCAGCAATGGCAGCGGCTTTGAGTCTGGCGGTACTGGGGCTTTCCGGGTGCGCCCAGAGCGGCGCCAAGACCAGCGCGGAGGCCTCAGTGGAAAATCCCATGGTGCTTACTCTGGCTCACGGCCTCAGCGAAACCCATACGGTACATATTGCGATGACGGAATTTGCAGACAAGGTGGAGGAACGGACAAACGGACGAATCCAGGTCCGCATCCTTCCAAACGGCCAGCTGGGTTCCGAAAACGAGAACATGGAGCAGCTGATGGCCGGTGTCATTTCCATGACCAAGGTATCTGCTCCCGGCCTTGCCACCTACAACGAATCCTATCACGCCTTCGGCCTTCCCTATATCTTTGACGATACGGAAGACTTTTACCATGTAATGGATTCTGATCCGATGCAGGACTTCTTCCTTTCCTCCTCTGACGACGGATTCGTCACCCTGACCTACTACACCTCAGGCGCCCGTTCCTTTTACACCAAGAACAAGGCAATCCGCACGCCGGCTGACTTAAAGGGGCTGAAAATCCGTGTACAGGATATGAAATCCCAGACTGATATGATGAAGGCCTTAGGCGGAATCCCGGTAGCCATGTCCTACGGCGATGTATATACCTCTCTCCAGACCGGTATTATCGACGGCACTGAGAACAATGAAACAGCACTTACCACCGGCAAACATGGCGAAATCTGCAAGGTATATTCCACAGACCAGCACGCCATGATTCCCGATGTAATGGTCATGAGCGCCAAGGTATGGAAGACCATCAGTCCCCAGGACCAGAACATCATCCTGGAAGCAGCCCGCGAATCCACGGAAAGCCACAAGATTGCATGGGATGCCGCCATTGATGAGGCCATCCAGGAGGCAGAGTCCCAGATGGGAGTGGAATTCGTAAACGATGTTGACAAAGATGCGTTCCGCCAGGCCACAAGCGGTATGATTGACGATTACTGCGCACAGTATCCGGGTGTGAAGGAACTGCTTGACACCATTGATTCGGTAGAATAAGGGGAGGTAATCACATGAATGAAATATTATCTGTCATCAAAAAGTGGATGACCCGTCTTTTAGCCGGCATAGCCACTGTGCTGCTGTCCGTTATGACCCTTCTGGTCCTGTACCAGGTATTTACACGCTACGTGCTCAACAGCCCGGCTGCCTTTACCGAGGAGCTGGTGCGCTACTTCCTGATTTGGACCGGTTTCATCGGAGCTGCCTATGCCTTCATCACCAGGGAACACATGTGCCTGGTGCTGGTGCGTGACAGCTTAAGCCCGGCAGGCCGCCGGATTCTGATGACAGTTATTGATGTGCTGATTCTGCTCTTTGCCGTCTTTGTCATCACCATCGGAGGATTCAAGCTGGCATTAAGCGCCCAGAAGGTGTTCTCCGCGCTGCTGGGGATTCCCAGAAGCCTGGTATATGCCATGGCGCCCATCTCCGGACTGTTCATCATCCTGGCACAGATTATCAACATCTATGAGGATGTAACCGGAATCACCATAGAAGGAGGGAATGAGTAATGAGTATCGGACTTACAACATTCATTCTGTTTGCGGTATTTGGCATCCTGCTGTTCCTCAGCTGCCCAATCTCCGTCAGCATCGTAATCGCATCCATCGTAACTGCCGTCTCCAGCCTGTCCTGGGACCAGATTACCTTCATCACCATGCAGAAGATGAACAGCGGCGTGGAGAGCTTCTCCCTGCTTGCCATCCCTCTCTTCATCCTGGCCGGCAACATCATGAATAACGGCGGAATCGCCAGACGCCTTGTCAACTTTGCCAAGCTGTTTGTGGGCTGGATTCCAGGTTCCCTGGCCCAGGCCAACATTGTGGGCAACATGCTCTTTGGCGCGCTGTCCGGTTCATCCGTGGCAGCTGCATCCGCCATGGGCGGCTGTATCTATCCCATCCAGAAGGACGAGGGCTACGACCCTGCCTTTGCCACAGCCGTCAACATTGCCTCGGCTCCCACCGGACTCCTGATCCCCCCTACCAGCGCATTCATCGTGTACTCCACGGTAGCAGGCGGCGTGTCCATATCCACTCTGTTCATGGCCGGATACATTCCCGGCATACTGATGGGCGTTGGCTCCATGGTGGTGGCTTTCATTTACGCCAAAAAGCATAAATATCCGGTATCCGGCCGCACCCCCATGAAGGAAGCCGTAAAAGTGACATTGGAAGCCATTCCCAGCCTGCTGCTCATCATCATTGTAATCGGCGGTATCGTGGGAGGCATCTTCACTGCCACTGAGGGAGCAGGTATCTGCGTGCTTTACTGCCTGATTCTTTCCATCTGCTACAAGAGCCTTACCGTGAAGTCCTTCATGAAGATTCTTGTAAGCAGCGCATGCACCAGCGGCATCATCCTGTTCCTGATATCCGCTTCCTCCGCCATGTCCTTTGTCATGGCATACTCAGGAATCCCGGCAGCCATCAGCGAGGGCATCATGTCCATATCCACCAACAAATACGTGATCCTGCTGCTGATGAACATAATCCTGATGGTTGTGGGAATGTTTATGGATATCACGCCGGCTATCCTGATTTTTACTCCTATTTTCCTTCCTATCGCCCAGAGTTTAGGAATGACTGACATTCAGTTCGGCGTCATGTTAATCTTCAATATGTGCCTGGGCAACATCACGCCTCCTGTTGGTTCCGTACTGTTCGTGGGCTGCGGCATCAGCAAAATCAGCATTGAACAGGTGTCCATACAGCAGCTTCCATTTTGCGGCAGTTTACACAT
>ERZ773217.1124-NODE-1124-length-22364-cov-7.715137_pt1 | contig 22364 bp, 17 predicted proteins | sample MGYA00580995_ERZ773217 | MGnify/ENA primary metagenome ERZ773217 (study PRJEB29015, sample SAMEA2737772) | human gut metagenome | biome: human gut; feature: human-associated habitat; material: faeces | place: China | collected 2012 ...
TGCTGATAGATACTGTGTTTTAGCGGATAATCAGATTTTTATTGTGTTTTTTGTAATAAAAATATAAGGCTAATTGTATTGTAAATCTGGGTGCAATATTGATGATGTGCGCATTTTTTATGTTGGTATTTCATTTACAGCCAGTTTGCTATTTGGTGTTTATGGTTGTATTAGGTGCAGCCCTTGTTGTTGCACCAACGTGTATAGTACAATTAAAAAGGAGGGAAAGAATTAAAACTTCGTCTGAATCAAAAATTTGATTTAAATAGAGTTATAATGATTATAAATAGATTGGTAGCATAAAAGTTGATATTTTATTATCTTTTCAATTAATGTAGGGAAATGTGAAATACAAGTAAAGAAAATAAGAAACCCTAGTGCATAAGGCAGTCGAAAATAGATGACTGGCTTTTTTATTTATTGTATAATGAATGAAAAGAAGTCGAGAAAGGCGCAGCGATGAATTTAATTAATATAGACAAGATAACTAAGGTGTTTGCAGAACGCAAAATATTGGATCATGCATCGTTCTCTTTGCAGGAGGGCGAAAAGATAGGCGTAATTGGGATTAATGGAACCGGAAAGACAACGCTTTTAAAAATGCTGGCAGGAATGGAGGAACCAGATGAGGGAACCATCACAACAGCAAATCATGTGGTAATCCGATATTTGCCGCAGCATCCGGAATTTGACCCGGAGATGTCAAGCCTGGAATGTGTGTTGGCTGGCAATGTGTCAGAGGAGAACCGATGGATCATTGAAAGTGATGCAAAGGTGATGATGACCAGGCTCGGAATCAGGGATCTTGAGCAGCCAGCGGGCCAGCTTTCCGGTGGGCAGAGGAAGCGTTTGGCTTTGATTTCTGTGTTGCTTTCTCCAGCAGACATTGTATTATTGGACGAGCCTACGAACCATTTGGATAGTGACATGGCAGACTGGCTGGAGGACTATCTGAAGAAGTGGAGAGGCTCGCTGATTATGGTGACCCATGACCGCTATTTCTTAGATAGTGTTACCAACCGTATTATAGAGATAGATAAAGGCTCGATATACAGCTATCAGACGAATTATTCCGGGTTTCTTGAGTTAAAGACGCAACGTCAGGAAATGGAGGCAGCAAGCGAACGTAAGCGTCAGTCGATCCTGCGGGTGGAACTGGAATGGATCCGCCGTGGGGCGCGGGCCCGTTCCACCAAGCAGAAAGCGCATATTCAACGGTATGAGGAACTAAGAGGCCGCCAGGCACCAGTGCAGGATTCCAGAGTGGAGATAAACTCTATCTCCACAAGGTTGGGAAAAACCACTGTAGAATTGGAACATATCTGTAAGAGTTATGGGGAAAGAAAACTTATTGATGATTTCAGCTATATTTTCTTAAAGGGCGACCGTGTTGGGTTCGTCGGGCCGAATGGCTGTGGAAAATCTACTTTGCTGAAGATGATTGCTGGGATTGTTCCGCAGGATTCCGGGCAGGTAATTGTGGGGCAGACGGTAAAGATGGGGTATTATGCGCAGGAAATTGCTTCAGAAAAGCCAAAGGCTGACAGTCAGGAGAATGAGATCGATTTTTCTTACATGGATTCAGAGCAGAGAGTGATTGACTATGTGAAGGATATTGCGGAATATATTCAAACGGCAGATGGGACTGTGTCTGCGCCGGCTATGCTAGAACGGTTTTTATTTTCGCCTGAGAAGCAGTACAGCCCGATTGGGAAGCTGTCCGGCGGCGAGAAGAAGCGTTTGAATCTGCTGCGTGTGCTTGCTGCTTCTCCTAACTTTATTGTGCTTGACGAGCCGTCGAATAATCTGGATATAGCTACCCTGACAATTTTGGAGGACTACTTAGATCGCTATGAAGGAATTGTAGTGGCGGTATCTCATGACCGCTATTTCCTGGATCGCACGATGAAGCGTATCTTTGCTTTTGAGGAAAACGGCAAATTAAGGCAGTACGAAGGCGGATATACAGACTATGCAATGCGAAAGGCAGATGAGCAGGAGAACGATCAGGAAATAAAGAGCGCAGCCACTGCAAAGGCGAATACTTCTGCAGCCGAAAAAGGACAGCGCACCCGCGGCCCCAAAAAGTTAAAGTTTACCTATCAAGAACAAAAAGACTATGAGATGATTGAAGCTGTTATAGCGGAACTGGAAGAAAAGATTGCCGCATTAGACAAGGAGATAGAAGCGTCTGCCCATGACTTTGTTAAATTAAATCAATTTATGGTAGAAAAAGAGGAGGCGGAAGCTGTCCTGGAGGAGAAGATGGAGAGATGGATGTATCTGGAAGAGCTGGCTGCGAAGATTGTGGAGCAGTAATTGGTTATTTACCGTAGAGGGAAAGAGATGAGAATACTTTTTAAGAACATACATTTGTAAAAAATATGGAAAAATTGAGGGATTTTTGGTAAAATTCATAATATGAAAGCCATATAACCAGACATGAAGTACAGATATGTATACTGTTAAGCACAGTAATTACAAGGGATTGGAGAGCGGGGCTGGAGCTTATGTATTGAAAATGCCGGTAGTTCTTCCATATGGGGTTGGGGGCAGAGCGTTTGGGGATTACATCCCTCGGAGCCATTCTACCCACACGGAATAGTATTTCCCTAAAATATGAGAGCCGTCTGTAGAGTAACTGGCATTGAGGCTTCCCGTTTCATCATCAAAGATTTCATTCACATCTATATAATAGCAAGCATTGTTTTCTGCGATTTTTTTAATTTCATTGTTTAAAAAATCGATGTTCTCATTGTTGTAAATGGGGCTCTGAGCAGACTTTTCTTGTGTGACATGGAGGTTGGCCTCCAGCACGATTGCAGCGTCGGGCTGACGCAGCTTTATGGCATCTACTACGGACTGATACTGCACAACCGTTTGATGGCTGCCATAGCCCAGTTCATTGATACCGAGCATTAAGTATATGGTATGAAATTGTTTTTGAGCCAGTACTTGTTCCAGGGATTTTTTGCTTCCGTCCTTTCCCCTTACCTTCGCGTCAAACAGATTGAACACGCTCATTCCCGAATTAGCGAATACTTCGGCATTTCGCAGGTCTCCATATTCGGAGAGACCTACGGTTCGAGAGTCTCCAATAAACAACACATCGGTAAAGTCCGGAATTATAGCAATGCTGTAATCTGAGGTATCGCGGGCGCCATTTGAGGATTCTGGCATTTCACCAGAAACGGTTGAATTGGGAATTGATGCTTGGGGATTATTAGTTATATGGGCAGGAGAAGCTTCTTTCGATTCTGGAGCCTTCTCATTGCTGACAGAAAGAGCTGCATTTTCTTTCGTTGTCTCCGGCATGTGGTTGCCGTCTGCTTGAATGTAATTGTGCTCATCTGAACCTGTAAGGGAAACGGTGATATGCTTTCCAAGCTGTAAGCTATATCCGGCTGCCTGGTTCATGGCTTTAGCGAGAGCATTTGGAATGAAAGCAGGCATTATAGGAATTGCAGCTGATATGGAAAGGCTGAATATAAATAAAATAGTATACCAATATCGTTTCATGTTTTCATTCTCCTAAGTTTAAAATCTAAAATATAAAAAGGGATCATCAGCGCCCATTTTCATGAAATAAACATATAGCCAAAAAATAACCAGCAGGAGTACCGCTGTTATAAACGAATTTTTATATAAGTCATAGATCTTTCTTGGTATACTGGTTATAAAAATCAACCCTGCCGCCAGTGATAGAAAGTATAGCTTCCCGTATTTGAGAAAGTCACCAGCATAATACATAAAATGCTGATTTGGTGACATGAACGGGAACAGGCGCAGGAAGTATACCAACATCTGTTTCAGATCTGAAACTGCAAAAATCAGCCAGGTCACAGGTATTGCAAACAGCATATATAAATGGCCAATGACTGGAAAGCCATGGAAAAGCTTGATTAACCCTAGTTTTTCTGCTGAGATTAGAATGAACAGGATAAAACCCCATAGAATGAAATTCCAACTGGCGCCATGCCAGAAGCCGGTTAAAAGCCAGACAATTAGCATATTTCGAAATGTAAGCAGGCTTCCCATTCGATTGCCTCCATTAGGAATATAGATGTATTCTCTAAACCAACTGCCAAGGGTCATATGCCATTTTCTCCAAAACTCCGTCATGGATAAGGCCATATAAGGATGATGAAAATTGTCCGGTAGGTGAAAACCCATGAGCTTACCCAGACCTTGTGCCATTAAGGAATATCCATAGAAATCAAAATAGATTTGAAAGCTATATGCAGCCAGCCCCAGCCAGGCCAGCGGGGTAGAAATGCTTTCATAGCCGATTGCAGTTACTTCGCTCCACAGCTTGCCAACTTGATTTGCAAGCAATACCTTAAATCCTAAGCCTATGGTAAATTCACGCAGACCCTCCTCTATATTTAAAAGCGTATGTTTGCGCCTGCTGATTTGCTTTTGTATAGAAGCATATGTGACAATCGGTCCGGCAATTAATTGCGGAAACATATTAATGTACATTCCAAAATCGATAAAAGAGGTTTCACAAGGAATATCTCTGCGGTAAACATCTGTCAGGTAAGAGATTGCCTGAAAGGTATAAAAGCTGATACCGATTGGGAGCGTAATATGATAGACTGGAAGCGCGTATTTGAAACCGAACTGTTGAAGCAGCAAATTTATATTCTCTGTAAAAAAAGCAGCGTATTTAAATAGAAGCAACCAGAATAAATTATATATTATTCCGATGATCAGCCAGCTTGCCCGTCGTGTTTTCCACCTTCGCCTTCCCAGGCAGATTCCTATTTTGTAGTTAACAAGAATCGAAAAAAATAATAAAAAAAGATACCCGGGATGATCCTGTACTCCATAAAAATAGAATAAAAGACTGCCGGCAAAAAGACAAAGGTTTTTCCATTTGCCTGGACTTATGTAATAAAGCGTTAGAAATATAGGTAAAAAATGGAAGATAAATTTGAGACTACTGAAAACCATTTTTGATTCTCCTGCTAAGTGAATAGTTTCATTCATTGCTTATATATTAGACGATTGATATGATAAAAAAGTTGCAGTTGAACCTTTGTGTCTGCGGTGGCAGATAGCAGAACGTGCAACTGTGCCAATAGAAACAAACCCATGGAGAATCAGTGCCGCCGCTTCAAGCAAATGTAACGCTTTTCAATTAAAATCGTGGATGTTTCATCAAGTGTCAGTTCACTCACAGCCTCAGATACATTGAAAAACGGGATTGCGGATGTTGGCAAGAGCGCCATCTGCAATCTCTAAAAAAGATATACCTTTTCCGAAGAAGGAAACGGTCACGAATGTAGGTACTGATGATTTTGCATTTCGTAAAAGATACACCTATGGCACAATCATGGTCGATATTAAAACTTACTGGATGATCGATCTTCTTCGTTCGAGAGAGATTGATTACCTGCTTTTTTAAACGTTTCAGTGTTCATATGGATGAGGCTGCTTAAAGGTAATTGCCCTAATATACCTGTGCTGAAAATACGTTCAGCACAGGCGTATTTTAAGGGCGGCTCTTAGGATCTGGCAGGAGCCTTGCTGGGTTTCTCCTCAATAAAGGGCAGAAAGATCTCGCAAATATAGGCCTTTTCCGGGGCTGGAACAGAAACTCCGAAAACTTCCTCTGCATAAACAAGATGACGTTCAAGAATACCCATCAAAGCGGAGTGTTGATTGATAAATGCTTTCAGGTGAGAGTATTTTAGTGGCTCTCCTTTTATAACTCGTTCCAGCATGTGGGCGCTGTGGAAAATAAATTTCAGGGCAATCTCATCGGAATAGCTGAGATAAAGCTCAGACAGAATTTTATTTAATACGTTCAGAAGCGTGTCGGCGGCCTTGCCGGGGTTTAAAAACGTCAAAGATGGAGAAAGTACTTCGTGGATGATACGATTCAGGAACGAAGTGGTAACAGCACAAGACTGAGATGGAGCCGTAGTTTCGTCTCCTGAAGCCTCCGACATCAGTTCAATGAGAGAGCAGTGCTTATAAGCTGACTTTTCGACCATATGGAGCATGAGAGGCATGGAGGCGCCGGCTATATGCTCCGTTCGGATACCGGTGAGTTGATTCAAGTGGTGGTGCAGGTCTGTGAAGGGTAACATATCAGTAAAAATAATCAGACCAGCATTGTGGTCAGAGGAACGGGTGATGGCAGCCGCCTGTTCTAAAACCTGTTCCAGCGTCACAGAGGGGGTTAAGTCAATGCTGTGCACCAGGGGAAGTTGTACTGCATTGTTTAAAAATGATGCAATCCCTGAGGAGACTCCCTGGCCGTGAAAGATTGCGATAAAATGGACATTGCCGTTAGCAGTCCAGTTAACGGACAGATACAGATACATTGTAATGAAGCACAGCTCAGAGTCCGGAAGCGGCTTTCCTCCAGACTCTTCCAGCAAAGCTTTCAACTTACGGGCTTCTGCGTATTCCTTTGGATAGGCGCGCCGTATATCATTCAGGCTGGGTGGAGCCGAAGAGTTTGGAATACATGTATCCTGACGTTTCAGAACGTTATGGAGATGGAGCAAAAGACCGTAATACAGGCGTGGGTTTTCCAAAGCGCGTTTATAGTTGGGAGAAGCCTCCAGCACACGGTCTACAGCCTGGCATAGAGAATCCGGGAAAGAGGCCCGGAGCTGTTCCATACTGTGGGACTGTGTAATACGCATGCGGTTGACGCAGCGGTTTATGTAACCTCCTACATCGGATATTTTCAGTGGCTCTGATGAGATGGGGAGCTTAGGATAGCCTAAAAAATCTTCCGGAGCCACATCTTGATATATGGGAAGCTCCGGCTGTCCTTCTGGGGTGAAAGTCACATATGCTCCCTGCAGGCAGCTCAGGAGTTTTTGAATCTGCAGTACCTTTTCTTCTCTAGGGAGCGGCGTGGCTGTAACGGTGCAGGGGAGGTGGTGATAACTGATTTCAACAGAGGATGAGGCGTGACTGCCGGTTAGGTACTCCAGATATGCCAGAGAACAGATGCCCTTAACACAGCTTTTGAGCTCACCTATCTGTCCGGGATAAGAGGCATGAAGAAGGCAGGATAGCACATCCTGGTGAATACGCAGGGGAAGTTGAAGGCGTCTGGATTCCCGGCCGAACAAAAGTGTCAGATGCTCCAGCAGCTCTGCGGGGCCGCGATTTGCCAGATCGGGCAAGGGGATCAGCATTGGCATATTTCGCACAAAGCGCTCAATAGAAGGTGAGCCGGCAGGTTCCGTGGTGGTGGCTATGATCATAGCCTCGCCTTCCCGTACCATAGATGCTTCTCCCATGCGGCAAAATGTATTTTTCTCGATCAGAGTAGTTAGAAGCTCCTGAACTTTAGCGGAAAGCCTGTGAACTCCGTTCAGGCAGAGAATACCCCCCTTGGCCTGTTCAATGAGGCCTTGTTTCCCCTTTTCGGCGCCTGGAAGAAAATTTTTGCTATAACCGAAAATTTGGGCCATAAGAAGGTGAGGGGATTTTGAGAAATCCTGACAGTTCAGCAGGACAAATTTGCCGTCGGGGGAGAGACGGCCGCATTTTTTTGCGTACGCGTACATGGCTTTTGAAAAACACAACTTTCCGATTCCCTCTTTGCCTGTTATCAATGTATGAATACCATGAGGAGGGTAGAGGACAGCTGCCTTGGCTTGCTGCACCGCGCGCTTCATGCTTCCGCTGCTTCCGATCATAGATTCCAGACTGTCTGCTGGACGTTCGTTAGAGGTCTGGATGGCATTTTGGGAAGCTAGATAGTCTTCCAGGCGCTCCCCGCATGGAATGGTACTGGGGAAAAATACACGGGGGAAGGAGGTTGCCAGGGCTTCCCGGTGAAGAAACAAAGTGGGTTTGCCCAGACATTTGATCACAAGTCCCTGGCGGTATAGGCGGTTTAGCTCTCTTGATACATTTGTTCGATCCAGATTGGCTGCTGAGGCAAGGCCGGAAGCAGTTAGGCCTGTGATGTTTATGAAATTATTCTCTGCCGCCCGGAGCGTGTTTTCACGGATGAGTTCCAGAACCCGGTCAAGACGTCGAGGTGCGCTTTGATTCATAGTTCGTTCCTTTCCAAATAGTGTCAAAACAGCGTGATTATATAAATATAATAATACACATTAGATAAAATAACAAATGGAATATATAATACAACTAAAATAACAATAAAATATAAAGAAATATTAAAAAATATAACAATAAATATAGGGAAAATCATATATTTGTGTGTTGTAAAAATGAATGCAGGTAATTTAAATGAACGGCAGCCTGGACAATGTGTGTTATTATTGGTGGAAAAGTTGATAAATCCATCCTAAGTATGTTAATTTCAAAAGCCCATATAGTGAAATAGATCTGGTTTTAACAGGAAAATAGATTTGACACACATTTGTGACAAAACAAAAAAGTGAAAAGTTTTACAGAAAAAAATGGACGTGATATATTCAGCGTAAGGCTAGAAAGGAGGTAGTTGAATGTATCGGGTATTGCTGTTGAGCCATGGAGAGCTGGCCCGGGAGCTTCTGCGGACTGTAGAGATGGTGATTGGAGTTCAGCCTGAGCAGGAGGTGGCGGCATTGCCGCTTCAGCCTGAGCAGGATATGAATGAGTACTACCGGGCGGTGGATGGGTTTGTGAAGGAATCCGGAGCTTGGGGGGGATGTATGGTCTTTACGGATATTGCAGGTGGAAGCCCTTTTATTACATCTGCAAAGGTGTACAGAAAGCGGGCCGGAACGATTAAAATGGATATCATCACAGGAATGAATCTTCCAATGGTGGTTGAGGCAGTCTCAAACCGGGGAAGCAATGATCTGGACGAGGCGCGGATAAGGGTGCTTCGAGATGGAATTGAGGGTATTCACGCATTTTCTTCTAAGCTACAGGATGTAGTGCGGGAGGAATAGATAGCAGAGCTAGGCTTGCAGAAGGGAAGGATTAGAAATGAAAATTGCGATGTGCAGAGTAGATGAACGTCTGGTACACGGGCAGGTGATTGCGTCCTGGTCCAAGATACTGAGTATAAAACAGATTCTGGTAATAGATGATCAGATGGCAAAGGATAGCTTTATGGGGACTGTTTTGGCTATGGCCGCTCCCTCTGGGGTTAAGGTGGAGCTGATCTGCGTAGACGAAGCGGTTCGCCGTATTAAGAAGGAGGGAGGGCAGGAAGGGGTGAATACCATGCTTCTGTTTAAAGTGCCGCAGTACGCGCTGGCTCTTGTGGAAAAGGGGATTGGGATAAAGGAGCTGAATATTGGAAATATGGGTGCAGGACCGTCCCGAAAGGCAATTTCGCGCAACGTATATGCCTCTCAAGCTGAGGTGGATATTTTTAAGAAGCTGCTGAATATGGGAATTAAGGTATACCTTCAGATGGTTCAGCAGGAGAGCCGGGTGGATATTGCTGCAAAACTGTAAACACAAAATCTATTATAGGAGGAGTGGGGATTATGCAACTGTTTCACGCATTGATTATTGCATTGCTTACATGGCTGGCAGCTACGGCGTTTCCAATGTGGCTCAGATGGTCCATGTATTTTGGCGCGCCGCTGGTAGCTGGCTTGGTGAATGGAATTCTTTTGGGGGATCTGACCTATGGGCTGCAGTGTGGAGGTACGATTATGATGGCCTATATTGGGCTGGTGGCTATCGGAGGCTCTCTTCCTTCTGACCTTTCGCTGGCCGGTTATCTGGGGGTGTATATGACGATGGCATCCCAAGCAGATCCATCGGTGGGGCTTCCCATTGCGGTATCTCTGGGCTTTCTAGGAATTCTTTGCTCCAACGCAAAGATGGCGCTGAATCCCATATGGGTTCATAAGGCCGATCAATATGCAGCTGAGGGAAATGACAAGGGAGTTGTCATGATGAACCGGTTGGCATCACAAATCGTACCCTTTATCACATATTTCCTTCCGGCTTTTTTTTGCGTTCTGTTCGGAGCTCCCTTTATGGACAAGATGCTGGCTATAGTGCCGGAGCAGGTGATTGGTATCCTTAAGCTGATCGGAGCCATGATTCCTGCTTTGGGTCTCGCTATGCTGATGAATATGATGAATAAGCGCTCTACAATTCCTTTCTTTTTTATAGGATTTGTACTTGCGGCGTATCTGAAGCTAGATATTATAGCCCTGGCAATTCTGGGAGCTGCCTTTGGCATGCTGCATCTGCTGTATACAAGAGGAAGGAGGATAGAAGAAAATGACTGAGGGAAAAAGAATTATTTTGGATAAGAAAACGCTTCGCCAGTCGTGGTGGAATTGGACCTGCTGGGGGCAGATCTGCTATAACTTTGAGCGTATGATGGGGCTGGGATTCTGCCATTCTATGATCCCGATTTTAAAAAAGCTATACCCGGATGACAAGGTTAAAATGGCTGAGGGGATGAGCCGCCATCTGACCTATTATAATACAGAAAATACCTGGGGCTGCCTGATTCCCGGAATCGTAGCTGCTATGGAAGAAGAGAGGGCGAATGGAGCAGATGTGGAGGACGATGCGATCAGCAACATCAAAACTGCTTTAATGGGGCCCTTGGCCGGAGTGGGGGACGCCATTACTCAGGGCATAGTAAAGGTAATACTTTTGGCCATTGGCATTGACCTGGCTATGGAGGGTAATCCTCTGGGGCCATTGCTGTTTGTGCTTATATTTTCAGTGTATGCGCTGGGGGTTGGTTATACCTGTTATATGACTGGATATAAGATGGGGAAAAATGCGGTTGTGAAAATTCTGAGCGGAGGTCTAATCAAGGAGATTACGGAAGGCTGCGGTGCAATGGGAATGATGGTGCTGGGAGGGTTGGTGGCCACAAAAATTGGTATTACGACCCAGCTGTCCTTCACACTGGGAGAAAATGTAACAGAAGTGCAGGCCCTTTTGGATCAGATTATACCCGCTTTACTGCCGCTGGTGCTGTTCTTTGGTGTGTATGGGCTTCTTAGAAGGGGTATCACACCTATGAAAACCATGGGAATGATATTTTTGGCGGGTATTGTATTGTCTCTCACAGGGGTTTTGGGTTGAGAGCTAACTTGGATTGGAGGAAAATGTATGATGATGGAACAGCATGAGAAAATATTTGGAACGAAAAAGCCTTTGATTGGTTGCCTGCACATGGCAGCTTTGCCTGGAAGCTATTATGCGGCCCCTTCTATGACGTACAGAGATCAGATTAGACGTCTGAAGGAGGACGCCAAGATTCTGATGGAGGAGGGATTTGATGCCTGTGTATTTGCGAATGAGGGTGACCGGCCTTATCTCTCTCAAGTAGGGCCAGAAACGATTGCTTCCTATGTACGGATTGCTGCGGAGGTTGCGGCGGATTTAACGATCCCATATGGCTGTGGGGTTTTGATTGATCCCATTGCTACATTGGCCGTGGCTAAGGCCATTGATGCGAAATTCGTGCGTACTTATGTGACCGGGACATACAACGGACTGTTTGGCTGGCAGACCTTTAACCCTGGTGAGATTTTTCGCTATCAAAAGCAAATAGGTGCGGAACATGTGCGTGTGTACACTTACTTTGAGCCTCATGCGGGTACCAGCATGGATAAGAGACTGGTGGAGGAGCAGATCGACGGTGCGCTCATGAACCTGCCCATAGCTGGAGTTCTGATAGGAGGGTCCAGGGCGGGGCTGCCGCCTAAGGCTGCTGCATTGGGAAGCGTAAAGTCCCGGTTCCCGGATATGCCTTTGATTTTAGGAAGCGGCGGGCGTGTGGACAATATAAAGGAGCTTCTGGAATTTGCGGATGGTGTGATTATCGGCACCAGCATAAAAAAAGACGGGATTCTCTGGAATCAGATTGATCCGGTTCGGGCGGCTGCCTTTGTGAAGGCGGCCCGTGAGTTTACATAAAAGGAGATGCCGGAATCGCAGAAAATATGTTGACATAATATATTGACATATAATTAATAAAGGTGTACAGTAAATATAAATTTAAAATATTGATGTACAGGGGGGCAAGCATATGGCTTCAGATGACAAAAAACAAAAAGGGCTTCAGAAAAGCCTGGCACTGATTTTTGTTTATACAGTAGCGACGGGCTCTATCTTTACATATGTCAGCTACTGGGATTCCGTATTCTTTAATTATTGCGGCGCGGGTACGTTTCTTGCGTTTGCGCTTATGACACTGGCGATTTTGCCGATTGCACTTGTGTACAGCGAAATATCACCGCTTTTCCATACGGCCGGAGGAGAGCTGATCTACAATACTGTGGGTTTTAACAAGCATATAGGCTTTCTGGCTTCGTGGCTGATTATGGCGGCATGGATATCCGTTCCTCCGGCAGTTGTTATGGCGGTAGCCACCTTTATCAGCCATACCTTCGGGCTGGGGCTGACCTTTGGCACGACTATGCTGATTGGCGTCCTGATTTTGGTGCTTGTGTTTATTATGAGCATGCAGGATATACAGTTTCTGGTGAAGGCGCAGGCGACCTGCCTGTTCGCCAATATCGTTACAACTGTGATTACAGGTATGCTTCTGCTGTTCTCCGGTCACTGGAGTATTTCCAATATGGCAAACCTGTTTCAGACGAGTTTGAAACCCTCCGGCGGTTTTCCTGGCTGGGTGATTGGTATGGCTCTTTTAATCACTCCATTTTTCGGCTTTGAGACGGTTCCCCAGATGGTTGAGGAGGGAGACTTTCCCACCTCTAATACGAAAAAGGCAATCTGCGGCTCTGTGCTTACCTGCGGCGCTATCTACACCTTTTTCTTCTTCTGCGTAGCCGGTCTGGATTCCTTTTCCAATCTGCTGTCGGAAGATGCTCAGAATGGCTTTATGACCATTACCGCAATGAAGAACATACTTGGATGGAGCGTATGGCCGCTGATTTACGGGTGCATTTCGATTTTAATGGGCATGACGGCCTCAATCCTGGGCTTTTGGATGTCTACTGTAAGAATGATGTATTCCATGGGAAAGAAGAATTTCCTGCCGGAAATATTCACCAGGGTGAACAAGCATCAGCAGCCCATACTGCCTAATATTTTTCTTTTAGGAATCAGTCTTGCATTTATCCTTTTGCAGAATGCAACCACCTTTATGAACGACTTCTTTAATCTTATGTCCTTTGGATGTGCATGCGCCTACGCTCTGACAATGGTTTCCGCAGTCCGTATCCGCCACAAGCACCCGGAGTGGTATGCAAATAACAGGAACGTTGTTAAGGGAGGAGATTTCACCCGTATATTGGCTATGGCCATCATGATTGTGATTGCATTCTTCTGTACGCTTGGACAGGGCAGAGGCTCATGGATTTCCTTTGGAGTATATATGGGTGTAGGGACGGCAATCTGGCTGTGGATGGCAGCGGTAAGATGGAAGAAGTCAAAGGTTATGATTGAGACACCGGATGGAGAAAAGGAATTTTAAAATAAGTGGAAGCGGCCGGGAATTTATCAGATTCTTGGCTGCATGGAAATTTTCAATAAGCCAAAGATGGGAAAGCGCTTGGAGTCAGCTCCAGGTTCTGACCCAAATATATATAATAAAGGAGAAACATTATGGCTAAGTTAGATGGGAAAGTTGCATTGATTACGGGCGCCGCAGCAGGGCTGGGCGAGGGCATTGCTACTGCTTACGCAAAGTACGGGGCAAAGCTGTGCATGGTGGATCTTTCTAAGGATGTGGAAAAGACCGCACAAAAGCTTCGCCAGGAATATGGCGCAGAGATTATCACGGTGATTGCTAATGTTGCCGATAAGGAGCAGATGAAGGCTGCTGCCGCCCAGACAATAGAAGCCTTCGGAGCGCTTAATGTGGCCTGCTGCAATGCCGGGGTATGCCGGCTTGCGCCCTTTGAGGAAATGCCGGATGAGATTCGGGATTTTCATATTGACGTTAATATTAAGGGAGTATGGAATACATGCCAGTCTGTGATTCCGTATATGCTTAAAAATGGCGGAGGAAATATTGTAATCGCTTCTTCTGTAACAGGCGATATTGTAGCTGATGCAGGAGAGGCCGCATATGCAATGACCAAGGCCGCTTTGGTTGGTCTTACCAAATGCCTGGCAGTTGAGTATGCGGATCGGAATATCCGTGTCAACTGCTCACAGCTTGGATATGCGAGAACCCCCATGGTAGAAAAGATGGCAGTAGAATCAAATCCGGCAGATCCGGAGAGGGCGATCATGGACATTGCTAAGGGAGTTCCAATGAAGCGTCTGGCAAAGCCGATAGAGGTTGGAGAACTGTTTGCGTTCCTCGGAAGCGATGAGTCCAGCTATTTAACAGGCTCTCAGATTGTTATTGATGGAGGCAGCACACTTCCTGAGACAATGAGCATTGGAACCAATTAGTCCACATCAGGTACGGTTTTGAGTAGCTATATTAGCTCCGTTCTCTTAGAGGCAGCCGAGATGTGATATGCTTGTAGACTTGCGCTTTGTTCAGGCCTTTGGGAAGGTGGCGGCCAGGCAGCTCTTAGGAGCGGCCTTTGGCCTATGCGCCTGATTCCGTGAAATTTAAATGGAACTGAAAACTTTGGAAACTAGTTTTAAAATTATCATAGGAGTAGGCAGGGATCAAAGCAAACCAGCAACCTACTGAGCTCAGCCGGTGGTTGCAATGATTGCTACAAAAATTGCCGCATATCCATAGCAAGCTTTTCTTCCAGGTTGATCAGACGTTTCGTAATATTTTTAGATTGCTCGCTGGCTGCCTTATATTGGTTTAAATATTTGTGGAGTGATTTAACGCCCATATTGCTGCCGTCTGTCATAAGATCCGCTATTGTCTGATCGGATTTATTCATAGCCAGTTTAACACGGCTCTTGCTCCATGACATGCTCTGTGCGATGGGATTAGAGGCTTTTCCCTCGTCATGATATTTCTCTAAAAGAATTTTTATTTCCTCTTTCATCTGTATATGCTGGTTTTTACAGTCTGCCAGACATTGTTTTAAGGTATCGCTGTGGGTATAGTCCAAAACATCATCAATGGACGCAATGCCCATTTGGATGCCTGCGTCACATTCCCGAAGTAATTTTATGGTATCCTGCTCGATCATGTCCGGTTTATCTCCTTACTTTAGTCTGTAGAATTAGTCTACCCATCTGAACCCAGATTATTCTGCTGTGATGATGGAATTGCGTTTAATGGATATATAGTGAATTAAGACCGATAATTATGCGGATGTCATTTATGTAGATAGTTTAGGTTAGCTAATTCTAACTTTTTTGTGAAAACCCTGGATCTGTAAACAAGAGTATGATATAATTACTACATAAATTTATAAGCCCGGCAATGATAAGGCCATAGATAACAATGGGCTATGAACCCCATTTAAAAAGCTTTTATTTAATTATAAAGGCGGAGATATAACTATTAATTTATTATAAGGAGGACGTACGATGAAATTATAAAAAGAATTTAATCAGTATTTGGCAGATTTGGCTGTCATGACCTTTAAGCTTCACAACCTGCACTGGAATGTAACCGGTTCCCAGTTCGTTCCTGTCCACGAGTTTACAGAAGCATTATATGATAAATTATTTGAATATTTTGATGCCATAGGCGAGCACCAGAAGATGTATGGCATTTTGCCGGATTGCAGGTTGAGCGAGTATTTAACGAACGCATCCATTCAGGAAGAGGATACAAGGCTGTTTACAGATAAAGAAGTGCTGTCTATTTTGAAGCAGGATTTATCTGCATTAAGGACAGAGGCAACGGCAATAAGGAATGCAAGCGATGAAGAAGGCTGGTTTTCTGCTGTCAGCCTATTGGAGGAGCATGTGGATTACTATAACAAACAGCTTTGGTTTATACAAGCTACCTTAGGTGTATAGCTGGATTCAATGTAATGTCTAAGTGAAGATTCAAAGTGGGAGGCACGTATTAAAGCGTGTCTTCCGCTTTTTTTGGCTATTTATGAATAACTGTTACTGAGCGTATAGAGCTGACTTCGTCCTGTGGAATGTATAAAACCAAGGTAAGAATAGATATTTGAAGCTGCTGGAAGCAGAGGAGAGAGCAAATGCTCTGAAAGGACTTTTGTATGTTTTGCGATCAGTTTTGAGAATAAGAAATATGAGTTGGACATAAATAAAAATGGATATATACATAAAATGAAAGGATCATACAATACTGATTCTAAATATTTTCTTATAATAAAAAAATATAGAAAAGAAATTGAATGTTTATGCAAATGCATGTAATACGAGTAGCATATGCAATCAAGCAGCGGATGTAGGCCTGATTTTGGTTGTAAAGCACAGGAAGAAGGGACTGTAATTACAGCTTTAGCCAGGCTTTTCCGTTGCCAAGAAAGGTTTTTAAACATGCAGTTAAATTTGACCACAGACTATGCGTTGAGATGTATGCTTTATCTTGCGGATAAGAAAGGCCTATCTACCTCGTTGGAGATAGGAAGAGCAGTGGGTTTGGAGCGGATGTTTGTTCAAAAGATTTTGCGCTCCCTGCGGGAGGCGAAGCTAGTCTGCAGTGAAAATGGAGGGTATGGCGGAAATAAACTGGCGAAGGAGCCAGAGGACATCGTTTTGATGGAAATACTGATTCCGTTTGAAAAGATAATAAAAATAAACCGCTGTCTTGAGAAGGATGGATATTGTGGAAGGAGAGGCGTAGGGAACTGCTCTTTGCATGAGTTCTATAAAAAAGTACAGGGGCTGTTAGATGAATTTTTTCTTAATACAACACTTAGAGATGTGTTGGAACAGAAATTCCGGTTCTATCCTGAACAGACTCATTAACCTTCTGACGGGGGTGGATTCCTTGAGCGGGCAGGTGAATATTTAACCTTCAGGCAAGGCAGGATCGGGCTTGTAAATACGTCATATAAAGCAATGAACAATATAGGAATTATAGTTCTTATAGTTCAAAATAAAATAAGAAAGAGGTAGCGCTATGGCAGACAGAGGTTTTACAGATCAGTTAAAAGGAAAGGCAAAAGAAGTAATTGGTGAAGTGACGGGAGATGACAGGATAAAGGCCAAGGGCCTGGCAGAACAGGTGATTGGAAAAGCAAAGGAAGTTGCTGCTGATGTGAAAGATGCCATGGAGGACGTGGCTGAAAAGACCAGGGAGAAACTAAATAAAGAGTGAAAAAAAGCGTGGTAATTAAGATATTTGTAGCTATCGCGGTGCTGAGCTTGGTGACAGTCGTCGCGATTGTGGCATTTGTGTCTCAAAAAACTTCATCGCAAACATTTTTAATAATTGATGGGAATAAGGTTGACGAGAAGGAATACCGTTGTGCGATGTTTTCCGCTCGCGATGATATTCTGGCCCAAATGAACCAAAGCGGAGATCCTAAACTGATCTGGAACGCTCAAACTGATATAGGAGTCCCTTATGAAATGGTGGCAGAACGAGCCATCCAAATACTTCGGGAGTATTATGCTGTCAATTCTTTGGCGGTCGAATACGGCTATTTAGAGAGTGCCGGCTTTGGAACTCTTACAGAGCAGCTTAAGAGGGAAAATGAATACCGCGCTGCGGCCATTGCTGCCGGAGAGCTTGTTACCGGTCTGACCAGCTATGATTTCGATCAGTACATACAATACCGTATGGACGCGATTCGCCGCCAGTACTGCCAGGATGCTGGTAATCCGGGAATGGCTATATCTGAAACAGAATTGCGGCAGCAGTATGAGCAAGATAAAGGGAGCCTATATACACAGGCGGATGACCTTGACCTGAGCTACATTGAAATTGATACAAATGCTATGGAGCTGTCTGAGCAGGAGCTTTTAGAATTGGAGGCTGAGGTGGAACTCCTTCGTCAGGAGGCTGTGGAATGCGGTTCTTTGCAGGAGGCTTTGACACAGTTCCCGAATTTACGGCAGTATTGTGCTACACTGGCTATTGGCGGGAACGAATATGCCGCCTATGCTAAATCCTACGCGGCTCTGCTCTGTTATGCGGATGGATTGCAGACAGGGGATATTTCTGACCTGATCAGTGAATATGGGACGATTTTTCTGATTGAATGTACGAAAAGAGTAAAAAATGATTATGTACCCTTTGAAAGCCTCACCAGTGTGTTGGAACAGTCTGTTCGCAATCATAGATATGATTGTATGATCCAAGAACGTATCCTTCAATTAAAGGTAGAATACGATGCAGAAAAGCTGTATCAGTATACTGAAGAGCAACTTAGATAAACAGGCGAACGTTTTTATGTTGAAGCAGTTTACGTCCATTGTTGGCTATCGATGGTCAGCGGTATCCGATTCAAGTGAGGTAGCTGGCATTGATTGGCAAACTGTTCGAAAGCAGAAAGGAGTGTAAAAGACTGCATATTTTTCATAGCGAAGTATGTTGTTTCTTTACACTCCTTTATTTGACACTATAAATCACAGTGGTAATGAAAGGAGAAAAGAAAGGAAGATGAGAAGAAAGAAAAGAACGCTGGCTGCTGTTTTGTCTTTGACCATGATGTTAAGCAGCAACATGCCCTTGGCCGCCTTTGCAGAGGAGGCGACAGCAACGTCCTTTGTTTCCGGCGGCACCGTTGAAGCACCTGCGCCGGCAGAGTCTGGCAGCGGCCATGAAGATGGGGGCGCCGCTGATGCTGTGGGCGCCGAATCTACCACATATTATGTAAGTTCGACGAAAGGAAGCAACGAAAACGAGGGAACCAGTGCAGAACAAGCTTTCGCCAGCTTGTTGAAAATTAACGAGATTACTCTTCGGCCTGGTGATAAGGTTCTGTTGGAGCGGGGGTCAGTGTTCCAGAATGAATATCTTCATATAAAGGGATCGGGCAATGCCGATGCACCGATCATAATTGGCAGTTATGGAGACACCGCTTCGCCTCTGCCGCTGATAGCCACGAACGGTTACGGCGTTTGGTATCAGGATTATAATTTGGCCTCTTTGGATAGCACTACCCATGTACTGAGGGGCAATGTTTCTTCATGTATTCTGCTTTATGATGTGGAATATATTGAAATCAGTGATATTGCCATGACCAATGAGGGAAATTTTGCCAGCGGTGAAAGCTACAGCACCGCCGATAGAATGGACCGTACCGGCGTGGCTGCTGTAACCCAGAACATTGGAACAGCAGACCATATTGTGCTGCGAAACCTTGAGATCCGCAATGTGCAGGGCAACGTTTATAATAAGCACATGTGTAATGGCGGAATCTACATGGTATGCGCACAGCCGAAGGATACTGCTACCGGCATCTCAAAATATGATGACGTGTTGATCGAGGGCTGCACCCTGTCTAACGTCAACCGTTGGGGCATCGCAGTGGGATATACCTGCTATTGGGACAAATTCAGAACCAGGGAACTTGCGGATGAAGTCGTCATGGAGTATGGTTCCACCAATGTGGTTGTCCGCAACAACTATCTCTCCGATCTGGGAGGCGACGGAATCACTATGATGTATTGCTATCAGCCTCTGGTGGAGCGCAATGTGGTCACAGCTTTTTCGCGGGATATGAACAATTCCATCTACACCCACCCCGTCAGTAAAAAAAATGGCGGTAAAAACCGCGGCGGTATGCTGGCCGCTGGCATTTGGCCCTGGAAGTGCAAGACGCCGATTTTCCAGTACAATGAATGCTATGACGCACATTACAGTCAGGACAGCCAGGCATGGGATGCTGACTCCGGCGACGGCTGCGTCTATCAGTACAACTACTCATCCAATAATGCCGGAGGCTGTGTAATGTTCTGCCTGCAGCAGGCGGTTAACAGCGTATTTCGCTATAATATTAGCCAGAACGATTTGGGCGGTATTTTGAATCTGTCTGCAAATCCCAATGGAGAAATTTACAACAATGTGTTTTACATAAAGGAAAATGTTCCGGTCAATCGCATGCGAAACGGCACTACCAATATCTACAACAATATTTTCTACTATGCGGGCAGTGCACCGGCCCCGGAGAAGGTTTGCAACTGGAGCTGGATTAAAGGAACCTGGAGCAACAATATTTATTACAATTTTTCCGACATTCCCAACGACGTCAATGCCATTAGGGAGGACCCCCTGTTTGTCAATGGCGGCAGCGCTCCCGTGGGTGCTCAGGACAATGGTTTGGTGTATGACCGCAGCGTCTTTAACGGTTACAAATTGAAGGAGAACTCTCCCGCCATTGACGCCGGCAAACCGGTTAGCAATGCGGGCGAAAAAGACTTTTTCGGCAACAAGCTGGATAAGATGCCTGACATTGGCGCTTATGAGACTGGACTGTATACGGAGGATTCTAACGCTGCAATCATCCGTACGCCTTATATGATCACCGGCAGGGGAGCCAAGCAGACGCTCAATGTGCCCTCCCTGGAAAAGAATCCCACCACCACGGAGGAGGTACTGGCAAATATTGAAATTGCCTCAAAGGCTAACGCCAGTATTTTGAAAGATGGGGAAGAAGCTGAGCCTATGCTGGTAGAAGACGGCATGATTCTGCGAATCTCTGCGGAAAACGGTGTGTACAGGGACTATACCATCAAAATCAAAAATAGCTACGACTATGTTGAGGAATATTCTTCCGCCCAGGGAAATGTCTGGTTCTACCAATACAAATCCAAAGACGGTACTTATGAGAATATGACGGTACAGGATCAGTGGGGCGGATGGATGGAGAGTTATTCGAATGGTATGTCCAATACCTGGGCGACCGTTGCACGGGACAACAAATCCCACGATGGTATTCTTTCAGGACCTTTGTATAACAAAAATGGCTCCAATGTTGAAAGCGCCGTTATGGCATGGCGCGCTCCAAAATCCGGCAGCGTTACGCTAAGCTTCGGCGGCGGTTCTGTCTCCGGCGGCGCAAAGCTGCGCGGACAGACTTCGGGAGGCCCGTCTTACCTCAAAATCACAAAGAACGGCGACAGCATTATCACACCTATCAACATGACCGATACCGGCGGCGCCTTCGTCAAGCTGGATTCTCAGGTGATTCAGGTCGAGCAAGGCGACTATATCTGCGTGGAATGCATGACGGAAGCGCAAGCAAGCAATCCTGGTTTCTACGTTTCTCCCGTTGTTTCCTATAACAACATAGGCGATGAGAAGGCTCCGTCTGTTCCGGCCAATGTAAGAGCCTCTCAGGTTCAAGACACGAAGGCAGTCATTAGCTGGGATGCTTCCACCGATAACGTAGGCGTAGAGGGCTATAACGTATATGTTGAAGGTGAATTTAAGGGCACGACCAAACGTAACAGCTATCAACTGACAGGTCTGACAAAAGGTAATGAATATACAGTAGAGGTTAATGCCTTTGACCTTGCAAACAATATTTCCGAAAAAGGCTCTGTCAAATTTACTGCAGAAGCACAGGAGCTGATCTACACCCTGCCGGAGCCTGTGAGCCTGAAGGGCACCGAAGGCGGCATTACGCTGGACGAGGAGGTTCTGGATGCAAGCAAAAGCTTGAATGCAATCACCATCACCGCTGAGTTTGTTGGGCCTGCCTCCCTTGGCTCTATCATCAGCTTTTCTGAAAGCAATGCGATGGGAAATCATTTCCATGTTTATGCAGACGGCGAGACCTTGGGGTATGAGCTGCGCGGTGAATGGGGCAATTACAGCGCTAAGGCCAACTGCCTGGAACCGGGTGCCGAAAACTCGATGGCATTTGTTGCCAACCCAAAGGACTATACCATTAAGTTATTTGCCAATGGTGAATTGGTGAATACCAAGCAGTTGAATGCTTCCTCATGGAAGATGCTGAAAGATTATGCTGCTATGGATGCAGTCACCATTGGCCAGACGCCCCGCAGCTATGTCAGTAAATATCCGTTTATTGGTGATATTCTGAACCTGAACGTATATTCTGTCCCCTTATCCGATCAAGATATAAAGGATAGAAGCAGTGAGACGGTGGATGTGCCTGTAACGGTAGAGAAGGAAAAGCAGTCGAAGGATTACAAGCCGAAAGCCAAAGATGAGGTGATTTATATTGGAGACGAGGTGTCTCTGGATGAAGGCAACATAGCGAATCTGGATGAGCTTCCTGATGATATACTGATAGAGGATATTACAGATTTAGACGAAATCCCAACAGATAGGCCAGGAAATTATAGAAACAAAGGAATGCTTAAAATCACATATTCCGATGGTTACGAAAAAATCCTGAAGGTGACGATCCGGGTGCTGTCTGAGGACGGAGTAGGAACCCCAAGCGAGGCAACTCCAAGTGAAGCAACCCCAAGCGAGGCCAAGGAAAGCGACGCAAAGCGATACGACCCCCTTCCTCAAAAAGTGAGAATTAAGCCAGGAGAAACTCTGGAGCCGGAGGAGGGAATCAAGAATAAGGATGAGCTCCCTTCTGATACAGAGTATAAGGATGTAACACCTTCCAATGTAGACAAAACAAAGGATTATGAGGCAATTATCAAGGTGGTATATCCAGACGGCTCCTCAGAAGCGATCAAGGTTCCTG
>ERZ773217.1134-NODE-1134-length-22191-cov-8.952837_pt1 | contig 22191 bp, 17 predicted proteins | sample MGYA00580995_ERZ773217 | MGnify/ENA primary metagenome ERZ773217 (study PRJEB29015, sample SAMEA2737772) | human gut metagenome | biome: human gut; feature: human-associated habitat; material: faeces | place: China | collected 2012 ...
AATTGTTTGTGTTCCCACACTCTATATCAACAACTACTGAAACATTGATATAGTTTTTTATCTCTTTATTTCTGATTTTATCGCCCTCGCTCGTAAAGACTATATGCTTAAAAAAGTGCCTAAAATTAAGGATTTCTACATAGTTCGTCTTTGTAGCAACACACAAGTCTCTATATGATAAGTTCCTGGAAACATATCACAACACCGAACCCTCTCTATCCTATATCCCCCATCCGCCAAATACCTCAAATCCCTAGACAGCGTAGCCGAATTACAGCTTATATAAACCACCCTCTTAGGCCCCATCTTAAGTATGGTATTCAGACACAACTCATCACACCCCTTCCGTGGCGGATCCAACACAATTACATCTGCATACAGCCCATTCTTCTCATATTCCTCCAACAGTACCTCTTCTGCCCTGCCAACAAAAAACTCCACATTCCTAATCCCATTTATTTCGGCATTCTTTTTGGCATCCCGAATAGCCTCAGTCACAAGCTCCACTCCGTAAACCATCTTAGCCCTCTGAGCCAGAAATAGAGAAATTGTTCCTATCCCGCAATAAAGATCCCATGCCACTTCATCTCCTGTAAGTTCCGCAAACTCCAGTGCAGTCCTATATAGCTTCTCTGTCTGATCCGGATTCACCTGATAAAATGATAGGGGCGAAATCTGGTACTTTACAGCTCCGATATAATCCGTAATATACCCCGGCCCATAGATATCTACGATCTCCTTACCCATAATTACATTGGTTTTCTCCCGATTCATACTGTAGGAAATACTGGTCATTCCCTTCACCTGCAGCAGCAGTTCTGCCAGGCGTTCTTTTTTCGGAAGTCTTTCCCCATTAATCACCAGACAGACCATCAGCTCCCCGGTTCGAAAGCCCTTTCGAATCAGCGCATGCCTCACAAGTCCTTTGTGTTCTTTTTCACTATAGGGACGAAGCCCGTTCTCTTTCATAAACCTCTTTATAATTCCTAATATTTCCCGGTTCTCCTCCACGCCCAGAAGACAATCCTCATTTTCAATAATATTGTGAGTCCGCCCGGCATAAAAGCCGGTTATAATCTCCCCCTCCTTGTTCTCTCCAAATGGGAACTGAGCTTTATTCCTGTACCTCCAGGGCTTCTCCATCCCTATAATAGGCAGCATTTCAATCTCATCTCTGGAAAATTTTCCAATCCTCAGCAGGTTATTAAGCACCTTCCGCTCCTTAAACCGCAGCTGCTCCTCATAGCTCATTGCCTGAAGCTGACACCCCCCGCACTGTTTTGCTACCGGACACAGCGGCTCTGCCCGGCCTGGCGAAGGCTCCAGCACCTCCATCAGACGGGCAAAGCCATAGGTCTTCTTCATTTTCATAGCCTTAGCCCGAACTACATCCCCCATAACCGTATCCTTAACAAACCAGATGTACCCATCTACCCTGCCCACTCCAGCTCCGTCCTCATTCATATCCTCTATGGCAACCACGAACTCCTGATTTTTCTCCATATCTCCATCCTTCCTCTTACAAAATGATAGAAAACAGGCCGGAAACGCACCTTACCTATATCTAAGGGCAGTCTCCGGCCTGTACATTAACCTTTAACTATGCCTTTTATCATTTGACCTGCTCCATACCTTTATTAAACACAGTCAATGCTAAATTACTCTGCTGTCTTCCTGATATTCGTCTCCAGCAGCCGGTTGTACCCCAGCCACCCCTTATTCTCTCCGCCTGCGTTCAGTGCTTCGAGCATCGTTTCCATCTTGGCGTCTGTGTTATCTGCGAAATTCAGCGCCAATGCCTCCAGCAGAGCCGGTTTCTTCGGAGAACCGTACTCCAGCTCCCCATGATGGGCGATAATACAATGCTTAAGCTCTGAAGCCAGTCCGGGAGGAAAATCCTTGATAGCCCGTATTGCGCTGCTGACCATCTCCGTCCCAATCACAATATGGCCTAAAAGCTGTCCATCATCCGTATAGTCATTTTCCGGGAACCGTGACAGCTCCTTCACCTTTCCGATATCATGGAACATCGCAGCTGTGAGAAGCAGATCCCGATTGAGCTGAGGATAATATCCCGCGTAATAATCGCACAGCTTTGTGACACTCAGCGTATGCTCCAGCAATCCGCCCACAAAGCCATGGTGCACGCTCTTTGCAGCTGAGTGAAACTGAAATGCCCTTGCAAACGCAGGGCTCTCCACAAAATACAGAGACAGGAGTTTATTAAGATAAGGATTCTTGATGCTGTCTACAAATCCCAGCAGCTCCTGATACATTTCCTCAATGTTCTTCTTGGATACCGGCAAATAATCAGCCTCCGCATATTCTCCTGCCTGAGCCCTTCGAATTCGGCGTATATTAAGCTGGTGGGAGCTCTGAAACAGCGTCACGTCCGCTTCTATATGAACATAATCCATGGTTTCAAACTCCCCTACTCCCGGGGAATTCAAATCCCAGATTTTAGCATCAATCGTCCCTGTCTTATCCTGGAGCACCAGATTACCGTATTCCTTGCCATTCTTGGTAAGCGCAATCTGCTTGTTTTTACACAAGTACACATCTGCCACATGCATGCCTTCTCTGAAGGCGTCAATATATTTCATTCTCTCTTTTCCTCATCTTTCTATAAGCTATAAGCCGCAACCCACGCTCCAGCATGGCCACCCCCAGTTCTGCTTTCTGACAGCCCATCTAAAGCCCTGGCAACAGCGCAGCCAGGCGTTCTCACTACCTGGCTCCGATTGTTACCTGAAACTCTATTTCTGTATATCCGTTTTTTCCGCTGCGCAGCACAGCTACCTTGATTTTATCCCCTAAGCTAAGAGCCTCTATCTGATTCTGGAAATCCTTCATATTCCCTATCTTCGCCCCGTTTACCCAGGTAATAACGTCTCCGGGCTGGATACCCGCATTGTATGCAGGGCTGTCATTTACCGAGGTAATTACATAAATGCCCTCCGGCATGCCACTATCCTCCATCGCCTGGCTGACCTCCTGACCCTGGATTCCAAAGTAAGGCACTTCGCTGCCATTGCTCATTTTTTCCAATACACCTTTGTAGTCCGAAACAGCTGCTACTTTCGTCATGGTACTGGCGCTGCTCTCGTCATACTTATCCGTCGTCCATCCTATTAGCTCTCCCTCAGTGTTCAGCACAAAGGTTCCCGCAGACGAATCTCCCGCCACATCTGCATAAAAAATTCTGGTAGCGCCGTCCACTGCCTGTACGTTCCGCAGCACACAGGAAATACTGCCATAGGCGCTGGAACGGACAATTCCTGCCGGGGCTCCCACAGCTACCACTACGTCTCCCTGCTTCACACCGTAAGAATTTCCCAGAGCAATCACCTTCACCTTATCAAACTGCTCTTTATTCATCTGCGATCCGTCAACGCCTACAACTGCCAGCTCCATAATCGAATCACTCTGCTTAACCGTACCAGGCAGCACTGTGCCGTCGGAAAATGCTACTTCAATGGTATCAGCAGCCTCCACAGCTTTCTCTGGAGTTAATATAAGAATCTCCGTTGGGGCCCTGGCTATAACCACACCGGAAAACTGTCCCGATGTTTCTATGGGATTATCAAACCAGTCCATCTCATGCTGTATGGAATGTACCACCACCAGGCCATTATCTGCATCAGCAGCAACGCTGCGCAGATTTCCATAAAGCTTATTAAAATCATCCATCGAATACTGGTATTTTTCAAGCTCTGAACGAATCATTTCATCCACGGGCTCTGTTTCCAAAACAGACTCGGAAACCGAAGCCTCCCCAGTGGACGGCACAGTCTCAGGCTCATCCTTTGGAATGGTGATCTGACTTCCCTCTGATCCTATTTCCTGCCCCATAAGCCGCTGGGCCACGGGCCTGGTAAGCACGAAGCATACTGCCGACAGTACGCCAAACAATACAGCGCAGAAAACAGTAAGCAGGACTCTTCTGGCTTCCTGCCTTTTAGTCATAGGAGGACGTACGATCTTTTCATTGATAAAGGGATGAGACTTGTCCTGCTCCGACTGCTGCCGGCTGCTGTCTCTGTGGTGATCTGCACGTTTATCCGCCATTGTATTCCTCCTTACGAAGAACTTTATATTCTATTATACGTTTCTTCCATGCAATATGCAAGATTTTATAGAGGAAAAGATAGCAAAAAAGATAGTAAATATCGTTTTTTGTGTTATAATTTAGATGCTGGCTTCAGCCGTAACGAATTATTTATATATAAACAACAGGGGAATTTCATGAATCAAAAGGTATTAAAAATATTGGAATTTGATAAAATAATCAAAGAGCTTACAGAATATGCCTCTTCCTCCTTAGGCAAGGAGCTGTGCGGCAGGCTTACGCCATCTTCTTCCTTCGAGGAAATTCGCGCCTGGCAGGCTCAGACCACCGACGCAGTCACAAGGATTCGCTTGAAGGGCTCCATCTCCTTCTCCGGCGTAAAGGATATTGGAGATTCCTTAAAGCGTCTGGACATCGGCAGCTCTTTAAGCATACCAGAGCTTCTTTCCATCAGCTCACTTCTCACCGCAGCTGCCAGGGCCAAGGCCTACGGCCTTCATGATGGGGAAAAGGGAGAGCAGCCTGATGACGGATTTGACTCTTTAGAGCCGCTTTTTGCAGCACTGGAGCCGCTGACTCCTCTGAACAACGAAATCAAGCGGTGTATCCTCTCTGAGGACCAGGTGGCAGATGATGCAAGCATCGGCCTCTCCCATATAAGGCGTTCCATGAAGCATATCGCCGGCCGTATCCATTCACAGTTAAACTCCACCCTCAATTCCAACCGTGCTTATCTTCAGGACGCAGTCATTACCATGAGGGACGGACGGTACTGTCTTCCTGTCAAGGCAGAGTATAAAAACCAGGTCTCAGGTATGGTTCATGATCAGTCCGCTACCGGCTCTACTCTCTTTATAGAGCCTATGGTAATTATCAAGCTGAACAACGAACTACGAGAGCTGGAAATACAGGAGCAAAAGGAGATCGAAGCAGTGCTTGCCTCCTTAAGCAACGAAGCTGCCCCCCATATGGAGACGCTGAAGCTGGACATGGAGCGTTTGGCCCAACTGGACTTTATTTTCGCCAAAGCCGGCCTGTCACGCCATTACAAATGCAGCGCCCCAATATTTAACAACAAGGGCTATATTCATATAAAGGACGGACGCCACCCTCTGTTAAATCCTCAAAAGGTCGTGCCTATCAACCTCTGGATGGGAAAGGAGTTTGATCTCCTCATCGTAACCGGTCCCAATACAGGCGGCAAAACCGTCTCACTCAAAACCGTAGGCCTTTTTACCCTTATGGGCCAGGCGGGGCTTCATATCCCGGCCTGGGAAGGCTCTGAGCTGGCTGTATTTGAGGAAGTGTTCGCGGATATCGGCGATGAGCAGAGCATTGAACAAAGCTTAAGCACCTTTTCTGCCCATATGACCAATATTGTAACGATTCTAAATGAAGCAGGCTCCCATTCCCTATGCCTCTTTGATGAGCTGGGAGCAGGTACAGACCCTACGGAGGGGGCGGCTTTGGCTATCTCCATCCTTTCCTTCCTCCACAACCTGAAGTGCCGTACCATGGCAACTACCCACTACAGCGAGCTGAAGGTATTTGCCCTCACTACCTCCGGCGTGGAAAATGCCTCCTGCGAATTTAATGTGGAAACTCTGCAGCCCACCTACCGGCTGCTTATCGGCGTTCCAGGTAAAAGCAATGCCTTTGCAATTTCCAAAAAGCTGGGCCTACCGGACTACATTATTGAGGATGCGAAAACTCATCTGGAAGCTAAGGATGAATCCTTTGAGGATCTTCTGGCCAGCCTGGAGTCCGGCCGCCTAACCATTGAGAGGGAGCAGGCAGAGATCAATACCTATAAAGAGGAAATCACACAGCTGAAAGCCCGTCTGACTCAAAAGGAGGAACGCCTGAATGAACGCAAGGAAAAAGTTCTGAAAAATGCGGCTGAGGAAGCCCAGCGCATCCTAAGAGAAGCTAAGGAGACAGCGGATCAGACCATCAAGCAGATTAACAAGCTGTCCTCCAGCTCCGGTATCAACAAAGAGCTGGAAGCTGAACGGGCTAAACTGAGGGAACAGCTTAAGAAGGCTGACGATCAACTGGCAGTCAAGTCCAAAGGGCCAAGCCAGCCCATTTCTCCCAAGAAGCTGAAAATCGGAGACGGAGTGAAGGTTCTGTCCATGAATTTAAAGGGCACAGTAAGCACTCTTCCCAATGCAAAGGGCGATCTCTATGTACAAATGGGAATACTCCGTTCCCTGGTCAACATAAAGGATCTAGAGCTGCTGCATGAAAAAGACATCAACGCAAGCTTTGGCGACGGCTCTTCTGCCAGCTACGGCAGCAGAGCCCAGAACCGCAGAAAAGGAAGCAGCAGCCAGATTAAACTATCCAAATCCTCTACCATTTCCACAGAAGTTAATTTAATTGGCATGACTGTGGACGAGGCAATGCCTGTAATGGAGAAATATCTGGACGATGCGTACCTGGCCCACCTGTCCAATGTACGGGTCGTACACGGCCGCGGCACCGGAGCTCTGAAAAATGCCTGCCATAAACGGCTGCGCCAGTTGAAATACGTAAAGGACTTCCGACTAGGTGAGTTCGGAGAAGGGGATAGCGGCGTAACTATCGTGACATTTAAATAGCCCGGCACCATTGCGAAAAACCATGCCCAACAGATGCCCGGCATAGATAGCATTTAAGGGATTAATGTTTGATCTCTTAGCGCTCATAGCAAGGAGGATTATATATGGCAGAGAAACAAAAGGTTCTGATTGTTGATGATGATGCAAACATTGCGGAATTGATTTCCCTTTACCTGATGAAAGAGTGTTATGAAACCATGATTGTAGGAGACGGAGAGGAAGCCCTGCGGGTATTTCCGGAGTTTAAGCCAAATCTGGTGCTGCTGGATTTAATGCTGCCGGGAATCGACGGCTACCAGGTTTGCCGGGAGCTGCGCGCCAGCTCTCAGGTGCCTGTTATTATGCTATCGGCCAAAGGCGAAATCTTCGACAAGGTTCTGGGACTGGAACTAGGAGCAGACGACTACATGATCAAGCCTTTTGACTCCAAAGAGCTGGTAGCCAGAGTTAAGGCAGTACTGCGCCGTTATCAGGCTTCTCCTTCTCCTACCCCATCTTCCCAGCAGCAGGGTGAATATGTGGAATACCCGGATCTAATCGTAAATCTGACCAATTATTCTGTTATCTATATGGGCCACTCCGTGGAAATGCCTCCGAAGGAGCTGGAGCTTTTATATTTTTTAGCCGCCTCTCCCAACCAGGTATTTACCAGGGAACAGCTTTTGGATCACATCTGGGGCTATGAGTACATTGGAGATACCCGTACCGTAGACGTACATATCAAGCGTTTGCGAGAAAAAATCAAAGATCACAAAAGCTGGGCCATCAGTACCGTTTGGGGAATTGGTTACAAATTTGAGGTAAAGAGGTAAAGCCATGACCCGTTCCTTGTATTCCAAATTTATACTGGGATATCTGCTCTTCGGTCTGCTGGGTTTCATTACCGTAGCCACCTTTTCCTCCAAAATGACAAGGGACTATCTGATCCAGTACAAAGCCGATACCCTCTATGATGAAGCCAATGCTATCGCTTCCTCCTGCAGTTCCATGTATCAGGGGAAGCGGATGGACACGGAAGAAATCACCTTCCAAATCCGCGCTCTATCCAAGTACATTCAGGCGGAAATATGGGTTGTAAACCGGCAGGGCTCCATTATCATGGACAGCACCAACGGCACCAGGCTTCAAGATACAATCAGCAACTTCGATCCTGCTGCAGCCGGAAACCGTTCTTATTCCATCGGACAGTACTACAGACTTTTTAAGGAGGATGTGCTCAGCGTATCCGCTCCTATCACCGGCAATTACAACACCTACGGCTATGTGCTGATTCACATGCCTATGAGACAGATTACTCAGACTCAGAATGATATCCTGAATATATTGTATATATCAGCAGCTGCTCTGTTCGGTCTCTCCCTTATCATTCTGCTGGTATTTACACAAACTGTATATCTGCCTCTGCGCAAGATCACGGTAGGAGCCAATGAATATGCAGCCGGGAACCTGAATTACCGGATCGATGTCAACACCCATGACGAGATGGGTTATTTGTCGGATACACTGAATTATATGTCTGACGAGCTGAACAAGATGGAAAGTTATCAGAAAAACTTTATTGCTAACGTATCCCACGATTTCCGTTCTCCTCTTACCTCTATCAAAGGGTATCTGGAGGCAATTCTGGACGGCACCATTCCTCAGGAAATGTACGAAAAATACATTTCCCGGGTTATTTCCGAAACCGATCGTCTCCACAAGCTGACAGAGAGTATGCTTACCTTGAACTCTCTGGATGCCAAGGGTTACCTGTCCCGCTCAAACTTCGATATTAACCGCGTTATCAAAGATACGGCCGCCTCCTTTGAGGGAACCTGTGACGCAAAGCATATCCGCTTTGAGCTGACCTTTTCAGACAGCATACAGATGGTGTATGCAGACCTGGGGAAAATCCAGCAGGTCATGTACAATCTCATCGACAATGCTATCAAATTCAGCCATCACAATTCCACCATTTATATACAGGCTTCGGGACAATATGAAAAGATATTTGTCTCTGTAAAGGATACGGGAATCGGAATTCCCAAAGACAGTCTAAAGAAAATTTGGGAACGCTTCTACAAAACAGATTTATCCAGAGGCAAGGACAAGAAGGGTACTGGACTGGGGCTTTCTATTGTAAAGGAAATTATCCAGTCTCACGGGGAAAATATAGACGTAATCAGTACCGAGGGCGTTGGAACAGAATTTATTTTTTCCCTTCCCCGCTCTACTAACTTTTAAGTAAAATGTAAGACAATCCTCTGGGGCATGTGGTATAATATCTCCGGATATGATACCGCGCTGGTTCGGTGACACGCGAATGCGTGGCAGAGCACCGTTCCGAACCATGTGCATCCCCCGGAGGGATACCATAGCCGGAGGATATGGTATAATGAGCCTTACAACGGTATGCAGTTGGGTAAACCGGTACAAGGCGAATACCCACATTAAGATGCCCGCCGAAATAGCAGAATGCCTCCAGGTATGCTTCCCCCTTCTTCTCTGATACAAGGAGAAGGGCAGGTATAAAATCTGCTCATGCAATTCAATTACGTTTCAGAAAGGACTGAGCCTATGATTCTATCAAAAAAACTGGGCGCCACGCTTTTATTTTCAATGCTTCTTTCAGCAGCTCTGGCCTCTGGCGCCACCGCTGCTGGCAAATCAAAGGTTGGAAAAATTACGTTAACCTTTGACACGGATATCCGTACCGGCAGCAGTGGAGGAGAGGTGTATGTTTCAGCCTCCGGCAGTAACACTGACGCCTACTATGTCGATTCTGTGGAAGTAATCAACGACGAGGGCGATAACTGGACCCGCTCTAACCCACCGGAAGTGGAAATCGTCCTGGGTGTGGAAGATGAGGAGGAATACTATTTCGGCAGTGAGTCTGCCGGCAGCTTTAAGCTGAATCTGAGCAGTTCCATCAAAAACCGTTATGATAAGGTGGACTTTGTAAAGGCCGATCGGCAGGACAACAATGGAGCTCTGATTCTTACCGTCCGTCTGGTGTTTGATAAGGATGCGGACATCAGCAGGGCAGCCGCTCCCTCCGGCGTCAAATGGACTGATGCCAACGATGCCACTGGCAGCTGGAACGATGTATCTACAGCCAAGTATTATCAGGTGCAGCTGTTAAAAGACAGTACAGCTGTTAGCTCTATTGAGTCTGTTTACGAGAACACCTATCGTTTTGCCCATTTAATCACAGAGCCGGGAACCTACCGTTTTAAAGTCCGTTCCGTAACATCCAGCAACAATGCCAAGAGCAGCTGGATTACCTCCGGCTCCTGGACTGTCTCAGCTGAACAGGCGGCGATTCTTGGAAATACCCCTCTGGCTTTGGCCGTCTCCAACGGCAGCACAGGAAGCTGGGAACGGGCAGCCGACGGAATCAGATGGTGGTGGAAGAATCCAGACGGCTCATACCCGGCAGCCGCCTGGCTGGAAACAGACGGAAACTGGTACTACTTTGACAAGCAAGGCTATATGCAAACCGGATGGATTGAAATACACGGAGTCTTCTACTATCTGGATACTGGAACCGGCGCCATGTACGCCAGCCGGCGTACCCCAGATGGCTTCTGGGTAGACGAAAGCGGAGCATGGGTTCCCGGAATGTAACAATCGAAAGGGCTTTCTATCACAAATAAACGTTCAGTCCTGACACGGCAAAACCTGTCTTAAGACTGAACGTTTTGATCTGATTATTTTATCCCCTCTTTTTAAGAAAGATCGTTTCAGAAGACCAGGATTCGCATATTCGTTGTACCCCTCTGACGTCTTCTTTATCCCCCCATGTTATGGATATACTGGTTGTATAGGAACCGTTTATTGATTTTTTCTTTAGCCTTCGTAGGTTTTACAAAATCAAACGAGCCGCTCCGTAAATCCCTGCATCGTTTCCCAGGGTAGCCAGCCCCAACTTGGCCTTGCGAGGGGAGATAACTGTAAAATGGTCGTAGTGCTTCTGAATCATATCAATCAGAAACTGGCCCGCCTTCGATACGCCTCCTCCGATAACAAAAATCTCCGGATCTACGATCATCACTACCATGGATAATGCCAGACCCAAATAATGTCCTACTACTTCCATCACCTCCAGAGCCAGCGCATCTCCGGCCTTGGCTGCATCCAGCACGTCTTTTGCGGTAACAGTATCTCCAAGCTCCCTAAGGGCTGAGGGCTTATCGCTGTTTGCCAGCTTTCTTCTGGCCTCCCTTGCAATGCCTGTGGCAGAGCCTATCTGCTCCACGCAGCCTATGCCGCCACAGTTGCAATGCTCCCATTCCTCATCCCTCACATGAATATGTCCAATCTCGCCGCCCAGTCCGTGCTTTCCTGCCACAATCTTCTGATTCAGAATTACACCGCCTCCAACACCTGTTCCAAGAGTGAGCATGACCAGATCGCTGTAGCCTTTACCTCCACCCTGCCACATTTCACCTAATGCAGCCACATTGGCATCATTGCCGCTTCTTACCCTTATGCCATCCAAAAGAGCGCTTAATTCTTCCTGAGGATTTACCTTGCGCCAACCCAGATTTACACACGTCTCCACATATCCATCAGGAAGCACAGGCCCGGGAACACCCAGTCCTACGCCCTTCACCTCCGTTTTTAGATCAATGCCCTTTTCAGCAGTGCGGCTTTTGATGGAGGACGCCACATCCGGCAGAATATATTTACCGCCTTCTTCCTTCCTAGTCTCCACCTCCCACTTATCAAGAAGCTCTCCAGTAACCTCAAATAATCCGATTTTTACAGAAGTTCCTCCGATGTCAACTCCGATACATTTCATCCCCATGGTACGCTCTTCCTTTCTTTCTATATACTGCCGAGTGTCTTTATACTCACTCTATCGCAGCTTTATTTCCTTTATCATCTGGGGACCCGTCACAAGAAGCGTGCCTGGGTAACGCCCAGCAGATACCTTGGATACAGTAAAATCAAAGGTTCCGTTAAACTTTTCAGTGCCTGTCATATTGTAGGCCACGCAGGCACTCTCATTGTACAGAAGAACCAAATCTCCGTCAATATCAAAGCCTGTATACTGAAAATTAAAGGTTTTATTAAATACAGGGGTTCCGTCATTTTTATATATCTTAAGACTGTAGGGATTTTCCCCTTCCATATTGTCCGTCACTACCCCCACATATTCCTGGGTACTGCTGATGCTGCGGATATTCTCCTCAATGAGCACCTGCTTCACAGACTCAGGGGAGGTTTCCACTCTAGTGGAAAAAAACTGAAGCCCCTTGTCTGTAAAAATGACGGCATGGCTGTCATCCAGAAAATGAACGCTTCCAGCCATGGCGTCTGCCAAATCTGCCGGAAAGAAAATTCCAACCACACGGTTGGGGTCATTCTTTCCCAGACTGAAATTGTAAAAAACAATCTTGCATTTTATCATGCCCTGATCCAGATACATGTAGGAGGTAAGCAACTGGGTTCCTCCCGGTGAGAGGCTCATGGCTACCGGATAGCCGTCTCCTGAAAGGAGGGATTTGATCCAAATCTCCATAGCCCTCCCATCCCGCTCATAATAGTAAATATAGCTGGCATTGGCGTCCTCCTGCAGGGCGGCAACAACCCCATGAGCAGATACGCTTACCTGAAGAATAGGAAGCAGAGTGGCAGCCTGTCCAATACATCCAGTTTTGTCACAAATATAGATACGATTACCCTGCTGGTCTCCAATAGCCGCATAATCACCATTGACAGAAACTACCGGCGATTTCATCTCATAGCTTAGAACCCACACCACACGGCCCTGGGAGTCAATATAGGACGCTCCGTCCTTGGTGTACTTAAGTACTCCATCTTCGAAATCCCTGTATTCACAGAAGCTGCCCTCTCCCTTAACCGCAGACTCCTGAGCCTCACTTAAAAGGCTCTTTTCCCAGATAACCTGATACTCCGTAAAGGAATGATAGCGGTCATACTGGTACAGCGCCAGGGCGGTAATAACTGACAGAATTACCAGAATAAGAACGATGAGCAGCCGCTTTCGGACTGCCCTGAGGCGGGCGTTATGTACAGCCTTACGGCCGTCCTCCTCATAGGAACCGCCAGAGGGAACTATCCGGCGTTTTAACTGCTTTTTTTTATTTTCACGGCTCATTGAACTGGTGCTGCCCATCTTACCTTCTCCCAATAATCGTCTTTCGCATCTATGGATAAGTATACAACAATTCTGGGCAAAACGCATTACCTTTTTGGAGAGGCCGGAATTTTTCCTCTGATTTCTACGGAACAAGAAGCTTCTGTCCTGCGTAAATGCTGTTCTGGTCAGAGAGGGCATTGACCCGGCATATCTCGTCTATGTGACCTAAATTCTGATATAGCTTATAACAGATTCCGTATAAAGTCTCCCCGTCAGTCACTGTGTAAACCTTGTAGTTCACAGCCGAAACCGTCTCATCAGAGGCATTTTCCCTCCCCCCTGAGGGAGGAAGCCCGGAAGTGCCTGCCTCTTTCTCATCGGAAGCTTTCGTCTCCTGAGACTGGGCTGCCTCCTTCTGAGCCTCTGTGAAAGCCGGAGTCTGAATAGCTCCTGTTTCTTTTCTCTGCGTCTGTTCTGTCTGATCCCCGGAGGGAGATGTCTCTGACACGTTCTGAAGTTCTGAGATTACAGCCTGGGATTCCTGGCTGTCCTGGCTGCTGTGGCCTCCATCTCCAGATACCGGCATAGTCTCCGGGTTTACCTGGGCAGGCAGTTCCTTCCCAGCCTCATCTGCCGGAGCTGTGGTAGGATACACCTCTCCTGCCGCTTCCTCAATAAGATAATCCGGCTCATCTGCTGAAGTCCAGCCTTTTCCTGAGGAAGCTTCCATCTTATCCGAGGCCTTTCCGAAATCAGCCAGAAGTTCTCCTGCGCCCCGTCCCTCCGGCATAACCGAGGCAATGACGCTTTCCATACGGTGAAGCTTCTGATAATTACTGAACATAGCCACGCCGCCTGCCAGAACCGTAACCGCAAGTACACTGCACACACCTGTCAGTACGCCCACGGCTCCTCTGTGACGCATGGCCTCATATTTACGCTCGTCCATCCTCTGCTTAAAGTCCTGTATTACCTTATCATTCATTCCTGCTTCCGACCGGAAGGAATCCTTTTGCAGTATCATGTAATCCTGCATCATCTGATTTCGTTCATAGTAAATGCTGTAGCCCCGCAGCTTATAAAAGCCATCAGCTGATGCTATGTAAGCTGCTTCTTCTCCCTCCAGGCCGGAGTTCAGATACATCAGCTGATTCTTTCCTGTAAAGTACTGGCTGTGCTGGCGCCAATAGTTAAGAGGGCTTAAGGTGCAGCCGGGCCCGCCGCAGAGAAACCATCCCTGAACAGTACGTTTTGGAAATATCTGCTCCACCTCCTGGTACGCCTTTTTCCAAGCGTCCTCAGTGAAAACCACCTTCTCCCCTTCCTCTGTAACAGATTCCATTTCCAAAGCTCCATCCACAAACACATAGGGTACATCCTCATGTACCTCTCTGCTTCCAAGAAGAAGTCCCACACGCAAATCAGACCCCCTGGCTGGCCGGAGGCGTTTTAAATAAGTTTTTACATAATCTTCCAAATATAATTTTAAAATCTGGTCCCTTTCACCAATCTGCCGTATGTTCTTAGGCAGTCTGGGAAAAGGTTCATATAATTCTCCCATCGAATCACCCCGCTGTCTTTCTTAAAAAACATTTGGCGCCAAAGGCCATCGGACACTTTGCGTCTAGCGTACCTGGGAGATCCTAAGAAGATCTCTCAGCGCTTATACTAATTTAAGCTATCCATGGCAAACCTTCCCATTGCCCATATATAGTCTTCCTTGGACAGCTAGCTTTAATCCAAGTAAGCATAGCAGATTCCATATAAATATTTTGTCACATTATGGCAGCATTGTCCCATAATCGTTCGACACGGCAAATACTTTCACAAATACAGTCTGCCATCTTCATCACCATAGACAAACGCACGCTCTGGAGCATCACCGGATCACGGCTGTTGCAGCCTCCTACGATTCCCGTAATGGAAATATCCCCTACCGCTTCCAGCTCCTTGGACACTCCCAACCCCGGCTGCAGGGCTCCCCTGCCCAGAGTAGCATAGCCCACATGATCCGCGCTCCCTACGGAGGCGTCAATCGCCACAACCACATAGTCTGGAAAATGAAGCCGTATATACCGGGCGTAAAGATCCAGATTCATGGCGTGCACAGGCTTATCCAAAGTTCCCACAACAGCTGCGCCGGAAAGCCTGCGCCTCTGGAGCTTATGTCCGATCAGAGGGCCTAAGCTGTCCCCTGTAGATCGATCCGTTCCGATGCATAAATACATGACTCCTGACTTTCCTTTCAGAGCCATTTCATTGTCAATCAGCCTTCCCAAATCTATAGCAAACCGATCCGCGTCGAAGCCTTCCGAAGTATTATAGTAGGATATTTCTTCCCTTTTTTGTATATTAAATGTCTTCCACAATTTCATAGCCAAGCTGATCACCTAACACTTATTTTCATTATCATTTCCCGGTTATGGGAGCTGTTTTTATAGTATAGACTTGGCCTGGTGAAATTATGCATAGAAAAAAGTTGAGCCCTTAAGAATGGTTTGGATGTACCTCTCGATCCAGACCGCTTATATCTTCTTTTTCAACAGGTGAAACCAGTTCATCCTATTACACCGGAACAAGGCTTTTGGCAAACCAGCCGGCAAATTCAGCCGCTGCCTCCTTAAGCCACCAGCTGCTTATCCTCTCTTCTCTACGAGAGAAGGGCTTAAATCCAATTTCAAAAGCTGATCAGAAAGCATGGAGAACAATCCAGCTTAACAGCTGACAAATAGGCTGCAATAAAAAACGGGCATGTCGATTCTTTCGGGCGCAAACGGTTTATCTGTTTAGTCCCGCTCGTCTGCCCAACAGCGAAGACGGGAAAAGCTGATTTCCCTTTTATATACTTGCTACCTACTCAATTTTTAGGAATGGGCGGGAAAGGAATGGAACGGACAAGAGAATTTGAGAATAGCGGTTTTCTACCTGAACAGAACAATCCGCTGAACGAAACCGTATGCTACAAAATCGGAGGGACGATCTTTGAAATCGAAACCTCCTGCGACAGATATTTGCGCTGTTCTTTAACGGTGCAGGCGCGTTTATGGAAATGGCGCATATGCAGAGGTTTTTGGAAACGGAAAAGGAAGCGAAGAAACGCAAATGGGAAATCACCCAAGCGGAAAAACGCACCGCAGAGCCTAACCGCATTTTTAATCATATCTATGAGGACGATATAAGCGGTGCAATCAATCATAAACGGTTTATGAAGCTGTCCGCCTAGTATGAGGCGAAACAGAAAGAATTAACAGAGAAGGTCAAGACAGACCGGGAAATGGTAAGTGCCTACACCAGGACAAGGCGGATTTTGACATCTTCGCCGCCACTATCCGTCAAGTATTGGGAACTACGGAGCTGATGCCTACGATTGTCAGTCATTTTGTGCAGAAGATAATCACCCAATCTCCCGACACGTCAAGCGGACACCGCCGGCAGAGGATATAACTTGTATGAAATTTTATCGGGGAAGTCAATTTTCCAAATGACGGGCAGACCATTGAACGGCAAAGGACGAGCAAGACAGCATAGCAATTCGCCATGCAATCCTGCAACATTTATTTTCCTTCCTTATGGGTGCGCTCCAGAAACAGAAGCCGCTTAGCGCTCAGCCCGGCATGGATCAAGCCGGTAGCTTGAGTCACGCAACTGTACCCTTACTGCCAAAAACCAGTAGGTTCGGTGTGCTACTGAATCAGTCTAAGTGAATTTCTCTGAATGTATTTCCTTTATACTGCGTAATTTATCGGCCGATAAACGCAGTGGCATCAATTCAAGCAAATTTATAATCGTTTCCTGCACTTCCTGGAACGATTTCCACCTCACAGCAACCTCCCATTGCAGCAAGATCCCTCTGCAATATATAAAGTCTGCTAAGAATACAGCCCAGACTTATACACACCTGCTTCTATCAGCCCTTTAATAGCATCAACAACTGCCCGCTTATCTTCCTTATAGGTCACGCCAAACCACCGATCCGGCGTATCCAGTACCCTTACTCTGGCTCTTCCGCTCTGTACCAACTGGTCTATAATCCTGGGAAGCAAATACTCAGACTTCACATCCCCCTCCTTCAGGGAAGAGAGAAACCGCGGAAATCCCCTTTCCAGCTCATCCAAAAAGCCCGCTGGAAGTCCCCACATATTCATGGAAACAGGCTGGCCGAGTCTGACAGAAACAGGATTACCCCCCTCATCAGTGGCATGAAGTCCATCCTCCTTCAGCTGGATGTTGTAGGTTTCTGTTACGTTGAGAAGGATGCCCTCATCGTCTACCTGGCATACGCCTCTAGTTACAGTACCGTTATCGCTTAAGGTATTGGAAAGGACGAAGCCTCCCATACAAAGGTCATAAATTTCAGACTCCGTATCCATGACATTTACCATATAATCATGAATCCGGCAAAATCCTTCCTTTCCATAGTAATCGTCTGCGTTAATGACCAGAAATGGTCCCTTCACCATACCCTTTACCATAAGAACTGCCTGACCGGTTCCCCAAGGCTTGGTTCGTCCCGGCGTTACTTTAAATCCGGCTGGAAGAGCATCCAGCTCCTGATAGGCATATTCTACTGGCAGCACTTTCTCAATCCTGTTTCCAATAATCTCCTTAAAATCCTTTTCAAGATCCTTCCTTATGATAAAGATTACTTTATTAAATCCGGCCTCCATAGCATCATGAATAGAATAATCCATGATGATTTCTCCGGCAGGCCCTACTGGCTCCAGCTGTTTTATCCCCCCGCCAAACCGGCTGCCAATTCCTGCCGCCATAATCACCAATGTGGTTTCTCTCATCTGTAAGCTTCTCCTTTAACAATCCTGAACTGATTCTGTAAATATCCATAGTATATCACATTTACTTCTAAAAGGCAAAAGAAACCTCGGACTTTGCCTGACCAGCATTCATCCAGCCCCCCACATACACATCCGGGCCTTCTGACGGCTTCTGGCTATCCGATCCGCAGCACATACAGCAATAGAGTTCCTGGAATAACGGCTGGGACTGTACAAACATTCGCCTGCAACAGCTGTCTGCAATATATTTAGAATATGGATTACTGCCGTGATAGTATTATATATGATGATACTAAACTGAATACTGGATTTATGCCCGGATCGTTACAAAGAAAAGCTGGTTTATATAGGAGGAGCTGAATAGTGCTAAAATATTAATATGTGTTAAATTTTAAAAAATATATTGACTTTTAGTTAAAAACTGGGTAGAATATTAACGTTGCCGATATACGTAGGATAAGGTTTCACTCCTGTCTTCGCTTTTAGGCAAACGCAAATGCCCAGATAGCTCAGTTGGTAGAGCAGAGGACTGAAAATCCTCGTGTCGTTGGTTCGATTCCGACTTTGGGCACATGCAGGTGTAGTTCAATGGTAGAACACTAGCCTTCCAAGCTAGATACGTGGGTTCGATTCCCATCACCTGCTTTATTATTGTATTATTTTTGCGCGAGTGGCTCAGTGGTGGAGTATCGCCTTGCCAAGGCGAGGGTCGCGGGTTCGAATCCCGTCTCGCGCTTTTTTTATTTGTTACCAGTTCCTTTTTTATCGGAAAACTGGTGTAAAATTAGGAACGGTATTGCTCGGCTCCTAAAGCTGTTTCAATAAGCTCTACAGTAATTTTTTACTTGGCAACAACTGTTTCAGAATATAGAGATATAGAGCACGCTTTTCTGGAATATTTGCAATAACTCATTTTGTTTATTTCTCCAGATCCTTCCTTAAATTGCTTTTCTTGTATTGGTAACAGTATTTTTTACACATCAACAGTATGCCCACTTGCAGCCGAAACATTATAATCGAAATACTATATATTCAAGATATATTTCTTTATTACGAATTATCCTGGAGTTATATCAGTATACATAAAATCAGACCAGACATGAATATCGATCACAATATCAAACGGCTAAGATGTATTGCGAATAGGATATGTCATGAACCAGTCCAAGAGTCCCTTAGTTCTTTTGAATTGTCTGGTTTATTTGGGTGACTGTATTTAAATACTCCATAATCCCAATTTACCCAATAGCTTTGACATACCATTCTTAAGTGTTTTATTGTGTAATTAGAAATCCTTTAAAAACAAGCATTTGTGAGATTTTTACACACCGAGTGTTCTACAGAAAAACTTATAAATATATAGAAAAATTTATTTGTGGTTGACAAACGGTAGACAGGCCCGATCATTCGGTGCCTGCCTACCTCAAGCAAAGGGAGCATCTCCTGGCACCGTCTATCCCGCCAGCATCTTCACTGAATGCTCCTGTATGAATAGAGCTGAAAACTCCCGTTCGTCATACATGAATATACGTGTGTTTTTATCCAAGTCACGGGGCGTCGGGGACAAATTATCCCCAACCACCTCTATACATCTTTTCTCCCAGATATGGGGTCTCAAACTGTGACCCCTTCAATTCGATTGAAAATTTATCCAGCCTATCCTTGTGTCTTTGGTGAACCATCAAGATAGAAGGTTATAGCTGCTTATACCGTATGGCATAGCCTTTTGCCTGCAATAAAAGCCCTGGGAACCATCCCAAGGCTTATGCGTTCTCTGTTTTGTTATTCATCCAGCTAAAAGGCCCCCGGAGCCTGTATCCCAGACCCATCCGTCACATACAAGGCACACTCCAGCGGATGCCCGGCTGTATTCTCAAAGAAGTACCACTTATCCTGGATTCTCTGCCATCCGGCCAGCGCGTACCCATCACTGTTAAAATAATACTTATGTCCATTTATGACCCTCCAGCAGGACTTGTAGTATCCCGTTTCACTGTATGCATACCACCACCCGTTGCTGTCATGGTGCCAGCCCACCTCATAGGAAGGCGCCTCCACCAGCGACCAGTCCGGGCGTCCATAGCCGTCAATCCGGCTGTTGTTTAAGCTGTACTCCTTCCGGCACACTGCCCCTCCATTGGCGATTACCTCGCTGCCGGAACTGGTATTGCCTTCTATGGTGCGCACCACAGCCGGCGTAACCTCCGCCACAATCCCGGTGTGGCAAATACGGGAGCTGTTGCGGAAAAATATCTGATCTCCCGGCTTGGGGCTGTCCTTGTGGTATTGTCCCCGTTTCTTATAATACTGGGCGGAATCAGGCGTATAGGCCGAGAAGCCGCCTAAAAGCTGCCGGGCCGCCACCTTCCCGAAGGCCTGGACAAAGCACCAGTCCACAAACATATCACACCACGGCTGCCCCTGAAGGGATGGGTACAGATCCCTGGAGTATTTGGTAAAGTTATTGCTTCCGGCGTTGGCTGCCTTACTGTCAAGCCCGTCCTCTGTCCGCTTCTCCAGGTATCCTTCCTCCTGGAGCGCCACTGTTAACAGCTTATCCACTGCACTCATAGGTACCTCCTATCAAAAAAGCCCGGAAACTTCCGGGCAAAAATCAGTTACAAGAATATTGCAATTCCTATCTGCATATGCTATAATGCCAGTAGGCAAAAGGATAACAAGTATCCAAGTGATACAAAACAAAAGCCCAGGAGGCGCAAACTCCTGGGCTTTCTTCCTGTTTTGAACAGTCAGGCATCTGTAGGCTGGTTACCGATTATTTATCGCCGTCCAACCATTTGATGATGTAGTGGCAGGCCACACCAGCCGCGACAGCGACAATAAAGGATAACAAATACTCCAAAGTGATACACCTCCTTCCCGTACCTGGTATCGGAGGCGGTAACATTTGCATTATAACATAGCTTCAATCATGCTGCAATTATAAATAGGCCCCGGAAACCTCCCAGGGCCTGTGTTTTTGTGCTGCCGTTGCAGTGCCTCAGCTAACGGGCGTTCTCGGTTCCTTCCGCTCTCTCATCTTCCTTGCCGGTTGCCGGGCCAGTGGTCACATAGGTCTTATCCTGCGGCCCCTTCGGCATTATCTCCTGAGCTGCGTCATTGGCCCGCTGCTCCGCTGTCCTGTGGTCTCCATGGTTTAATGTGTTTGACATACTCTTGTCCTCTCTTTCTTTTTGATATGTAGTCTTTTGTTCCTTACTCCTTTGGCTCTTTATACGTCAGAGCCTGGGTGCTGTCCCCTACGCCCCTTGTGGTCGGGTCTGTTACGATCCCCAGGATTGACAATACCACAAAGAGCGCGTTTACTACGGCCAGAAACTTGTCCCCCAGGCCTCCTAAGTCCAGCGCATACCCAAATACGCCAGCAGCCGCCTGGGCAAGAAGCAGCACAGCCGGAATCAGCGCCAGCCAGAACTGCTTGTTTTTAAGCCTTACCTTCCAGTTAATCATCCTCTCACCTCCTTTATTGGATGGATTGCGATATGATAAAAATAAGCCCGGTTGCCATCCCTCCGGCAATCGTGCTTAGAATCGCTGTTATGAATGTTTTCTTTGCGTTTTTCCATGCGTCAGCCGGTTCCCGCTCCAGGGCGTCCAGCCGTCTCCCCTGGTCTCTCTGCTCATGCAGCATCTGCTCCATGTCTTTGGCCAGCCCGTGTACAGAAAGGGCCAGGGATTGGATTTCCCTAACCAGCCCTTCCAGCATCCCCAGCCTTTTGTTCTGCCGCCTGTCCTCATCATGCAGGCGTTCTATCTCTGCTTTGATTGCTTCGTCCATACTATATCCTCAATTCGCCATGTATAATTTTTATACGGTACTAATACGAGTGATATAAAATATATTTAAGCCTCCACTTGCTATAAGTCTTAAAGATATATCACCTGTTAGAATAACCGCTTCTTTATTTATTGGTATTTGTATGTTAAATTGAGACCCAGGGTTTAATCCGTTTGTTTTAACTTCATACTCTTTTTGTTCACCCGCTGTTGTTTTCCCAGAAAATACTGTATCGATTGTTTGACCAGTAGGATGACCGACATACACTCCAGATATAACAATACTTGTTATGGCTGCTAAATTTAGAGTTTTATTGCGGGCAACCAGCCTAATAAAATCAGAACTACCAGATCTCCCGTTTGAGATTTTCCCATTTTCGAATCGGCCATAATATTCAGGGTCTCCATCCGTAACAAATCCGAACGTGTTTACTCCATTATAATACCAATCCCCAACATTTGGCACATACCCTTCCCAGGTTCCAACGATTCCAAATATCGTCACACCCTTCTTGATATACCGGGCCAACAGGTTTGGGTCTCCTTTGATGGTCTGCACTCCAGTCAGATACTGATTTGCCGCAATCGTCTGATCAAATGTTCTGGGGGTGTAAGTGGCGGCCGCCTTTTCCGCCATGTTACCAGTGATTGGATTGCCATTCCTGTCTACAAACACTTTACCCCTGCGCACTGCATCTGTCAAGAAAAAGTAGACACCAAAAACACCATAGCATTAGAAGCCCAGTTCGCTCTTGTACTGAACTGGGCTTTTATAGCCCAAGGCGGCCGCAGGCCGCTCAAAATTATAGTAATGAACATACTCCTCTAATAGCTTAGGAA
>ERZ773217.1142-NODE-1142-length-22091-cov-80.787121_pt1 | contig 22091 bp, 18 predicted proteins | sample MGYA00580995_ERZ773217 | MGnify/ENA primary metagenome ERZ773217 (study PRJEB29015, sample SAMEA2737772) | human gut metagenome | biome: human gut; feature: human-associated habitat; material: faeces | place: China | collected 2012 ...
ATCATTCCATATTCTTTTATTTCTTTACTGGCATTATCCATAATCGGCTGCAGCACATCTCGACGCTCTTCCAGACTTTTTACTTCTTTTTCTGCGTCCTCTGCCCTTTGTTCTGCTTCTTGTTTCTCCCTGATTACCTGTTCCTTATCGTCTTTTAAAATCTGGATATCTGCTCTGAATTCCGCAATTTGTGCTGTCAGTTCTTCGTTTTCTGCAGTTAGATACTCTTTCTCCTGCTCCAGCTCCTGTACTTCCTTTTTTCGCTCTTTCTTCTTGAAGTTATAAACATCCAAATGTTCCTCATGAGTACCTTTCTGTTCCCATTCAATGCCATGCTGTTTTGCAATCTCTGCCAGGACCTTTTTTTCATGGTTCATCCACTGGTTCAACTCTGTATCATGCTTATTTCCACCTTGAAATCCAAGACTTTTTAATGCCTGTTTCAACGAAACTCTAATGTCCATTCCTTTTCCTTTCCAATCAGTCACATAAGGAATAAAATCAATATGTAAATGTGGAGTAGACTCATCCTGATGTAGATAACACCCAAATACCCGTAGCGTTGGATTCCGTTTCTGGAAGTCCTTTACATATTCATCCAGCACTTTTACAGCCAGATCTCCTTCTACTGTTCCGACAGCCATATCTTCTCGATTTCCAATTTGAAAAATCACTTCGTGGAACAACTTCTCTTGTTTTCCCTGCCGAATTTTTTCATAGTAATTTGTAATCTGCCGATCTTTTCTTTTTCCGATGTTGTATCTCCCCACAGCATCATCAAATAACTCTTTATAGACTTCCTTCAGATTTTCATTCTGGTAACAAATATTTAATTGTACTCTGTCCGGTTCTACATTCTCTGCGAAAAACTCTCTCCTGTTATGGGCCAAAGAACCTTTCCCTATCATACCGCTAATTGTTCGTTTTATCATAATGTTTCTCACCTCTTTTCTGAGCAAGTGCCAGATAGCACATAATTTTTATTTACGCCAGTCATGGCGATATTAAGAAATTTTCGCCTGATACGGCGGTTTTGTTACTTTTGTCAAAAGTAACGCAAAAGCACTTTCGACAGCCGTACCGTCCATCAAAAGTACCCTTGCGCCCTGCCGGGGGCTATCCAATCAAATTATTCCGGTATTTTTGCCTGTACATATTCCAGATCTCCGCAATATGATGTTCCCACCAGATACCATTCTCTTGCCGGATTCATCTCCATTCTTGTCCGTACCCACTTATCATCAACCAGCACCTCAAGACCTTCTCCACAGTGAAATCCCGTATCAATCCATAAGTCTGATGCCAACAATCCATATCTGTCATTACTGCTGTTATATCCTAATCTTCCCTGTTTCATTGTATCTTTCTCCCTTCTTCACAACTATCAAATTTACAGTAATCTCACATTCCAGCCATAGTTTTCCGTCTGCACCTTACCAACTTTCTTCTTGTTTACTTCTCACAGGGGCGTGACACGCTCCTGTAAAAAGGTAATCAACACGAACTGTTACCATCGAAAGCTCTCTTGCATTCCTTTTCTGTCCAGATACTCCTGCCGGAACTTTTCCCGTTCTTCTTCTGTTGGTGCAGTTTTGGATTTACTGTATACCTCACGATTTACCATTGCATCCAGCTTTTTCTCCAAACCTTTTCTTATATCATCTGCTTCCTGTTCCTGATCCAGTAAATGATATTTTATAATCTTTCCAAATAACTCCTCTGGAATCATAACGTTTTTCAAGTTCTCACCTTCTTACAATTTATGTAAGGACGCAACACTGCAATGTCTTTACAGATTGCAACCTTGCATTTTAATTCCGCATTTTCTATATACTCTGCAATGTTGCACCCTTAATTTATTCCGGCTTAACTTTATCTAAATCCCAATACCAGGAATTACCGATTCGTCTTGCCTTAATTCCAAGTTCCTTTTTTGCATTTTCCAGTGTTCTTTTAGAAATATTCAAATCTTCTGCCATATCAAAGATTTCACTGCTTTGTACAGAAGTTGATGTTTCTGCCAGTTCCCTCAGCATCTTTTTTGCCTGTTCCAGTTTATTTACCTTTGGAGCAATTCCACCAAGCACCTCATCTGCTGTGATTTCATAGTCACCTATCCACTCAAATCCGGTTTCTGTCAGGCGAAATGCTTTGGAATGCCCAAATGCAGCCAGATTATTTTTAATCTGAACCACTGCTCTTAAGTCCGGTTCTCCCTCTATTCTTCCTACCAGTAATACGCTTCTGGCTACTGCAAAAAAGTCAATCGAACCCATTCCTCTATATGCAGCTTTATTTCCACCAGCTTTATTCATATGTCCGATTAATAAAATTGCACATTTATACTTTTCTGCCAGCAAGCTCAATCTTTTTGTCATATCCCTTGCTTCATTTGCCCGGTTCATATCCATTGTTCCTCCAAGGTATGCCTGAATCGGATCTAAAATAAGCACTCTCGCACCAGTCCGTTTGATAGCAGTTTCCAGTCTCTCATCTATCATGGAAAGTGATTTTTCTGTTTCATCTATAACCATGATTCTTTCACAGACCGCTTCTGCCAGCTCCAGTCTGGGTTTTACCGTATCTGCCAGCCCATCTTCCGCTGTCTGATAAATAATATTTACTGGTTCTGTTACTTTCATATCGTTATCCAGACCTTCTCCTTTAGACAATCTCGCTGCAATATTTAATATCAGCGTAGTTTTTCCATCGCCCGGATCACCCTGAATGATTGTTAATTTCCCATAAGGGATAAATGGATACCAGAGCCAGTCCACTGTCTGGGACTGGACATCTGACATCTTTATCATTTTCAATTCTGTTTTATTCTCATTTCTCTGTTCCATCAATTCCTCCATTTTCCCAACTGTTCTCGCCAATTCTCTGTTGTTCTCTGGAAGAATCCCTGCTATAATCAACTTGTCTAGGGTTGACATTTGTGGATTCGTCCCCATTTGTCACATTGCTCCGGTTGTTCGTACTTCCGGAGCTTTTTATATTTTCATCATCCAGCATATCTGCCACCACTTTCTGCTGATCTGGATATAAGTGCCCATAAGTATTCAATGTAATGCGAATGTCCGTATGTCCAAACCTTTCTTTAATCATCAATGGTTGCACTCCCTTATTAATCAGAAATGCCGCATGACTGTGACGAATGTCGTGTACTCTTATCTTTTTTACTCCGGTCTTTTGAACCACCTGTTTTAACTTATGCTGTACCGCTTCATGAACCATTGGAAAAATCCGTTCATCTTCGGGCAACTCATACAGTCTGCTAATATAGTCCTGAATCTCTTTTTTCAGAAATTCCGGTATGGAAATCGTACGGTTCGATTCTTCTGTTTTGGGAGATGTAATCACGTCCTCTCCATGCATACGGTAGTAAGTTTTATTGATATGAAGTAGATTCCTTTCAAAATCAATGTCAGCAGGTGTAATGCTGAGTGCTTCGCCTTCTCTCGCTCCTGTCTAGAATAATAATTCAAACAGCACATAATATTTGCTTCCCGGTTCTATTCCGGTCATAAACTGCCGATATTCTTCAATTGTCCAAAACTTCATTTTCTTTTTTGAAGTCTTTCCCATACGTTTTACTTTGTCACAGGGATTATCTGCCAGATTGTAGATATTCTTCGCATGATTGAACAATGCCGTCATCTGATTCTGTATTGTTTTCAGATAATCATCTGAATATCCTTTTTCAATAATCGTATTCTGCCACTGGATAATCTCTGCTGGTGTGATACTGTTCATCGGTCTGTCCTTAAAATACGGTAACAGTTGAGCATTCATCGTATCTCTTTTATTCTTGATACTCCTGTCCTTCAATGACTGAGCCTTGTCTCGGAAGTAAACTTCTACAAACTCTCCCATTGTCATATCCATGTCTGCTTTCGCTGTTCTTTTATACTCCGCTTCAAAATTTAATGCTTCTTTCTTAGTGCGGAATCCTCTTTTTACTTTTCGCTTTTTGGCTCCTGTCCATTCCTCATAATAAAATGAAACATACCAGGTTCCTCTTTCTTCATCTTTGTATGCTACCATACTTTCTCACCCCCTTACATTGCAATCTGGGAATATCCATAAAATTTCTTTTCCCAGAATGCCCTCGGTATCTTGCCCGAAACGGTTACATATCCCTGATCTGCAAGCTCTTTGTTCAGTTTGCGAAGCAGTTTGTAAGCATATCCAAGTGAAATCCCCATGCTCTCTGCAACTTCTTCCGCTGTAATCATATAGTTCTGTCTCTGCATATCATTTCCTCCTTATCTATAATTATCATTTTCACTGATACTATATCATTTTAAATGATTATTGTCAATAATTTTTATCTGTATGAATGATATTTTTCTATATTGTTGATTTTTATCATTTGTGATATACTAATCATAGCTTTTAAGGAGGTGGATAATATGCAGGAATCATCTATTTCAGAAAAAATAAAAGAGCTGCGAACTGATCTGAAGATGAATCAAAAAAACTTTTCCGCAGCTATCGGTATACGTCAGTCAACTTTATCCAGTTATGAAAATGGTGTAGTTACTCCCTCCAATGATGTGTTATTGACTATTGCTCAGAAATTTCATGTCTCTTTGGACTGGTTATTTGGATTATCTGAAAATAAAGTACAGATTTCTACTCTCAGCGATATTATTTGGGTTTTATTGCAGATGAATGAATCCAATGAACTCCGGTATGAACTGGATATAAATAATAAACTTCCCGGTGATATAGAAACAGAAACACAGAAATGGTATGCCGGACTTCGCTTTTATGGAAATGATCCGGAACATTCTTTAAACGCAGATATGTGTAATTTTCTTGCTGATCTGCAGGAGAACAGAGAAAGCCTGGAATCTTATTTCACAGGCAAAGATATGTTTGATATGTGGAAAAAGCAGACGTTGGAATACTACACTTCCAAACCTGTCACCCATAAAGAAATTGAAGAACTGGATTTTGAGACACGAATCCGTAAACGAGATGAACTTTTAACACAGAAATTTTCCAATAACGAACAGAAATAGTATCATAACAGTATCACAGGCAGATATGCGAAGGTTTTCATTTTCTTCCCATACCTGCCTGTTTTTAATTTATTCGCTATTCTTTACAGCCTTATTTTAAACTTTTACACAACAGAAAAACCCCGGAAACCTTACGGTTCCGGGGTATCTTACGTTTGGACACAATGTACCTTGCGGTACTCAATATATATTAATCAGTGATTACTCGATGATTGTAGCAACACGTCCTGATCCTACAGTACGTCCACCTTCACGGATAGCGAAACGTAAACCTTGTTCCATAGCTACTGGGTGAATTAATTCGATTGACATTTCTACGTTGTCACCAGGCATACACATCTCTGTACCTTCTGGTAAGATACAAACACCTGTTACGTCAGTTGTTCTGAAGTAGAACTGTGGTCTGTAGTTGTTGAAGAATGGTGTATGACGTCCACCTTCATCTTTTGTCAATACGTAAACCTGAGCTGTGAATTTGTGGTGGCAAGTTACACTACCTGGTTTAACAAGACACTGTCCTCTTTCGATTTCAGTTCTCTGAACACCACGAAGTAATGCACCAATGTTATCACCAGCTTGAGCTTCGTCAAGAAGTTTACGGAACATCTCGATACCTGTGATAACAACTTTACGAGATTCTTCTTTGATACCAACGATTTCAACTTCGTCAGATACGTGAAGTGTACCACGTTCTACTCTACCTGTAGCAACTGTACCACGTCCTGTGATAGAGAATACGTCTTCTACTGGCATCAAGAATGGCTGATCTGTTGCTCTCTGTGGATCTGGAATGTAGCTATCTACTGCATCCATAAGTTCCATGATTTTGTCTCCCCATTCTCCGTTTGGATCTTCAAGAGCTTTAAGAGCTGATCCCTGGATGATTGGAGTATCATCTCCTGGGAATTCGTATTCATCTAATAATTCACGAATTTCCATTTCTACTAATTCTAATAATTCTTCATCGTCAACCATGTCACATTTGTTCATGAATACTACGATGTAAGGTACACCTACCTGACGAGAAAGTAAGATATGCTCTCTTGTCTGAGCCATAACACCATCAGTAGCAGCTACAACAAGGATAGCACCATCCATCTGAGCAGCACCTGTGATCATGTTTTTAACGTAATCGGCATGTCCTGGGCAGTCAACGTGAGCGTAGTGACGTTTTTCTGTTTCGTACTCAACGTGAGCTGTAGAAATTGTGATACCACGTTCTCTTTCTTCTGGAGCTTTGTCGATGTTTTCGAAATCTACAGCAGCGTTACCAGCAACTCTTTCTGCAAGAGTCTTTGTGATAGCAGCTGTTAAAGTTGTTTTACCATGGTCAACGTGTCCGATTGTACCAATGTTAGCATGTGGTTTTGTTCTTTCAAATTTAGCTTTAGCCATTTTGAATAATCCTCCTTAATTATATGCCCCTTATAAAAGGGGCTTTTTTCATATTTTTGATTTACTCGGTTATCTCTGATTATATTTCAAATCATGCAGATTTTCAAGTCTTTTTAAGATTTTCGTCCTGAAAATTAGTAAGAATTATGCATTTTTATTAGATAATACTTTTTCCTGAACGTTCTTCGGTACTGGTTCATATTTTTCAAAGAACATAGAGTAGTTACCACGTCCCTGAGTTCTTGAACGTAAGTCTGTAGAGTATCCGAACATTTCTGACAATGGAACGTAAGCTCTTACGATCTTACCGCCGCCTAAGTCATCCATACCTTCGATACGTCCACGACGTGCATTGATGTCACCGATAACATCACCCATATATTCTTCCGGCATTGTTACTTCAACTTTCATGATTGGCTCAAGAAGTACCGGAGCTGCCTTTGCCATAGCATCTTTGAATGCTAAAGATCCAGCAATATGGAATGCCATTTCACTTGAATCGACTTCATGGTAAGAACCATCGTATACAGTAGCTTTAATACCAACTACCGGGAATCCACCAAGTGTACCAGATTTCATAGCTTCTTCAATACCTTCTCCTACTTTTGGAATGTATTCTTTTGGAATCGCTCCACCTACTACTGTAGATTCAAAGAAGAATGTCTGCTCGCCATTGACATCTGTTGGCTCAAATTTAACTTTACAGTGTCCGTACTGTCCACGTCCACCTGACTGTTTTGCATATTTGCTGTCTACATCAACTGCTTTTGTGAATGATTCTTTGTAAGCAACCTGCGGTGCACCTACGTTTGCCTCTACTTTGAATTCACGAAGAAGTCTGTCTACGATGATTTCAAGGTGAAGCTCACCCATACCAGCGATGATTGTCTGACCTGTTTCCTGATCTGTATGAGCACGGAATGTCGGGTCTTCTTCTGCAAGTTTTGCTAAGGATTCACCAAGTTTACCCTGAGAAGCTTTTGTTTTTGGTTCAATAGCTAGCTCGATAACCGGCTCTGGGAATTCCATAGATTCAAGAACTACCGGATGCTGTTCGTCACAAATTGTATCTCCAGTTGTAGAGAATTTGAATCCGATCGCAGCTGCGATATCTCCTGAATATACTTTGTCAAGCTCTTCTCTCTTGTTTGCATGCATCTGAAGGATACGTCCAACACGTTCTTTCTTTCCTTTTGTTGCATTCAATACATAAGAACCTGAGTTCATTGTTCCAGAGTAAACTCTGAAGTATGCTAACTTACCTACGAATGGGTCAGTCATAATCTTAAATACTAATGCTGAGAAAGGACCTTCATCAGAAGGTTCTCTTACAACATCGTTTCCGTCTTCATCAACACCCTGGATTGCAGGAATGTCAAGTGGTGAAGGCATGAATTCGATAACTGCATCAAGAAGTTTCTGAACACCTTTGTTTCTGTAAGCTGTACCACAGCATACCGGAACAGCTGCACAAGTACATGTTCCTTTTCTTAATGCTGCTTTCAATTCTTCTACAGATGGTTCTTCTCCTTCTAAATATGCCATCATTAAATCGTCGTCTAATTCGCAGATTTTCTCTACTAATTCTGTACGATATAACTCAGCATCATCTTTCATATCTTCCGGAATATCAACGATAGAAATGTCATCACCTTTATCATCATTGTAGATATAAGCTTTCATTTCAAATAAATCGATGATTCCTTTGAAGTCATCTTCTTTTCCGATTGGCAACTGAATGCAGATTGCATTTTTACCTAATCTTGTCTTAATCTGTTCAACTGCTGCGTAGAAGTTGGCACCTAAAATGTCCATCTTATTGATGAATGCCATTCTTGGTACGTTGTATGTGTCAGCCTGACGCCATACGTTTTCTGACTGTGGTTCAACTCCACCTTTTGCACAGAATACACCTACTGCACCATCAAGTACACGGAGTGAACGCTCAACTTCTACAGTAAAGTCAACGTGTCCCGGAGTATCAATGATGTTGATACGGTGCTCTAAAGCGCCAGCTTTAGGTTTGCAGTTTTCCTGCAATGTCCAATGACATGTTGTAGCTGCTGAAGTGATTGTGATACCTCTTTCCTGCTCCTGAGCCATCCAGTCCATAGTAGCAGTACCTTCGTGAGTATCACCAATTTTATGGTTAACACCGGTATAGTATAAGATACGCTCTGTTGTTGTTGTTTTACCAGCATCAATATGAGCCATAATACCGATGTTTCTTGTTCTCTCTAATGGATATTCTCTTCCAGCCAAGATTTTTTCCTCCTATTATTTGAATCAATTTCAGCAAGCTGAAATTAGAAACGGTAATGAGCAAATGCTTTGTTTGCTTCTGCCATTTTGTGCATGTCTTCTTTCTTCTTTACAGATGCGCCTGTGTTGTTAGCTGCATCAAGAATTTCGTTTGCCAGTCTTTCTTCCATTGTCTTTTCTCCTCTTTTACGAGAATACAATGTAATCCAACGAAGCGCTAAAGCCTGTCTTCTGTCAGCTCTTACTTCGATCGGCACCTGGTATGTTGCACCACCGATACGTCTTGCTTTTACTTCAAGTACCGGCATAATGTTGTTCATTGCTTCTTCAAATACTTCGATAGCTGGTTTGTCAGCTTTCTCAGCAACTCTTTCAAATGCTCCGTATACAATCTTCTGTGCTACACCTTTTTTACCATCTAACATAATGTTATTGATAAGTTTTGTAACCACTTTGTTGTTGTATAATGGATCCGCTAATACGTCTCTTTTTTGAGTATGTCCTTTACGTGGCACGGTTCTTCCCTCCTTAATTATGGTTTCGAAATTTTCATTTCTAATAAAATTAATTCATCGGTACTCACATTTTCTGAAATATGAATGTGTTCGCGCGGGACTTACTATCTATCGATATAACCCGCAACCTACAGGAATCATAGTTCTGTTTGTGATACGATTGTTACATAAAATGTAGTTCGCACTACACTCGCGCTATACACTTGCTAATATTCTATTTCTTAGCGTCTTTTGGTCTCTTAGCTCCGTATTTAGAACGAGCCTGACGTCTCTTTGCAACACCTGCTGTATCAAGTGTTCCACGAACGATATGGTATCTTGTACCTGGTAAGTCTTTAACACGACCTCCACGGATAAGAACAACACTATGTTCCTGAAGATTATGTCCCTCTCCTGGGATATAGCTTGTTACTTCGATACCGTTAGAAAGACGAACTCTGGCAATCTTTCTAAGAGCTGAGTTAGGTTTTTTAGGTGTAGCTGTCTTAACTGCTGTACAAACACCTCTCTTCTGTGGTGCTGAAGCATCCGTAGCTCTCTTTCTTAAAGAGTTATATCCTTTCTGAAGAGCTGGTGCTGTTGATTTCTTTACAGAAGTCTGACGTCCCTTTCTTACTAACTGGTTAAATGTTGGCATTCCTTTCACCTCCTATGAATACTGTTGGTTGCTGTTTAAACTTATTCTAAGTTCTAAGTGCACAAAAAACAACGCGTTTCTTTGCACACTTAGACAGTGTAGTATGATTCTTCCCAAAAGTCAAGTATCGAAATCAAAAAAATAAGAAATAATCCCAAAAACTCAATTATTCCTTACTCTTTTCAAGCTAACTCATCATATTTCTATATTCATTTGCCGACATTCCGGCAATTTTCTTAAATACTCTGGAAAAATGAGCCATATCCAGAAAACCTACCAACTCTGCAATCTCACCAATTCGAAGGGACTGATCTTTCAATAGCTCCTGCGCCTTTCTAATCCTTGTCATATTCAAAAGTTCTGAAAAGCTGTGTCCCATATGTTTATTCAGTAATTTACTCAAATGCCACTGACTCACATAAGTCTGCTCTGCCACTTCCGATAGAGTCAGTCTCTCTGCGTAATGCATCTCTATATATTTCATTGCATTTTTTACAATAAAACTATTCGCCATCTCACACTTTTCTTTTGGCTCTTCCGCCTTAGGAAGTTTTGCTTTCTTTTCAAGTTTTTGAATCATTGCCTCTACCGCTTCTTCAATTTCTTCCATGCTGGATGGTTTCAAAAGAAATCTGCGCACATCAAGCCGCACTGCCTCCTGTGCATATTCAAAATCGCGATATCCGGTCAAAATACTGATCTCCATATCCGGAAACTCTGACTTTAAGCCTGCTATCATCTTTAACCCGTCAACTCCCGGCATGGCAATATCAGAAAAAACAAGATCAGGCTGATACTGTTCGATAATCTTGCGACCTTCTTCCCCATCACTTGCTGTTGCAACAACTTTGCAATTCCACTGTTCCCAAGGAAGTGTCTTGCATAATCCTTCTACGATAATCGATTCATCATCAACAATTACTACTTTGTTCACTTCTCACACCCTCTGCCTTACATCAACAAACCATCTTTTATTATACACATCCACTAAAACTTGTCAAAACTTTTCCTTCAATTTAGTTAAAACCACATCTAAAAACGCCCTGTCTCTTCCAAACGTTTCCTCACATTTTCTCGGCTATCCCGTTCCATATGGCTTTTCTCCTCACCCAGCGGAATTATGATTGTAGAGACAATATATTCTCCTTTCTGCTCAATACAAAGACCATACTGTTCTCCGTAAATCAGTTTCACTCGTTCATTGATATTTCGAATTGCAAGCGAAACATGATGTCCCCTTCCCTCGGAAACTTCCTCAGGTTTCTGATTCAACAATGTTTCTATTTTTTCTTTTACATCCTTTGTGAGTGGTTTCCCGCTATTCATTACTTGAAGATACAGATTTTCTGCATTACTGTATATTTTTATTTTGATCATCCCCTGTTTTATTTGTTCAATACCGTGAACGACCGCATTCTCTATCATCGGCTGGAGCACAAGCTGAGGAACTTTGGCAGGAAGCAGTTTCTGATCAATCTTCTTCTCCACGGTAAGTCTCTTTCCAAAACGCTTTGATATAATATGAAAATATGCATCCGCACAGCGAAGTTCCTGCGAAAGCGTTGTCAGACGCTTTGATTCCCGATTCATATTATAATCAAGCACAACCCCTAAAGATTCAATCATACTCGACACCTCCAGATTGCCTGACATTCTTGCCTGCCAATTCATCATTTCCAGCGTGTTATTTAAAAAATGAGGATTAATCTGCGCCTGAAGTGCCATAATCTTTGCATCTTTCCTTGCCATTTTTTCATCATAAGCATAATCGAACAGATATTTCACTTGTTTTGACATCTTATTAAATGCTTCCCGCAAATATTCAAACTCCATATTAGGCATCTTTTCATCTTGCACAACTGTCCCTATTGCCCCTCGCTCAATCGCTTTTGATGCTTCGATCATCTTTGTAATCGGCTCTGATATATGAAGTCTCAAAAAATAAAATACATATATCAGCAATGGTATCATAATTAGAATAATAAAAATAATGGCTTTGTAAAACTCATATACTTCAATATACAACTGCTTATTCTGTGACATATAGATAATCCCCAGATTATAATCGTTCTGCCCATGACTTCTCATATAGCCACTGTACTCCAGATTATGTATGCTAATATACTGTTCCGATTGATTCTGATCAAACTTTTCTAAAAGCTTTTCTTCAATTTCTTTCTGCCATTCACCCTCAATATTTCCATGTATCATCACCCGATTTTGGGATTGATCCAAATAAATAGCAGTCTCTTCTGCAATTTGGGATTTGATATCGTGAAACAATCTGGATACATTCATCTCAATTGCCAACGTTCCAAATTTCTCATTTTCAAAATCAGTATACAAATTACGCACAATAAAAATGCGCCCACTAATCACAAATATCTGTGTATCCGAACAGTCCTGCTGTCTAAATTCCTGAATTGTAGGATCTATCTTCTCCATATAGTCAAAATAAGTAGACTCTTGCCTCGCACTATAACAGAAAGGTTCTTCTTGGTTCACCTCATAAAATGAAAGCGCACCATATCTCTGATCCAGTTGAAACATCCGGTCGAGACGTTTTTTTACACGCTCGTAAAATGCATTTTCTGATTTTTCTCCACTGTGATATTCTATCCACGCATCCTCATATTCCTCATCATACGTTGCTGCCTTGCAAATTTCAATTGCATGATTCAGTCTCCCGGAAATCAGTGATGTGACATATTTCATTTCACTTTCCACCATAGATTCTATCTTTTCGATAATTCCCTGTCTATAGGAGCTTGTTACAAATAGGACAATAAAGAGCATCGGCACAATCCCACATAGCACGATAAGACCCATAAGTCTGTTGTTCAACGATTTTCCCCGCTCTTTTCTTTTTTTTCTCAAAACAAAACACTCCTCTATTCTCATTTCCAACCGACAAAAAAGGAATTCAAAATATGAAAGGGAAGTGTCGTATAAAGACACAAATCCACCATATTTTTCCTTCCTTCTCTCTCTACACTATTTTGTTTTCGTATCAAAACGTTGAGCAAAACAAACAGAAACATTATCATCTGCATGTTGACATGTTCTTCAATACCATCTGCTATAGTCCTAATACATCTGAAATTTTTCCCATCTCTTCCAATGCAATATCAATCAGGTCATCCAGACTTAACTTTGTAAACTCGATGGATTCCATGTAATCACGGTTCGCACCTGCCGCAAATCTCATCTCATTGAAACGTTTCATAACGGATTTGTGCTTTACGCTTGCAATCTTCTTATCCGGATAAATCTGTGCAACTGCCTTTACAAATCCGCTCATTGGGTCTGCTGCCAGCACTGCGTACTGAAGATTCGTCTTTGCTTTCACACCACATTTTGGATTGTGTGCACAGATTGCGTCATGTAGCACCTTATCGTCCACTCCTTCTTTTTTCAGAATTTCAACAGAAGTAGGTCCGTGTACTTCCGGATGGTTCTTCCAATCACAATGTTCTTCATCTAGATCATGCAACAAACCTACAACTCCCCAAAATTCTTCTTCCTCTGGCGCAAGTCTCTTTGCAATCCCTTTCATAATCGCCTCCACCGCATAAGAATGTTGAATGTAAGCCTCTCCTTTCATATATTTCATCAAAATATCATGTGCCTGTTCTCTTGAAATACTCATTTTTCCAAACTCCTTTTCCAAAACTCTTTCCATCTATTCTAATACAAATCCTACTTTCTGTAAATACTCTTTATTTTTGAGTAAATTCTCAATAATTCTACAATAAGTTATTCTATTTCTTGTTTTTCCCACTATAACACTAAGAATTGGCAAATAATGCCAAGATATACAATTGTATTTTGTCATAAGACATAGGATAATAGGAACAGTTTGAAAAACACACAAATATTTTAAAGAATTAGGAGAATAATTATGCATTACTCAGAACCTTACAAACTTCAATTGAATTTAGAAATCTCCAGTTCAAATATGTTGGAAATTCTAAAACAACTATCCAGACTTACAAAAGACACTGATATCAATACGTCTTTTACCCTTCCCGAAGCTATACCCGACACTTCTGGCGAACATTTGGAAACCCATATCGTATCACTCATTCACGAAATTGGTATTCCATCACACATCATGGGGTATCAGTACTTAAAAGATGCAGTACACATCACAATGCGCGACCGAGATACCATCAACTCAATCACTAAAGTACTGTATCCGGAGATTGCGACAAAAAACAACACAACTTCAAGTCGAGTTGAACGAGCTATACGGCATGCAATTGAAATCGCATTTACAAGAGGAAACGCAGAATTTATCACCTCTTTATTTGGTTATAGTATTAATCCCGCCACTGGCAAACCTACAAATTCCGAATTCATTGCTGTCCTTTCCGACTATCTTCGCATGAAACATCGTTAATTTCCCCAAACAAAAGAAAAAATCATCGGTCTCTAAAAAGATTCCGATGACTTTTTCTTTTAAAATCACTTTTAATATGCTTCGACAATCTCTTTCAATAATTTCCATACATTGTCAATAGACTGTTTCGACACACGCTCCTTGACCGTATGCACATCCATCATATCTGGTCCCATAGAGATAATATCCACATTCTCCATCTTACCATCCCAGAAGCCACATTCCAGCCCTGCATGAATCGCCTCGATCACTGCCTTCTTTCCAAATAACGTTTCATATTTTTCAATTGCAAGATCACGCAGTGGCGATTCTTTTTTAAATTCCCAACCCGGATAATCACTTGAAGAGATACTCTTTCCACCAAGTACATCTGCAACTGCTTCAATCTGGCTCCTCACAATGGATTTCTGTGACTCTACCGAACTTCTCACAAGACTTCCAATCACAAGCTTTCCATCCTCTTCTTCCATCACACCTAAGTTTGTCGATGTCTGAACAAGACCTTTCACACCCATTGACCAGCTTATGATACCATTTGGCAAAAGCAGTAACGCATTCTTCACATTCCAAGCTGTCTTTTCTGTGTAAACCATACAGCTATCCACTTCTGGTTTGATCTTGCTGAGAATCTCTACTTCATCTGAGAACTGCAATTCATTCTGAAATACAGCTTCGCATGCTTTCAGGCGTTCTGTAAATCGCTCTGCATCTTCCGGTCTCACAAAGCATTCCATCTTTGCAGAATGGCAAATGACGTTCATCTTTCCTTTCGCCTCTACTGCCCCGATTTCAAAATCGAAATCGTTCAGCGCATAGAGAATTCGTCCTAAAAGCTTGATTGCATTTCCTCTCTCTAAGTGAATATCCGCGCCGGAATGTCCACCTTTCAATTTGCCGAATGACACTTCCACCGGCACATATTTGCCATGCTTTTCTTCTCTTTCTATCGGAAGTTCAAATGTATTGCGCACTCCACCGGCACATCCGACACAAAAGATTCCCTCTTCTTCCGAATCTAGATTGATCAGCGCCTTTCCTTCCAGCACACTCATATCTAAATTCTCTGCACCTTTCATGCCGACTTCTTCATCCACCGTAAAAATGAATTCCAACGGCGGGTTCTTGATATCTTTGCTGTCCAAAAGCATCAATGCATAGCAAACTGCAATTCCGTTATCTGCCCCAAGTGTCGTATCTTTTGCGTAAAGGAACTCTCCATTGTCAAGCACCCCAATTCCATCTTCATAACAATGATCGGAATCTTCGGTCTTCACATAGACCATATCAATATGTCCCTGAAAAATAATTGGTCTTCTATGCTCTTCTCCAGAAAACGCAGGTTTCTTAATAATGACATTGTTGTATTCATCCTGAATCACTTCAAGATTACGTTCTTTTGCAAACGCCACCAAATAATCACTAATTGCCTGCTCATCTCCTGAAGTCCTTGGTATTTTTGAAATCTGTTTAAAATAAGAAATAATCTTTTCTAAATCTGTCATCTTTACTCCTTAAACCGGTACAACTGTTAATTCTTTGCTTAAATTGTTCAGTACTTCACATCCGTCTTCTGTAATCAGTACCAAATCTTCAATACGAACACCTGCTACACCCGGAACGTAGATACCTGGTTCCACTGAGAAACACATACCCGGTTTCAATACATTTTCATTGATTCCAGAAACATCACCGTATTCATGAACTTCCATACCAATGTTATGACCTGTTCTGTGCGTGAAATATTCTCCGTATCCCATCTCTGTAATATAGTCACGCGCTGCATTGTCAACATCACAATATCTTGCTCCCGGTTTTGCCGCTGCAATTCCACGTCTGTTTGCCTCTAAAACGATCTCATAGATCTTTCTCGCTTCGTCAGATACCTCTCCGATGAACACTGTTCTTGTCATATCTGCACAGTATCCGTCTTTGATACATCCGATATCAAGCACTACCGCATCTCCGACTTTTCCTGTAGAATTGTCTGACTCATGATGTGGGTCAGCTGCATTATCTCCATATGCGATAATTGGCTCAAATGAGTGTCCTTCTGCTCCGAGTTCCAGATAGATCTCTAAAAGCTTATCTCCCATCTCAAGTTCTGTATAACCTTTTGATACAAGCGGAATCAGTTTTTCACACCCAAGATCATTCAATCTGGAAGCCTGTCTCATCAAGTCCTGTTCTTCTGCACTCTTAATCTGACGGATATTATCAACGATGAATGAAGCATTGATATATTCTGTTCCCACGCCAAGCTCCATCAGACGAAGTAAAAATTTTGCAGGCCAGATCTTGTCAACTCCGATTTTTGTTCCTTTTCTCATGTAACTTGCTAATTTTGCTACACAGTCCTCTGTATCGTCAAAGTAAATAACTTCTACTCCCATCTCAGGTTGTGGGAATAACTTTCCGATAACAAATTTGTGATTTCCTTCCACATCCAGATACAATACCTGCATTCTTTCCATACAGTTTACATAGCGTCCTGTCAGATAATTGATAGATGCCGGGTCTGAAATGAGCAGTTGCTCAATTCCTGTCTCTTTCATTGATTCTAATACTCTGTTTAATTTGTTTTGATCCATGGTTACACACCTCGTCTTCATTTTTTTAGTCAAATTCATTATAAGCTCCCGCTATTTAAAAGTCAATCTGGCATCGGTCGCTTTTCCAAACAAATCCCCCTGCATATAATCAAAAATCATATCTTCTACGAGCTTTAATTCTTCCATCTCTGCCACTCCTTCGAGGCAGACCTCTATCTCCATATCATGGCATATTTTTACTATAAACCGAATGAAATCCAAATCAAAACTGCTGTTGACGACACGGCGCACGATTGTCCTGTCCACCTTCACGATATCTACCAGATTGTTTTTCAGCAGACCAATCGATGCGTAATCTGCGCCAAAATCATCCAACATGATCTTCATCCCGCTTTCTTTGATAGCCCTGAAAGCCTGTTCGTAAATCTTCATATCGCTGATAAAATAACTGTCCACCACTTCAATTACTATCTTTTCCGGTGGAACCTGCGAGTTTTTTACGATCATTATAATTTCTTGAATATAATTCCAATCCGAAAGCTGTGCATAAGACACATTCAGATTCAAAGCCAGATTCCACCCCTCTGACATCCATTTTTTCAATGCCATGCATCCAGTCTGGAACATCCATCGTCCGACTGGATTCAATAGCCTGTTCTTTTCCAAAAACTTACTAAACTCATCATACTCCAGATTTGCAATCTGAGGGTTCTCCCACTGCAAAAGTGCTTCCACAGCTATGACTTCTTTCGTCTCTCCTTCTACAATCGGTTGATACTTTAAAGAAAATGCTCGAAAATTATCCGAAATATCTTCCTTTAACAGACGGAGAATATCCAGTTCTCTGGACCTGTACGCCAACATTTCTTGCGAGAACAGTTGCAGGCAGTCTCTTCCGTTTTCCTTAGCATATTGCAGCGCATAGTCCGCATACTCATACAGATCAACAAAAGAACCTGCATCTTTCGGATATTCTGCATATCCTGCGGACACCGTCATCAAAAGTCTCCGCTTTCCGTTTCCCCTGTAGCACTGGCTGCGTGAACGTATCGCATCGTACAATTTTTTCACCATTTCTTCATTCGGATATTTCACAAGAATTCCAAAATGGTCTCCTTCCAACCTATAGACACGAATTCCCTCTGGCACCAACTCTAAAATTAATTTTGCCACTGTCTTTAACACCTTATCTCCGGTCTGCCTTCCATAAGCTTCATTAATATTTCGAAATGTGTCAATTCCTAAAATAAACATTCCAATCTCACCAAATACATTTTCTTCCAACATTTTAGTTAAATCTTCTAGAAAAACCTCACTTGTGTAAAGTGAAGTAAGTGCATCAATTCTCGGCTTTCTGTCAAGCTTACTTAAAACTCCGGCAAAAACTGCCGGTTCATTGTTCTCGTCACGCATCAGATATCCCCGACATTTCATCCATCGATACTCCCCATCTCTTGATTTGACTCGGAATTCTACAAGATGATTATCTCTTCCCTCTTTTCCAAGTTCCTTATTCGACAAATAAAAATGTTCCCAATCTTCAGGATGTACCACTTCTTTCCAATAGGGAAATGGATCTCTCAACAGTTCCCCAGGAAAATGGAACTCTTTTACCATTACAGAAGGATAACGATATACACCTGTCTTCATATTACAGATATAAATAAATTCATCTGTACTTCGAACTAAAGCATCATATAACAATTTTGTGTCATATGAAAATTCTTCCACCAAATTATTATTCAATTTCTCTCACCTCTTCTGACCGCAGAAAAGGAATGTGCAAAGCACATTCCTTTTTCTCTATTCTTGAACAGTCAGTTCCTCCGCATTTTCTTCTGTAACTTCCTCTTCCATTTCCTCTGTGGTTTCTTCTAAAATTTCTTCCACAACACTCTCTTCCACGGTTTCTTCTGATAATTCCTCAAAATCTTCCAAAGTAATCTCATCATCCATGTCAAGTTCTGTATCTAATTTTACATCGCGATACTTTCTCATACCTGTACCAGCCGGAATCAATTTACCGATAATTACATTTTCCTTCAGACCAATCAACGGATCGATTTTCCCTTTGATTGCCGCCTCTGTCAGAACTTTCGTTGTCTCTTGGAAAGAAGCTGCTGACAAGAAGGAGTTCGTAGCAAGAGAAGCTTTTGTAATACCAAGCATTACCTGTTCTCCGACTGCTGGTTCTTTTCCTTCTGCAATCAGTCTTTCATTTGTATCTTCAAAATCAAGTGTATCCACCATTGTTCCCGGTAAGAACTCAGAATCACCATTTTCCTCGATACGTATCTTCTTCAACATCTGACGAACAACAACTTCGATATGCTTATCGTTGATTTCTACACCCTGAAGACGATATACACGCTGTACTTCCTGAATCATATAATCCTGTACTGCACGTAAGCCTTTGATCTTCAAGATATCATGAGGATTCACGCTACCTTCTGTCAATTCATCTCCAGCGCCTAATTCTGCTCCATCCTGAACTTTAATTCTTGAACCATATGGAATCAAATAGGCTTTTGATTCTCCCGTCTCATTATTCGTAACAATAATCTCACGCTTCTTCTTTGTGTCATTAATTGTAGCAGTTCCACCAAATTCTGTAATAATTGCAAGTCCTTTTGGCTTTCTTGCCTCAAAAAGCTCTTCGACACGAGGAAGACCCTGTGTGATATCGCCACCGGCAACACCACCGGTATGGAATGTACGCATGGTCAGCTGTGTACCTGGTTCACCGATTGACTGAGCTGCAATAATACCAACAGCCTCACCAACCTGAACAGGTTCTCCTGTCGCCATGTTGGCACCATAACATTTCGCGCAGACACCGATGTGTGATTTACAAGAAAGAATCGTACGAATCTTCACTTCTGTGATTGGACCGCCATCTTTGCTCACACCATATTTCATTACTTGTTCTGCACGTTTTGGTGTTACCATGTGGTTTGCTTTTACAATGACATTTCCATCTTTATCATAAATTGTCTCACATACATAACGTCCTGTGATACGTTCCTGTAAACTTTCAATCTCTTCTTTTCCATCCATGAATGCTTTTACATACATTCCAGGAATCTCTGCACCTTCTTCTACACAATCTATTTCACGGATAATCAAATCCTGAGACACGTCAACAAGACGTCTTGTCAGATATCCTGAATCGGCTGTACGAAGCGCTGTATCGGAAAGACCTTTACGAGCACCATGCGCAGACATGAAGTATTCGAGTACGTCAAGACCTTCACGGAAGTTTGACTTGATCGGCAACTCGATTGTACGACCTGTTGTATCTGCCATCAAACCACGCATACCTGCAAGCTGTTTGATCTGCTTGTCAGAACCACGGGCTCCGGAGTCAGCCATCATAAAGATGTTGTTGTATTTATCAAGTCCGTCAAGAAGCGCTTTTGTAAGTGCATCATCGGTATTCTTCCATGTCTCAACAACTTCTTTGTAACGCTCTTCCTCTGTGATAAGACCACGTTTGAAGTTTCTTGTGATTCTATCCACAGTATCCTGTGCTTCCTGAATCATCTGTGGTTTCTGTGGCGGCACTGTCATCTCAGAAATAGATACCGTCATCGCAGCTCTTGTAGAATATTTGTATCCTGTCGCTTTGATCTTATCAAGTACCTCTGCTGTAACAGTTGCTCCATGTGTATTGATAACTTTTTCAAGAATCTGTTTATTCTGTTTTTTACCTACGAGAAAATCTACCTCTAACAACAATTCGTTGCCCGGAATACTTCTGTCTACAAAACCTAAATCCTGAGGGATAATCTCATTGAACAAGAAACGTCCAAGTGTAGATTCTACATTTCCTGTAAGTGTCTCGCCGTTTGGCATTGACTTTGTCACACGTACTTTAATACGCGAATGAAGTGTGATTACTCCATTTTCATATGCAAGAATTGCTTCATTTAAGTTCTTGAAGCACTTTCCTTCTCCTTTTACTCCCGGTCTTTCCTGTGTCAGATAGTAAATACCAAGAACCATATCCTGTGAAGGAACGGCTACCGGACCACCGTCAGACGGTTTCAGTAAGTTGTTCGGAGATAACAGTAAGAAACGACACTCTGCCTGCGCTTCTACGGAAAGTGGAAGATGGACAGCCATCTGGTCACCGTCAAAGTCGGCATTGTACGCAGTACATACGAGTGGATGAAGCTTGATTGCCTTTCCTTCTACCAGAATTGGTTCAAATGCCTGAATACCAAGTCTGTGGAGGGTAGGGGCACGGTTTAACATAACCGGATGCTCTTTGATAACATCTTCTAGAACATCCCAAACTTCCGTCTGAAGTCTCTCTACCATTTTCTTTGCATTTTTAATATTATGAGCAGTACCATTTTCCACTAACTCTTTCATAACAAATGGTTTGAAGAGCTCAATCGCCATCTCTTTTGGAAGACCACACTGATAAATCTTAAGTTCCGGTCCTACCACGATAACGGAACGACCTGAGTAGTCAACACGTTTTCCAAGTAAGTTCTGACGGAAACGTCCAGACTTACCTTTTAACATATCGGACAATGACTTTAACGCTCTATTACCAGGTCCTGTTACCGGACGGCCACGACGACCATTATCAATCAACGCATCAACAGCTTCCTGAAGCATTCTCTTTTCATTACGCACGATAATATCCGGTGCCCCAAGCTCTAACAGTCTTCTCAGACGGTTATTTCTGTTGATGATTCTTCTATACAAATCATTCAAGTCAGATGTTGCAAAACGTCCACCATCTAACTGCACCATCGGACGCAAATCCGGTGGGATGACTGGAATGACTGTCATGATCATCCATTCCGGTTTGTTTCCTGAACCACGGAAAGCTTCCACTACTTCAAGACGTTTTACGATTCTCGCTCTCTTTTGTCCCGTAGCTCCTTTTAAGCCTGCCTGCAGCTCTTCATATTCTTTATCTAAATCAATCGCCTGCAAAAGTTCCTGAATGGATTCCGCTCCCATGCCTACACGGAAAGCGCTTCCCCATTTTTCTCTTGCTTCCTGATACTCTTGTTCTGACAATACTTGTTTGTACTGTAAATCCGTCTCACCTTTGTCTAATACGATATAAGATGCAAAGTATAATACTTTTTCCAGTGTTCGCGGTGATAAATCAAGGATCAATCCCATACGGCTTGGGATTCCTTTGAAATACCAAATATGTGATACCGGTGCGGCAAGATCGATGTGCCCCATACGTTCACGACGAACACTTGCCTTTGTTACTTCAACACCACATCTGTCACACACAACACCTTTGTAGCGGATTTTTTTGTATTTACC
>ERZ773217.1143-NODE-1143-length-22081-cov-40.190003_pt1 | contig 22081 bp, 20 predicted proteins | sample MGYA00580995_ERZ773217 | MGnify/ENA primary metagenome ERZ773217 (study PRJEB29015, sample SAMEA2737772) | human gut metagenome | biome: human gut; feature: human-associated habitat; material: faeces | place: China | collected 2012 ...
CGGATCGGATAAACGCTGAAAGCATCTAAGCGTGAAGCCGACCCAAAGATAAGATGTCCCATTGTTTTAAACAAGTAAGACCCCTTGAAGACTACAAGGTCGATAGGCACGATGTGTAAGTGGAGCGATCCATTCAGCAAGCGTGTACTAATAGGTCGAGGGCTTGACCACAATTCGCTTGAGTATCTCAAGTCAACGAGAAGTAGCAGTGATTATTCAGTTTTGAAGGCACGTCCTTCAAGAAATACTGGACAAACAGTAGACCTTATGGTATACTGAGCCAGTCATATGGTCGGTGACGATGACGGTGAGGTTCCACCTGTTCCCATTCCGAACACAGCAGTTAAGCTCACTCGTGCCCAAGATAGTTAGCTGGAAACGGCTTGTGAAAATAGGTAGTCGCCGACTCATAGTTGTCAGGATGAAGAAACCGCATCTTGACAATATGCACCTCTAGCTCAGTTGGTAGAGCAACTGACTCTTAATCAGTGGGCCCAGGGTTCGAGTCCCTGGAGGTGCACCAATAAAAGAGCGTTGAATCGTAAGATTTGACGCTCTTTTTTGTTATGTAACCCCGAAAAATCGGGGCTTGCACGGTCAATGCACGGTTTTTGCACGGTCGGCTTTTTCGTGGGAATCCTCTGCATAAGCTGGAATTGCTTTGAAATGCGTGGTAAATTTTGCATCAGGTCAGCAGTGCCAGACGGAGCTGCGCCTTTACTTCGGGGTCTGCGTTCTTCAGCAGTTCCAGCAGAGCGGTCATAGAGATCGTCGGTTCGCCTGCGGCATTTACAGCCTGCGGGCTGGGGTTTTCCTGTTTGGCATAGAACCCTTCTTCAAACTTCCTGCCCAGCTCCACACGAGAGGACTGCTGGATATGAGCGTAGGTGTTTACCAGCATATCTGCCGTAGCGTGTCCTGTGGTGCCCTGAATGGCCTTCACATCGCCGCCGGAAATCATCAGCTGATAGTACCCTCAGAATCAGCAGCAGGTTCACCGCCTGGAGAAGAAAATTCTTGTATTTCATTCCACTGCTCCTTCCGTTTCAGGTTCGGCTTCGGTCTCTTCCGGCGGCAGTACCGCCTCGGATGCCGACAGCACTTCCTCAGAAGATGCCGGTTCATCTGCCGGGAAAAGCTGCTGCCATATTTCTTTGAGCCATGGGGGAACGGCGCTCTTTTCTTCCGGCTGCACCACCTCCACGGTGGGCGCAGCGACCGGTGTTTCATCGGGTCCCGGTACTTCAGACGGTGCGGCGACGACTTCTGCCGCTTCTTTCGATGCTGCCTGCTCCGGGGTGGCTTCCTCTGCCGGGGCAACCGCCGCCTTTGCCAGTGCCAGCTTGACCGCGTTCAGGATGCCGGTGGAGGAGTAGGTCGCGCCGGAAACGGCATCCACGTTGGGACTCTGCTCTTCCAGAATGGCGGGGATGACTTGTTTTGCCTGAGAGAGATATTCCTCCTCATCCTCGGCGCTCAGAAGAGTGATATCGGTGATCTTATCCTCTGCCACCGTGACCTGCACCGTGATCTCGCCCTCAAAACCCATAGCTTCGGCAGTGTAGATGCCGTCCAGATAGGTAGAGGGCGCGGTAAATTCCTCCACCACCAGCGGTGTGGCGGGCTCCGGCTGCGGCGGCAGGGGGTTGTTGACTACCTCGCCGGTCAGAGCGTTCTGCACCGCGCCCAGAATGCCCCGGCTGGTGTAGGTGGCCTCGGAAACGGCATCCACTTCCCAGCTCTGGGCTTCCACCACGGTGGTCAGAAGCCGCTTGGCGCGCCGCAGAAACTGCTTGGTCTCGTGGGAAGCGTCCAATATCTCGACCTCCGTGATGCTGCCGTTTTCCATGGTGACCTGCACCCGGACGGCACCGCCGTAGCCCCGGGAAGAGCCGACGTAAATTCCATCGGCATAGGGCAGTTTGGGCAGTACTTCTTCCTCCGAAGCGGAGGAAGCGGCTTCCACCGGCTGCTCCACCACCGTTGTCAGTCTTTCCGGCACAGCAGCCAGCACCGGCACGGTGCGGGGTAAGGCAAACAGCACGGCAGCTGCTGCCGCCACCGCCGGGAGCAGCTGCACCAGCGGCAGCAGCGCTTTGCATTGTTTTTTGTTCATGGAGGTTAATTTTTTTGGCAGAAGGTGCCGCAAAGCCCTTGGGCAACGCCGCACAATTCCCACCTGACGGCTCAAGCACCGTTCCGGCGGCTGCGGCACTTAGAATTATGCGGGATTGCCCTTGACCTTTTTGCCGGAGCGCAGTATACTTTTTATGCGGTTAGTTATGCTTAACCACAAGGAGGTACGACATGATACAAGACGCATTCTGGGGGATCCTGATCCCCTTTCTGGGCACAAGCCTTGGGGCAGGCTGTGTATTCTTTTTGAAAAAGTCCCTGAGCGACGGCATCCAGCGTGCCCTCACCGGCTTTGCCGCCGGGGTCATGGTGGCGGCATCGGTGTGGAGTTTGCTGATCCCGGCCATGGAGCAGGCTGCAGATCTGGGCAGGCTGGCGTTTTTCCCGGCGGCGGTGGGTTTCTGGCTGGGGATCCTGTTTTTGCTGCTGCTGGATCATCTCATCCCCCATCTGCACCAGAACAGTTTGCAGGCCGAAGGCCCCAAAAGCCAGCTCCAGCGCACCACCATGATGGTTCTGGCGGTGACGCTGCACAACATCCCGGAGGGTATGGCAGTGGGCGTAGTCTACGCCGGATACCTTGCCGGGACCGCTCAGATCACTGCCGCCGGGGCGCTGGCGCTTTCCCTTGGCATTGCCATCCAGAACTTCCCGGAGGGTGCCATCATCTCCATGCCCCTGCGGGCGGAGGGGATGAAAAAAGGCCGGGCGTTCTGGGGCGGCGTACTGTCCGGCATCGTAGAACCCATCGGGGCAGTGCTGACGATTCTGGCGGCAGGCATCGTAGTACCCGCTTTGCCCTATCTGCTCAGCTTTGCCGCCGGAGCCATGCTGTATGTTGTAGTAGAGGAACTGATCCCGGAAATGTCACAGGGACAGCACTCCAACGTTGGCACGGTGTTTTTTGCGGTAGGCTTCAGCGTGATGATGGTGCTGGATGTGGCACTGGGGTGACGGTTGGGGGGTCTTGAAAACGAAATCTGTTTCGGAATCTCCGAAAATGCCTGAACTTCTTGACAGCGACAACAGCAGGGCGTATTATTTTGGCAGAAGGGCCGCTGAGATGCGGCTTTTTATAGAACAAAAAAAGTTAGCTTTACCTAACTACAGCGCGAGGAACTGCGTGAAAAGCATTGCATTGTGAACTGTAAATAGAAAGAGGGTGGCGTTATGTCCTTTTTTGAAAACACCCGCAAGCCCGTAGGTCTTGGCGGGAAGATCATGGTTTCCATGATGAACTTTGGCCACAGCGCAATGGCGGCGTGGGGGCTGCGTTTTTTGCAGCCTGCCCCGGATGTCATGGTGCTGGACTGCGGCTGCGGCGGCGGGGCAAACATCAAAACGCTGTTGAAGCTGTGCCCCAAAGGCAAGGTGCAGGGCATCGACTATTCGGCTGTCAGCGTGGAAAAAGCGCGAAAGGTCAATGCGGGTGCCATTGCGGCGGGACGGTGTACCGTGCAGCAGGCAAGTGTGGCAGAACTGCCGTTTGGATCGGGGCAGTTTGAGGTAGTGACCGCCTTTGAAACGGTCTATTTCTGGCCGGAACTTGTGCAGAATTTCAGAGAGGTCTATCGGGTGCTGAAACCCGGCGGGGTCTTTTTCATCTGCAACGAAGCAAACGGCGAAACCGCAAAAGACGACAAATGGACGCAGATCATCAATGGCATGACCATCTATACGGATACTGCCCTGAAAGCATATCTGGAACAGGCAGGATTCTGCAAGATTCAGAGCCACAAAAACAAAAAGGGCTGGCTGTGCGTTACGGCGCGAAAGCGGTGAAATAGTGTAAGGAGGACGAAGCATAGGACGAAAAGAAGCAATCCGCGGTGCCTATCGTACGGTAGGCATGGCAGTCATAGCGGCAGTGCTGGCGGCAATGATGACTGTTTTTACTCGCTGAGGGAGGAACCTATGAAATACAAAATCGAGAAAAACACCGTGCAGGAGACGCTGATCCTCCCGCTGTATTCCCGGAAGCTGTGTACGGAGCTGTACCCGAACCTTTACAGGGATGAAACAGCGGTTCGTCTGCTCGACCAGATCAACTACAATTTTTCAGGGGCGGAGAAAAACTCCCGCAGCCTGATGCAACGGTTCGGTGCGCTGGAGGTGGCCATGCGGCAGAACGACCTTGCCTTTGAGGTACGGGCATACCTGAAAACGCACCCCTGTGCAGCGGTGGTCAATCTGGGCTGTGGGCTGGATAACACCGGCAGAGCCTGCGACAACGGCAGCTGCAAGATCTACAATCTGGATTTCCCGGATGTGATTGCCTGGCGGCAGCAGCTGCTGCCCGCCGGGGAGCGGGAGCAAAATATCCCCTGCGACCTGAAAGACCCCGCATGGTTTGGCAGAATTGATGCCTCCGGCGGGGCGGTGTTCTTTGCTTCCGGGGTGTTCTATTACTTCCCGACCCAGCAGGTCCGGGAACTGGTGCGGGGGATGGCAGACGCTTTCCCCGGCGGTGTGCTGGCCTTTGATGCCGCCAACCGCACGGCGGTGAAGATGATTGCAAAAACATGGCTCAAGACTGCAAAGATCAAGGATGTGAGGGCATATTTCGCGGTTTCGGATGCGGAACATGAGCTTGCGCCGTGGGGCAAGGATATGCAGATTTCAAGCCGGGGCTATATGCTGGGCTACAACGACCTGAAAGACCCTTCGGTCAGCGGCTTTTTCCGATTCCTTGCAAGGATCGGGGACAACGGGATGAAAATGCAGATCGTGAAGATCGGATTTGGAGGCAGACAATGAAGTATGCAGGGATGCCCATGGGGATGTGGGCGCTGTTTGCAGGCTCCTTCCAAAAGCAGCTGACGGCGGTGCTGGGCTATGATGCAACCACCGCAAAGCAGATCACCAAAACCGCCAAGCCGAAATACAAAGAAATCATCGCCAAATTGCCGGAGTTTGAAAAGGGGGACCGCTTCCAATTGAACATCATTGGCTGCGCCATGCTGGGGGCGTTCGTTCTCTGTATGCCGCAGCGGCCGGATACAGAGGCGCTGACGGTATACTATGAGAACGCTCAGATGACGCCGCTGATGAAGTGGTTCTGCCGCAAGAGCGGAAAAAGCAAGTTTACCGCAAAGGACATGGCCGCCATGAAAGCCACCGCCGCTCTGAAAGCCGCCGACCGCAACCCCTACTCGTGGAACATGGACTTTTACGCGTATCCCGACGGCAGCGGCTACGAGGGACGCTTTACGAAATGCGGCATCTGCACGCTGATGCAGGAGCTGGGGCTTTATGACCTGACCCCCGCCCTGTGCCATCTGGACTACACCATGAGCGAAGCCGGCGGCGTGACCGACTTTGTGCGGCAGTATACCCTTGCCTCCGGCGGACCCTACTGCGACTGCGGATATCAAAAGAAACGAGTATGAGGTGGAGTAGCATTGAAATACTTTGAATTCGGACAGGAGCACCCGGAACTGATGGTGATGCTCCACGGCGGCGTATGCTATCGTGGCGCGCTGACGGTAGCTGAGAAAATGGCAAAGACCTATCATGTGGTGTTGGTGGCCTACCCTGAGCTTGTTTGCCTTTGACGGACGGATGGCGCTGGCAGCCCTGTGGGTCGTCCCGGTATCCGCTGCCATCGTGATGGGCAGCTACCGGGTGCAGGACAAGGTGCAGGCCAAGACCATGGCGGCGAGAATGGCTGCGTCCTTTCCGGCGGCGAGCGTCAGCGCATTTCCATTGCCCGCGCCTTCCTAAAGGATGCGCCCATCATTCTGTTGGACGAAGCCACCGCCAGTCTGGACGTGGAGAACGAAACTGCCATTCAGGAGGCTCTTTCCCGGCTCATAAAGCACAAAACCGTCCTTATCATCGCCCACCGGATGCGCACTGTAGCTGGTGCGGATCAGGTGGTGGTGCTGTCGGGCGGTATCGTGGCCGAACAGGGCAGCCCGGTAGAGCTGTACGCTCGGAAGGGACTGTACACCCACATGGTGGATCTGCAGTCGGCAAGCCAGAATTGGACGACCTGAGAATGATGGCGATTTTTATTTGGAAAAAGTATTGTATTCGGTTAAAAACTGTGGTATATCGTATTATACGAAACAGTGCTTTGAAAGAACGCTCCACCGTTCAATGATGTAGAATGAGAGGTGCTTGCCATGACCGCCGTGATCTACGCTCGCTATTCCAGCGACAACCAGCGCGAAGAATCTATTGAGGGCCAGATTCGTGAATGTACGGCATATGCCGAGAAGAACGGCATCACCAATATGCTGAACGCTATCCAGATGGGCATTCTGACCAGCTCCACCAAGGAGCGGCTGGAAGCACTGGAAGAACAGCGGAAGGAACTGCAAGCCCGCATTGCAGAGGAACGGCTGGCAAAACCGAAGATGAAAGAGGAGTTCGTCCGGTTCTGGCTGCTCCGCTTCCGCAAGCTGGATATGACCCAGCCGGAGCAGCGGCAGGCACTGGTAGACACCTTCATTAATGCCATCTATCTCTACGATGATAAGGTCCTCATTACCTTTAATTATAAGGAAGGTACGGAAACAGTCGCTTTCGGGGAAGCCGTGAAAGCGGAGAAAAGTTCGGATATGTGTGCGCAAGGTGTACCAACAAAAGAGCGTTGAATCGTTTGATTCGACGCTCTTTTTCGTTATGTAACCCCGAAAAATCGGGGTCTGCACGGTCAATGCACGGTTTTTGCACGGTCGGCTTTTTCGTGGGAATCCTCTGCATAAGCTGGAATTGCTTTGAAATGCGTGGTAAATTTTGCATCAGGTCAGCAGAGCCAGACGGAGCTGCGCCTTTACTTTGGGGTCTGCATTCTTCAGAAGTTCCAGCAGAGCGGTCATAGAGATGGTTGGTTCGCCTGCGGTGGGTACAGCCTGCGGGCTGGGGGCTTCGGGCTTGGCATAGAAGCCGCTTTCAAACTTCTTGCCCAGCTCCACACGGGAGGACTGCTGGATATGGGCGTAGGTGTTCACCAGCATATCGCACTGGCATGACCGGTCGTTCCCTGCACGGCTTTCACATCACCGTCGGAGATCATCAGCTGATAGGTGGCACTGGAATGCCGCAGACCATGAAAGACGATGCGAGGGAACTCTGGGTGGGCATCCTGCCATTTCAGAAACTTCTTGCGGATGAGCACCGGCTCCACCGCCAGGCCGTTGGGCAGACGGAACAGCATTCCGTTGTCATGGTAGCGTGTCGGATCTTTCATCTCGTCTGCCGCTAACTGATTCAGCCACTTCTTCAATTCCTCTTTCAGTGCAGAGGTCATGAAGATGGTGCAGCAGGAGGATGCGGTTTTGGTGCTTTTCAGGATGAGGAAAGTGGTGCTGCGCTCCAGCTTGTCCGGGAATACCTTTTCATAGGCAGACCTCCAATTCCTTGTAGCCGGGTGTTTTTTCACCCGGCAATTTTTGCATTCCAACATTTTCGGGTTATCCGATCAAAAGTTTCAGCTGTTCTAGCTTTTCCTGTGCGCTTTCCTTGCGGAAGCTGGCCCCGATGCAGGAAACAGGAACGCACATCTCCAACAGGCGGTCATAGATTCGGGCGTGAACGGTATCCTGCGGATGCCGGATCTCATCCAGTGTTAGATTGGTCGTGACGATCAGGGGCTTCCGGCTGCGGTAGCGACTGTCTACAATGTTGTAGATCTGTTCCAGTGCATACTCTGTGCCGCGCTCCATCCCGAAATCGTCAATGATGAGAAGCGGATAGCGGCACAGCCGGTCTACCACCTTGTTCTGCCCAGAGAAACTACTATTCAATTCGTTCACGACATGAGCAAAGTTTGTCATGCACACAGGTACTTTCTGCTCCATCAGAGCGTTCGCAATGCACCCGGCAAGGAAACTCTTGCCGGTGCCAAAACCGCCCCAGAGCAGTAGCCCGATGTTCTCTGCGTGAATGGTCTGCCACTGCTCTACATAGCGATGTGTGTGACGCATCTGCAGGCTACGACCATTGCCGTTTGCAAATGTCCACTCCAGCAGTGCCGGGTCAGAAAAACCTTCTGCTTTCAGCTGCCGCACAAGGTCGAGATGTTTCTGCTCCTTAACAGCTGCTTCCTGCTGTTCCCGTTTGGCTTTATGACAGGCGCATTCTGCCGGGTGCTTGTTCTTTCCTATCAAGACAAGCCCCTTGGCAAAGAAGGCTTCTTTGGGTGTGTGGCACTTACCGCAGGAGAGCAAACCATCTGCTCCATAATAATCCATTGCGTTTTCGGGTATACTGGAAACGGATTGTTCCAAAATCTTTTCAATAAAAACGATTTGTTTCTCAAGAACTGTCTGTGCGAGTGCGTATAAGTGCAGACCGCACAAATTTCTTCCGTGAAAAAATGCGCGTTTTACGGGCGGCTGGATCAGGAAAAACTATTGTTATTTTATGCGAAGAATGATATTATCATTATCATAAAAGGATGTTTCTCTTAAAAATATGCGTCGCCAGCCTTTGAACCTTTGAAAAAAGGCCGGACAGGCGGAAACGGTAAATGCAATGGAGATTTTACTCACGGGTTTTACGGCGTTTCTGACGCAGGAGTGGATCGAGACGGCATTCCCGAATGATCATGTGCTGACTACCTGCGCAAAAGGGGAGGCACTGTCGGACACCCAGATTAAGACGGTGACGCTGGAAAGCAGGCAGCTGTTGGATCAGCTTGCAGAGACCTATCAGTTTGACCGCGTTGTCTATTTTTCTGAATATCTTCTGCCACACGGTGATCAGGAAGGTGAACTGGACCGCCTGCGCCGGGTCCTGCAATCCTGCCGCGAGCGGGAAGTGGAGCTGCTGTACCTCTCAGGGCCGGAGGCAGCATTTGCGCCGTCCACCGGTAAAACGCTGCTGGCCAATGCGGCGGAGGAACTTTGCTTCCATTACGCCAGAACCAGCAAACTTCAGGTCAAGGTGTTCCGCCTGCCCTACCTGTATGCTGTCTCGGCCAGCGGCGCGGATCAGTTTGCGCGGCTATTCGAACAGATGCCTGCCGGTACGGTTCAAATGGATGAACAGGCTGCGCAGCCGCTGCTGGCGCTCTGTGCAGAAAAATTGGCCGATCTCGTTGCCCGGGTGTTCGATACATGGACACCGGAGCCGGAGCGATTTACGCTGCCGGATGTTTTTGGGAACACACAGGGGCAGCTGGGCGAGGTGCTGCAAAAGCTGCAGCCCGGGCTGAAGGTGCTGTACGGAACCGATACGATCCAGACCTACCCCGCAGCAGATAATGCTGTCCGCCGCAGGTACGGCTGGTTCCAACGGTACAGCATCCTGGATGATCTTCCGGCGATCTATAATGCGTGGTGCGCCCGGAAGACAGAGAAAAAAAGCTTTATACGCAAAATGGTGGATAAGATCCGCCAGAGCCCACTCCTGCTGCGGCTGGTGGAGATCGCTGCCGCGTGGCTGGCCACGGAACTGCTGGTGCGTATTACAGGCACGGACGCGCAGTTCCGGATGGTCGATTTCCGGCTGATGTTCGTTGTGCTGATCGGCACGGTCTATGGCCTCAATGCAGGTGTGCTGTCTGCTGTGCTGGCATCTGTTTCTCTGACAGCGGGCTATCTGCGGCAGAGTACCACTCTGATGCTGCTGTTTTATGAGCCTGCCAACTGGTTGGCGTTCATTATATATTTTGTGGTGGGAGCGTCCTGCGGCTATGTGCAGCTGCGTAATACAGAGACTGCCCGTTTTGTGCAGGAAGAAAACGAGCTGCTGCATAAGCGGCTTGAATTTACCCGGAAACTGTATCAGGATACGCTGGAGGATAAACGGTCGTTCCGCCGCCAGATCCTGGGCCGCCGGGACAGTTTTGGCAAGATCTATGCTGTGACCCAGCAGCTGGATATGCTGCAGCCGCAGGAGATCTGCCGCAAGACGGTGCAGATAATGGAAGACGTGCTGGAAAACCACAGCCTTACCATCTACCGTATGGAAAAGAACCAGGGGTTTGCCCGACTTACCGCCGCCAGTGCTGGAATGACGCCGGAGCCGGCATACTCGCTGGAGGTGGATCAGTGGCTGGACGTGATCCGTGCCATCGAACAGGAAGGGCTGTGGGTGAATCGCGGCTTCCTCCCCGGACGTCCGATGTATGCTGCAGGCGTGCGGCAGAACGGCAGCCTTGTGGTACTGATCGGGCTGTATACTGCCAGCGAAGAGCAGATGACCCTGTATTACCAGAATCTGTTCCGCATCCTCTGCGGACTGGTGGAAACAGCACTGGTGCGGGCCTTTGAGTACGAGAGCGTTGTGCGAGAAAACTGGTATCTGCCCGACACCTGCCTGCTGCGTCCGGCTGTGTTTGCGGAGCAGCTGGCTACAGCCTGCACCCTGCAGGAAGACAAAATGGCGCATCATCTGCTGCTGCAGGTGACGGGAACGTTCAAAAACCGGGCCGAATTCAACGACCGGGTGAGGCGCTCCATCCGCAGTACCGATGCAGCAGGCGTTGGAACAAACAACGCCGTTTACCTGCTGATGAATCAGACCGATGAAGAAAATCTGCCGCTGCTGACCCGGCGCTTGGAGGAAAGAGGGCTTCATGTCACTGCAGTGCCGCTGGATGAGCAGCTGCGGCTGATCAGCGCTGCAAAACAGGAGGCATCGCATGCGTAACGGGTTCTGGCTTGGTCTTGTGCTGCTGGCAGTACATCTGGCCGTATGCGGGGGGATCTGGCTGCTGGCCTGGGCCAAGGTACTGGAGGTGGAGGGATATTTTGCTCCTGTGATGCTTTTTGTGCCGCTGTGGGGACCGCTGTGTGTGCTGCTGCTCCACACTTCCAACCGCCTTACAGGCGGGTGCCTGCGGGAACAGACACTTGAAAAGCTGCATATCAACGAAGAAATACACAAAAGTATCCTTGTGGCGGATGACGAAGGCGAGGATATGGTCGTTCCACTGGAGGAAGCGCTGCTGGTTGACAGTCCCGCGCAGAAACGCAAGCTCATCCTCTCGGTGCTGACGGATGACCCCGCAGGCTATTATGACCTGCTTCAGCAGGCCCGTATGGACAACGACAGCGAAGTGGTACACTATGCTTCCACGGCGCTGTCGCAGATCACCAAGGAAGCGGACCTGAAATTGCAGAAGCTGGAGCAGCGCTATGTCGCTGCCCCGGACGATGCCGCAGTGCTGGAAGAATACTGCAATTATCTGGAAAGCTATCTGAAAGACGGTTTCGTACAGGGCAGAGCCGCAGAGATCCAGCGCCATCAGCTGGAGCAGCTGCTGAAAAAGCGGCTGGAAAACCTTGGCGGACGCCGCAGCTGTACGCTGGAATGCAGGCTGGCAGATGTGCAGCTCAGTCTTGCTGAGTATGACCGCGCAGAGAAAACGCTGGAAGAGCTTACGGCGCGCTGGCCCCAGCGCGAGGCGCCGTGGGTGCTCTGCCTGCGGCTGGCAGCAGCGCGGCGAGATGGGGAGGCTATCCGAAAAACACTGGGTCAAATCGAGGAAAAGGAGGTCTACCTCAGTGCAAAGGGCCGCGAGATCGTGCGGTTCTGGCAGGGGAAACAGCAATGATAAAGGAGATCCTTTCCCGGCTGCGGGCGTTCCGCTGGCAAAAGCTGCTGATCATCTGGGCCGTGTTCGTGGCGATGGCTGCTATCCTGTTTGCGGAGCGCAGCGGCATTCAATACGAAGCAGCGAAATTCAAGCTCAATTATCTCCCCCGGACAGAGGTCGAGCCTGCACAGACCGCCATGTTCGGCCAGCCCGTCACCTGCCTGCTGCTCTACGATTCCGGTCAGGATAGTACAGACCTTGCAAAAAAGCAGTTCGATCGGATCTTGCTGGATATGAAAGTGAGTACGCAGGCTGTGGATGTACACACGACCTCTCTTGAAGGCATCCCGGAGTTTGACCGGTATAAAACCGTTGTGGTCCTCATGAGCGATCTGGATGCGTTAGGCAGCCGCCTGATCGACCTGATGAACTGGGTAAAGGACGGCGGCAGCGTCCTGTTTGCCATGACGCCCCAGAAAACAACATATTTTGACGCTGTCTCGCCCAACCTCGGGGTATTGTCCTCTTCCTGGGAGTATAAGACCGCAGAAAGCATCGTTCCCGCGGAGGAGTTTATGCTGGGCGGCGGGGAGCGGTATGAGTTCAGCGACCCGTTCCAGTCGTCCCTCAGCGTCAGCCTCAGGGAGGAAGCCACAGTCTATGCCCGCACGGGGGACGAAGGCGTTCCGCTGGTGTGGGGTACAAAGTCTGGTGCCGGCAGGGTGGTGGTGAACAACATCGGCATCTACGATAAAATCATGCGCGGCATCTATGCAGCGTCCTTCAGCCTTCTGTGCGATGCCGCTGCCTACCCGGTGATCAACAGCTCGGTGTTCTATCTGGACGATTTTCCATCTCCGGTACCCGGCGGCGATGGTACTTATATCCGCAGGGACTACGGGATGAGTATTGCGGATTTCTATTCCAAGGTCTGGTGGCCGGATCTTATGAAGCTTGCACAGCAATACTCCATCCGTTTTACCGGTGTCATGATCGAAAACTATGAGGACGATACCCAGAGTGCGCCGGTCCGTCAGCCGGACACCCAGCAGTTCCGATATTATGGCAGTCTGCTGCTGCAGCAGGGAGGGGAAGTGGGCTTCCACGGTTACAACCATCAGCCGCTGGTGCTGTCCGATACGGATTACAAGGGACTGTATGCCTATCATCAGTGGCCCAGTGAGGAGGCCATTGTGGCAGCGATGAACGAACTGATCGATTTTCAAAAGACCGTGCTGCCCAACACAGAGGATAGTGTCTATGTGCCGCCCTCCAACATCCTTTCCGCTGCAGGGCGGAAGGTGCTGGGCAGCAAAGTGTCCCAGATCCGCACCATTGCCAGCACTTACTTTGAGGATGGTACATCCCTGCCCTATGTGCAGGAATTCGGTGTGGCTAGCGACGGTATCGTGGAGCAGCCCCGCATCGTATCCGGCGGTATGGTGGGAGATACCTATATGCGGCTGGCCGCGATGAGCGAGTTGAATATGCATTACGTCAGCACCCACTTTATGCACCCGGACGATCTGCTGGATGTGGACCGCGGTGCTGCGGAAGGCTGGGAAACCTATAAGGGCGGTCTGAAAGATTACCTCAAGTGGCTCAGTGCCGCTGCACCGGATCTGCGCAGGCAGACCGGCACCGAGTGCTCTGCTGCCATCCAGCGGTATGCACAGCTGACGGTCACGCTGGACAGCACCGACACTGCGTGGACACTTCACCTTGGCAATTTTGCCGATGAAGCATGGCTTTTCTTCCGCGCCAATGAGGGGATTCCCAGCAAAGTGACGGGCGGCGAATTGACCCGCCTGACCGGAGATCTTTATCTGCTCAAGGCCAATGCCGACACTGTCCGTATTGAAAAGAAGGGGGCGTGACCATGCGCATCTGTCTGGTGCTGGAGGGGTCTTACCCCTATGTCCACGGCGGCGTATCCACATGGATGCACGCTTATATTCAGGCTATGCCTCAGCAGGAGTTCTCCCTCTGGGTCATCGGTGCCAAAGCGCAGGACCGGGGAAAGTTTGTGTATGAGCTGCCGCCCAACGTGAAAGAGGTGGAGGAGGTTTTTCTGGATGATGCCCTCCGCCTCCACGGTGAGCGGCATCCGGTCCTGTTTACCGCAGACGAGCGCACCGCCCTGCGGGAACTGGTACGGCTGGGCAGACCGGATTGGGATGTGCTGTACCGTCTGTTTCAGGAAAAAGGCGTCCACCCGCTCTCTTTTTTGCAGAGCCGGGACTTCATGGAGCTGTTCACGGACATCTGCATGAGAGAGTATCCCTATGTGGCCTATGCGGATGCGTTCCATACCATGCGCTCGATGCTGCTGCCGGTACTCTATCTGCTTACGGGCCGGGTGCCGAAAGCGGATGTCTATCATGCGATCTCTACCGGCTACGGCGGTCTGCTGGCCTGTCTGGGCGGCAGCCTGAACCATGCACCGGTGCTTCTTACGGAACACGGCATCTACACCCGCGAACGTGAGGAGGAGATCATCCGTGCAGAGTGGGTGGTGCCCTCGTTCAAGAGCCGATGGATCCGGTTCTTCTATGTCCTTTCTGAGGAGATCTACCGGCGGGCGTTCCGGGTCAGCAGTCTGTTCTATAATGCCCGCCGGACGCAGATCGAGATGGGGTGCAATGCTGAAAAGTGCATCGTTATTCCAAACGGCGTCCAGTATGAGCGGTTCTGCAACATCCCGCTCAAACAGGAGGATGGCTGGGTGGATATCGGCGCAGTGGTGCGTCTGGCTCCTATCAAGGACGTCAAGACCATGATCTACGCGTTCTTTGAACTGGCCTCCCGGGTACCCAACGTCCGGCTGCACATCATGGGCGGCGTGGATGATGAGGATTACGCTAAAGAGTGCTATGCACTGGTGGAGGAATTACAGCTCAAAAATCTGATCTTCACCGGCCGTGTAGACGTGGTGCAGTATATGCAGAAGCTGGACTTCACCATCCTCACCAGCATTTCAGAAGGACAGCCGCTCTCTGTGCTGGAATCCATGGCAGCCCGCCGTCCCTGTGTGACCACCGAGGTGGGGTGCTGCCGGGAACTGCTGGAAGGCGCCCCGGGGGATACGTTCGGCATTGCAGGCTACTGTGTACCCCCTATGTACCGTCAGGGGCTGGCCGATGCGATGGAGAAAATGTGTGCCAGCCGTACCCGCCGCGAAGAGATGGGGCGCATTGGCCAAAGACGGGTGGATGCTTACTTTCACCACGAGCAGATGCTGGCGAACTACCGCAAAATGTACGACGAAACAGCTAAGGAATATCACTTGGAGTAACCATGGCAGGAATTGGATTTGAATTGAAAAAGCTGTTCCGCCGCAAAGGACTGTTTGCCTCCCTGCGGGCCTACGGCTATGCGGGCATCATCTGCACCGGCCCCATGCTGCTGGGCGTTCTGCTTCAGCTTGGTATTTTGCTGCTCTGCAGCTGGGCGGGCGCCCCGCGGGATCAGCAGGATCTGCTGGTCTGCATGATCACCTATACGCTGCTGTTTTCCCTTACGGTCACCAGCTTCTTTTCCATGCCGGTAACACGGTATCTGGCAGATATGCTGTATGAGGAACAGGAGCAGACCATCCTGCCTTCGTTCTGGGGCTCCAGCAGCATGATGCTTGTACTGGGCTGCACGCTGTATGGGCTGTTTCTGCTTGTTTCAGGAGCAACTCTTTTGCAGGGTCTGCTCTGCCTGTGGCTTTTTGCAGAGATGATCGTGAACTGGAACGCCATGAGTTATCTGACCGCCATCAAGGACTACCGGGGCATCCTCTGTTCGTTTCTGGCAGCTATTGTGCTGGCGTTCGGGCTGGGGTTCGTACTGGTGGTGCTGCTGGGCTGTCCGGTGCTGGAAGGAATGCTCTTTGCTGTGACCATGGGTTACGGCCTGATGATGGTCTGGGATGTAGTGCTGCTCTACCGCTACTTCCCGCAGAGTGAGGAGAGCCCTTGGGCGTTTCTGCGCTGGGTGGATGCGTTCCTTCCGCTGGCCTTTACGGGGCTGTGCACCAACATCGGGCTGTTTGCCCACCTTGTCATCTGCTGGGCAGGCCCGTCGGGCGTACAGGTCAAAGGCCTGTTTTATGGGGCTCCGTACTATGATGTGCCTGCCCTTATTGCGTTTTTGACCATTCTCGTCACGAGCGTAAATTTTGTGGTGTCAGTGGAGGTCAATTTCTACCCCAAATACCGGAATTACTACAGCCTGTTCAACGATGGCGGCGTTGTGGGCGATATCGTCACAGCAGAGGAAGAGATGCTGGCTGTGCTGAATCGGGAACTCCGGTTCACTGCCCTCAAACAGCTGTTCGTCACAGCGGCGGTACTTTCGCTGGAGAACACTCTGCTGGCTTTGCTGCCTCTTGGGTTCAACGACCTGATGCACGGCTACTTCCGCACCCTGTGTGTGGGGTACGGCCTTTACGCCGTGGGCAACACCATCCTGATGATCCTGCTTTACTTCACGGATTACGGCGGCGCTGTTGCAGCCGCCGCTGTGTTTGCTGTCTCTGCCAGCGGGCTTACGGCACTTTCCATGGCGCTTGACCCTGCATTTTACGGATTTGGCTTCCTGATCGGGGCGGCATTGTTTTATCTGGTAACGCTGTTCCGGTTGGATGTCTTTACGGCCAACCTGCCCTATCGGGTGTTGGGGCAGCAGCCTATTGTGGCAGAAACAAAAGCCGGGCGCTTCACCCGGCTGGGGCTGTTCCTGGAACATAAAAAGCGAAAGCCGACGAAGAGTGCAAAACATAGTGCTTCTTGAGGGGAGAGAAAAGATGGAAGATAAGAAACTGATCCCGCGCCGCAGGGTGCTGGGGCTGGGCGTGGCGCTTGCCGGTCTGTGTGCAGGCTGTGCCGTGCTGCCAGCCGGGAGTACAGAGAGCGCTGTCGGCTCACAGGCGGCGTCTGAGGACAAAGCGGTCGATAAGGTGGAAAAGGCCCCCGCATCTGAAATCAACAGTGTCCACCTGCGCGACAATGCAGAGCTGTACAACGTCTACGATGACAGCGGCGTGGTGACGATGTACCTGACCGTGAGCCGGGGCAACGACAGCGAAAATACAAACCACAGCTGGGCAGAGATCAACCATTATTCGGTCTACGATTATGAGGCCATGGGGGTGCCACGCTATCAGGTCGCCGCTCTGCTTCAGGTCGGTGATGAGAACGGCCCAGTCGTGGGAGAGCTTGGATATGAGACCCTGACCCCAAACGCCACCGTTCAGATACGTGGTCAGACCTCCAGTGAGAATGCTCAGAAAAACTACAAAATAAAGCTCAAGAAAAACAAGGGCAGCTGGCGCGGTCAGCGCACCATCGCCCTCAATAAGCACATGGGTGAGGGTCTGCGCTTCCGCAATAAGATGGCCTATGACCTTATTAAGGGGATCGACCAGATGATGGGCCTTCAAACCCAATTCGTGCATTTGTACGTCAAAGACCTGACCGACAGCGACAATGGTGTATTTGAAGATTACGGGCTGTATACTCAGGTCGAACAGCTGAATAAGACCGCTCTCAAGACGCATGGAGCAGATCCAAACGGACAACTGTATAAAATCAATTCCTTTGAATTTTTGCGCTATGAAGATATTATCCGCCTCTCAACGGACCCTGCATATGACCAAACTGCATTTGAGGCGCGGCTGGAAATAAAGGGAGACAGTGACCACTCCAAATTGATCGAAATGCTGGAAGTTCTCAACGATGAAACGTCGTCCATGGAGGATGAGCTCTTTGCAACGTACTTTGACAAGGAAAATATCGCCTATTGGATGGCATTTCAGCTGCTGACCGGCAACACAGACACTCAAAATCGAAATGTCTACTTGTACAGCCCACAAAACTCCAGCAAATGGTATCTCTGGGACTGGGACAATGACGGTATGCTCCGCCGCCGGGAACGTGAGATCATCAAGTTCTCGGACTCTGAAAGCTGGGAACGCGGCGTGAGCAACTACTGGGGCAATGTGCTGTTCCGGCGCTGTCTGCAAACACAAAGTTACCGTGATATGCTGGATGCTGCCGTGAAGGAGCTTTATGCTTACATGAATGAGGAACGCATTCAGTTCATGCTGGAACATTACCGAAGTGTGACGGAAACGTATGTCTGGCAGATGCCGGACCGGATGTATGTACCTATCACGCATGCCGAATACGAAGATGTTCTGAAGAGCATCTGGCCGGAGATCGAAGAAAACTATAATTACTACTGGGAGAGCTACCGTAGGCCCATGCCATTTTACATTGGTATACCGCAGGCAGCAAACGGTCAGTTACATCTGAATTGGGATCCTTCCTATAATTTTAAGGTCGAGGAAATCTGTTATACGGTCGAACTTGCAAAAGATTATCTGTTTAACACAGTATTCTTCCGGCAGGAGAATCTGATCCTGCCAGAGCTTACAATGGATACGCTCCCGGCCGGGCAGTATTTTTTGCGCATAAGAGCGACCAATGCCTCTGGTTATACGCAGGATGCCTTTGACTACTATGTTACCGAGGCCGGCAAGCATTATGGCATGATCTGTTTTTACGTCCAGCCGGACGGCAGCATCGTGGAGGATACCTATGAAGAGTAGACCGGGGCAGCACACCGGGCCAAGCCTGTTTGAGCGGGGCAGGAGCCTGCTGGCCCCGCCGCCCTCCCGCACCGGAGAAAAATACCGCCACGAGCTGAAATATCTTATTTCCTATGCGGATAAGGCAGAGCTGGCTGTGCGGCTGGCTCCGGTGCTTCATCTGGACCCTCACGCGCAGCAGGGAGGGTACTTCATCCGCAGCCTGTATTTTGACGATTATTGGAATACTGCTTACGAGGAAAAAGATGCCGGCGTGCTGCTGCGCAAGAAATACCGCATCCGCATTTATAACTGCAGCGACCGCAGCATTAAGCTGGAGCGAAAGAAAAAATTTGGCAGTTACATCTATAAAGAAGCCGCGCCTTTGACCCACGCAGAGTTTGATGCGATTCTCGCCGGAGACTATGACTTTCTGCTGCACAGTCCCCGCCGTTTGTGTCAGGAGTTCTACACCGAGTGTGTGTGCAATGTGCTCCGTCCCCGGGTCATCGTGGATTACGACCGCGAACCGTGGATCATGGATGCCGGCACGGTGCGCGTTACATTTGACCGGAATGTCCGGGCAGCTGTGGGCAGCTGGGACATTTTTGACTCCACGCTTCCCACCCTGCCGGTGCTGGAGCCGGGCAAACTGGTAATGGAAGTCAAATTTACAGAGTATCTGCCGCAGGTCGTGCGGGATATCCTCCCGCCCCGTGCGCAGGAGCTGACTGCAGTTTCCAAGTATGTGCTGTGCTGCAATAAGACCGCCTATCGGCACGGGTTTGAATACTGGAACGAAACCTGAGGGGAAAGGATCTGCAAAGAACCATGAGCACAAAAGACTTTATCAAAAAATCTGTCCTGAACGCCTTTACCCAGTATGATGCGCCGAAGCTTGCCGTGGCGCTGCTGGCGGCGTTGGCGCTGGGCATCCTTATTTATCTGGTCTACCGCAAATTCTATACGGGCGTGGTCTACTCCCGCAGTTTTGCAGTTACGCTGGTGGGTATGTGCGTGCTCACCTGCATGGTCACGCTGGCCATCAGTACCAACGTGGTCATCTCCCTTGGTATGGTGGGTGCATTGTCCATCGTCCGCTTCCGCACCGCAGTCAAGGACCCGCTGGATCTGCTGTATCTGTTCTGGTCTATCACTACGGGCATCACGGCGGGTGCCGGAATGTATGCACTGGGGCTGGTCACGGCAGCTGTCATGATCGTTATGATCTACCTGTTCTCCCACTGGCAGGCCAAAGGCCGGGTGTACATTGCGGTGATCCACTATGTGGGGACCGAGGCCGGAGACGACATCGTCCGGGCGCTGGGGCGCATCAGGTATGCGGTCAAATCCAAGACCATGCGGGGCGAAAACACCGAGATGGCGGTAGAGGTATTCTGCAAAGATCCCAATATGGAATTTGCAGACCGTATCCGCGCAGTAAAGGGGGTGCAGGATGTCACCCTCATCCAGTATAACGGGGAGTATCATGGGTAAAATTTCAAGGATCCTGGCGGCAGGGCTCTGTCTGCTGTGGATGGGAGCTGCAATGACCACATCGACCACAAAGACAAGGACCTATGCTGCGGACGACAGCGCATTTCCCAATGCCCAGATCGGTTATGCCCCGATGATCGATACCGCAGAGGCAGGCGATGCAGCGCTCCGCTATCTGGAACTTACATGGCGGGAGGCAGAGCCGGAAGAGGGCGTGTATGCGTGGGAGGCAATCAGCGAAAAATACGACTTTGCCTCACTGCGGGAGCAGGGAATCCATCTGGTGCTCCGCTTTGTCTGCGATGTGCCGGGACAAGAGACGCATCTGGATATCCCGGACTGGCTTTATGCGCAGACGAAGGATGGCAGTTGGTACGATACAGATTATGGGAAAGGCTACTCTCCAAACTATGCTAATGTGGTGTTCCGGGCTGCGCATCACCGTGTGCTTTATGCGCTGGCAGAGTTTCTGGGCACGGATGGTTTTGCTTCCTATGTGGAACTGGGCAGCCTTGGTCACTGGGGCGAGTGGCACATCAAAAGCGAAGATGGCTTGGTATCCATGCCGGACGAGACGATCCGGGACGAATATGCCGCAGATTATCTTGCAGCTTTTCCTACGGCAAAGCTGCTGATGCGCAGGCCGTTCCGCTTCGCGGCAGAACAAAGCCTCGGCCTTTATAATGATATGACCGGCGAGGAAAAAGACACCATGGAGTGGCTGGGATGGATCGCAGAGGGTGGCTGGTACGGCAGCGACCCCAATGCCCTGACGCCTATGCCGGATTTCTGGCAGGATGCTCCAGTGGGCGGCGAGTTCACCAGCAGCCTTTCCATGCAGGATATGCTGGGAAAGGAGCTTCCCCGTACGCTGCACCTGTTGGAGGCATCGCACATGAGTTTTCTCGGCCCCAAAACGGCATCGATAAAGTATGCGAAAGGATATAATGCCGTGCTGAAGCAGCTGGGCTATCGGCTCCGGGTAACAGAGTTGAAGCTGACTCCCTGTGCAGACGGCGTTTACGCAGAGCTGACTGTGGCAAACAAGGGCGCAGCACCATTCTACTGGGAGTGGCCCGTGAATCTTTATGTGGAGGATGCAGCAGGCAGCACTTTGTACACGGCGCGTCTGCCGCTGTCCCTGCCAGAGCTGATGCCGGGGAAGAGCCAAAAAGTATCGGTCACACTGGAAGGGGCAAATGCACAAGAACTGCTTTGCGGAGGGTGGAAGCGCTTATTCCGCAGCCCAAAACATCTGACTATTGGAATCGTGGATCCAATGACGAGCCGTGATGCAGTGCGGTTTGCCATGAAGGCGGCACGGAAAAACGGAAGAACTGTTTTGCTGTAGGCTGCCGTGCAAAAAGTAGAATTTCATAGGATTTGATTTTGATGTGCGGTCATTCAAACCAATGCCGTCAAGTCGGTGGGGAATAGGGCGATTTTATTTGTCGGAGAGTAAGTGCACGGTTTCTGCACACTTTCTGCACACCGTTTGCACATTTGCCCGAATCGGGGGCTTTTCTGCGCATGGTTTGAACAGCCTGCTTTCCTTTGCATAAAAAGAAGAGAAGTTAGGCGAACAAGGCTCTCGTCAACTCTCTGCGTTCCTCTGCATCCATCAGCCGGATGGCTTCAAGGATCTCCTTACCGGAGATTTTTGTTGCCGCCGGCTTTTCGTTTTGCCGGGGCTGCGGTGCTGCCGGGGTCAGGTCTTGGGAATAGAAATTTGCCTCGATCTTCTCTGCCAGTTCCAGCCGGGGCTTGTCGAAACTCTACTTGTTCACCCGGATGCTGGTGCCGATGCGCAATACCCGGAAATCCTTCGTGTTGTTGCACAGACGGAAACTTTAGCAAAAAGAGAGAGGGCTGGACGGTGCCAGCTCTCTTGACAAAGAAAATTATGGGTTGGCAGCCTTGGTTTTCTTGAGCGCAATGATATATAAATTGGCTGTCCATATCCCTGCCAAGAATCAAATTGTTGATGTATATTTGATGTGTGGTATAAACTGGTAGTGTCGGGTGTGTCATTCGCAGGTGAAACCGGCTCGTTTTCACCCCATTGTATAAAAATCAGGTGCGGTTTTTAGGGGCTGATTTTGGCTTTGCACAATTTGCACACTGGAACGGCTGGATAACGGATGCAAGAGGGGATAGCGGGTGCAGATGGCGACCCGCCTGCAGCTCTTGCAGGTGAAAGTCTCATTGCAGACGATCGTCAAGATCGGGGTCTTATTTCTGACTGTGTCCCAAAAGCCGCTGCACGAAGGGCCGGAGCGAGTTGATGAACTCTTCATCCGAAAGCTCTGTCTGATGTTCCAGTTTCCAGACACAGAGATGATGGAAAAATTTTCAAAAAAGTTGCAGATTGTGCAGGA
>ERZ773217.1152-NODE-1152-length-21960-cov-3.751472_pt1 | contig 21960 bp, 19 predicted proteins | sample MGYA00580995_ERZ773217 | MGnify/ENA primary metagenome ERZ773217 (study PRJEB29015, sample SAMEA2737772) | human gut metagenome | biome: human gut; feature: human-associated habitat; material: faeces | place: China | collected 2012 ...
CTTGATGTCTTCTTCAGTCGGCTTCGTGTTCACGAACTGATCCGGCGTGAGCACCACGTACTCCACCTTCTCGTGCTCGGGGTTCATGAAATCAGCCTTGTGGCTGTCGTAGTAAGCCTTGGCCTGCGCGTCAGAGACCTGAACCGTCTGGATAAAGCGGGCCGCAGGAATCTGGAACAGACGCACTTCGCGGCGCTCACGGAGCAGCTGATTTAGCTGATTCACTGAAGACTTGGAGACGATCGTCGTGCGCAGAAAAATACCCGGAAATGCGCACAATGTTATTCAGGAGCATTTGGCGGGCGAGGTCCTGCTGAAGTTCCTGCACGAAGCCTTCGTCAGTCTTACCCTGGCTCGCGAGGTAGCGCTTATAGAGCTCGGGATCAAACTTGCCATTCACCTGGAAGCCAGAGGCCGTTTTGATCACGTTGATAGCCTGCTCGCGGGAGACGAGAATACCTTCTTTCGCGACTTCAGCCGCGAGAGCGTGTTCAGTAAGGAGCCGGTCAAGCAGCGCGGCGCGGGCCTGCTGATTATCAAGAATACTGGACTTGAAATTGCTTCCCATCTGCTGCTGGAGCTGCTGCAGCTCTTGGCGCTTCGTCTGATCGAACTCTTCAGGGGTGATCTTGGAGCCGCCGACTTCAGCGAGCGCCTTGTCCCCTTCGTTCGAGCGGGAATAGCTATAGATGCCTGTCGCCACGAAGGCGATCGAAATCGGGCCGATGATCAGCGCCATCATCCAGCGCTTATGTTTGCGGAAACCCTGAAGCATGGATCCTTGATTCCCCAGCGATGGAAGGCCGGCGAGGCCTGACGCCTTCCGAAGATAAGAAAAAAAGGCGAACTTTTGTAAAGTTCGCCTTTTCGGAATTTTGTGGCGGAGTTGAAGGGGCTCGAACCCTCGACCTACGGCGTGACAGGCCGTCGCTCTAACCAAGCTGAGCTACAACTCCACAGACAGTCATTATACTTGTTTTTCTTTCCCTGTCCAGAAAGAAAACTGGCGGAGTTGAAGGGGCTCGAACCCTCGACCTACGGCGTGACAGGCCGTCGCTCTAACCAAGCTGAGCTACAACTCCGGAACAGGATTTGAATTATACGTGGATTTTTCTTTTTGTCCAATTTATTTTTTCAAATAAATTCTTTTATACCAAAAACGTGGTACATCGAAGATGCCCGGATTCCGGGCTTTTCAGACGGTTCAAGGATAAAACCCGGGAGTAATTCCGATAAAAAATAGGTACTTAATGCGCAGTTCCCGCAGACTGATTTTTCATCCTGCCTGACCCTTACTAGAATAGGAGTTTTGGTTCATTTTCTTTTTCCTGCGGAATGCCTATCCAAAGCAGCACTCACTTTCTCGGAATTCTCGGCGTTCTTGCCGCGTCCCTTCTCTGGGGCACGACGGGGACCGCGGCCGCTTTTGCTCCTGAAGTGTCTGCCGCCGCGATCGCTGCGGCGGCGATGGGAGGGGGAGGGCTCCTGCAGGCGCTCCGCGGTCTCCCCCTGATCCGCCGGAACCGCGCTCTGCTTAAGCGGCACTCCGCGCTCCTTCTCTCAGCCGGACTCTCTGTCGCTCTCTACCCGATCGCGTTTTATGGCTCAATGAGACTTGCCGGTGTCACTCTCGGTACCGTGATTTCGATCGGCGCCGCCCCGCTTTTCTCAGGCGCGATTGAATGGGCAGCGGAAGGAAAAGCGCCTGGTGTCCGGTGGGGAGCCGGCGTTGCGGCTGGAATCATCGGAATCCTTCTCATCACACTGGAGTCCGGAGCCGAAACCGCTTCGGGAACCGCCCTGCACCCGGTGGCGGGCGTTTTGGCTGCGCTCGCCGCCGCCTTTACGTACGCCTATTACTCTTACGCGGCGCGGCGCCTGATGCTCTCCGGCATTCCGTCCCGAGCCGCAATGGGCGCGGAATTCGGAATCGGCGCCCTGCTCCTTCTTCCGGTTCTCCTCGCGACAGGATCTCCCTTCCTGCACTCGGTTCAGAATGCTGCTGTTGGCCTTTATATGGCCGTGGTTCCGATGTTTATCGGCTATATCTGTTTCGGATACGGGCTCGAACGGGTCCGGGCAAGCACCGCTATTGCTATTTCGCTTCTGGAACCGGTGGTTGCGGCGCTGCTTGCGGCGGCCGTACTCGGCGAACGCCTGTCTCTTCCCGCCTACGCAGGAATCGCGCTGATCTTCGCTTCGCTCGCGCTTTTCACCTTCACCGGCAAAAAATCCGGATAAAGAAAAACCGCGGAATATTCAGTTCCGCGGTCTTTCCTGCCTTACCGGCTCTGGACTTTAGGACCAGCCCGGGACAATGGTGCCCTTGTACTTATCGGCGATGAACTTCTTCACTTCATCCGAGTGATAAGCCTTCACGAACTTCTGAACCGCTTCCGAATCCTTGTTGTCCGGACGGGCAGCGATCACCATCAGAGCGAGCGGCGCATCCTTGTCTTCAAGGAAGATGCCCTGCTTCGCAGGATCAAGACCTGCGGACATCACGTAGTTCATCGTGATGGTAGCGGCGTCCAGGTCGTCAATCGAACGCGGCAGCTGAGCGGCTTCGAGCTCCTTAAACTGCAGATGCTTCGGATTATCCACCACGTCAGCCAGCGTCGCCTTGAAGCCCGCGCCTTCCTTCAGCTTGATAAGGCCGGCCTTCTCAAGGAGCTGCAGACCGCGGCCGCCGTTCGTCGGATCGTTCGGGATACCGACCGTGGCACCGTCCTTCAGCTCATTCACGTTCTTCACGCGGTTCGAGTAAATGCCCATCCGCATCAGGATGGCGGGAGCCACCGCAACGAGATCAGTCTTCTGATTCGCGTTGAAGTTCTTGAGGAACGGCTCATGCTGATACACATTCAGGTCGAGCGCCTTTTCAGCCAGGGCCTTATCGGGGCCGAGGTAATCCGTGAATTCGACCACCTGAACCTTCAGGCCGTCCTTCTCGGCGGCCTTCGCGGCAGCCTGAACCACTTCAGCGTGAGGGCCTGCCGTAGCGCCGACCTTGATTTCAGCCGGCTTCTTCGTGCAGCCCGTGGCGAAGCCGCCCGCAGCGGCCGCGGCGGCGGCCGCAACGATCGTCTTCAGAAAAACTCGCTTCTGCATAATGCTGTTCCTCTCTTTCTTATAAACGGTTTCAATTCGCAGCGCCTCCGGGCGCCGTCTTTCTGTTGAATCCATTATGGGCGAATCAAAAGAGGATTTCCTTCTTTCCTCGGGTAATACCGCACACAGAATCAAAAAAAAGTCCCCGAAAATCGGGGACCTGAGCAGTATTGCTTAGAAAAACCGTGTTTCTCAGAGCTCAGCGAACGCCGCGCTCATGCGACGCATGGCTTCTTCGCAGTACGCTCTCGGGCAGGCGACATTCATGCGGAGGAACCGCTCACCCTCAACACCGAACGTATCACCCGGATTCAGTCCGAGCTTCACCTTTTCAACAAAGAACCGGTCAAGCTCAGCCTGGGTCTTGAACGGCAGCTTCCGGCAGTCAAGCCAGAGGAAGAACGTTCCCTCGGGCATATAGGCGCCGATCTGCGGGAAATGCTCATGGATGTAGTCGAGCACATAGTGCAGATTCCCCTGGATATAGGGAAGCAGCTGATCGACGTAATAGTCGCATTCCGTAAAGGCTTTCACGTAGCCCGCGATGCCGAAGCCCTCGCGGCCCAGCTTGCAGGAAGCGAGCGCCGCCTGATACCGGGCCTGAAGCTCCGGATTCATCGTGACAACGGAGGACGTCCGGAGGCCGGCAATATTAAAGGTCTTTGCCGGATTCACCGCCGTGACGCACATGTTCTTCGCCGCTTCAGAGAGCTTTGCGAAGACCTGATGACGGTTCGGCGCGTGCACGAAATCCGAATGCACTTCGTCCGCGAACACCACAACACCGTGGCGGCCGCAGATGTCGGCGATCTTCGTGAGTTCTTCAGCCGTAAAGACCTTTCCAGTCGGGTTATGCGGGTTGCAGAGGAGGAAAAGCTTGCACTTCGGATCCGCGGCACGGCGCTCAAAATCCTCAAAATCAATTTCCCACTTTCCATCGCGGAAAATGAGCGGATTATTGGACGCGGTGCAGCCATTCTTCTGCGTGACGGCAGTGAACGGAGGATAAATCGGCGTCTGCATCAGAACCTTGTCACCCGGTTCGCAGAACGCCTTCACCGCGACCGCGAGGGCTGTGCCAGTGGAAGGCACAAAGTCCACCATGCTCTCCTCAAAATTCCAGTCATAGCGAACATGGCACCAGCGGACAGTGGCCCGCTCAAATGAACCTTCCTGCACATACGGGTAGCCGTAGACCCCGTGCTCCGCGAGACGCTTCATTTCATCCACGATCGGCTGCGCGCAGCGGAAATCCGAGTCCGCGATCCACATCGGAAGAACGTCAGCCGGATACTTGAGCCACTTCGAGCTGTTCGTTCCACGGCGGTCAACAATTTCGTCAAAGTTATGCTTGAGCGTCATAGTCATTGCTCCAAAAATTCAATATCAGAAAACAGGTTCATCGGCCGCGCTGAGGGGACCTGAGCCCCTCAGGCGCAGCGCTCGGGATCAGGGGTGATACCAGAAGAGGAAGTACGCGGCGTAGCTCACGATCGTTGCAACGAACATCGGGATGCAGGTCCGCTTTGCCACCTGGAAGGAGGAAACACCGGCGATACCGGAAATAGCGATCAGGGCTGCCGTAATCGGGGAGGAAACGCGGCCGAAGGACACCAGCACCTGAAGCGGGAAAATAAGGGAAACGGTGGAGACGCCGAGCGTCTTCGCGATCGGAGGAACCAGCGGGGCGAACGAGAAGAACGCCGCGTTTCCGGACCCCATGATGAAAGCCATGAGCCAGAGAATCAGGCCGCCCACGATCACCATCGCGGCAAGGCCGAAACCTGCCTGGTCAGCTGCCGTAATAAGGGTTCCCATGGCGCCCGACTTGATCAGACCCTGCGCGAAGAATTCACCGCAGACGATCAGCGAGACGACACTCACGAGAATCTTTCCCATGCCTTCAAAGAAAAGCTTGAAGGTCGCGAGCACTTCCTTCAGATTCCGGTACCGGATCAGTTCGCAGATGATCGCGATCACGGTGGAAATCACCATGGCGGTCACGACATCCATGCGGATCGCGCTTCCCGCCACCTTCGAGAAGAAGATGATGAGGAAAAGCGGAATCACCGGCAGAATCGCGTAGATCTTCGGGGCTTCTTTCACATCAACCGCGGGTTTTGTACCGGCAAACGTCTGGACATTCTTCGGGTCAAATTTCCAGCCTTCGCGTTTGTCCCACCAGGCCTGCACGAACATATGAACGAAGGTGAGGATCACAACGAGCGCGATGAAAAGCGGAAGCTGGTAGTAGACGAAGTATTCCGAGACATCCATACCGGCGACCTGTGCCGCCATGTTCGCGTTGCCGGAACCCGGCCCCACGTCAAGGAACTGGCAGCAACCGATCACGCCAAGCGCCGAGAGCGGGCTGACGCCCGAACGCACGAGGATCGGGTACAGCGTGCACATCAGAAGGAGACCAAGACCGGCGTGCGACGGCACGAAGATCACCATGATCTGTTCAACGATGAAGGCCGCGCCGAGAAGCAGGTACGGATTATGAATATGCTTCAGCGGTTTCTCGAAGACACGGAAAAGCGCGCTTGATGCGCCGACATGCTCCATATAGCGGGAGAAACCGCCGATCGCCATCAGCATCAGGCCGAGACCGCCGATTCGGGACGCGAAACCGTCACTGAAGACCTTGAAGACATCAAACCCGCCGAAGTGGGTGGTCGTCTTCGCGGGAAGCAGCGTTCCCAGACCGAAAACCCAGGTGCAGGTGAGAAGAATCAGGCCGCCGATAAAAAGCGCTGCCTGCGGGTAATAGCCCTTGACGAGCAGGTAAACCACGATCGCGATTGTGACCGCGGCGATGATGAGACTCAACATGAAAAAAGCTCCGAAAGAATTTCTCTCTCCCGGAGCTTCGTGTCACCGGCCCCGGGACCAGTGAAGAAGCGGCTTACTTCAGAGCGATAGCTTCAACTTCCAGCTTCGCGTTCTTCGGTATGGCCGCGACCTGGAAACAGGAACGTGCGGGAGCGTCTTTCGGGAAGAACTCCGCGTATACGGCATTGAAAGCGGCAAAATCCGCGATGTCAGCGAGAAAGCACGTGGTCTTCACGACCTTGTCGAGCGAGCTGCCCGAGGCTTCAATAATGGCTTTCAGATTGGTGAGGGACTGCCGTGCCTGAGCTTCAATCGTCTCAGGCATCGCACCCGTTTTCGGGTCAACCGGGAGCTGCCCGGACACGAAGACGAGTCCGTTTCCGGCGATCCCCTGAGAATAGGGACCGATTGCGGCTGGCGCATCCGGGGTTGCGATAACGGTTTTATCCATATCTCATTCTCCTTGCATGTGTGTGGCCGAAAACCGGACTCTCATCCGGCATCGGGGGAATTTTTCAGGTTCAAGTTTTCAAGCTTACGGGAACTCGGCTCCCGGGAACCGCTTTTTTGGATCTAGTTCTTTATTCCTATCAGATCCGCCTGATTAATTCCACATAGGTAATTATTCTGAGAATGAATCAGGAAAAACAGTATTGAGAAATACCCCGCCGGCAGATGGGAATCCCGTAATCGCTCCTTTCAAAAAGTGAAAGGAGCAATTTAAGCGTCACGCGGTTGCGTTTCCGCAGGCACTCTTCACGGCATTTTCGAGCAGCCCCCGGAACCACTGCTCTGCGGGGTCAGAAGCCGTTCTCGGATGCCACACAATCTTAAGAAGCGGGGGTTCTGAGAAGGGCCTGAAATCCTTCGGGAAAGGAATGGCAGCGAGCCCATACCGGGGCTTGAAGAGATCCCGGATCACGACCGTTTTATCGGACGCCCTGCCATCCTCGAGAAACCGCTTTCCCCGGAAGCGGGACGCCTCCACAATGCATTCCGGATATTCCGCGAGATCAGAAGCCGTGATTTCAGGCAGTCTGAGGAGCGGATGATCGGGCCGCATCGCGATCTGGTACTGGCAGCGCGAGGCGTTCAGCTCCATAAAACCGTTCGGGATATTGCCTTCAGGCGACACCGCAGCATCGGCGCTGCCGTCCGACAGTCTCGCACTCCACCCGCTTCCGGGCTGCTGAAACACAACACGGCTCCCCGGTGACGCCCGGCTGAGATCCGCGAGCAGCACGGGGCCAAAACGTGAAAGCGGCTGACTGTTCGCAATCACGATGAAAGTGCGGCGAAGCTTTGCCGGATCAAACGTATTTTCAGCAAACAGCCGCTCCAGCGAGGCGAGTGACGCCGCAACTCGAGGAAGAAGCGCGGACGCCTTTCTTGTCGGCTCCATCGTGTTCCCGATGCGGATAAAGAGGTCATCCGAAAAAGACTCCCGGAGAGACTTCAGAAGGCGCGAAGCCTTCGGAAGATGAATCCCAAGCTGTTCAGCCGCTGCGGTGAGTGAACGCTTCTCCCAAAGCGCGGTGAAAAGCATCAGCTCTTCCCGCGTGACTTCACCGGATTCTTTCACTTGTTTTTCTCTCCCCTGGGGATCATGGTTACTGCTGGTATAGTATACGGAAAAATTAAAAGATATCTTTCTTTCCCCTATTCCCGACATATTAATGCAACACACTGTGCCCTTATTTCAGAAAATGAAACGGGCACTTTCAGGAAGTCCTTTTTCTCCCGGGTAACTCTTGGCTGTACCGCGGATCAGAGCTCACACTACACTACGTTTCAGCGATCAAGACAAGTTTGAGGAAAAAACGATGGATCACTTCAGCCCGTCAGCCGCCTGCGCTGAGTTCGCGGCAGACCTCTCGTATGACAGCATTCCTCCCGAGGCACTCGACCTGATACGACGGGACATCCTCGACTGGACGGGATGCGCTCTTGCCGGATCCCGGGACCGGGCGGCCGTTCCGATCCAAAAAACCGCGGAGCTCCTTGGCGGGAAAGCCGAGGCCAGTGTTTTCGGAAACCGCGATAAAACCGACCTCCGGACTGCAGCCATGGAAAATGGCTACTTCGGCCACATCTTTGAAATGGATGATGTCGACCGCGAATCGATCTCACACCCGGCTACCGTGGTGATGCCAGGCGCCATGGCGCTCGGCGAATGGCAGAAGAAAACCGGGCGCGAAGTTCTCACTGCGATCGTTGCCGGGTTTGAAGTGATGCTCCGGATCGGCGCCGCCATCACCCCCGCGCATTACGCGATCTGGCACACCACCTCAACCGCCGGTGTCTTCGGAGCCGCCGCGGCCTCAGGCCGCATGCTCGGACTCACCAATCAGCAGATGCAGTGGGCGCTCGGAAACGCCGGCACCCTCGCCTGCGGTTTATGGCAATTCAATCCGGACGGCGCGATGAGCAAATTCCTTCACGCCGGGAATGCGGCCGGGAACGGCATCCTCGTGTCACTTATGGCTCAGAACGGATTTTCAGGCGCCACGCATATTCTCGAGGGGAAGCAGGGCTTTTTCGCGGGCTACGCAAGGCAGAGCGTGAATTTTGATCTCTTCCGGGATTTCGGCCGGGTCTGGCGTTCAGCTTCAGTGTCCTTCAAGCCCTATCCCTGCTGCCGGCACACGCATTCCGCGATTGACGCCGCGCTCTCGATCCGTGAGCAACTCACGCGTCACCCGGGCGACCCAATCCGTCATCTCACGGTTCACACGTACGGCACAGCGCTTTCCATCGCAGGGAAGACCGCGCCCGCTACGGGCCGGGATGCCAAGTTTTCGATTTCCTACTGCGTCGCGAGCACGATTCTCCGCGGCACGCCTGTTGAAGCGTCCTTCGCGGCGGACGCGGTATCCGATCCGGCGGTTTCCGGCCTGCTCTCCTGCACTGACGTGATAGACGATCCGTCGCTTGACGCCATGGTGCCGAAAAACTGGCCCTGCCGGATTGAGGCTGAGCTCGGGTCAGGCGAAATTCTCACCGCTCAGGTCAAAGCCCCGAAGGGGGACCCCGAGAATAGGGTGAGCTGGGAAGAGTGTGAGATGAAGTTCCGCACGATGACGCTTGATATCCTGGATGACGCTCAGGTCAAGGCGATCGTGGACCTCGCGAAGCATTTCGACGATATCCCGGATTTCAGCCGGGAAAATCCCTTTTTGATCGCGAACCGGAATCTTTGAATTCGGGGTATCGGAAAAAGCGCGGGCGGACCGGTCTCAGTCCGCCGCGTTCTGCTGCAGACTGATTGAGAAACTGTAGCGGTCTCCCGGATGCCAGGACACGGACACTTCAAGGGGCTTCCCGGATTCATCGAGATAAACACGCCGGATCTTCAGTGCCGGGACTCCCGGCTTGCACTGAAGCCACGCCGCCTGATCGACCGGCATCGCAACCGCCGAGACATCCTGCTTCACTTCGCTGCAAACAACGCCGTGCATCCGGTTGATCAGCGTAGCGATCAGTGTTTCCGGTTCGCGGGCAGCCGCCGCGACCACGTCCTCCCAGACTTCCGGGATAAAAACCTGAGTGCAGACAACCGGCGGATCCTCAGGCTTATCGCCCGCGCGGATATTGGTAAGCCTGACCCAGGAGGTTCCAGCGGGAAGCCCAAGCTCCTGAGCCTTCTCCTTATCGACTTTCACGTGAATCGACTGACAGACCTCGCGGGCATGCGAGTGGCCGATCATATCGACATCGCTGAACGACTGGAGCCGATAGGCAAAGCCGCGGGCCGCGCCCCGGGCGACAACCTCAGTGCCGACGTGCGGTGTCCGCTTGATGAGACCGGTGCGCTGCAGATGATCCAGCGCCGCGCGGACGGTGTGCCGCGAGAGCCCTGTCTTCCGGCAGATATCGAGTTCCTTTGGCAGAAGCGTCCCGACGGGATAGCGGCCGGTCGCAATTGCGTACGCAAGATCGCGGGCCAGCTGGACCCAGAGAAGCTCTTTTTTTGCCATATGTCGGTACCCGGTCAGGTGAGAAATCCCGCTTGGGGAAACCCGGCTATTCTAGCCGAAAGGTACGGTCTTATATGAGAGACAAAAACGGCCTCCCAGTCCCACAGGAAAGGGAAGCCGTTCGTTGATTTACTGATAGATTCCTCAGAGATACCGGGAAAGGAATGTCCTGAAGCGATCCGTTTTCGGATTCACCATAACGTCATCCGGCGCACCCTCCTCAACCACGACGCCGTCTGCCATGAAGACCACACGGTCCGCCACTTCACGGGTAAATGGAATCTCGTGCGTCACAATGATCATCGTATAGCCCTGCTCCGCGAGCGACTTCATGGTCTGAAGCACCTCACCGACGAGCTCCGGATCGAGCGCTGAAGTCGGTTCATCAAAGAGCAGGAGCTCCGGTTCAATCGCGAGAGCCCTCGCGATTGAGACGCGCTGCTGCTGACCGCCTGAAAGCCGCCTCGGGTATTCATTCGCTTTGTCTGCGAGACCGACCCGATCAAGAATCTCAAGCGCCTTTTTCTTTGCCTCGTCCTTCGGCACGTGATGCACTGACACCGGAAAGAGCATCACGTTTTCCAGCACCGTGAGATGCGGGAAGAGATTGAACGCCTGGAACACCATTCCGATCCGGCTCCGCTGTTTCGCGACGACCGGATACGGCGCTTCCCAGAGTTCACCGTTCCTCATCTCGTAGCCGATAGCCTCACCGCCTACCGTGATCATTCCGGAATCCATTGTTTCCAGATGATTGATACACCGAAGGAGTGTTGACTTGCCGGACCCCGAGGGACCGAGGATCACCACGACCTCCCCCTTCTTCACTTCGAGGCTGATGCCCCTCAGCACCTCATTTGAGCCGAAACTCTTACGCACGTCGCGGCAGATCACAAAGGGCTCCGTGTTCCGGGCTGTCAGTTCTTCTGTCATGCGCTTACTCCTTCCGCCGCGAGGGTCTCTTCAGCAGCCGGCGTGCTGCGGCTGCGGCCTTTCGAAAAATGGCGCTCAATCATCCACTGAATCACGGAGAGGACCGACGTGATGATGAGGTACCAGATCACCGCGACAATGAGGAGCGGAATGATCTGGAAAGTGACGTTGTAAATCGTCTGGACCGAGTACAGCAGATCATCCATCGCGATGATGGACACCATGGCGGTCGCTTTCACCATGGAGATCACCTGGTTTCCGGTCGGCGGAATAATGGCGGTCATCGCCTGAGGAATCAGAATCCGGAACATGATCTGAAGGCGGCTCATGCCAAAGGCCTGAGCGGTTTCTTTCTGATTCGGATCAACGGAGAGCAGTCCCGCCCGGATGATTTCCCCCATAAAGGCGCCTTCGTTAAGCGAGAGCCCGATGATCGCGGCGGAGAGCGGCGTGATGAGCGTGTTGGTTGATACCGCGCCCATCCCGGGCAGCGTTACCTCGGGAAACAACGCCGCGAGGTTGTACCAGAAAAGCAGCTGCACCAGCAGCGGGGTTGAGCGGAAGAACCACAGATAGATGTTGCTGAGCGTATTGAAAAAGCGGCTGCCGGAGAGTTTCCCCAGCGCGCAGATAAGGCCGAGCACCGTCCCGATCACCATGGAAACCACGGTGAGCCCCAGCGTCATCTTGATTCCGTGGAGGATCGAGTCGTGCGTAAAGTACTGCGCAACAACTCCCCACTCAAAATTCGGGTTCTTCGAGCAGATCCAAAGGAAGTACAGGATGATCGCGGTCACTGCCGCGTAAAGCACCCACCTTAACCAGGGCACCGGGCGGCGTGCCCTGGAGACATCCGCCGCTTTGAATTCAGAATTCGTCATTCTCAGATTTCCAGAAAAGCTTTGACCCGGCGGGTGAAGTCACCGCCGGGGCGGATAGATCGGGTTACTTCACATCGATCCCCATGTTCTTTCCGGGGTGCGCTGCCATGTTGCGGCTGAGGCCCCACTTTTCCATGATCGCCTTATAGGTGCCGTTCTTGTACATGATCTTGAAAGCATCAAGCACCACAGGAGTCAGAGGAGAATTCTTCGGCAGCACCGCGCCCTGATAGAGATCGTTGAAGCCATTCTTCTTCCCGACCGCTGCGAGCTCCAGGTAAGCCTTGTTCTGGCTCACAAAATACGTGAGCGGAGCCTGGGAGGAGAAGAAAGCATCGGCGCGTCCCGAGCGCACAGCAAGAGCGGAAGTCGTCTGGCCGTCATAGGAGAGCACCGTGACCGGCTTTTTCCCGGCCTTCACGCAGGTGTCTGACTGCTTCTTGATCACGCGCTCCGCGGAACCGCCCGCCATCACGGAAATCCGGCGGCCGCAGGTGTCCTCAAGTCCATTGATCTTCAGGGGATTGCCCTTCTTCACCGCGAAAACCACGTACTCCTGAACATAGTCCACGAAATCATTCTTCTCCTCGCGGTTCGGGAAGTCGCCGATCGGTCCGATCGAAATGTCGTAGCGGCCCGACTGCAGTCCGATCAGCGTGCCGGAAAGCGAAGGAATATTCGTATGCTCAACCCGGACCCCGAGAATCTCGCCAAGCGCCTTCGAGAAGTCGGAGAGCGCGCCCTGAATCTTCTTATCCGGTGTAACGACATAGTAGGGAGGGAAGGAACCGTTCACGGCGTCCCGCAGCACGCCGCTCTTCTGGATCGAGGCCGGGAGCTTCGCGTGAAGCGATTTATCGAGTTTCTGTGCCGGGATACCGGCGGCGAAAGCGCTGAACGCAAAGCTGAGGGCTGCGGCTGCCACCGCGAGTTTCTTGAAATTCATCATGCTCTCCTTATGGACCAGGGGTATCCCGCTTGGTCCTTCTGAGTTGTTTTTTTTCAGTAGAAATAGGGATTTTGGTTAACGGTCACGGCTTCAGTTCCGGGCGGGCGAAACGCATGTTTTCAAGCACCGGGAGGACTTTTCTCGCGTCTTCAAGCACCGATCGGCTCATATCCGCGGTGATCAAGGCTTCAGCCGCGCCCGCCCGGGAAACCGGAACGCCAAGCGGATCCACCACCATGGAGCAGCCAATATTCCGGGCTGAGATTTCCGAAAGCGCGGCGACATAGACGGTGTTTTCAAGCGCCCGGGCACGCGCCATGATTTCCCAGTGCATTTCTTTCAGCGATCCCCTCACCCAGGCGGCCGGAAGCAGAATGGCATCCGCGCCGTCCAGCGCGAGGCGCTTCGAAAGCTCCGGAAAACGCACGTCGTAGCAGGTTTCGAGCCCGAACTTCCAGCCGTCTATATCAACCAGCGGCGGTACGGTGTCGCCCGGCACCACATTGGCGCTTTCGAGACCTGAAAAGGCGTCATAGAGATGAAGCTTCCGGTAGGCGGCGAGAAGCTTTCCGCCGTCCGCCACAATGTGGGTGTTCCAGACCCGGCCGTCCGGCGCTCCTGACGGTTCATGAACCGTGCAGGAAACCGCGATCGGAATATCGGCGGTCGCGGCGAGAAGCCCCGATACGAAGGGGCCATCCAGCGGTTCCGCGTGTTTGCGGCTCCAGGCGCCGTCAGTCGGTTTCCGGGCAATCACGCCTTCAGGGAGCACCAGAAGCCTCGCGCCGGCATCTGCCGCCCGCTTCATCAAAGACACCGCCTTCGCGAGATTCTCGGTTCCCGTCTCCGCGACCGTCATCTGCCCAAGGGCTATGCGGAAAAGATCACTCATTACGGTCTCCTCTCTCTCAGATCGTCTTCACGGGGAAGAGAAAATCAGCGTCACGCTGCACGGGGGTCAGTTTCTGCAGATACTGCTGGCGGGCGAATTCGTCGAGCATCCTGCGGTTCGGCTCAAGCCCCACCGGGTCCCAGTCTTCAGGAAGCGACTTCGCCATATCAATAAGATCCGCGATCAGCCACGGCGTGGTTTCGAAGTACTTGCGGCGCTTCGCGAGCCAGAGATTCTGTGAGGCGCGAAGGAGCTCGCAAAGCTGCCTCGGAGCCTCAGGATGCGCTGCGATAAAGTCCGCTTTCATCGCGAGGATATGAATCCCGGGAACGAAACCGGCGCGGCCGAACCAAGCCTTTTCCTGTGAAACGAAGTCAGGCTGCAGCTGCCGCAGCCCATACCCTTCGCTATAGAAATCAGCCGGCATGAAAGCCTGGAAAATCGCATCGATCTTTCCGGCTTTAAGAAGATCAACAAGCGGCGTTTCGTCCGGGTCATGGAACACCACGCGGTCATCCCAGAACTGTTTTCCCCGCTCCGGATCAATCCGGTCCGCGGCCGTCATACGGGAAAGCGTCCACTGAATGGAATCCACCGGAACGCCCGCTTCAAGAAGGAGCGCCCGGGTCCAGGTGTTTCCGGAATCCTGCCATCCGGAGAGCCCGATCCGCTTTCCTCTGAGGTCAGAAAGCGTGGTAATCGGGGAATCGTCTGACGTCAGAATGCACCGGTTTCGGAACCCCCGCATGATGAAAAACGGGATTCCGACAAGGTTCCGGTCGGTCCCTGCGCTTCGGCGCATCGCGTATCGGGAAAGACTCATTTCCGCTGCTTCGCAGTCAGGATCATCCGCCACGTTATCGATCAGGGACTGCACTCTCGTCAGTTCCAGATCGATAGTGTCAGACGTAACGTCCCCCAGCAGCAGGGGTGTCCAAAAATCCCAGTCCCGGGACTTCATTCGGATCTTCAGTGCCATCAGCGCATCTCCAGTGATTGTTACCGGATATATCGCAATCATCGTGCCAACTTTTGACATCGATACTAATTTATTTTTATTTCAAACACTTATAGATTAAAAACTAAAATTTTTCTCCATAATTTAATAATCTTTACGCACTTTATTTGTGCATATTACTGCTTTTTTATTGTTATTAAAATTTCATGACGCACCAATAGAGTGATTATTTTTATTATTTGTTTTCATGATGTTGTGTAAGATAAAAGTAGGGATGTTTCCCTTTCAGGAATCCAGATGTTCAGATTTGGTGCATCAATTCATATACATGAATGGGTGGGAGCCGTCCCCATGGATTCATACCGGAAAGTCATGTACATGTTTCACTGAATCCGCGGGAATTTTTCTGAATCGACGGGAACTTCGGTTTTTTTCTGCTTTAATTCCTACATCGATTGCGGCACCGTCCGATGCGGGAGAACCGGCAATCACCAACCATTGAGGTCCAGGAGAAAAGCATGACTGAAGAGATGCAGGATATTGCGGTAGAAGGCGCGGCCTTTGCGAAAAAGATTTTTGATGACGTCCGTGAGTTTTCAAAGGACCCAGTCGCCGGCGTCTCACGGCAGGGCTACAGCGCGGTAGAGAATAAAGTTCACGAATACGTGAAGGAGGTCGAAAAGACGCTCGGTCTTGAAGAGTGGGCGGATGCGGCCGGAAATCTTTTCCTCACGCTGCCTGGTGAACACCGCGACCTGCCGGCTTTCGTGACGGGCTCACACGGCGACTCAGTCCCTCAGGGCGGAAATTATGACGGCCTTGCCGGTATCGTCGCCGGTCTCACGGTTCTCTGGTGGATGCGCCGCACCAACTACACGCCGTACCGCGACATGTCTGTGCTCGTGACCCGCATGGAAGAAAGCTCCTACTTCGGCAAGGCCTATGTCGGAACGCTCGCGATGACGGGCAAGCTGAAGCCCGAAGACCTGAAGCTCCGCCACCGCACGAAGCAGCAGACGCTCGCGGAAGCGATCCGTGAATCCGGTTTTGACCCTGAAGCCTGTGTCAGCGGCAAGCCTCTCGCGGATCTGAAGAAATTCGGGGCATTTATTGAGCTCCACATTGAGCAGGGCCCGACGCTTGACAGCAATAAAACGAAGCGTGTCGGTGTTGTCACCGGCATCCGCGGAAACCTCCGCCATAAGGTTGTCCGCTGCATCGGCGAAACGGCTCACTCGGGCGCCGTGAACCGCGAGTTCCGCCACGACGCGGTGCTCGCGACCGCTGACTTCCTGATGCGGATGGAAAAGCACTGGATTCACCGTCTGGACCGTGAGGAAGACCTGGTCTTTACGGTCGGTGTGCTGAAGACCGGGGACTCAGCCGCCATCGCGAAGGTTCCGGGGCTTGTCACCTTCTGTATTGATATGCGCAGTCTCTCGATGGGAACGCTTGAGCGGTTCCATGAAGTGCTCCTCTCCTGCGCGGATAAGGTGGCCAAGGAACGCGGCGTGAAATTTGAGTTCGATCAGATGCTCCGCACCGACCCCGCGAAGCTGAACAGCGGCCTTGTCGCCCGGATCGCGACGACTGCGGCGGAAAACGGTATCCCCTACATCGCGATGCCGTCCGGCGCCGGTCACGACTCCGCTGTGCTCACGAACGCTGGGATTCCTTCTGCTATGATTTTCGTCGCGAACCAGAATGGGTCCCATAATCCCCGCGAGGAAATGAAGCTTGAGGATTTTATGCAGGGCGTGAAGCTTCTCTGGAAGGTTGCCGAAGGTTTCGACACTGAAAGGGAATAATCCGATTGCTTCATCCGAAAGACCCCGGGCGAGGTTCCCCCATCCGGGGTATTTTCGGAGCAGTTCGAATAATCCCGAGTAAATTACTCGACTATTTTCTTTTTTTAGGGTATTGTTTCCCCTGTCGATGCCGGTTGTCTGCGGCATCGGGTTAAAACTTTTTGGAAACAGTCTCTATGGAAAACCTACAAAAAGAGCCGAGCGGTTCCCCGACTAACGCTCAGGCTGCCCTTAAGAAAAACACACGCGTTATCGCGTTCTGGTTTTTCGCGCTCGTGGCTGGCGGATTCCTTGGCTGGCTGCAGATTGGTTGGCTGAACGAACTGTTCGGCTTCATCGCTACCGTCTTCACCCGCCTCTTTAAGTTCCTCGCCGTGCCGGTAATCGCTCTTGCTGTGATTACCACGCTTTCTCAGCTTGGCGCGAAAAGAGAAACCAAGCAGATCTTCGCTCACGCGATCTTCTACACTCTCGCCACGACCTTCGCCGCGGCTCTCGTCGCACTCGGGCTCTTTATCCTGATTGCGCCGGAAAACGTTCCTGCTGCTATTTCAGCCGCCGGTTCCGCTGCCGTTCCGAAGAATCTTCAGTCCCTCAGCTACTACGACCACTTCCTGTCTGTCGTTCCGGACAACGTTCTGCACCCCTTCCTTGAAGGCAATGTGCTTTCCGTTCTGGTGATCGCTGTTGCCGTCGGCCTGGCTCTCGCCTTCATGCCCCGCACGGAAGGCCGTGATTCCCTGCTCCGGGTGATCTTCGGACTCCAGGAACTCCTTTTCACGCTGATCCGCGCACTTCTCTTCATTCTCCCGGTCGGTATTCTTGCCTTTGCAGGCCAGCTGTCCTCCCAGATTGAAGCCGGTGTGATCGTTGGTTCCCTCGGCAAGTATGTCGCCGTTGTGGTGACGGGTAACCTGCTGCAGTTCTTCGTTGTGCTGCCGCTCTTCCTTCTCGCCCGCCGGATCAATCCGCTGCGCGTCCTGAAGGGCATGTTCCCGGCGCTTGCTGTTGCTCTCTTCTCGAAGAGCTCCGCCGGTACGCTTCCTGTGACACTTGCCTCTGCTGAACAGAACCTGCGCCTTGACCGCCGCGTTACCCGCTTCGTGCTCCCGATCTGCACCACGATCAACATGAATGGCTGCGCTGCGTTCATTCTGGTCACGTCCCTCTACCTGATGCAGAATGCCGGCATCGCGATTACGGGCGGTACGATGGCAGTCTGGGTGGTCGTCGCCGTGATCGCCGCTATCGGCAACGCCGGTGTTCCGATGGGCTGCTACTTCCTCACCCTCTCCCTCATGTCTTCCCTCAACGTCCCGGTTGACCTGATGGGTGTGATCCTCCCGGTCTACGCCATCATCGACATGATCGAAACCGCGGTGAACGTTGCGAGCGACTCCTGCGTCGCCACCATGACGGACCACGATCTGAAAGGCAAGCTTCCGCCTGCCGAGTCTGATGCACCGGACGCTCCGGTTCCCCAGGCCGCCTGATCCCTGACAGGTTTGATGAATGAAAAAAGCTTCCCGATCAAAATCGGGAAGCTTTTTTTCTGCCCTGAGGGTCTGCAAAACGACCCGCTTTTACTTCCGAACCTGTCGTTTCTGTCCATAACAGACACCTTTTCTCTCACGCTTTTTCCAAAGAGCACCGCTCTGAGGCCCCAGCGTGAGAAGCAGTATCAGAATCTTTTTCAGCGCCTCGGTGAGGCGCCTTCGCCTTCGGGTCATAGATTTGCCATAGAGATCAAGAAGAAAGTGGACCGGAGCAGCCTTTCCACTCTTTGATTTTAGCCGTGAGGGCGCGGAAATCCACGAATCTGTGCCTCCCAAAATCACAGAAAAGCTCATCCCACCGGCTTCGGCGTGCTTATACTTCATCCATCGGGACACGCGTTTCCCTTGTCCCTCTTGAATTGGAGTAAGCCTGATGAAGATCCTGCTTCCGATCGACTTCAGCCGCAGCAGCCAGGATGCTGTCCGTTTTGTCGCTTCCCGCGAGACACTGCTTGGCAGCAACCCGCAAATTGAAATTCTGAATGTTCACGCACCGGTTAAGAGAAAGCCCTCTTTCCTCTTCGGTGAAGGAGCTCTGGATGATTACTATCAGGAGCACGCCGAGAAGCTTTTCTCACGCGCCCGCCGGACTCTGGAAAGCGCGGGCTTCAAGGTTTCGGAAACCATGCTGGTCGGGGTTCCCGATCAGACTATTGCGGCAGAGGCTGAGCGCTACAAAGCGGATCTGATTGTGATGGGGACGCGCGGTCTCGGCGCCCTGAAGGGACTCTTCAAGAATTCCGTGTCGACCGGTGTTATTTCGCTCGCCCACTGCCCTGTACTGATTGTCCGCGGCAAGCATGACGAATTCCCGGATTCGCTTCGCGTCGGTATCGCGGTCGACGGTTCGGCTTACGGCGAGGCCGCTGTCCGCTATACGCTTAAGCACCGGAAGCTTTTCGGAGACCACGCCTTCTTCACCATCATCAACGCGGTAAACGATTACCGAGGCGCGGCGATGACGAATGTCACCGGCATCGCGCTTCCGACGCTCTCTGATAAAGATATTGATCAGCTGGAGAAGAACGAGTTCGAAGACACGGTTTCCAAGGTGCGCCCGATTTTCGCGGCCGAAGGCATTACGCCTGACGAAGTGAAGCTCGTCGGCACCCCGGCCGATGAAATCGCCGCTTACGCCCGCGCGAACGGCATCGGTATTCTCGTTATGGGGTCTCATGGCTATAACCGCCTGAAGACCGCTGTGATGGGATCGACCGCGGCCGCCCTTGCCGCTCACGGCATCGTGCCGCTTCTGATCGTCAAGTCACCGAAAATCGAGAAAACAGCCGTGAAAACCGCTGAACCGGCAAAAGCCTGATCTGCTGACGGGCTCTCTATAAAAAACGGCATCAGGTTATCTGCCTGATGCCGTTTTTGGTTTTCTTTTCCCCGCCTTACGTGTTCTTTGTCAGCGTGACGCTGTCAATCTCGTTCCCATTCGGAAGGAGAGTCTTAAGGGACAGGGACTGACCGGTAGCATCCAGCAGCAGATAGTTATCCGTTTCAGGCTGAGGAGCAATCTTCACATCAAGCGGGTGATCGATCCAGAAATCCGGATATCGGATATTGCCGGCCACGCCGGTCACGATATAAAGAGGTCCGTCTTCCGATCGGGCAAACGCTTTGATATGGTCACGCCGACGATAGGTATGAAGATGAGCCGTGAGGACAAGATCCACCCCCGCTTCGTCAAAGAGCGGCATCAGCTCCTTCCCGACCTCATCAAAGGTTTCGTTCGCGCGCTTCCGCCCTTTGATCTTGTAGTAAAGCACGTCCCGGTGCATCAGAACAACGCTCCAGGGCTTATCGGTTTTGGAAGCCACGTTCCGGAACCACGTCTTCATCTCTGAAAGGAGTCCCGGTCTGAGAAGATCCGCCTTCTGCCACTCCGTGTTCAGAACAATGAAATGCACGGGCCCTGAATCGAACGTGTAGTACCAGCGTCTGAAATTCTCACTTCCGTTATCCGGGACCGGAAAGGAATGCAGAAACATCACGGGCTCCGCGACACGGGTCTTGGAATCCATGTCGTAGGTATCGTGATTCCCCATCACGACGGCAACCGGAATCCGGCTGATCCCGCCCTTCACCGCGCTGAACCAGTAATCCCAGTGATCGAGCCAGGCCCCGCAGTCAACGAGATCCCCCATATTGCAGGTAAAGTCAATATCGGGTGTTCTGCCAAGAGCGCCGTTATAAACCCCTTCCCAGGTCTTATACCGATCGTTTGACTGAGAGTCCGGGAATATCAGTGCGCGGCAGTTTTCCAGATCCGATGTTCTGAAAGCTGTCCATCCGGATCTTTCATCATTCGGACCGGTGATCTGGTACTCATACGTCGTCGACGGATGCAGTCCGGCAATCCGAACGGTCTGCAGATGATAGGTTCTCCCCTTCACTGTGTAGCTGTCCGGCTGAGGCGTGAAGCGTTTGGCGTCCCGGCTGCCGCTCTTTCGAAGCTCCAGATACCAGCTGCCGTTTCCTTCCCACTGCACGGCGATGGAATTATTCGTATCGGATCCGACGATCAGGCGGGCATTGAATTCAGAAGGCTTCCGATCCTTAAAGAAGGCGGAAGCCCCAAAAGCTGCCGCGCCGACCGCTACCGCGGCACCCGCTCCGATCAGAACGCGGCGCGTCGCTTTCAGCTGCTTCATAGGTTCTCCCTCCAGCAGAAACAGCGGATCAGCCGGCCGTCCGCGTAATCAGCTCGAAAAGATCATCCGGCGTGAATTCGCGGTAAATCGATTCACACGGCCCCGGTTCAGCAATGAACTTGCGTAGCGCTGCCGGATCCGCCTTCTGCGGCTTCAATTCATTCAGTGTCAGGGAAAGACCGAATTTCCGGTAGGTTTCTTCGATCGTCTGTAACCCAAGTTCCAGCACCTGATCATCCGTCTTTCCGTCCACGTCGACCCCCCAGGCATCCCTGAAGTAGCGGCGGAACACGGGCTGCGCGGAATAGACCGACTTTAGCCAGTGCGGGAAGAGCGTCACAATCGAGGGGGCATACGGCAGATCCCAGTAGTACTCAATAATTTCCTCGATGAAGAAGACACTGAAGTCCGCACCGTCCTTCCCAAGCGTTCCTGCGCCGAACTCATTCATGCAGGCGCTCACCATCAGTTCACCGAGCGCCGCCTCATCCCCCGGTTTCTGGATAGCGCGCTCAAGGTTCGCGAGCTCATTCCGGATGAGTCCGGATGTGAACATATCGCCATATCCTGACTGCTTCGGGTTGAGGAAAGAATTCGACGCCTGAATGATGGAAGTCATCACGCCGTAAGCGAGGAACTCGGGCGGAATGGACTTGGCGTAAGCCGGATTCAGCCAGCAGAAATCCGGAATGAGCGGGGCACCATAGAGACCGCCCGCGTGATCTGTCGACTTTTCCACCATTTCGGAGGCGCTGTCGAGATCGGAACCGGAGGACGGGAAGGTCGGCACTGTGACGAGACCAAGGCGCTTACCGGTTGTAATGCTAGAACGCGTCGCGATCAGCGGCCAGATATCTTCTTTCTGGCAGGCGCCATAGGCCGTGAGTTTCGCGAAGTCCATCGCGGTCGCGCCGCCGACTCCAACCACAGCGCCGATTTCGTTATCCCGGCAGAGTTTCCAGGCGACACGCGCCTGTTCGATAGTCGACTGATGAAGATCCGCGATCGCCCAGGTGCGGATCCCGATTTCCTCAAAGGCCGTCAGCATTTCGCCCAGTTCCCCGCTGCGCGCAAAATGCGGACCGCATACAACGAGAACCTTGTCCGAAAGCGCTTTTACCCCCTGCAGAAACTCGTCACGCTTTCCTTCACCAAACAGAATCCGGCCCTTGTTCTGAAACTCAAAATCTTCCATTCCTAAAACTCCCAACCGTTTTGTCAGATCGTGTGCCTCTCAGCGTATCACTTAGTCTTCTTCAGGCTTAGGCACCAGCTGAAGCGCCGTTTCCATAAATGCCTTCACGGCTTTCCGCTGATACGCCTGCTTCGGGAAACCGAATCGGATTTCGTATGTCGCTTCGCGGGGCAGTCTGAAAATATCGAGCTGATTCACGTTTTCGGGT
>ERZ773217.1178-NODE-1178-length-21689-cov-6.181982_pt1 | contig 21689 bp, 17 predicted proteins | sample MGYA00580995_ERZ773217 | MGnify/ENA primary metagenome ERZ773217 (study PRJEB29015, sample SAMEA2737772) | human gut metagenome | biome: human gut; feature: human-associated habitat; material: faeces | place: China | collected 2012 ...
ATCGATTCTCTGGTACTCGCTTGCACCGCTGAAAATCTGTCTGTCTATCCGCACTGACAGCTTCACATTATCCGTGTGAAGCTCAGAAAACCATATCTCCATGAACCTCTCTCCTTTCCAGAACCATCAGATTCTCTATTTTCGGATCTTCTGTCCCCTGCATGGAGCAGCCCTTTTCCTTTGCGTAGAGAATATATTCTGTAATCTCATCTGTAATCTCCTCACCGGGAGCCAGGATAGGGATTCCAGGAGGATAGCACATAACAAATTCCCCGCTGATCCGGCCGGCCGCTTCTTTCACCGGCACCGACTCCTTATCCGAATAAAATGCTTTCTGTGGAGAAACAACTACTCTGGGAGCAATATACTCACCGGAAAGCATACCAGCCCGATCTTTTTTATACAGGCGCTCAATATCCGCCAAAGCCCCCACCAGCCGTTCGATATCCTGAATCCTGTCTCCAATGGAAATGTAGGCAAGGATATTGCAGATGTCTCCAAACTCTATCTGAATATCATACTCGTCCCTCAGCAGATCGTACACCTCAATTCCTGCCAAGCCGTTGTCCAAGGTATAGACAGAGAGCTTTGTAACGTCATAGTCAAAGATGCTTGTACCGTTGACCAAATCCCTTCCATATGCATAAAAGCCTCCGATGTCATTGATTTCCTGCCTGGCATACTCTGCCATCTCCACCACTCTGGCAAAGGATTCCCTCCCTCTTAAGGCCAGGTTCCGTCTGGAAATATCCAGGCTGGACAAAAGCAGATAGGAGGCGCTGGTGGTTTGGGTCAGATTAATGATCTGCCTTACATAATCGGCATTTATACCCTGATTCAGGAGAAGGAGAGAGCTTTGCGTCAGGCTTCCTCCCGATTTATGCATAGAAACAGCCGCCATATCCGCTCCTGCTGCCATAGCTGATACCGGAAGTCCTTCTCCAAAGTACAGATGGGTGCCGTGAGCCTCATCTGCCAGCACCTTCATGCCGCAGCTATGAGCCAGCCTGACAATGGATGGGAGATCCGAGCAGATACCATAATAGGTAGGATTATTCACAAATACCGCCACCGCGTCCGGATTCGCTTTCATAACCTGCTCTACCTGACGAAGCTCCATACCAAGAGAGATTCCCAGTATGCTGTTCACCTCTGGATTAACATAAACAGGAACCGCTCCGCACAGAATCAGAGCATTGATAACGCTTTTATGGACATTCCGGGGCAGGATAATTTTATCTCCTGCCTTGCAGACGGACAGGATCATTCCCTGCACCGCCGAGGTGGTGCCGCCCACCATCAAAAAGGCGTTGGCCGCGTGGAAAGCCTCCGCCGCCAGCTCCTCCGCCTCACGGATAACCGATACAGGATGGCAGAGATTGTCCAGAGGCTTCATGGAGTTTACGTCCAGCCCCACGCAATTCTCCCCCAGCAGACTTGCCAGCTCAGGATTTCCCCTTCCCCTTTTATGACCCGGTACATCAAAGGGAACCACGCGCCGTCTCTTAAACATTTCCAGAGCTTCATAAATGGGAGCTCTCTTCTGGCTTCTCTTTTCCATTGTGAATCTCCTTCCGGTCAAAATACAACAAAAAAGCAGATGATTCTACATCATCTGCACGCAATTTTACACAAACTATTACCACTATTCCCGTTTCCATGTTCCCATAGCAAATATGTTGTCCTGCATTTATTGATCGTTTCACAAGATGATGTGCAATCGCACTGATTATAAAGTAATCAACTTATAAAATTTGAGCTTCTAACTCAATCAATAATGTGGTTTCCCACGCCCGGCAACTGACCCGCCTGTCCGTATGGGCTTAACTCCCCGGGGAGTGGTCATATTTGCATGAAAACATATCCATATCTTCACACTGAAACAAAGAATACCATATTTATCCGCAGCGTGTCAACTGGATTTTTAAATTCAGAAATTATTTCTTTTGTAAAGCCAGCTCCGTCACCCCTTCCGAATCATATCATTACCCTCGTTTGCTTTCGCCATAGGAAAAAGAATTAAATAACCTTTCATTATTTTCAAACAGCGTTTGTTTGATCCAATTATCATCTGAAGCCTCTGTGCCGATCTCATTCATATCCCTTCCTAATAAATGATTCATTATTTTCCGGGCATCTTGAACATCCATTGTCCCCGCAGCGCTCTTTGATAAAAATTCTACCCCTGATAATGCCATGACTGCATTACGCACCTTATCGGAGCTTATGCCTGTATTTGCCTGCCCGGATGTTTCTTCTGTGTCCGAGACAATTCCACTGCCGCTGACTACTACCTGTTGCAACGCCTTGCAGCTTATATGGCTGTCAGAATCAAACGTTATTTTGCTGGCTCCCGTCTCCCCGCTCTGGAATGTTATACTATCTTCCGCATGAATGGTTACGTTTCCTGTCCGCCCTCCGATTTCCAGATCTGATTCTGCACTGATATGAAGGGTTTCTGACGCTTTTATGTGAATGCCTCCGTCCTGATGCATTACAATCGCAGCACGCTCCATTCCTGAGGATATACTAAGCTTTTCCTCGTCCATGTACAGCCCAAGCCCCTCCTTATTTCTTAAATATTTCATATTGTGTTTCTCAGGATTTGTTTGCTTCATCCTTCTTCTGGCAGCGCTTATGAAGGCGTGAGCCTCTACCAGATCAGGAAAGGTCACTTCCACTTCGTCTCCAGGCTCTGGCATGTAATATCCCGCCTCATTATTTTCTTCACCAGCAAATGGCAGCCAGGGTGTATTTCCTTGTGCATAATCCTCTATAGGATATTTAACACGAAGCTTATTGCGGTTAATTTCTTTTACAACAGCCCAAAGGTGCAGGCCTGCTAGCTTCGTATTCGGTAAATACGGGAAAGAAGCACCCCTTGTCCTTTCTAAAAGGGATTGATAGAGTAACTCTCCCCTTTTTATCAAGCTTTCAGTGGATTTTATCAAATATAGACTTCCTTTATAAGAAATCCGGCAGCCAAGCTCAGCCTGCTTATGTGTTTGAATTGTTAACTGCTCCTGTTCTTTCAATAAATTAGTGTTATTAGTTAATTCTTCCCCTTCCAGAATCCCCTTCTCCCTGCTGGAAGCTCCAAAAAAGAGCTGGATAGATGAAGATTTACAATTTGCCCATATACCTGTGTTAAAGTGTGAGGATAACCGTTTAAGGAACTCCCAATCGGTTTCATCAAACTGCACAATACTATGAGGAATTTTGGCCCCATTCGTTACTTGATCGAGATGAGAGGAGCTTTTATAGGATCTTAAAACTTCAAACAGGATCTGCTCATAGGTCATATCCAAGTCCTGAAATACCCGTCTTCTTTTCATTCCATCCATTTCACAAGAAGCAGAATATGCTTTTAGCTGAAAGCTCAAAAATTCCTTGTCATATTTCAGCTTTATATCATGAATCCTACCACAAAAGATTATACTTCCATTTCTGTCCATTACTGTGACAGCTTGCTTTTCCGGAATCCTATTCTGTACCGCCCTGCAGATTCCGCTTAAGTTTAATTCAGCATGTTCATTCATTCTTTCAAAAATATGCAGTGCGTGAACTGTGACGATTTCCAGGTTTATATCTATGGAAAATTCCTGGTGTTGATACATTGTATGCGTTGCCTCCTGATTCGTCATATTGGCTGATCATTGTCTATCAAACGTAATTCAATGCTGCCGGCCTATTGCCTGGTTTACCATTTCCTCCACAAAGCTGTCCCATTTGTCCGCCGAATGTTCAAGCGTCTCATTATAAAGGGCTTGTGCTCCTTGCATGATTTCTTTCCCCATATCCTCTATCACTTCACCCGGCAAATTGTTAATCTTCTTTTTGATGCCCTTTAACTTTGCGGTTACATCACTTGTAGTTTGTTTCATATTGTTGAATGCCTTTGTCTTCTGATAATCTCCTTCTTCTAACTGTCCATTCTGTACTACTTCTATCCATCCGCCTTTGAAGCACCCTAAAATAGATTTTTTTAACACGGCCTCTACTTCTTTTCCGCTTCCATTGATATTTACCTTTATACTGCTGTCTGTAAGGAGCCGGCTGTCGCCAAGCTCCAAGGTGCAGCTGGCTGCCCCAGCTCCTTCCTCATAGCTTCGAAGCGCACATTCCATATGTTCCATACAAATATTTTTCCGTGGTATACAGTCTGTTTTTACTGCTCTGGGTTTCCCCTGCTCCAGAACCGTTCGGTTTTCTACCTGCTCCAAGGAACCGATCCCACTGCAATAGGGGCATGTAAGAACAGCCCCCTCCACAACAAAGCTGTCCTCCTCCTGAGCAAGGTGATAGGATGCAGAGTCAACACCATATATCTTTGATAATTTATGTAAAATAGCCCTCTTTCTCTCAGAATTGACTCTGTTATATACCTCCTCGGCGTCATATACAGCGCTCCACATACGATAATTCCACGCAGTTTCTTGCTCCTCCTTCCCATGCACTGCCAATGAAGCAGCCGCAAGAAGCGCAATTGCCTGATGTTTTTTCATCCCATTAACATCTATGTATCTGGAGATTTGACCAACCAAAGCCGGCGTATACACCTTATCTACATATTGAACATCCTTCGTCAAGAAATAATTGGGCTTATGGGCGTGAAAGAACCTCATCTTAAAATCAAAGCTGCCATACCCTGTTTCACTAAAATCAATGCCTGAATCAACCAAGCTGGTGTTTTTATCATCCCCCATCTTTTTTAATAGCTGACTGACGATATCCCTGTATTCGTTGATATTGAATACATTCACTTTTGCCCGTTCCTGCTTTTCCAGCGGTATATTAGCCAAAAACAGCTCCGACGCTCCCTGTCCGTCCAAAGAATATGCTTTGTCAACCATTCCTTCCGGCAAGAGATATGCCATAGACGCAGCCAGATTACCGCCTTTTGAATGACCAACAATCGTTACATGCTCATGCCCCGATTGGATCACATACTTCTGTGCCTCCCTCTGGGACGGGGTAAGAGACGATATGGTTGCTGACAAATTATCGTCCCATTGATAATTTCCTGCTGTTCCCCTGAATACAATGATTGGACGCATGTCTTGCTGGGAGTTCTGCACATTTGCCGTAGGCTTCAGAGTCATGGCACGAAAATGCGTCCGGTCGTTGCTTTCAATGTTTTCTACCTCTAACGACATAAGTGTTTTTGAAGCTTTGATTTGGTTTAGTACCTCTTGGAACTCTGCTTTGGTCATTTGGGCGCCAAAATCAGCAGTATCTTGCTGTGTTGCCAGTTCTTTTTCTATAGAAAAAATTAAATTTTTCACTGTGCGTTTTTGATTTTTTATCTTAATCCAATCCTGCTGTAATTTAGGTCTGTATATCAAGGCTGCAAGCATGGCAGCCTCCTCTCCGCTGATTTCTCCCATCCTGCTTTCCTCCTTCATACGATTAATAAACCAACTGATTATCTACCTTTTTCCTTTTATATAAGAGTATCAATTACCTGTTTTGTGTTTTGTCTCCCCTTCTCACCATAGCTGCCAATCATCTTAATCCTCTAACCCTAATTCAATATCCATCTTTAAATCCATCTCCATATCCAAAAATGAGTTTGTGTCTTCATATAAATAAAATTGTGAATTTTCTTGTTCTTTTACACGAATTTTTTTATAATCCTCCATATCTTTTGTTTGTTCCAGATACAATCCAATGATTGCTTTCGGATGGTTTTGGCAGAATTCTTTTACAGCTTGGGCTATACTTGATTCTGTCAATCCACCTTCTGCATAGCTGCTGCCTGGAGGCACAATTAAATGAAGATTTAACTCAGAAGGGGCATTGACTACTTCAAAGTAATATTCCAACGGTGAATATTGGTTTATGCTTTGGTCAAATGGCAGTCTGGAAAATTCAACATAAATTAATTTATATTCTTCTGGAAGGATATCTGCCATTTTCTCCTGAAACCATTCCTTCGTCATGATACTTAAAAACTTCCAGCAATAATTATAAAAATTTCTTCTATTCTTTTGTCTTTACTGGATTTAGGATATACCCAAACGTTAAATACCGAGCCATCTCGTTCTGTCTCCCTCACCTCATACAGATAAGGAGAGTATACATCAGCAGCGGGGATTGGACTTCCCGAATAAAGAAGCTTCCCCTCCGGGTTTATAATGAACCTCTTGCCATACTTTTTCTCCAAATACCTTTCGATTTCCAGCGGATAACCTGCTTTGTATTTTTTATTTCTTATGTCCCTCCATGTATTACGTATGACTATAACCAGAATGATTACTGCGATTGCCAGAGAAAAAACAATCAATCCTTTTTTTAACATTTCTCTTATTCCCCTTTTATAAAATTTTATTTCCTTGCTCCATTAACAACATAAATGAGTTTGTAGTTCTACATAAATCCCCTCTCACCACAACATCCAATCATCTTAATCCTCTAATTCTAATTCAATATCCATTTTTGAATCTAATTCCACATCCAAAAATGGATTCTCGTCACTGCGTTTCCCTAAATAAAATTGTAAATTCTCTTCTTTCCTTACATTGATTCTTTGGTAATCTTCTGCATCTTTTGTCTGCTCTACGAAGAATCTAATTCTTACCTTGGGATATTTTTGATAAAATTTCCTTATCACTTGGATTACATTCTCTTCTGTCATTCCGTCTTCCTCATAGCTGCTTCCAGGAGGTAAAATTAAATACAAATATAGATAACTTGGAGCCTCCCGAATTTCAAAATAATATGCCAGCGGAGAATTCGGGGTAATTCTTTCATCCTTTTTTGGCCTTGCAGACTCAACAAAAATCATCTTATATTCTTTTGGAAGAATATCTGCCATTTCCTCCTGAAACCATTTCTTCATCATGATACTTAAAAACTTCCAGCAATAATTATCCTGGATTTCTTCTATTCTTTCGTCTTTACTGGATTTAGGATATACCCAAACGTTAAATACCGAGCCATCTCGTTCTGTCTCCCTCACCTCATACAGATAAGGAGAGTATACATCAGCAGCGGGGATTGGACTTCCCGAATAAAGAAGCTTCCCCTCCGGGTTTATAATGAACCTCTTGCCATACTTTTTCTCCAAATACCTTTCGATTTCCAGCGGATAACCTGCTTTGTATTTTTTATTTCTTATGTCCCTCCATGTATTACGTATGACTGTAACCAGAATAATTACTGCGATTGCCAGAGAAAAAACAATCAATCCTTTTTTTAACATTTCTTTTGCTTCCCTTCTATGCTCTTTTTTTCTAAGGGATATACCCATACCTTTTCCTCCGGTTCCCATGCCTCCTGCAAATATGGCAGGTATACACTGGCAGACAAGATAGCTTCCAGAATCAAGCAGCCCCCTGGCTGGTTTTACAATAAAGCCGGTTTATGGGTTTCATTCCTATGTCAAATGTCAGTCTCCTCCTGACACTCAATTCCTTCTAATTTAATTCCTACCATGGGCCTCCTCAATATGCTTTCTGCTACATCAAATCGAATCACGATTTGTTTTTCTATTATTCCATGAACTCGAAAGATAGAATGGTCTCCTATGGCATCCCTGTTTAAAACCAGTTTTTTCAATACTCCATTAGGATAAAATTGGGCTTTGCTTCCCAGACACTTGACTCGTTCTAATGCAAACAGCCAATAGGCCTCCTGCCTTCTTGCTTCCCGGTCACTTAGTATTGCACAACTGCACTGTATTTGAATTTCAAAGCTGCAGAAAATATTTTTTAATGCAGTTGAAAGCAAAGGAAGCGGCGCCTCCAGTAAATCTGGATATATATTCTCTTTTTTACTTTTTACAAGGAAATTATGGTTTTGAGCTGGAAGCTTGCCAAATTCAAATTCAACGCTTCTTCCTTTCACAATTTCTTTTTTCCATGCTTCCGGTATAAAGCCGCGGTCAAGCTCCACCGCATGTATCAAAGATATATCCTGAGATATGGTAAAATAATCCATCCTAGCCCCTCTACATTCTAATCAGATCCTTTTGATCGGATGAAAGCCCCGCCTGTTCCAAGGCTTCCCTTTCAAACATCGCCCCTGACAGGCATGCCCCTGAAAAATCGGTGTGGTAAAACTGTGCTCCCCGAAAGTCTGCTCCTCTGAGATCGGCCCCTGAAGCATTAACATCTCTTAAAATAGATCCGTGAAAGCAAAGGCCATCCAGGTTTGATAAAGAATGGAAATAAATAGTTTCTGGAACAACTGGAGCAATGATTCCGCTAAAATCGCTTCCACTCAGATCAGAGTTTATAAAGGAGGAGCCAAACAACGCAGCATCCCTCCAGCAGGTGTTTATGAGCCTGCATTGCCGCCACTCTGTTCCCATAGCATTGCTATGGCTAAAGTCACAATCTGAAAAATCCATTTTAAGGAAGCAGCTATTTGTAAAATTTACGCCGCTTAAATCTATGCCATCCACTGTTTGCTCCAAATACCGTTTACCACAAAACCGATTATGTTCTTTTTTATGGATGCTCAAGCATTCTTTCAAGTTAAGTCCCTTAGTATCTACGGCTTCTGTTACCAGAATTTCTTCAAAATCCCCCTGATATTCGCCTGATAGAACACAGAAATCATCTGTTATGGAAATCTTTTCCATGCATTTGGTAATGCTTTCTCCACGAACGATCCATTTGGCAATCGCTGTTATTCGCCCGATGAGCTGAGGGATATATTCCATCTGAATCAAAGTCCTTACATCACTCATATAAACTTTATTTTTATATCGGGCCAGCGTCAGGTTTAACGCTGCCTCCAGCTTCCAAAGGAGCTCACATAAACCGGTAAAATCCGCGTCCTCCCACAGAGGCCTAGGATCAAGCGCAAAACGACGGTCAAAAGCATATATGCGTACAGCTCCATTTCCCACATAAAAATTGCTCCTGAGAAAGCATATATGAATATAGGCGATAGCTTCTTTTGTTCCATTCTCCTGAGCCTTATGAATCCTGTTGATTAACTGCACAAACGCTTTTTCCATTTCTTCCCCAAGCGCTTTCCTGTTGATTTGAGAATAGCTCTTTATTTGCTCAAGCGCTGGGAGACCCAAATCCAGATGTTCCATAAAAAATGCTTCCAAAGCTTCGTTTCTTCCTATCATGCGCTCTTAACCCTTAGTTTGTATGTACTTCATTGCCTTTTAATTCAATTACGCCGCTTTCATTCAAATGAATTTCCGCTTTTGCTCCACAGCTGATGCGTATATTGCCTCCGGCATTAAAATGTATCTGATTTCCCGCTTCCACTGCTACGTCTTTTTCTGCATGAATTGTAATTTTTGAATTAGAGGATAGAAATAAAGTACCATTCTGATTAATATCAATCAGATTTGCTCCATTGGCGGAAATACTGACCCGATTAGGGCTCCACATAATCTCCATCCCCTGTCTGTTTCTTATATATCTTACAGAATAGTCCCTCATACGATCACTCTTTTCATTTTCCGGGACATACTCACTTACCGCGCTGACTGCATAAGCATTTTTTTCATCTCCACCAGGAAACCTCAGCCTTACCTTATCCTCTGGTTCAGGCATACAGTACCACCCGCTGTCATCAGAGGACGCATATACAGTAGAATAGGGAAACCAGCATGCTTCTCCATTCCCACAGCCATCCTCAGCAATAATATGCACCTTAACATTATCTCGTTTAACTTCTTCTACAATCCCTGTTACTTCCCGGCCAACAAGCTTTGTATTCATACTGCGAGAAGTATCCAGCCCCTCTCTTGTGCATAATTCATAATCATTATTTAATACAGCCTGTTCCATATGCATATGTAATGCTTTAACATATAATGTGCTTCCTTTAAACTTTATACATTCACCAAGCTTTAGGCATTTGTCATTTAATCTTACAAGATATGTCATACCTGACGTATTGGATATTAGAGGCTCCTGGGTCTGCGCATGCCAGCTTAGGGTATAAGGAATCTCGTCTGTTATTTCTATTTCTGAAAGCAAAGTTGGCTTTCCTATATAAAAAGCCGGACGATCGCATCCGCTGTCAGGAAATACAGATTGACCGCAATGGGACGCCATACGCTTTATAAACTCCCAGTCTGTTTCCTCGTACTGCATAATAAATTGACCAATCTGCTCTTCGCACCTGCTCTCAATGATCGTCTGAGCTCCTTTGGTTCCTTTGGCAACGCTCTGGATAATTCCTTTTATGGTTTCGTTTATATCATGAAAAGGCTTTGTTTTTTTCTTCCTGTCCAATAAAATTGTATGTGTGGCTCCACGTACAATAACCGTCACCGCTTCCGCGCATTCCTCTACGGAAAGCTCTGTAATAAGGCCGCGAAACAAAACTGTATCCTTACCTTTTCGGATTATTATTTCTGTTCCAAACTGACGTAAACAGTCCAGAGCCCGCCTGTCCTCAGAGTGTATTTTCCCCTCTGCATATACAAAGGTATGGGAATTTTTTTCCGCTGTAATGTCAATGTTAGAAATCTCAATATAAGGGATTGGTTCCACCCTTAATTCGCCAACCTCTGTGTATTCTCTTTTTTTCATTGCTGCGGCCCCCCTTCTATCTCAATGGTAGAACTTAATTTGCAAAGTATGGTTTTCCAAAAGCAATACTCCTTTTGCTCAAAATTGAAATCCATGAATATCATCTTTTTCCCTCCTTGAAAAAGGATGATAAAGTCACACAATGCTCCACCCGGCATAGAATGAATAGCGGTAAAATAATATATTGTTCCAAATGCTGCCTGCCTTGCATCGGATATATCTATCTTTGTCTGTTGCCTTGAGCTTCTCATCTGGCTCACATAGTCTTGCTGAAGCTGATCAATCTTAACTATTTGTTCCGACTCAATTACCTTTATGGATAGCGTTATTTTTTCTTTTGACGCCTGAAAAAGAAGGAGATTCCCCATTACTATCGGCTGTCCAAATAACTCAGACGGCATAAGCATGGAAAATAGGCCATTGCAAAAGGCGATTCTCTCAAAGGTAAATCGTGAAATTCTAGCTTTGAACTGCTCAACCTCCTTTTTATAAAGCTCCCCGCGCCCTTTGTCCGAATCCGCAGTAAAGGGCTGGCATGTATGTTTCTTTAGCATTGCTAAATTTATATCAAAATCTTTCAGCATATCTTTCATACCCCCTCCCCCAATCGATTCTGGCTTCCTTCTCTCTAAGCTTTATCTGGAAGCCTCCGGGCGCTGTAAGCAATTAAGGACGCCTTTTTGCCTCTCATCTAAATGCTGCTGTTTCGCTTATGAACCTATCAGAGAATAAACAAAAACTTCCAGACGCTTTTAATCGTCTTAATTCCCACAAAGGGCTGTCTGACAGTGAACAGACAGCCCTTATCCAGTAATGATCCGATAAAGCTCTGCTTTCGGAAATTCTTTTCATAATTATGGTTTTTTATACAATCCCCCATTATGTCCAATCTTTATTATTATTATAAAACATAAATCCATTCATTCAATTTCTTTGACACAATCCGGTCTATTTCGACATAATCCGGTTATGATAAGCAGTAAATTATACTTTTATGAAAGATTGACAAAGAACAACGTCAGACAGCTGCTTCATATGCCAGTGCAGCTGGAAACGAAAACGATAGAAAACAGACCATAGCTTTTATAAAACCATAGTCTTTCCAGAAAAAACCTCAGACCAATATATACACCTGCATTTTGAGAGGCTATTATACGCTATAAATATTCATGCCGCCTTTTGTTATAGAAATCCATAGCGTCCCTAACCTTTTTCCTCCTGTCTTTTCCCAAGGGAACTCTCAATTCTCCTTCTAATATCACATCCAGTTTTTCAACAGCTAAAATATGCTCCTGATTAACCAAATAGCTTTTATGTACTCTGATAAAATCATATTTTTCAAATTCCTTTTCTATTGACTGCAAGCTCCCGTACAGCCGGTAATCTTTACCCTCCACCGTTCTTAACGTCAGCTTGTGACCACTGCATTCTATATATAGAATTTCCTTTATAAAAACATTTTTATATCCAAACCCTTGCTTTATCCTGTACCAGATTGTCCTTTGACTTGTAAGCTTAAGATACTTTAGCAATGCTTTCTCCATATCCTGCTCTAAAGTATTTTTTCGTATAAACCATAAAGGCATATGCTCAAAGGTATCAAATACATACCGTTCATGTCCTGACACAAAAATCAGCTTTAGTTTAGGATTACTAACACGCAGCCGCCTGGCTAGTTCCAAACCTCCGCATTCCGGCATCACGATATCCAAAAAAAGAAGATCGTAAGGATTGGTACAGTGTGATTGATAAAGGCTATTTCCATCAGAAAATAAGCTGATGTCCATATCATTGCCTGTCCAGAACTCCTGGATCGCTTTCCTTATTTTCTGCAAATCGGATGGCTGGTCATCACAGACAGCCACTCTTATCTTTTCTAATTTCATCAAATGTTTTCTCCATTGGTATCTGAGCAGCCTTCACTGCCAGGTAATTTCTCCATCTCCCTCTATCCCCGGCTCACTGCCTTCCACCGGAGCTGCTGGCTCTCAAACTGCTCATTGATCCACTCCACTCCTTTTGAAAGTCCATCTGCATCAAATTCCAGAAAGGTTTCCGTTTTTTCATCCTGAGGAGTAGCGTCATAACCATATGGCTCCGGCCAAACTGTCACCTTAAGCTTAGGTCTTTCCTCTCCGTCCAGTTCTGCTTTCTCCATCCGGAAACGCATCCCCTGATGGCTGCCTGTAAACTTCTCCTTTTTTAAATAATTAATCGGCATAAAATCTTTTAATTCCAGCATCCGTCTCTCCCTGTTTGTTATATTTGTTCTCAACGGGATCTTCTGTTAATAAACTCTGTTTTCGTTTTAGAATAGACAAATTTCTGACTTGCGTAAAGGCCATAATATCCGGACAGAGCAAAGGAAACTGCGATAATAATAGAAAAATATTCCATTCCCTCATATCCAAACAACTCCAGGGCAATAATCAGAGATGTAATAGGGCAGTTCGTTACGCCCGCAAACAGAGCCGCCATACCGCAGGCAGAGCAGAGGGAAGGAGAAAAATCCATGAATCTTCCCATTGCACAGCCAAAAGCTGCCCCCACGCACAGAGTCGGTACAATTTCACCTCCCTTAAATCCGGCTCCCAGGGTAACAGCCGTAAATATCATTTTGAGGAAAAATGCCTCATACTGCGCCTTGCCTTCTATGCTGGATTCAATCAGCTGCATGCTGCTGCCGCAGTACTCCCTGGTTCCCGCTAAAAGGGTAAGAACGATGAAAATACCGCTGGCAGCCAGAATACGTATATACGGATTGGGAAAAAACCTGCGGTATCCATATTCCGAGTAGTGAAGCATAATGCAAAACACAATGCTTACTCCCGCACACAGAATCCCCAGGATTACAATCAGAGCAGCCGTTCCTATGGTAACAGGAGGAATGGAGCCTATAAGAAAGCGTTCCCCTGACAGTCCGGCTACTCTGGCAATTCCGACTCCGATATAAGCGGAAAAGATACAAGGCACCAGAGCTGCGTAGTACAGCACTCCTATGCTTACCACCTCCAGTGAAAATACGCCCGCAGCTACAGGCGTACCGAAAAGAGCCGCAAATACGGCGCTCATGCCGCACATAATTGCAATCTTCTCATCCTTTTCATCTAGGCGCATCACATGGCCCAGAGAATTGCCGATGCTCCCTCCCAGCTGCAAAGCAGCTCCCTCCCTGCCGGCGGAGCCTCCTGTAAGATGGGTCAAAATGGTGGATACGAAAATCAGCGGTCCCGTAGCAGCCGTCACCTTTTCGTTAGAGGAAATGGCGTCAATCACCATGTTTGTCCCCCGGTTCCCTTCCTCATGAAAGGTTCTGTACATCCATATAATCAGAAGTCCTGCCGCCGGCAGATAAAAAAGCATATAACGATTGCTCAGCCTGAAATCTGTGGCCCAGGCTACACCATAGGAAAATATAGTCCCTGCCACTCCTCCGATGCTTCCGATCAACACGGAAATCAACAGCCATTTAAAAAAATAATGAAGGTTTGCAAGCAAGCCCGCTTTTATCTCTGATGCCTTGACATTTTTCATTTGCTCCGCTTCCTCCGTAATTTCTTCCTCCAGCACATGCAACGGTAAGATATCCCATACCGCAGCCTGCCGTCAGCCTGTGATATGGGATATCCTGTCTCCCGGCTTTATGTATATTTCTAAACCTCGCTGTAGGTCCCTTTCACCTTAACCAGCTTTGGACGATAGCCTGCGTCTGTTAAAGCCGTTACGATTTGTTTCTTGTGCTCCGTCCCGAAAGCCTCCATGGTAATCCGAAGCTCCACGGCTGCATTACGGTTAATGCTGATAAACTGGTTGTGCTCCAGCTTAATAATATTTCCCTGCTCTCTGGCTAACAGAGAGGATACCCTAGCAAGCTCTCCCGGCTTATCAGGAAGCAGAACGGACACAGTAAATACCCGGTCTCTTTGAATCAGCCCATGCTGCACAATGGATGACATTGTAATAACGTCCATATTGCCGCCGCTTAGGATGGACACAATTTTCTTTCTCTGCACATTCAGATGCTTTAATGCAGCTACTGTCAGAAGCCCGGAGTTCTCCACGATCATTTTGTGATTCTCCACCATATCCAAAAAAGCAACGATTAGCTCGCTGTCCTCTATGGTAATAATATCATCTATATTCGCCTGAATATAAGGGAACAGCTTTTCTCCCGGACGTTTTACAGCCGTACCGTCCGCAATCGTATTGACATCAGGAAGAGTCATTATCTTTCCTGCGCGGAGAGACTCCTGCATACAGTTAGCTCCTGACGGCTCCACTCCGATCACCTTGATCTTGGGATTTAAAAGCTTTGCCAGGACAGAAACTCCCGTACACAGTCCGCCGCCGCCGATAGGAACCAGTATGTAATCCACAGTGGGAAGCTCCTTAATGATCTCCATAGAGATGGACCCCTGTCCCGTAGCTACATCCAAATCATCAAAGGGATGTATAAAGGTAAGCCCCTGCTCCTTTGCAAGCTTGTAGGCATAATCACAGGCCTCGTCAAATACGTCTCCCTCCAGCACCACCTGAGCGTTGTAATTCTTGGTGCGGTTTACCTTCATAAGAGGGGTGGTAGTAGGCATCACCACCGTTGCCTTTACTCCCGCCAGCTTTGCAGCATAGGCAACACCCTGGGCATGGTTTCCCGCAGACGCAGTAATAAGCCCCTTAGCCTTCTCCTCCTGGCTTAAAGTACTGATCTTATAGTAGGCTCCCCTTACCTTATATGCGCCCGTATACTGCATATTCTCCGGTTTAAAATACACTCTGTTGCCGGTCTGAGCCGAAAAATATTCGCTGTATATAAGCTTTGTTTCCAGAGTAACCTCTTTGACAATCTCCGAGGCCTCCTCAAACTTCTCCAATGTCAACTCTTCCACTATATCAGAACCTTCTTTCCCTTACGTTTCCCTCTACTATATCACGTTACTGTATTAAATTCAACAACAGATTATTCCTAAATGTTAAACAGGGCTTTGACAAAATCATCTGCATTAAACTTCTGCAAATCATCAATCTGCTCTCCAATGCCGATATATTTCACAGGAAGCCCCAGCTCCGACTGAATTGCCACCGCAATCCCTCCCTTAGCAGTTCCGTCCAGCTTTGTAAGGATAATGCCTGTAATATCGGCCACCTCCATAAACTGGCGGGCCTGTGCCAGGGCGTTCTGTCCCGTAGTTCCGTCCAGCACAACCAGCGTTTCCCTGTAAGCGCCGGGATACTCCTTATCGATAATCCGGTTAATCTTCTTAAGCTCCTCCATCAGGTTTTTCTTATTATGAAGGCGGCCTGCTGTATCGCAGATCAGCACATCCGCTTTTCTTGATTTGGCCGCAGCTACTGCATCGTAGATAACAGCTGCCGGATCGGAGCCCTCCTGCTGTGCGATAATATCCACTCCTGCCCTTTTGGCCCACTCTGTCAGCTGATCAATGGCAGCCGCACGAAATGTATCCGCCGCAGCCAGAATCACCTTATGTCCAGAGTCCTTAAGCTGGCCTGCCAGCTTTCCTACAGAGGTGGTCTTTCCAACTCCGTTAACGCCGATCACCAGTACGACAGAGCGCTTATGCTCAAACTCATAAGCATTTTCCCCAAGATCCATCTGGGCCTTAATGCTGTTAATCAGAAGCTCCTTGCACTCCTCAGGCTCCTTAATATGCTGCTCCTTAACCTTCCGGCGCAAATCCTCTACTATGGACATGGTGGTCTGGATTCCCAAATCTCCCATGATCAGCGTTTCTTCTATCTCCTCGTAAAACTCATCATCAATGGCGGAAAAGCCACTGAAGATTGAGTCAATTCCTGATACAATATTATTTCTGGTTTTGGTCAGTCCCTCTACCAAACGCCCGAAAAAGCCCTTCTTTCCATCAGCCATAGCTTAACTCCTCACTTCTCCTACATTCATTGTTATCGTCCGGGATGCCATGTTTATCTGGCAACAACGGCCAAGTGCTCATAGCATACCACATTCCTGATTATTTATCCAGGCTATCCTCAATTAAATTTACAGAAACCAGCGTGGATACGCCCTTTTCCTGCATAGTGATGCCATAAAGCCGGTCTGCCGAAACCATGGTTCCCCTCCTGTGGGTAATGACAATAAACTGGGTATTCTTAATCAGCTTGTGCAGATAGCCCGCAAACCTGTCCACGTTGGAGTCGTCCAGAGCTGCTTCTATCTCGTCCAGAAGGCAGAAGGGAGACGGCTTTAGGTTTTGTATTGCAAAAAGCAGGGAAATAGCTGTAAGGGCCTTTTCTCCACCGGAAAGCTGCATCATATTCTGAAGCTTCTTACCTGGTGGCTGTGCTATAATCTGAATACCTGATTCCAGAATATCCGTTTCCATCAATTCCAGAGTTCCCCGGCCTCCTCCGAACAGCTCCTTAAATACCTTGTCAAACTCTGCCCTTATTTCCCCGAATTTTTCCTGGAACTGACGGCGCATGCCTGCATCCAGTTCCTCAATAATCTTCTCCAGCTCTGCCTGCGCCTGGGTCAGATCCTCATACTGCTCTTTTAAGAACTCATAGCGCTGGGAAATTTCCTTATAATCCTCAATGGCGTTTATATTAATATTCCCCAGTCCCTTGATCCGGTTCTTCAAATCCTCTATCTGCTTTTTTACCTGGGGGATGGCCTGGTATTCCTCCCGCTTTAGCTCCTGGGCTGTAGAGAATGTCATCTCATATTCAGTCCACATATAGGAGGTGAAGGTCTCAAGGCGCTCCTCCAGCTTCTCCTCCTGAGCCTGAACACGAAACATGTCCTTGTCCAGCTCTGACAGCCTTCCTGTAAGCTCTTCTCTTCGGGAAAACAGCTCTTTCTGACGTCCTGTAAGCGCCTCCTTTTGGACAAACTGAGCTTCGATTGCCAGCTTCAGCTCCTCCATATGGATTTCTCCTTTGTCCATCAGCTCTTTCAGCCTTTCGATTTCCCTTCGCTTTCCCTCAATAATCTGCCCAGAGCTTCCGCTTCCCTTCTCCAGGGAGTCAAGCTCTTCATTCAGCTTATCGATCTCTTTGCAGACGCGATCTGCATTTTCCCTTATAAAGTCCTGTTTTTGGCGAAGGTTTGCAGTTTCCAGCTGCGCCTTGGACAAATCTGCTCCATAAGTCTCCCGAACCTGTCTGGCCTCCTCCAAAAGAGCCGTATTCTCGTCTATTTCCCGGCTGGTATTTTGATTAAGAAGCTCTAGCTTAGCGGCTTCCTCCTCCAACGTATTCTTGCTGGCAGCTATCTCCTTGGCCTGTTCCTCCAGCTGCCCGTGCTCCCGCACCAAATCCACTGAAGCCTCTGCAATGTCCCTCTTCTTATCCTCCAGCTGGGAAAGGTTCATATGTATCGTGTTTTCCTTCAAGGCCAGAGCCTGAATATCTGCCTTTAACTGCTCCAGACCCTCCTTTTTTTCAGCAGCCCCACGCTCTTTCAAAGCTAGCTCCTTCTGAAGCTGCTCCACCCTTGCCAGAGCCTTGCCGCATTGCTCCTCCAGCTCCTCGATCTCCCGGCGCCGTCCCAGAAGGTTGCTGGAATTTTTAAAAGCTCCGCCTGTCATGGAACCGCCGGCGTTTAAAAGCTCCCCTTCCAGCGTTACAATCCTCAGGCTGTATTTATACCTTCGGGCCAGGGCAACGGCATGATCGATGGTGTCAGCCACTACCACTCGGCCCAGGAGATACCTAACCAGCCCCTCATATGGCGGCTCCGCCTGTACCAGGTCGCTTGCCAGGCCCAAAACCCCTGGTTCCTTAAGGGTGCCGGGCTGGCTGAAATTCTGACTGCCGTTTACGCTGGTGAGGGGCAGGAAGGTTACTCTTCCATACTTGTTCTTTTTCAGATATTCAATGAGACGCTTGGCCGTTTCCTCAGAATCGGTAACTACATTCTGGATACTGCCGCCCAATGCCGTCTCTATGGCAGTCTCATACTTACGCTGGGTTGTTATCAGATCCGCCACAACGCCGTGGATACCGCGAACCCGATCCCTGACCTCCATCACCCGGCGAATGCTGTTGCCATATCCATCGTAGCGCTCTGCCAGATTTTTAAGGGATTCCAGCCTGGTATGGGCCATATGATACTCCTGCTGGGTATCATTTAAGCTGCGGTTTAGCTGTCTTGCCTCCTCATCGGCTTCTTTTAAAGCAGCCTCTGTATTCTGAGCCTGGATCTGGCAGCTTTCCAGACTTTTCCGAATTTCTGAAAGAGCGGACTGCTCCCTGTCTATCAGCTCCTCCTGAACAGATTCGTCGCTTTTAAATTTAAGAAGCTTCTGGGACACCTCGCTCCGCCTTACGTTTACCTGCTCAAGCATGGTTTCATACCGCTGCTGTTTTGCAGTCAGGGACGCCCTATCATTCAAAGCCTGAATGATACCTCCCTTGGCCGTTTCAATGTCCAAGTCCAAGCGTTTTATCAGCTCATCCTGGGCGCTTAAAAGCTCCTGAGCCTCCTCCTGACATTCAAGAGCTCTCTTAACCTGGGCGCAGGCATGCTCCAGCTCCTCATCATAGGAAGCAAGCTGATCCCTGCGGTTTTTCAGCTCCTCTGTGATGGCTCCCCTTCGGTTTTTAAGGTGCTCTTCATTCAGCTCCTCCGTATGTATCTGTTCATTTAACACATTAATCTGGCCTTCCAGGCTTCCCCTAAGAACCGTCCCCTGATTCAGTTCATCTCTGCCGGAATTGATACGATCTTCCAGTTCCGACAAATCCCGCTCTAAAGCTTCCTGCTCCGCCTTATATCGCTCTGAGCCTTCCCTGGTTTCCTCCATATCTCCGGCCAGAAGCTCCTTTTTACGTTCCACCTCCTCTAACTGTCTGGAAATACCCTCTGTCTCCATTAAAAACAAATTAGCGTCGCAGATCTTCAGCTCCTCCTTCAGCTGAAGATATTCCTTCGCGGACCTAGACTGACGCTCCAGCGGCCCTACCTGCTTTTCCAGTTCAACCAGTATATCGCTGACACGGATCAGATTTGCCTGCTCGTCCTCCAGTTTCTTTTGCGCTATGTTCTTTCTCCTTTTAAACTTAACGATACCCGCCGCCTCGTCAAATAGCTCCCTGCGTTCCTCTGGTTTTCCGCTTAAAATTTTATCAATCTGTCCCTGGCCAATAATCGAGTAGCCTTCCTTGCCAATACCTGTATCATAGAAAAGCTCACTAATATCCTTAAGCCGGCATATGCTGCCATTGATCATATACTCGCTTTCTCCGGAACGGTACAGCCGCCTGGATACCGTTACCTGGTCATAATCAATCGCCAGCTGGTGATCGCTGTTGTCCAAGGTGATGGCAACATAAGCAAAGCCCTGAGGCTTTCTCAGCTCGGTTCCCGCAAAGATAACGTCCTGCATGCTGGCCCCCCGAAGCTGCTTGATCCTCTGCTCGCCCAACACCCAGCGAACTGCATCCGCCACATTGCTTTTTCCGCTGCCATTCGGACCGACGATACCGGTAATTCCTGTATGGAATTCAAAGATTATTTTGTTGGCAAAGGATTTAAATCCTTGAATTTCAATGCTTTTTAAATACATATGTCACCTGCTGTTTGATTGCTTTCCGCTTTCTTTAACTTTAAAATTCCATTGTAGGCCGCTACCTGCTCTGCCGCCTTTTTGGTGCGCCCTACTCCCCTTCCGATTTCCTGCGCTCCAATCTTAGCGCAGACCTCAAAGGACTTGTTGTGGTCAGGGCCCTCCTCCTTAAGCATTTCATAGGTCAAAGCCTCTCCCTGCCGGCTCTGAACCATTTCCTGCAAGATAGTCTTGCTATCATAAAAGAGCTGCTTGTGTTCCATATCATTTAAAATAAACCCATGAATAAACTCTTTTGCATTAGCAAAACCACCATCCAGATAAACGGCTCCGATTAATGCCTCCAGGGCGTCCGAAACCACGGAGTTCCGGCTCCTTCCGCCTGTGGCGTCCTCTCCCTTGCCAAGATACAGATAGGAGCCAAGACTTAAATCTGCCGCACAATAGGCCAGTGTAGGCTCGCACACAATACTTGCCCGGATTTTTGTCAAATCCCCTTCAGACAGTGTATCATACTTATGAAATAAAAAATCGCTGATTACAATCTCTAAAACCGCATCACCCAAAAACTCCAAACGCTCATTGCACCGGCTGTGATCCAGACGGTGTTCATTTGCATAGGAGCTGTGTGTAAGAGCCTGTACCAGCAGGTTCCGGTTCTTAAAGGTATACCGAATCCTTTCTTCTAATTCGTTTAAATGATTGCTCATGCTGCTTGCCTCCTGACTATGAACGTTTAAGGCCCCTTAAAGGGCCTCCTCCATGAAAACATACTGCTGCGGATCAGCTTTTGACCGCTTAGGGCGGCGGCTAAAAAGCAGAATAAAAACGAACAAAAGGGCTGTGCCTACAGCCCCTGTTCCCATCCATTAATTTAATGCACTTTTAATCTGCTCTACTGCGTCGCCTACGGTTACAATCTGTTCAGCAGCCTCATTTGGAATCTCAATGTCGAACTCCTCTTCAATTCCCATAATAATCTGGAAAATATCCAGAGAGTCCGCACCCAGGTCATCTACGAATGTAGCTGCCATTGTCACTTCCTCTGGCTCAATGTTCAACACTTCAGCTATAATCCCCTGTAATTTTTCAAATTCCATCTCTTAGCTCCTCTTTCTTTTTCATATCTTTTATTCATGTGGTTCTTTGTTTTGCGTACTTAAGGCAGCCTGTATTTTATCATTGATAGCCTGCTCCTTAAATGTCACACACTGGATGATAGAATTGCGCACCTCTGTACGCCTGGAGTTGCCGTGGGTCTTTACTACCAGCCCCTTTAGCCCCAAAAGGGGAGCTCCCCCGTGCTGACTTGCGTCAAAGGACTTCAAGGTTTCCTTAAGCGCCGGCTTTACTAACAGCGCACCGGTTTTGCTCCGCAGAGTGGCCATCATGCCGTCCTTAACCATTCGAATCAGGGACGCCCCCACTCCTTCGTAAAGCTTTAAAATTACATTTCCCACAAATGCTTCACAGACAATGACATCCGCGCCTCCGTGAGGGATCTCTCTGGCCTCAATGCTGCCGGTGAAATTGATCCCCTTACAGGCCTTCAAAAGAGGAAATGTCTCTTTTACCAGTGCATTGCCCTTTTCTTCTTCCGCGCCAATGTTAACGATTGCCACTCTCGGAT
>ERZ773217.1187-NODE-1187-length-21549-cov-5.461757_pt1 | contig 21549 bp, 15 predicted proteins | sample MGYA00580995_ERZ773217 | MGnify/ENA primary metagenome ERZ773217 (study PRJEB29015, sample SAMEA2737772) | human gut metagenome | biome: human gut; feature: human-associated habitat; material: faeces | place: China | collected 2012 ...
ATATATCGGCATTTACCAACTTATGAAAAGATAATCAGAAATTTAGTAAGTTTTTGCGTTAAAAATTAAGTAGAGATGAAAATGTAAAAAAAAGAATTAGAAATGCAAATAAGAAATTGTGAAAAATGTATATCATATAAGTAACATGGTTTATTGTTTTGTGCATTTCGTAAAAATGCAGAACAACTGTGTAAAAACAAAAAGGAGGAAGTTATGAAAAGAATTGCAAAAAAGTTTGCGTCGCTTATTTTGGTGTTTGCAATGGTGTGTACAGCATTTGTGGGATATTTACCATCATTGGACGTATTGGCAGCACCGAAAAAAATGGCACACTTAAAATCCGGAAGCGGAAATGGAAATGCACATTTTGGTGGAGGAACACCGGAAGCATTTGTGTTATCTGATAAAGATAACATTAGAGGCGAAGATTTAAGTGTACAGTTTAAAGTGGCGAGCGAACAGAAAAAAACGAGACTTCGTTTTGTAACAAAGTATGTGGACGATACTCATTGGGGATTTATTGCTTATGATGGAGCGTCAGGCTGGTTATATCAGTACAAAAATGGTAATCAGGAACAATGGCCATCGCTGAAAGGTCTTCCGGCAGTCAATAAGGACGATGTAGTAAACATCAGTACTTCATATGAAACAGATGGTGTTCGCATCAAAGTGGAAAACGAAACGACAGGTGAGAGCGGAACGGCAGTAGCGAATGACCAAAATTTTGTCGGCTTGAAAGATTCCGCAGGGAAAATCGGAGTTGGCGCGGCTACATTTGGAACAGAATATACAGATATTTACTTTGCAGATGTAACAGCAGGAGCAACGAAATTTTCCGACTACAGCACTTGGACACTTTACAGAAAAGATGCCGCAGGTCAGGTATGGGAGCCGGCTGTGGAAATCCCTGATGGAAATGAACCTGCGGGAGAAGGAAGAGCATGGATTGAATTGAAAGGCGGAAAGAATAATTCGGGCGGTCATGCTTATGGTAACCCAAATGTGGCAGCGCCTGTTCTTCTTCTTGACAATGACAAAAAAATGGAAGCATCAGGGGAATTATCTCTTGCATTGAAACCGAGTGATAACTGGGGCGTGTTCCATACATATGTAGATGATAATAACTGGCTGTATGTCGGATATGATTCGAACAGCAAGTGGTATTACCAGTACAAATTGAATGGAAGTGAAAGTTATCCGAAGATTTCAGGACTTCCGGCTCCGGTAGCGGGGGAAGAAATGCAGATGAAAATTTCATTAAATAATGAAACTTTATCTGTGGCAGTAAATGATGTGACAGTTCGTGTGACAAATCAGACTTTAATTAATTTCTCAAAACAGACAGCAGGAAAAGGACGTTTTGGCGTAAAGACAAACGGACAATCAACAATTTCTTTTGCAGACGTAACTTATAATGGAAAGAACTGCATGGAAGATAATTGGGTATACTGCGCACAACGTGATGGACAGAGTTTTAAGAAGACATATTCAAAACTGACATCTCTCACAGGACGTGTTACGGAAAAAGGAAAGGACGGTTTGGAGAAAGCAACCGTTCGTGTAGGAAATAAAGCGGTAAAAACAGACGCATCAGGAAATTACCAACTGGATAGATTAGAGGTTGGAAAATACCAGATGTCAGTTTCTATGCCTGGTTATGAATCGTATACAGATGAAATCACTCTCAAAGAGACAGACAATGTAAAGAATGTTGAATTACAGTTAAAAGCGCCATTGGATTTAACAAAATACGATACAATTTCATCTGATATGATGAAAGTATATATCGGAAAACAGTTCCCTGTTGTAGCAAGATACCAGTTGCTCTCAGGTGGAAAAGAAGTTGCCGATACATATTTCAGAGGAAATGAAAATGAATTAGATACAATAGTCATTAACGGTGTATCTGTGAAACCGGAAGTGACAGTGGCAGAGACAACTGCTGATTCAAGAACATATGCAATGAAAATCCGGAAGGATAAATTAAACTTGCGTATGAAAGTAAAAGTAAATGTAGAGGGAAATAACCTCACATGGCAGGTTACAGAGTTAAAGAAAGAAAATGGTTGTGATAAGATTGCTACAATCGACATTCCGAACTTAAATCTCTTAACTGTAGATGCAGTGGAAACAGGAGCGAACTTTGCGGGAGCAAATACTTCTACAACAACAACTGCTACAGGCGATGAATTTATTAATTTTGAAGAAGGATTTATGCCTTCGGAAACAAAAGGATATTTGTACGGATTCCTGACAAACGGAAAACTGAGTGCAGGACTTTACAGTAACTCAGAAGTAGAAGGGGACAAACGTGTTATCCGCAACAACGGTGCAGACACGATGAGTCTGACAAGTGCGCCATGGTATCATGAAATGGGAGATAAAAACGGTCAGAATAAAGCATCAAAATACGCCGCTTATCCTGTGAGTGAACTTCCTTGTACAAAAGTTGCAATTGCAGCGGACAAAAATGAGGACGGTGCAATCGATTGGAATGACGGCGCTTTGGCATTCCGTGATATTATGAACATTCCATACGGTTCAGAAGATATGAAAGATTTGGTAAACTACCGTATTGTAATGAACTTTGCAAGTATGGCGCCAAACCCATATCACACAACAGCAGATAATATCAAAAAAGTATATTTGGCAACAGATGGCCTTCCACAGGCTGTTATGCTGAAAGGATATGGAAATGAAGGACATGACTCTGCAAACTCTGAGTATGCTGACATTGCGGAAAGAGAAGGTGGAGTGGAAGACTTCCAGGAATTAATTAAAATTGCACATGATTATAATACAGAGATTGGTATCCATGTAAATGCACAGGAAATCTATCCGGAAGCGGCATCTTTCAATGAGAATATGATTGAAGGAGAGAAAAGTTACGGCTGGGGCTGGTTAGATCAATCCGTTACAATTGATAAACTTTGGGATTTATCAAGCCAGGCAAGATGGAAACGTTTTGTACAGTTGTATGACAGAATTAACGAAACAAATTTCTATAGCAGGAAATGGCCTGAGGCTGTCGAGAACTCAAAAGGTGAAGTAAAAGCATCAAAAGAAGAAATCAAAAAAGATGCGGAAAAACGCAAAGATAACATGGACTTTATCTATCTTGACGTATGGTATCAAGATGCGTGGGAAACAAGACAGATTGCAAAAGAGATTAACTCTTTAGGCTGGAGATTCTCTACAGAATTTAGTGCAGAAGGGGAATATGACTCTACATGGCAGCACTGGTCTACAGATGCGGTATATGGCGGAGCCTCTTCTAAAGGATATAACAGTGATATAATTCGTTTCATCAGAAATGATCAGAGAGATTCGCAGGTATTGAACTATCCGGAATTTGGTGGAACAGCAGATAACCCACTGTTAGGCGGTTACCGTTTATATGGATTTGAAGGTTGGGGTGGAGACAAGGATTACAACAACTACATTCTTCAGACATTTAACCAGAACCTGCCGACAAAATTTTTACAGCACTACTACATCACAGATTGGGAAAACTATGAGGAAGGCAAATCTCCTGTAGAAAACCATGAAAAACAGATTACATTGAAAAATGATGCCGGAGATGTGGTTGTTGTTCAGAGAAATGAAAAACAGCGTTCAGATACAAACATCGAACGTACAATTACTTTAAACAACAAAAAGGTATTAGATGATGTTACATATTTACTTCCGTGGACAGATAATCAGGACGGAAGCGAAAAATTATATCACTGGAACTTAGAGGGCGGAAAGACAACATGGGAACTTCCAAAAGGTTGGGAGGGACTTGGAAATGTTGTTATGTATGAGCTTTCTGACCAGGGACGCATCAACGAAAAGAATGTGGCAGTATCAGGAAATAAAGTGACATTAGACGCAAAACCGGCAACAGCATATGTGTTGGTAAAAGGAAGTGCAGTTAAAACATTAAAAGAAGACTTTGGGGAATATGATTACGTTAAAGACCCTGGATTCAATGGTTACGCAGCAGGTGAAAAATTATCTGCAGATGACTGGTCAGGAGATATTGCGGACGAGAGCGTTGTTGTCGAAAAAGCAAATACAGGAGACCAGAGACTGGCATTTAACAGTCCGTTAGATGATGTTTCCGTGACAACTACAATTTCAGGATTGAAAAAAGGCACAGATTATGTGGCAGAAGTATATGTAGAAAATAATAGCAAAGCAAAGGCTTCAATCGAAGTTAATGCGGGAGATAAAAAAGTTTCTAACTACATTGAAAAGTCTATCTTAAACAACTATGTAAAATGTGACCAGAAAAACGGAAGTCAGATGCAGCGTATGCAGGTTTCGTTCACAGCGGAAAGCGACACTGCTAAAGTAACTCTCTCAAGAGGATATGGGGAAGGTTCTACATATATGGACGATATTCGTATTGTAGAAAAATCTCTAAATAACTTCCGGGAAGACGGAGTATTTAAACAGGACTTTGAAACAGTTGTACAGGGATTATATCCATTTGTATTAAGTTCAGCGCAGGGAATTTCTGATCCGGTTACACACCTGTCACAGAAGAATGCGCCGTATACACAGGCGGGCTGGGGAGATAGAGTGATTGATGATGTTCTTGACGGAGAATGGTCATTGAAACATCATGGCTCCAATAAAGGTATTATTTACCAGACATTGCCTCAGAATTTCCGATTTGAACCGGGCAAAGTATACACAGTAGAATTTGATTATCAGTCAGGGCCGGATAAGGCGTACGCGATGGTTGTCGGTGACGGAACAAATTATACAGCTCCTGCAGCAGATGAATACTTGGCGCAGGCACGCGGAAAGAATGCTCATGTGAAAATGCAGGTGGTTGGAAGCGGAAGCGGACAGACTTGGATTGGTCTTTATGCAAACGAACCGAGTGGAAATACTAAGCTTGCCGAAACAGATTTTGTTTTAGATAATCTTGTTATCAAAGAAGAGAAAAATGCGTCATCTGTAACATTATCAACTACAGAACTTTATAAAGGTGAGACGGCAAAAATCTATGGAAGTAATTTAGACAAGATTACTTGGGAGACAAGTAATGACAAAGTTGCAACAGTTGACAAAAAAGCCGGTGTTGTAAAAGCGGTAGGACAGGGAGAGGCGACTTTAACTGCAAAACTTCCGGGAGACAAAGAAGTTACATTTGAAATTACAGTTTTAGGCGGCGTATCAACAGATGTTCCAAGAGAAGAACTTGAAGGAATGACTTCTACCGCAAACACAGAACAGGCATCAGGAGAACCTGCCGGAAGCGGAGTTGCATCTGCAGCGACAGATGGAAATTCACCTACATACTGGCACTCACAGTGGAGTGGATTTACTGTGAGCAAAGAAAATCCGGCAATTCTTACTGTTGATTTAGGAAAAGAAATGTCAATTGGCGGATTCAAATTCCAGCAGAGACCGGGAACAAATAATGGTATTGTATACAAATACCGCTATGAAGTATTGGACGCATCTGGCAAGACAGTTGCTTCTGCCAATACAATTTCTCTTCCTGATTCACAGAGAGCAGGAGGTCAGTGGATTACAAATGAGTTTGACAGTAATGTGCAGGCGAAACAGATTAAGATTTATGTAGAAGAAGGACAAGGAAACTTTGCGGCTATCGCAGAAGTCGTGCCTCTTCGTATACAGAGAGTTGCCGAATCAGTGACATTGAAAGATGTTACGGTAAAAGCAAATACAAAAGTACAACTTCAGCCTGAACATGAAGAAGGAACAATTGTGAAAGGGCTTGTGTGGAGTTCTTCAAATAAGGACATTGTAAAAGTAAATCAGAATGGTGTTGTGATCGGTCTTGAAAAAGGAACTGCAACAATTACAGTTTCAAATGCTGCCGGATTAAAAGCGGAATGTACAGTGACGGTTACGCTAAATACAGGCGAGTTGGAGAACTTAGTGGAAGAGTACAAAAACCTTGACCTCACTAAGTATGAAGACGGAAAAGCAAAAGATACATTCAAAGCGACATTAAAAGAAGCGGAAAGTCTTATCGGAAAAGCGACAACGCAGAAAGAAATTGACGATATGACAAAAGCGTTAAAAGATGCAAAAGCCGCTTTAAAAGTATTGGATTACGAGGAGTTAGAAAATTTAGTAAACGAATACGAAAACCTTGACCTCAGCAAGTATGAGGACGGCGAAGCAAAAGATACGTTTAAGGCAACATTAAAAGAAGCGAAAGCCCTTATCGGAAAGGCGACAACGCAGAAAGAAATCAACGATATGGTTACAGCATTAAAAGAAGCAAAGGACAATTTGAAAGTTATAGAAAAACCGGAACCTCCAAAAGTAGATAAATCAAAATTGGAAAAATTCTACAAAGAGTGTCTTGCTTACTACAAAGAAGCAGACTATTCTAAAGAAAACTGGAAAAAATATCAGAAAGCCCTTGCTGATGCAAAAGCCGTATTGGAAGACGAAGATGCTACACAGGAAGAGGTGAACAAGGCATTAAAAGCATTAATTGAAATTACGCAATTAATGAACAAAGAAAATGCAGGTTTTTCAAATCCGTCTAACCCACCGAAAGCGCCGGAAGTTCCTAAGACAGGAGATACAGCACCGTGGTTACCATTGACGATGTTGCTGATTCTTGCAGGAGGAACTGCAATAATTGTTGTTCGACGCAGAAAAAGAGCAAAATAATATGCAAATAAGCGTATAGAGAAAATCCATCGTGGCGGTTGACTGCGGTGGATTTTCTTGCTTTACTATGCTACAATACTATTAAATCAAACAAGGAGGTCATAAACATGGGACGTTTTAGTGGCAAAATTATGTTAGTAACAGGAGCAACTTCAGGAATAGGAAGAGCGGTAGCGCTCCGCGGCGCGAAAGAAGGGGCAACCGTTATCGCGGTAGGGCGTAATGAAGAAAGAGGAAATGCGGTAGTTGAGGCTATCGAAAATAAAGAAGGAAAAGCGGTATTCAAAAAATGCGACGTCAGCGATAAAGAGGCGGTGAAAAAACTTTTTGCGGAAATCAAGGAAGAGTTTGGAAAATTGGACGTTGCGGTAAATAACGCAGGGATTGTAGGAGCGTCTAAAACAGTAGAGGAACTGGAAGATGACGACTGGTCAAAAGTAATTGACGCCAACTTAAATTCGTGTTTCTATTGCTGTCGTGAAGAAGTAAAACTGATGAAAGAAAACGGCGGGGCGATTGTAAACGTATCCAGCGTTGCCGGTATGAGAGGATTTCCTTCAGCGGCGGCATATGTGGCAAGCAAACACGCGGTAAGCGGTTTGACAAAAGCTGTAGCGGTAGACTATGCGACAAAAGGAATTACCTGCAATGCGGTTTGCCCGGCGGGAACAGATACGCCTTTGACAGAGAGAAGTTCGGCAGATATTAAGACAAGAATGGCAGAGATTGCGGCACAGGGAAAAGACCCTATGGAATGGCTGAAAAATTCCATGCTTTCGGGAAAAACAGAAACATTACAGAAACGAAATGCAACACCGGAAGAACAGGCAGCGACGATTTTATTTTTTGCAAGCGATGAAGCAAAACATATTACAGGTTCGATTGTAGCAAGTGACGGTGGATTTACAACATACTAAGGACAACGGAGGTAGGGTATGTACAAAATTTCAAATTTTACCGATAATGATGATATTAAAATATTAAATACACTTGGACCATTTACAGTTGTGGAATATCAGAGAGATTTAAGCGTCGCCCCGTCTGACGCACAAAAAGCATATTTCTGCAATGCCATGAATGTACGGAAACGTCAGGTTATTTGTGAACTAAGCAAGGCAAACATTACTCTTCAGGCGGGAGCGATGCAGTGGACGGTCGGTGATGTGAATGCTACAACAGGATTAAAAGGGGTAGGGGATTTACTTGGAAAGGCGATTCGCGGAAAAGTAAGTGGTGAATCTGCAATTAAGCCGGAATATAAAGGAAGCGGAACACTTGTACTTGAACCGACATATAAACATATTTTACTTCTCGATTTGGCAGATTGGAATCATTCTATTGTGTTAGATGACGGATTATTCTTAGCCTGCGATGCACAGTTAAAACATAAAGCGGTTATGCGCTCTAATTTCTCATCTGCAGTTGCGGGTAATGAAGGATTGTTCAATTTGGGAATTGTGGGAGACGGTGTGCTCTGTCTGGAAACCCCTTGTCCTCGGGAAGAGTTAATTGAAATCACCTTGCAGGAAGATGTGCTTAAAATAGACGGTAATATGGCGATTGCGTGGAGCGGAAGTCTTGATTTTACCGTGGAGCGTTCAGGAAAATCTTTGGCAGGTTCAGCAGCCTCAGGAGAAGGTTTGGTCAATGTTTATCGTGGAACGGGAAAGGTTTTGCTTGCGCCGGTAGAGAATGACGTTATTTAGCATAAAAAACTTGAGTTTTCTCTTGGTATGTACTAATATAGTAAAGTATTGTAGGGTGATGTAACTATTAATAAGAAAAATTCTTGGAGAATACAAGAAGGGAGTACAAATGGGAAAAAAGGGTATGAGTCCACAGGAAAGACGGGAGTATGAACGTCTTCAGGAACGAAAGAAAAGGCAGATGGAGAAGCGATATGCAAAATCGATGGGGTGGGATAATCCTGCCAAGTCGGTCTCGGAAAATGGGAGAATTCCGAATCCGGACAAAAAGAGGGAGAAGAAAGGAAGAAATATTTTAGGGAATATATTACTTCTTTTACAGATACTTGCCTCAGCAGGTTTAATGGCTATACTGATTCTGTCAAATATTATTCCACTTAAATATCTGGTAGCTGCAGGCTGCGTCCTGTTAGTTTTATGGGGTATTGGGTTACTGTCGCAAATCAAACGGAAGAAAAGGGGTATAATCGGGAAGATATATATCGTTTTGATCACGCTGTGTATTGTGGCAGGAACATATCAGATAGGATTTATGACGGGAGCGTTGGGAAAGGTTACCGGAGGCAATTCAAAAGTAGATACGATGGTCGTTGCTGTTTTAGCAGATGACAAGGCGGAAGATATTGCCGATGTGAGTGACTATACTTTTGGTGTGCAGTACAAGTTGGATAAAGGTGATATGAAAGAGACAGTTTCTCATATCAATGAGGAACTAGATATGAAGATTAAGACAAAAGAATATAAAAATGTAAATGAGCAGGCAAAGGCTTTACATGAAGGAGAAGTGAAAGCGATTATTTACAATGAGGGATATAAAGAAATTTTGGAAGAGGAATTTCACGGTTATTCAGATAAAGTAAAAATTGTTTATCACTATAATATTAAGACAAAATTAGATGATGTTTCCTCTAACGTTAAAGTGAAGACAGAGCCTTTCAGTGTATATGTCAGTGGAATTGATGTTTATGGTGAGATTACAAAGAACAGCCGAAGCGATGTGAATATTATCGCGACGGTCAATCCGAAGACGAGACAGATTTTACTGGTGACAACTCCGAGAGATTATTATGTGGAGATTCCGGGAGTGTCCCACGGACAGAAAGACAAACTAACCCATGCGGGAATTTATGGTGTGGATACATCGATAAAAACATTGAGTGAACTGTACGATACGGAAATTCCGTTTTATGCCAGAGTAAACTTTACTTCCCTTATCGACATTGTCGATGAGTTGGGAGGAGTTGACGTTATGTCGGACTATACGTTTAGAACGGGAAAAGAGTCGGGAGCGGTGGTAAAAGTAACAAAAGGACTGAACCACTTTAACGGCAAACAGGCATTGGCGTTTTCACGAGAAAGACATAATCTGCCGGACGGAGATAATCAGCGGGGTAAACATCAGCAGGCGGTTTTGACGGCAATGATTCAGAAGATGCTATCTCCATCTATGCTTATTAAGGCGAATTCAATTATCAATAAAGTGAGCGATGGCGTGGAGACTAACATGTCTCAGGAACAGTTGCAGACTTTGATTAAAATGCAGTTGAATCAGGGCGGATCATGGAATATCAAGTCTGTTGCAGCAGAGGGAACAGGTGACAAACAGAAATGCTATTCATCGGGCTCGATGAGATTATATGTATGTCAGCCGGACGAAGAGTCTGTTGCAGAGATTAAACAGTTGATTAAACAGGTAGAAAACGGTGAGATATTACAGGATTCTGAGGCAACACAATAAATGACACGAGAAAACTGGTGAGAATGGTACATTCTCATCAGTTTTTCATACTTTTTGAAAAAGAAAGGGAGCAGTGAAATGTATAATCAGTTGACGGAAGAAGACATCAAAAAAATGGAGGAAGAAATCGAGTACCGCAGACTCGTTGTAAGAAAAGAGGCGCTGGAAGCGGTAAAAGAGGCGAGAGCCCACGGAGATTTGAGTGAGAATTTTGAGTATCATGCGGCAAAAAAAGACAAAAATAAAAATGAAAGCAGAATCCGTTATCTGCAGAGAATGATTAGAACGGCACAGATTGTTTCGGACGATTCCAAAGAAGACGAGGTTGGAATAAATAAAGCGGTGGAAGTCTATTTTGAAGATGATGACGAATGTGAAACATTTAAACTGGTAACGACAGTCAGGGGAAATTCCATTGACAACCGTATCAGTACAGAATCTCCGATTGGAAAAGCAATTTTAGGGCATAAAGCGGGTGACCGTGTGTTTGTAAAAGTGAATGAAAATGCAGGGTATTATGTTGTTATTAAATCCATACAAAAACTGGAGGACGGAGACGATATTGAAATACGACAGTTTTAACGGAGTTATTACTTTGTATTATAACAACTTATTAGTAAAATCTACTGGTAAACAGGTCATATTGTAGGATATAATAAAAGAAAGGATTAACCATAGCAATCAGTAAGAAAAAGGAGAATACTCATGGAAATGTTATCAATTGAAAAAGAATTACAAGAAAATGCTTATCCGGGACGCGGAATTATCATCGGAAGAACACCGGACGGAAAGAAAGCGGTAACGGCATACTTCATTATGGGCAGAAGTGAAAATAGTAGAAATCGTGTATTCGTAGAAGAAGGAAGAGGAATTCGCACACAGGCATTTGACCCTTCCAAATTAACAGATCCAAGTTTAATTATCTATGCACCGGTAAGAGTGTTGGGCAATAAGACAATCGTGACAAACGGTGACCAGACAGACACAATTTATGAGGGAATGGACAAACAACTGACATTTGAGCAGTCATTGAGATGCAGAGAGTTTGAGCCGGACGCACCGAACTATACACCTCGTATTTCAGGTGTATTACATATTGAAAACGGAAAATACAGTTATGCCATGTCCATTTTAAAGAGCGACAATGGAAATCCTGAGGCTTGCAACCGCTACACATTTGCTTATGAAAATGCAATTGCAGGGGAAGGACATTTTATTCATACATATAAATGTGACGGAAATCCTCTTCCAAGTTTTGAGGGAGAACCAAAAAGAGTTGCAATGTCAGATGATATGGAAGCGTTTGCGGAGATGTTATGGAACAGCTTAAATGAGGATAATAAAGTATCTTTGTTTGTGCGTTATATTGATATTGAAACAGGAAAAGAAGAAACAAAAATTGTAAATAAAAACAAATAGGAGAGGAACAAATGAAAGAATTAGAATTAAAATATGGTTGTAATCCAAATCAGAAACCTTCAAGAATTTACATGGAACAGGGAGAACTTCCGATTAAAGTGTTATGCGGAAAACCGGGATACATCAACTTTTTAGATGCGTTCAACGGCTGGCAGTTAGTTAGAGAATTGAAAAAAGCCACAGGTCTTCCGGCAGCGACTTCTTTCAAACATGTTTCGCCTGCAGGAGCAGGAGTGGGGCTTCCTCTTGATGATACATTGGCAAAAATTTACTGGGTAGATGATATGGGTGAGTTATCTCCGCTTGCCTGCGCTTATGCGAGAGCGAGAGGTGCAGACAGAATGTCTTCTTTCGGAGATTTCATTTCTCTTTCGGACGTTTGTGACGTTGCCACTGCAAAATTAATTAAACGTGAAGTTTCAGACGGTGTAATCGCTCCGGGATATGAGCCGGAAGCGTTGGAATTACTGATGCAGAAGAAGAGAGGAAATTATGCAATTATCGAGATTGACCCTGCATATGAGCCGAATCCGATTGAGCATAAGGAAGTATTTGGAATTACATTTGAACAGGGAAGAAATGAACTTGTAATTGATGACGAATTATTATCAAACGTAGTTACGGAAAATAAAGAAATACCAAAACAGGCAAAAATTGACTTGGCAATCGCATTGATTACATTGAAATATACACAATCAAATTCCGTATGTTATGCAAAAGACGGACAGGCCATCGGAATCGGTGCAGGACAGCAGTCACGTATCCACTGTACACGTCTTGCAGGACAGAAAGCGGACAACTGGTGGCTGCGTCAGTCTCCACAGGTTTTAGGTTTACAGTTCGTAGACAAAATCGGAAGAGCGGACAGAGACAATGCAATTGACCTGTATATTGGTGATGAATATGAGGACGTATTGGCAGAAGGTACATGGCAGAATATTTTCAAAGTAAAACCGGAAGTATTTACAAGAGAAGAAAAACGCGCATGGCTAGATAAAATGACAGATGTTGCGTTGGGTTCAGATGCGTTCTTCCCATTTGGAGATAATATTGAAAGAGCACATAAGAGTGGTGTCAAATATATTGCACAGCCGGGCGGTTCGGTTCGTGATGACAATGTAATTGAAACTTGTAATAAATACGATATGGCAATGGCATTTACGGGAATCCGTTTATTCCACCATTAATCAGCAAACAGAACACTCATAAATTCGATGGAGAATTTATGAGTGTTTTTTCAAAAGAGAAATTACCGGAAGGAGAAAATTATGGAAGAGAGAAGAGTGTTACAAAATGATGTGGAAAAAATTGTTGAGGATATTATAAAATTGTGTTCCATCAACAGTGTGGAAGGTGAAGGAAAAGAGGGAATGCCTTTTGGGGAAGGTCCGGCAAAAGCACTTCAATGTGCGTTGAAACTGGGTGAAGATATGGGATTTATCAGTGAAAACTTTGATAATTATGCGGGACATATCGATTTTGGAGAAGGAGAGGAAACATTAGGGATACTCTGCCATGCCGACGTTGTCCCTTGTGGAGAGGACTGGATATGTGATCCTTATAACCCACAAATCATAGACGGGCGTCTGTATGGCCGCGGCGTCTTGGACAATAAAGGGCCTATGGTTGTATGTCTCCACGCAATGCGCATATTGAAGGAAATGAACATTCCCCTGAAGAAAAAAGTGCGTCTGATTATCGGAACAAATGAGGAGACAAACTGGAAATGTATGGAATACTATTTTGGGGAAAAGAAAGTGGAAACGCCTCAGATTGCCTTTACACCTGATGCGGATTTCCCGTTAAAATATGCGGAAAAAGGATTACTCCAGTATTCTCTGAAAATGAAAATTTCAGAAGAGATTTCGCTTCAGGGAGGAAATGCGGTTAATTCCGTGCCGGAAAGAGCAAGCGTATGTTTGGACGCAAAATATTTGCCGGAAATTGAAAGGCAGAAAGAGCAGTGGAAAGAGAAAAGCGGCTGTGCTTATGAGATAAGCGGAAAAGGAGATAAGATTACTCTGACTGTTTTTGGTAAGGCTGCACATGGTGCGTGGGTAGAAAATGGTATAAATGCTATCACAGGTGTGATGCTTGCCGTAGATGAGTTGAAAGTAGGAGGCGATTTGGAAAGAATTGCTTCACTTTATATGAAATATATCGGATTGTGTTTACACGGAGAAAATTTGGGATTGCGATTTTCTGACGAGGAATCAGGTATACTGTCATTCAATGTGGGAACAGTGGGAGTTTCGGACGGCGAAGTCAGATTTGCCGTGGATAACCGTGTTCCGGTAACGTATAAATGTGGAGAAGTAATGGCACAACTGGAAAAGGCTTTGGAAGGTTCGGGAATCGAAGCAGAGATTTTAGACCGCATAGAAGGAATACATATCGACAAAGACAGTTTCCTTGTGCAGACACTGATGCAGGTGTACAGAGATGTGACAGGGGATATGAAAGCGGAACCGGAAGTGGACGGAGGCTGCACATATGCCCGCACGATGCAAAACTGTGTTGCTTTTGGAGCACTGCTTCCGGATCAGGAGAATGTGATGCATGAGAAAAACGAATATTTGGAGATAAGCAAAATCGAGACATGGCTTAGAATCTATTTGGAGGCAATTTACCGGTTGGCAAAATAGATAATTTTTCATTTTTATATGCGTACTCCGGTAACATATATTTGCCAACGATTATACACGCTTCATATCATTTTTTTGTCGTTGAGAAAACGCTTGGTTATTTTATGAAGATATTTTAATGGGACTTACCCTTAATAACAACTAAAAACTGTTTTATGAACGGCCGTCATTATTGCAAGTAATGGCGGCTATTTGTGTTTTTTGAGATTTTTCTGAAAAAATTCTTGTATATTTCCGAGAAGGAGTATATAATATGATATTGTAAAATAAGATTGTGCAAAAAAACAGGACAATAATACAAAGAAGGAGAATTAATAATGGGAAAATATTTTGGAACAGACGGTTTTAGAGGGGAAGCAAATGTTGTATTAACTGTGGAACACGCTTTTAAAGTAGGGCGTTTTTTAGGTTGGTATTACGGACAGAACCACAAAGCGAAAGTAATTATTGGAAAAGATACAAGAAGAAGCAGTTATATGTTTGAAGATGCCCTCTCAGCAGGATTGACAGCATCAGGAGCCGACGTTTATCTTCTTCATGTAACGACAACGCCGAGCGTTTCCTACGTGGTAAGAACAGAAGATTTTGACTGTGGAATTATGATTTCGGCTAGCCACAACGTATTTTACGATAATGGAATAAAAGTAATTAACGGAAAAGGACATAAACTGGAAGCTGAAGTAGAAGAGAAAGTGGAGGCATATATTGACGGAGAATTTGGAGAACTTCCACTGGCAACTAGAGAAAATTTGGGGCGCACAGTAGATTATTCAGCGGGAAGAAACCGCTATATCGGTCACTTGATTGCAATGGCGACACGTTCTTTCAAAGATAAAAGAGTGGGATTGGATTGCTCTAACGGAAGTGCCTCATCAATTGCGAAAAGTGTTTTTGATGCGTTGGGAGCCAAAACTTATGTAATTCATAGTGAACCGGACGGAACAAACATTAACAGAAACTGCGGTTCAACTCATATAGAAACCTTACAGGAATTTGTAAAAGAGAAAAAATTAGATGTAGGATTTGCCTACGACGGAGATGCGGACAGATGTCTTGCGGTTGATGAAAACGGAAATGTTGTGGACGGCGATTTGATTTTATATGTCTGCGGAAAATATTTAAAAGAACAGGGACGTTTAAATAACGATACGATTGTTACAACAATTATGTCGAATATCGGTTTATACAAGGCTTGTGATAAAGTGGGAATGAAGTATGAAAAAACTGCAGTGGGAGATAAATATGTATATGAAAATATGGTACAAAATAATCACTCACTGGGCGGAGAACAGTCGGGACATATTATTTTCAGCAAATATGCAACGACAGGTGACGGAATTTTAACTTCACTTCTTCTGATGGAAGTGATGTTGGAAAAGAAAGAAACGCTTGGAAAACTGACGGAGGAAGTGAAAATCTATCCGCAGTTGTTAAAAAATGTGAGAGTTTCTGACAAGAAGACAGCAAGAGAAAATCCGGCGGTAGTTCGTGAAGTGGAAAAAGTGACAGAAGCATTAGGAAATGACGGACGTATCCTCGTAAGAGAGAGCGGAACAGAACCTGTTATCCGCGTTATGGTGGAAGCATCTACACATGAACTGTGTGAAGAATACGTAAATCAAGTGGTTGATGTTATGGAAAAAGAGGGATTGATTATAGAATAATACTAAAAATAGAGGAGGCAGTAACTTTAGTTAAGTTACTGCCTCCTCTATTTTTATACATAATGAAATCCTTTACCGATAATCTCACTTGTGTTAGAAATCAGAATAAATGCTCCCGGTTCCTGCTGTTTGATAAAGTTTCTTAATTTTACCGCCTGTGACCTGTTCAGTGCAGTGAAGATGATGTAACGGTCATCTCCCGAAAAAGCGCCTTTGGCAAGACAGGTTGTCGCACTTCGGTTCAATTCGTGAACGATAAAATCACAAATCGGTTCGGGATCGCTGCACACAACATTGAAATATTTGCTTAAATTCATACTTTCAATCACGTTGTCAATCATCAGTGAACGGACAGCGAGTCCGAGAACCGAATAAAGACCGGTCTTGATATCGAAAACAAAGAAACCTAATAAGGTGATCACGATATCGCTCAGAAGAAGAGCATTTCCGATATTAAAACTCGTATACTTCTTTACAATCATGGCAAGAATATCCGTTCCACCGCTGGACGCCCCCATATTGAAAAGTGCTGCTGATGCAATCGCCGGAAGTGCGATGGCAAAAATCAACTCCAACATCGGTTGATCCGTCATCGGTTTTGTCATTGGGAAAAGTCTTTCCAGTGTTGACAGTGCTACGGAAAGAAGAATACTGCAGTAGGCGGTCATAATACCGAAATCTTTTCCTAAAATAAGAAAACCGATTAACAGAAGTACCATATTCATAATGAAGGTAAAATCACCGGCGGACATAAATCCGGTTTTTGCGACGAGAACCGCAAGACCTGTAATTCCACCAAAAGTGAAGTTGTTTGAGAATTTGAAAAAATAAATTCCCACCGCCATTAAAAGAATACTTCCGGTTAGTAAAGAGAAAGATTTTAATTTTGTTTTCATTTGTATACCCCTTGATGTTTCTGTTTCTTTTTCTTATAAAATTGTAACGCTCTGAATATCAATTGTCAACGAATTAGAACATATATCTTGGTAATAATATGATACAGAAGGAGGAAAAATATGATGTATAAAAATTTGCCAATTCAAGATATATACGCACGAGAAATTTTAGATTCAAGAGGGAACCCTACAATTGAGGTGGAAGTTCTTGTGGGAGAGAATATTGTAGGGAGAGCGTCCGTACCTTCAGGCGCTTCCACAGGGAAATATGAGGCAGTGGAACTCCGTGACGGGGACGAGCGGTATAACGGACTTGGAGTGACAAGAGCGGTTCATCACGTCAACGATGCGATTGCGAGAGAAATTATCGGGATAAATGTTTTTGAGCAGGAAAAAATAGACGGTATCCTGTTGAAAATAGACAGGACAGAGAACAAATCGAATCTGGGGGCAAATGCGATGCTGGGCGTTTCGCTTGCGGTGGCGAAGACGGCAGCGAAAGCGCTTGATATTCCCCTTTACAGATATTTGGGCGGGGTAAATGCCGACACAATGCCGATTCCTATGATGAATATTTTAAATGGAGGACGCCATGCGGACAATTTGATTGATATTCAGGAGTTTATGATTATGCCTGCGGGTGCAAAATGTTTCCGAGAAGCATTGCGGATAGGTGCGGAAGTCTATCATCGTTTGAAACAAATTTTGAAAGAGGAAAAAAAGGCAACCGCAGTTGGAGACGAGGGAGGATTTGCCCCTGAACTTTCAGATGCAAAAGAGGCGTTGTTTTTCATCGTAAAAGCGATAGAAACAGCAGGATATAAAGCGGGAAAAGATGTCGTCCTCGCGTTAGATGTGGCGGCATCGGAGTTATATGATAAAAAACTAAATAAATATGTATTTGCCGGGGAGGGAAAAGTTTACTCGGCGGAAGAAATGATAGATTATTATGAGGAACTGTTGACGGAATTTCCGATTGTTTCCATAGAGGATCCGTTGGACGAGGAGGACTGGGAAGGCTGGGAACTGCTTACGACAAGACTTGGGCAGGACATTCAACTCGTTGGGGACGATTTATTTGTCACAAATACACAGAAACTAGAAAGAGGGATCAGGCAGCATATAGCAAACGCCATTTTAATAAAGGTGAATCAGATAGGAACACTTACGGAGGTGGTAAAAGCGGTGGAAATGGCGAAAAATGCAGGGTATAAGGCTATTATTTCCCACCGTTCAGGGGAAACGGAAGACAGCACAATCGCAGATATTGCGGTGGGACTTAATGCCGGTCAGATAAAGACGGGAGCGCCGTGCCGGTCAGAGAGAACTGCCAAATATAATCAACTGTTGAGGATAGAAGAAGAACTTGCAGAAACGGGAAAATACAAGAATCTTTTTAAAGAAAATCTTGCCATTTGACGGTGTTTGTGATACACTAATCCTAGTGTTATCCGTAGGAGGTGTATTTGAATGGAAATTTTAAAGATGGTAATTACAATTTTATTTGCAATAGACTGTATCGCATTGACAGCAATCGTACTACTTCAGGAAGGTAAATCTGCAGGACTTGGAACAATCAGTGGTGCTGCCGATACTTACTGGGGACAGAATAAAGGACGTTCTATGGAAGGTGCTTTAGTAAAATCAACAAAGTTCTTAGCAATTTTATTCGTTGTATTAGCAGCAGTTTTGAACTTAAAAGTATTTGCATAATGTATGATGGAAGAAAGTGGAACACTCTATTCAGGTAGGGTGTTCCTTTTTGATTGCCATGTATACGGAGAAAGGAAGTGAAAAGATGAATGAGATTTTTGAGAAAAGAAAAAAGATGATATATGATTTTATCTGTGATGAATTTTATGTGCCGATGAAGATAAAAGAATTTGCCATTCTTTTGCAGGTGCCGAAAGAAGAAAGAGGAGAATTGAAGAAGATTTTGGATTCCCTTGAGGCAGAGGGAAAAATCAGAGTTTCCAAGAAAGGAAAATATGTAAAGGGAGAGGCGAAAAGTCTTGTCGGAACGTATCAGGCACATCAGCGCGGATTCGGATTTGTCACAGTCGAGGGAGAAGATGAGGATATTTTTATTTCAGAGGACGATATTAACGGAGCATTCCACGGCGATAGCGTAGAAGTGGTTATTAAAGCCACACCGGAAGGAAAGCGAAGAGAAGGAAAGATTACGAAGATTCTCTCCCATGGGACGACACAGTTGGTCGGATATTTTCAGAGGAACAAAAATTTCGGATTTGTTATACCGGACAATGCGAAGTTTCTGCAGGACGTGTTTGTGCCCCTTGAGAGGTCTAAAGGTGCGGTGACCGGACATAAAGTTGTAGTGGAACTGACTTCTTATGGCAAATCGGGAAAGAAACCGGAAGGAAAAGTGGTGGAGATTATCGGGCATATCAATGAGCCGGGAACGGATATCATGTCGATTGTGAAAGACTTTGATTTGCCGGTGGATTTTCCGGAAAAGGTAATGAATCAGGCCGAGCGTGTCGGAGATAAGATTATTCCTGCGGATATGGCGGGCAGAATGGATATTCGTGACTGGGACATGGTGACGATTGACGGGGAGGACGCAAAGGACTTGGACGATGCCATTTCCATAAGAAGAGAGGGAAATAACTATTTGCTCGGTGTGCATATCGCAGATGTGGCAAACTACGTGCAGGAAAAAAGCGCGTTGGACAGAGAAGCGTATAAACGGGGAACGAGTGTATATCTGGCGGACAGGGTTATTCCGATGCTGCCACACGCTCTTTCAAACGGAATCTGTTCACTAAATGAAGGTGAGGACAGGCTTGCGCTCAGTTGTATTATGACGATTACTCCAAAAGGGGAAGTGATTGATCATAAGATTGCAGAAACGGTTATTTGTGTCAACAGACGAATGAGTTATACGAGCGTGAAAAAGATTTTGGAAGACAATGATGAACAGGAGATTGAGAAATATAAAGAATTTTGCCCGATGTTTAAACTGATGGAAGAACTGGCGGGCATTTTGCGGGAGAAACGTAAGAAACGAGGTTCGATTGATTTTGATTTTCCTGAAACAAAAATGGTACTGGACGAAAACGGTAAACCGTTGGAACTAAAACCGTATGACAGAAATGTGGCAACGAAAATCATTGAAGATTTTATGCTGATTGCAAATGAGACGGTGGCAGAAGATTATTTTTGGCAGGAAATACCGTTTGTATACCGTACCCATGAAACACCGGACGAGGAGAAAATCAAGAAACTGGCTATTTTCATCAACAATTTTGGATATTCTCTTCATATTGCGAACAATGAGGTGAGACCGAAAGAAGTGCAGAAACTTCTGACGAAAGTGGAGGGAACGCCGGAGGAAATGCTGATTAGCAGACTGGCGCTTCGTTCGATGAAGCAGGCAAAATATACTCCGGACAATACGGGACATTTTGGTCTTGCCGCGCCATACTACTGTCATTTTACTTCTCCGATCAGACGTTATCCGGATTTGCAGATTCACCGCATTATTAAGGAAAATATACGGGGACGTATGAATGCAAACCGCAGGGAACATTATGAAGGAATATTGACGGAAGTGGCGAAACATTCCAGCGAAATGGAAAGACGGGCGGAAGAAGCTGAACGCGAAACGGTAAAACTGAAGAAGGCGGAATATATGGAATCGCGCATCGGAGAGACTTTTGAAGGTGTGATTTCAAGTATAACAAAATGGGGAATGTACGTTGAACTGTCCAACACGATAGAAGGTCTTGTTCATGTGACAAATATGTGTGATGACCATTATAATTATTACGAAGAGAGATATGAGATGGTGGGTGAGCATACAAATAAAGTATATAAACTTGGACAGACTGTAAATGTTCGTGTGTTGGATGTAGACAAGTTACAGAGAACAATTGATTTTGAACTTGCAGAAGGAGAGTAGAACTATGGCAAAGACAGAGGGAAAATTAATTGCAAATAATAAAAAGGCGTATCATGATTATTTTATTTTAGACACCTATGAGGCGGGAATTTCCCTTCATGGAACGGAAGTGAAATCGCTCCGTATGGGAAAATGCAGTATCAAAGAATCATTTATCCGAATTGAAAATGGAGAAATGTTTATTTACGGAATGCACATTAGTCCGTATGAAAAAGGAAATATTTTCAATAAAGATCCTCTCCGTGTGAAGAAACTTCTTCTGCATAAGTCTGAAATTAACAAATTGCTTGGAAAGACAAAGGAAAAGGGAATGGCAATCGTTCCCTTGAAAGTTTATTTTAAAGGCAGTTTGGTAAAAGTAGAAATCGGACTTGCAAGAGGTAAGAAATTATATGATAAACGTGATGATATTGCAAAGAAAGATCAAAAGAGAGAGGCGCAGAGAGAATTTAAAATTCGTAATTTGGGATAGGAGGAAAAATGGTACCGACAACGAAAGAGGCATTGAGTAAATTGGTGACGGAAACAACAGTGGAAATTTATGAAGAACTGACGCCACAGTTAATCCAGTTGATTGACCAGACAAAACATAATGACAAATTAACGGAGGTTCAGAAACAGGACGAGATTTCTTTGCATATGATGGGATATGTGAAGTCATGCACAAATGAGATTATGATAGAAGTGTTGGCAGAGATTCTCGGTTTAGATTAGGGAGAGCCTTGACAAGTGTAAAACGCTACACTATAATGAATCTGTATAAAAACCAGGGCTTGTACTGGTTTCGACGGGGGTTCTGAAGTTTGGGAAGCCATCTGCGGTGCGGGACCGCATAACAATCCGCAAATTAAAATTAAACGCAGACGAAAATTTAGCGTACGCTGCCTAGTGGCAGCAGTCGG
>ERZ773217.1195-NODE-1195-length-21425-cov-3.309219_pt1 | contig 21425 bp, 18 predicted proteins | sample MGYA00580995_ERZ773217 | MGnify/ENA primary metagenome ERZ773217 (study PRJEB29015, sample SAMEA2737772) | human gut metagenome | biome: human gut; feature: human-associated habitat; material: faeces | place: China | collected 2012 ...
TCCGGAAGGTCCTACAAAGATGATGAACTCTTTGTCTTCAATGTCCAGATTGAAATCTTTTACTGCGTGAAATCCGTTCGGATAAATTTTCTGAATTCCTTTTAATGATAAACTTGCCATTTTAAATAGCCTCCTTAAAATCAGTGTTTCGTTGTTTTCTGTAATTAAGTATACCTTTGGAGGCCAAAACAGACAATGTTACGAGTAACTAAAAAAAACAGATAATGGTGTACAAAGTGACTATAGAAGCTTTTTGATCGCAGGAATGGAAAGTCCGTCCTGCCGAAGAGAACGAATCTGTTCGATTCTTGCGACCGCCGCCTCTCTGGGGAAGCGGCGTGTCAGATTTTCTTCTGCCTGTTCAAATGGCAGCATTCCTTCTTCTGTATAAAATTTTAAAGTACTGTAGCGGCAGCCGGTGATGCGCACCAGCTCGCCGATCGAAACATATTCCGAGGCCAGAATTTTCTCCATAGAACGTTGTCTGGACATAAGAACACTCCTTTTACATAATATATCTTCTAAGCTGAACACCGAAAACAGGAACCCGGTAATATTTGTGCTGTGTCGGGATACATTCATAATAAAGATTGTCAATCTGAAGAAGAGGTACCGTGCCTGCGCGGATCACATGGACTTCATTTCCGTTTTCTTCCAATCTGGCAATGACGCTTTCCAGACGCTTTTCGGCATTACAATATAATTCTTCAGACTCAATGAAAACGGCACTGGAACGTTCCATAAACGGAACCTGAAATAGAACCCCGGTACCGAGCTGGGTGGAAAAAATCGCTTTCTTTTTCGAAAAGAGCCCAAGTGCCGCACTGTCAAGCGCATTGTGGATGGAAACGGAAAGCAGTGTTTTTGCCAGAAGGGAGTTCAGGTATAACTCGTTAATTCTGGAAGTGAGGTATTTTTGTTCCTCCCTGGAAAACAGATCATAAAAGCAGCTGCTTTCACGTAAAAGCCAGAGCATACATACGGTTTCATCGAATACGTTGCCTTCTTCCATCAGTTCTGCACGAAGACTCTCTGTCTGCCGTGAATATTCATCGGAATCCGTGCGGTATTCCAGAATCTTGTTTCCGGCAGAAGAAAACTCCAGATCACAGCTGACCAGGGAGGATGCTTCTGTCATCAGTCCCAGATTATTTAAACGGGTATATACTGTGTGTTCCAGCTCTTTTGCAGCAGAAGAAGATAAATGAGCTGCTTCCTTCAAAGAAACAGATAAAGCATCCAATCTGGAGCGGTATTCGTCAGAGTCTTCGGTGAGCTCTTCTGTTTCCTGTAGAAATCGATCCAGTACACCGGCTGCAGAGATACAGCGAATTGCTACTTTTTTTGCAGTAGAATTACGTGTGCTGTTTAAAGCGTTTAATGAAATGAGTGAAAAACGGTCCTGTAATGATAAGTTCGTCATAGGAAAACCCTCCTCGTGGATAAGAAAATTTATATTTACTTATTACTTACTACTTACGATTTAAAAATACTGCGATAACAGGAAAAAATCAAGAGATTTTCAGCAAGTTTTCAGAAAATTCCAGAAAAACACAATGCGTTGACGAAATCGTGCAAATCCGCTACAATAACTTCATATACGGCTTCTTCAAAGCCGCAGTCTGATAGAAAAGAGGAGAAAACATATGGCAAATCCAGTTGTTACATTTGAAATGGAAAACGGCGATATCATGAAAGCGGAGTTATATCCGGAGATCGCACCGAACACAGTGAAAAATTTTGTATCGCTTGTAAAGAAAGGATTTTATGACGGACTGACATTCCACCGTGTGATCAGCGGATTTATGATCCAGGGAGGATGTCCGGACGGAACAGGTATGGGTGGCCCGGGATATACAATCAAAGGAGAGTTCCTTCAGAATGGCGTGACGAACAATCTGGCACATGATGAAGGTGTTCTGTCTATGGCACGTGCAATGCATCCGGATTCTGCGGGAAGCCAGTTCTTTATCATGCATAAGAAATCCCCGCATCTGGATGGAGCATACGCTGCATTCGGAAAGATTACAGAGGGAAGGGATGTTGTGAATAAAATTGCAGACACAGCCACAGACTACAGTGACAAGCCACTGGAGCCTCAGGTAATGAAAAAAGTGACAGTCGAGACTTTCGGAGAAGAGTACGGCGAGCCGGAGATGGCGTAGTTGATAAATAGTAAAAAGCGATATTCAAAAGGGCAGTTTTTGTACTTTGAAATGCACTTTGGATGTATATACGAGTTGTCATATTGATGAAAATCAATGTGACAACTCTACTTTTTTCTTCTATAAAAATGTGTTATACTAAGAAACTGGTAAAAATGAAAGGATATCACATTGTATATGGAAAAGAAATTACAAAATCCAGGTGTTGTGTTTGCTCTGGCTCTGCTTTGCTGTGCATTGTGGGGAAGTGCCTTTCCATGTGTGAAGATAGGATATGAATGGCTGGCGATCGAAGGCGCGGGCAGCCAGATCCTGTTTGCGGGATACCGGTTCTTCCTGGCGGGAATCTTTACATTTCTGATCGGAAGTTTTCTTGGAAACTGGCATATGACCCTCGCGCTGACTCTCTTCAGCTCAAAAAGCCGTTATGGGAATCTGTCTATTTTTCGGAGCTTCTTATAGGCTAAAAGAAGCCGTAAAGATAACCTTAGCACCAGAAAGTGACAAATGCATTACAAGCCGCAAAGTTGCGGGGAAAGCTCTTTCAGGAGGGGGTAAAAACCGATCGGAAAGCGATTGATAAATCAGAGGAATCAGGCGGAGGAAGAAACGGGAAAGAAATTTTCCGGCTTCCATAACGGAAAAAGGCCAGCTATCATTAGCCGACCTCTCTTCATCACATCAGAAATTCTGGAGCGGGAGACGAGTCTCGAACTCGCGACCTCAACCTTGGCAAGGTTGCGCTCTACCAACTGAGCTACTCCCGCAGAACGAGGATGCATTTTACACAGTCTTATACAAAAAGCAAATGCCGTCACAAAAATACGGTATAAACTATTTTATTCAGTCTGTATTGGTCTTCCTGATGCGGCGGCCTGTCAGACTACAATAGGCGCACCACTCACTCAGTTTTACAAAGCAGGCTCAACACTATGAATTCCAGGCTTCTCTGCACCGTTTCCACCGCCCTGATCGCGCTCTTTTCTGCCGCCGCCGGGGCCGCGGTTCCTGATCATTCAGCAGCCTTCTGCCCCGCGAAGGGAAAGATCTCAATCGTGGACTTTGAAGCCAGCTGGTGCACGCCCTGCAAGATGATGAAACCCGCATGGAAGGCCGTCGAAAAAGAATACAAGGGGAAAATTTCCTTTGTTCATATTGATATCGATGAGCATCCGGATATCTCAAAGGCCATGCAGATCAGCGCTGTGCCTACCCAGATACTGTTCGACCGGCAGTGCAAATTTATTGACGCGCATTCGGGCTATCTGTCCGAATCCGATCTCCGTGCCACGTTTAATAATGTTCTGAAGAAGTACTGAGTGGTATCCTTTCAATAAGGTCTGGTAATCTGTAGAATAAATCGTTACTAGCAATCTGTAACGAACGGATAACCTTTTATACCTTTTCTTAGCAGTCAGCCATCAATGGGCGCCGCTAGAATGAAAGAAATAAAGCAGGGATCCGGCCCTGACGCTGCAGATCCCGCTGCGGAGCTTTGCTTTGTGAGGTCTCCGCCTGTTCACACAGAAGGAATACATATGAATCTCAGATTTCTTGCCCTTCCGGCTGCGCTCGCTGCCGTTCTTGCCCTCTCCGGCTGCGCTAACGACAACGCGCGCTACCGCGCGGATGTCTACGGTCCGGGTTCCCTTAACCAAGCGCAGGCTGTGAAAACCGTTGAAATTCTGTCGGTTCAGACGGCCCGCATCGCGCTCCCGAATGAAACCAAGAACTCTGCGGCACAGCTTGCCGGTACCGTCGCCGGTGCCGCGGCCGGCATGATTCTTGGCAATCAATTCGGTCATGGTCCGGGCTCCCGTCAGGATGCCCGCATCTTCGGCGGTATCGCGGGCGGCATTCTTGGTAACCGCGCCTCCAACCTCGCGGCTGGTGAAACCGACTACCAGCAGGGTGTACAGATCACCTTCCGGGACGGAAACCAGATGTTTACTTCTGTTCAGGTCGGCAATCCGTGTGAGTATCAGCTCGGGACCGCTGTGATGATTCAGGAAACAGCCCGCGGCTCCCGTATTCAGCCGAATAATCCGGGCGGCTGCGGATCTGCAACAACGTCTGTCGCTCACTAAGCAAGAGGTCTGGACTCCCATGGCGTCTCACACGTGAGACGCCATCCAGTCTTTTCAGTGAAATTCCGGGCTTCGGAAGGATAAAAGCATGAAAGAATCTCTGGTTCTCGCGATCTTTACAGTTGGTCTTGCCGCAAGCGGCGCGGCTTCGGCTGCCGGCGCGGTTCCTCCGGATTACGTTCCGCCGTCCGCTTCTTCTGCGGGTGTTCCTCCTGACTACAATCCGAACACGGCGACGACTGTGACTGCTCCCCGCGGATTCACTCCGCCCTCTGCCGTGAGCCAGGTTCCTCCGGATACGCAGAATTCGCGGACCACCACGGCTACGGACGGTCGGGTTACGACAACAACGACCTATCCGCCGACCCCGATTATCAAGACAGAATCCGGCGTGCTGAATAGTCTGAAGCCCCGCGCGCCCCAGCTGCCGCTTTCCGAGCAGATTGATCTCGTCCGCCGGAATCAGGCTGATATCGCAGCAAGGCGGGCGGCTGACGCGGCCGCCGCGGCTCAGGGTCAGACGTCATCAGACTATTACTACGGACGCTAAAACACTGTCTTTTTGCCTTCTCTGTTCTTAAGGCAGGATGTCAGAGACACAGAAGCTCCGGAATAGCTGATTCCGGAGCTTCTTTTTTACTACAGTCGCAGATATTTACCAGCTCATAATCTGGCCATCTGTCCGTTTCTCAGTACCGCCCACCAGGACTCCTGTCTGGCTGTCCCTCAGAATGGCCTGTCCGCGTCCCATCAGCACCTTATCTGCTATCAGAGTGACATCGTGTCCTCGTCTCTGGAGCTGCCGCACGATATGGTTCGGCGTATCCTGCTCAACCTGAACCTTCTTCCCGCCGACCCACTGCCAGCGCGGCGCGTCGAGCGCCTGCTGCGGGTTCAGACCCCAGTCAACCATATTCATGACGAACTGCACGTGGGCCTGAGGCTGCATATAGCCGCCCATAATCCCGAAGGGACCCAGGGCTTCACCGTTCTGGGTGAGGAAACCCGGAATAATGGTGTGATACGGACGCTTCATGCCGGCAAGCCCATTCGGGTGCTCGGGATCAAACCGGAAATTGAAGCCGCGGTCATTAAACGAAATCCCGGTTGACGGGTCGACGATTCCGGATCCAAATCCATAGAAATTGCTCTGAATCATCGAGACCATGTTCCCCTCGCCGTCCGCCGCGCAGAAGTACACGGTCGAGCTGTACCGGGGGTCACCCACCTTGGGATCAATCGCTTCTTCACCGATCAGCGCCCGGCGGTCTGCCGCATAGCGTTCCGAAAGTAGCTGCTCAGGCGTTACCCGCATGAAGGAGGGTTCCGCCACATATTCCTTCGTATCGGTAAAGGCGAGTTTGAGAGCCTCAATCTGGCGGTGGATCGTTGCCGGATCCTCACGGTCACCGAGCTCCATTCCCTTCAGAATTTGAAGCGCCATGAGAACCGTAATGCCGTGTCCGTTAGGCGGCAGCTCCCAGACATCCACTCCGCGGTAGTTGACTGAAATCGGGTTTACCCATTCTGGAGCATAAGCGGCAAGATCGTCGCCCGTGAGGAAACCGTTATGAGCCTTCATAAAGGCGTCAGTCCGCTCCGCGATCTCACCCGTATAGAAAGAGCGGCCGTTCGTTTTCGCGATGCTCCGGAAGGTGTCCGCCATTGCCTGGCTGCGGAAAATTTCTCCCGCGCGAAGCGGGTGACCCTGAGGAGCAAAAGTCTTCATCCAGCCCTCAAACTCAGGGCGTTCTTTCGCGAGCGGCGCGAAGCGCTTAAACGCGTCATCCCAGAGGCGGCTGATGTTAGGTGACACCGGATAACCGTCTTCAGCGTAGCGCGCGGCTGGCTCCGCCACGGTTTCAAGATCAAGTGAGCCGAATTTCTCATGCAGCGCGCACCACGTTGCGACCGCTCCCGGCACATCAATCGGTTCTACCCCCAGCATCGGGATCTTATCGAAGCCTCGGGCTTTAAGAGCGTCAATCGACGCAGCTCTGGGAGCCGGGCCGGACCCGTTGATCCCATACATCTTTCCCTTGTACCAGACGATCGCGAAACATTCGCACCCGAGACCGTTACCGGAAGGCTCCACCACGGGCTGCGCAAGCGCCATCGCGACCGCCGCATCAATCGCGTTGCCTCCTTTCAGGAGTGTCTGCAGACCGGCAGAGGCCGCACTCGGGTTTCCAGCGCAGCACATGCCGTTTTTGGCATAGACCACATTGCGGGTCGACGCGTACGGATAGTGAAGCGGATCAAATTCAATCATTTCTTTGCCCCTCTAAAGTTAATCGCTGAGACCGGCCGTGAAAAAACGGCGGCGGACAGGCGCATCCGTTATTTTTGCGCCTTCCGTACGCCGTTGCGTTATTCATTCAGGACGGAAACCTTTTATCCGACGAACGGAACGAGGATACCGGCAATCAGAACCGAGACCGACGACACGGTCGCAAAGCCAGCCACCAGGTACTTCGGGAGAATCGCGTCAAGAATCACCTCGCGCTCCGTTTCAGTCTCACCGACCGCTTTGGCGACTTCGTTCGCGATCAGATAAGTCGCCGGGAAGCCGAGCAGCTGGCAGACAGAAACCGCAAGCGCCATATTCTTCGACCCCAGAATCTTCCAGAACGGAAGAAGCCAGAAAGCGAGATAGAGCACGACAAAGACGGCCGCGAAAATGATGAGCGTATTGACGCCAAGCCCCAGGAGCTGCGAAGGCTTGATCGTTGCGAGACTCGGAATAATCGTCGCGAAGCAGGCCACATTGAAAATACCAAGCGACTTCGCGTGAAGCAGGATGTTCTTCGGCACGAGCCCCAGAGAAGTCACGATGACACCGAGAAGCAAAGCCCAGATCGGAGCAGAGATGTGAGTCATCTTGCCGATCACAAAGGAGAGCCAGGCGAAGAGCGCCGTAATCGCGAGGGACACGAAGACACCGTAGTACTTCTTGTTGCGTTCGAAGAAGTTGGGATTCGACAGCGTCCCGTCCTCCTTCTTCGGCGCTTCTTTCTTGTATTTATTCACGCCGGTCTTACGGAAATCTGCGACCACTGTTTCCGCTTCCTTGATGCCGAAGTGGGAGGCAAAAGGCGTGCCAAAGAATTTCTGCACAGCGTACACGATCGTACCGAGGGCCGCGGCCAGAGCAAAGCCATGCTCAAGAGCAGCAGTCGTCATGATCTGGGTCGCCACAATGCCGCCATTCACGATCGGGATCGTGACAAGCGCTTCATTCTTGCCGATCACCGGGATCAGAGCGAACCCGGTCACGACAACGAGCGCCATCGCGATGAAGGACACGGCGAGCGTCCGCCACTCATCAATCAGCTCACGGAGATTGATGGTGGTGCCAAGCGAAAACACAATGAAGAGAATGGCCCACTTGCCGAAATCCGCTAGCCCCGCCTGCTTGATGATGTCAGGCGGGATGATCCCCGTAATAAAGGCAATCAGGAAAAGAAGGAGGCTCACGAAAACGGAGGAAACCTTCGCCTTGGTAAGCACTGAGAGAAAATCTCCGATGCCGAAGAAGAGCAGGCATATAAAGAGATAGAAGAACATATTGTTGAACATGACAGCCTCTTATTACAGGGTTCGGGACCCTTTTTTCGTAGACGCACGGAGATTGGGCTCCATTCGTCCGGGGGATCGTTATAAAGATGTCCTTCAAATATCTTACGTATTCCCAAAAAGAAACCCGGCCTGAAGTTACTCAGTAGTCCCTAGGCGATACGGTACTAGATCATGTTTTCTGTAGTCTCTGACCGTTTTTTCTGTTCCGGATTTCTCCCATTCCCAAAACTAGGTACGGCTGAACTGCGGTATTCTTCTTCTTTCGGATGACCAAACAACCTTGGATCAAGAAGGCAAAATAATTCCATGTCCAAACGCTTGACTGAAAACAAACCGTCTGACACTCCCGTTACCGCGGCCCGCCCTGTCAAAAACACTGATACCCTGCCCCGCCGGATCGCGTCCTGGCTGGGTCTGCTGCTTCTTATTGCCTTCCCCGGAGTCACGTATTTCATTGAGCCGCGGTTCGGTGTCGCGGCCTCTGCCTGCCTTCTGATTCTCGCGACGCTGCTTCGGATTCTCTATAAGCCGAACGCCCTTACCGGAATCATGGCGATGGTCACGGCGATTCTTGGGATTCTTGTCGCCCTGTCGCAGAGCCTTCTGATGCTGAAGTTCTGGCCGGTTCTCGCGGTGATTCTCGTGATCCTCGCGCTCTTTATCGGGCTTGGAAAGGATGACGGCATGGTCGCCAAGGCGGTTGCGGGCCCGGAAGGCGCGAAGACGGATCCCCAGCGGGTCTACGCCCGGAGTCTCTCCTACGTCTGGATCGTGCTCTTTGTGTTGCTCGGCGCGGTTGCCGCGCTGACCTGCTTCTGGGGCAATCTCAAGTCATGGGCTTTCTGGAATGGCGGTGTCGCCTGGTTTGTCATCCTGATTTTCTATGGCACGGAGCGAGCCGCCCGGGGCTTTATTCTTCGGGATCTCGAGCGCCAGGCGGAAAAGAACCGCGAGACGCTGCGGCAGATGCAGCAGAAGTAAAACGCTTCAGCTCTGACGGCCGGATGCCGCCAGAGTTTCGAGCATCTCAGGCTCCGGACGCCACAGCGCGACCGGAGCCTTTCTTGAAAGCGCGGTCACCCGCATCCAGCCGTCCGTGAGGTCCGTACTGACCACCATGCCGCGGATCCGCGGCTCGTGATCTTCCCAGTAAAACTCTCTCGGGCAGTCCGCCTTGACAGCGCACTCGTACGCCCCCCAGGCCCTGAAAAACGCGGTCCCGATATCCGGCTCCGCTTTGACACGCGCCGCTGTCTCGTGATTAAAGGCTACGTCCGCGTAGCGAAGGAGAGGGCGCGAGAGATCTATTTTCTCGAGATCCGCCGCGCAGATTTCTGAGTCAACGAGGCACGCCACGCGGTTTCCGCTATGCGTGATCGATGTCCGAAGCACACCGTCCGGAAGCACGATCCGGGGAGCGCGGGGCGGATCCTCAACAATCTGAATCGAATGACGCGGAATATCGGGGTACAGCTTCTCAGCGAGCAGCCGGATCAGAACCCGGGCCCAGATATGCTGGTTACGGCGGAGAGGCTTTGTGAAACGCGCTGCCCGCGTGAGCTGCTCATCCGAAAGAAGCCCGAGACACTCAGGTGTCACAGGTCTCTCAGTGATCTCAATCTCCGCGTAAACGGGAAGTGTTAGACGGCTTTCCATCTGCCCTGCTTAGTGGGTCGTATCAAGCCTTGCGGTACCCGTGAAGCGGCTCGCACCGGAATTCACTTCAGCGATATCTCCTGTTCCCTTCTTCCAGAAGAAAATCCGCCCCTCGTCAGACGTGAGGAGCCGGTCGCCGACCTTAAGCAGGATCGGACCCACGCCCTGAACCTTGGCGCCGCCCGTCACCTCAATCCACTCCCGGCCGTCTCCGGGCGCGGCGGCTTCAGCTGTCGCGGTCAGCGCACCGGGCTTTACAGCGCAGACCGGAACCGCGGTTCCAGGTGTCATCGAGCAGCGGCGGACCGGATAAGTCTTCCCATCCGGAGCCTGCAGCGTACCATCACCCGCGAGTCCCTCCGGGAAGAGCGTAATGCGGAGATCCGGGATCAGATCCTTTGCCTTCGCCTCACCGATTCCGCCGTCTGTCCGGAGGTTATCAATCGACGTGTAAGCCTGCCAGGTTTCTGAGGCCTCCGGGATCAGCGGCATCGGCTTTGCTTCGGGCACCCGGAATTCGTACCCGGCATGCGTTTCAATCCACTGCCGGAGCGTCTGATGAAGCGTTGCTCCGCCGCTCGGTTCCGTGACATTGATGAACGCCGCGTCCACCTCGCGGATCGCGATCAGGAAGTCCCGCTTACCGGGCTCTGCCATATTGCCGATATCGAGCGCGATCCCGGGGACATCTCCCGGGAAAGCCACACTCTTCACGCGAAGCTGAATTTCGTCCGTTCCGGATCCGACAGCACCCGGGGCTGAAACCATCGTGCTTTTCGCCTCTTCAAGCCACTTCGAGACCGGTTCAACGCCGGACGGTGTTTCGATACCCACGCGGGTTGCCATCGCTTCTGGAATCCGAAGGACCAGCCTGCGGCTCAGAATCGAGGAGTCTTTGTTCCGGGCGTCGAGCGTAATCAGAATCGCAGGGCTCCCGTCATCGATGCCCTGACCCGTGATCACGAATCCAGGCTGCATCGGCACAGGAGCCGCGGCCGCCGCATCGAATTCTGTCGAAAAGGATGTCGTGGGATCAGGTGACTGCGCCTGGACAACCGGGGCCGGCTGCTTTACGTCAGAGGTCGAAAGATCCGTCACCGGGGCGGTTCCGGGAGTTACGGTCTGAGAACCCGCCCCCGAAGTCTCACCACTCCCAAGAGGGGGCTGCCAGATCGGCACCGGAGTCTCGCAGCCTGAAAGGAGAAGCAGAGCAGCAGCTGCCGCGGCTGCGGTACGAGAGACACAGGAAACTTTCTTCATCGTTTTCTCCTTAAATAGACTGTTCACGGACGTTCTGAATCGGGATGGAAACCTTTCGGGCTATTTCGCGGCGGAAGCGCTCTGAGAGGCTGCCGGGCTCTGAGAAGCCGCGGCGGCCGACGCGGGAGCTGACTGCGTCAGAGGCACCCCGAACCGGGGACCGTCCTCCTGGAAATAAAGCACCTGCGTCTTCACGACCTGCCAGATGCAATAAAGCACCACGATCGCTGCGATGACCCGAAGCACCTCGAAAAAGATCCGCTTCAGTTTTTCGTCGTCCAAAATTCCTCTCCCTCTTGATTCCGGGCTCTCAACGGCCCCTATCAGAATAATCCCTTATTTTACCTGCTCACGCCTCAGGACTTCCCGAGACTGATCGGCGCTTTTGCTTTTGGCAACACAATTGTCATCACGCAGCCGTGACCGATCGCGGTGTTCGGGGCCGCCATGGCGTGGCCTTTATGGCGCTCGGCGATATTCGCCACAATGGAGAGCCCAAGCCCCATGCCGGACATTTTCCCCGTGTGAAGCGGCTCAAAGAAAAGATCCGCCTTTTCCTGCGTGAGTTCGAGCCCGTTATCCGCGACTGACAGATGCCACATGCCGTCAACATCCTTAAGCGAGATATGGATCTGCGGATCCGGGCAGCCATGAAGCGCTTCTGACGCGTTTTTCAGAAGATTCAGAACCGCGAGCTGGATTTCCCAGGCATCCACCTCAGCCCAGGAGTACGGCAGGCAGGCGAGCGTAATCGGCGGCGCGTCAGGATAGATATGGTGGAATTCCTTCGCGGCCTTTTCGAGCACCGGCTTCATATCGAGTACCTGCATCACAGGATCCGGGTGTTTCGCGTAGCCGCGGACGCGGTCAACAATCTCTGACGCCCTTGTGCCCTGCCCGACGATTTCCTCCAGCGCCCCTTCAAGCACCTTGGGATCCACGGGACCGCGGTGAAGGCGCCGCAGAAGACCGTTACCGAAATTATTAATGGCTCCGAGCGGCTGCTTCAGCTCATGCGCGATCATGGAGGACATCTGACCGATGATACCGGTGCGCTCAATCGCGGCGATATGCTCGCGCGACGCCGCGATTTCCTGCTCGTAACGCTGCCGCTCCTGCATTGACTTCCGAAGCGCGAGGGTCTTCCGGCGCACCATCATCTGAAGCACTGCGGCGTATGACACCACCATCAGGATAAAAATCAGGGCGACCGCCACCTCAGCCGCGTTTTCCTTCACAAACCGCTGAATGCTCCACTGCGCGAGATACTGATACGGTCCGATCTTCAGGCGATAAAAAACGTCAAGAACGCTCTGCATGGAAGCAGGCAGCGCCCACTGCGCCTCTTTCCCGGTATGCGGCATCAGGTAGAGCGCGGTCGCCATCGTTTTCTGGGTATTCCCGTCTGTCTTCTGCAGCGACGCCACGGTGAGAGACGGGAAAACGTCTGTTGAGTGAGAGCACTGAAGCTCAGTTTCACGCCTGGGATTGATGATCCGGAAGTCCGAGAGACTGATCTTCTTCTGACGGTCTAGCGCTTCAAGAACACAGGCCGGAAGAATTCCGGCCGCGGCTTTCCCGGACAGCACGTCGCGCGTCACATTTTCGTACGGGGGGCCCGTGAAGTAGAGCTCCTGCAGGTAGCCCGGCGCGTAGCCGCGGCGCGAGAGCTCATAAAGCGGCACCAGATACCCCGGGAAAGAATCCGGACTGATCGCCGCGACCGCGTGATCACCGAGCTGCGCGAGCGACTGCACATCAAGACTCTGCGCCTTCGTAAAGAAAACCGCGGAGGCCACACTATTCACGTCACGCGCTTCGACAGGCCAGAAAGACGCAATCAGACGGAGATTGTTTTCCATCTGCGCCTGGGCAATGAAGTCTGACTGCCCGATCACGAAATCCACATCACCGTTCCGGATCGCCTCGGCGAGTTCCCCTCGGGTGAGTGTCATGAATTCCACCCGCCGTGATCCGAAAGCCTCGCGGATACGGTCTTTTGTGCGATCGAGGAACCCGCCGTCGCCTGGCTGCAGCACGTTCACCGCGGTGGTCTGCTGGATTCCGATCCTCACCGTGGCGTTGGCATCCGCGGGGGACGCCGAGACGTCCGAAAACGGCCCGGGGCTCATCATCTGGGGCGCATAGTCCGGATCCAGCACCGAGCGGCTCGGCATCGGAACCGCGGTTTTTCCAGCGGGCTGTGACCGGGGAGCCACAAGTTCGGCCGCGATCGGTTCCGCGACCGCCGGAAACGCGATCGCCGCCGCCATGAGGACCGCAACGGCCTTCCTCAGAGAAACCCCCGCAAGACACGAAAAGGCATGCCGCGGAGTGAATCCGCGGCATGCCTCAGATAAAGTCGGTCGATCAGATCGCATCAGCGAAACGCCGCTCCGGAAATCAGACTCCAGGGATCGGAATGTGCTTTCCGGGCTTACGGTGATCCAGAACGCGGATAACTTCGTAGTCACTCACGAGACCGGCAGGAGTCTGCACCGTCTTCACGTGAAGATTCACGATCAGGATGTCATCCGCATTCAGGCGGAAGACGCCGTTATCGATGATACGGAGGAAGTCCTTATCCGCCATGCGAGCGCGGATCGTCTGTTCACCATCGAAGAAGGTCCAGATCTGATCATCGCGGAAGTTGGAGGTCGGGAGCATCAGAGCGCGGGTGTGAATGTCATCCACGAGCACCACTTCCTCTTCCTTCGGAACCGCGTAGAAATCCGCATCCTCACGCGCGAGCTTCACGGTCACATTGCCGGTCGCGCGGTTACGGATCTCAATCGCCTGCACTTCCGGATTCTTGAAGACTCCGGCGAGCTGCTCAACCGCCTCACGCACACCGAGGTGGCGGAAAAGCTTGTAGGTATGGGTCGATACCTCGTAGGTATCGCGGCCGCAGGTGATCAGAACGGTTTCATCCTTCAGCGTGACCGCGTCAATACGGCGTCCGGCAATCTGCTTCAGCAGCTGAAAGAGTCCCAGCAGAGACGTGTTTTCCGTCTCCAACCAGCCCAGAGCCTCGCCGACAGAAGATTCCGGCGGATTGATGAACTCAGCGACGCCAGCCAGCTGAGCGCGGCGCGCCATACCGAAATTCTTCCTGAACCCGAGATCAACGCTATAGGCCGTAAGCGACGGATCGCGGCGCACGTCCACTTCCGGATCAATCAGATAGCCGTAGAGCGCCCGGGACCCCATCGTCAGCAGCTGGTCCACGCCGATAATCGCCTGCGCGAGCGGCTGATTGGTAGTAGTCGTTTCAACCTTCTGCGCACCGGCAAAGGCAATATCAAAAGCGGCAATCATGGCTTTAAAAAAACCTCAGTTCAGGTTTCCACGGAGAACGAAAGAAATCTTTCGCTCGTGTACGGGTAACAAAACCCGGCGCATAAAGGACCGCCGGGCGGAAAATTCATACAATGATAAAACGGAATGCGGGAGGCTGCACCTCGCGGCGTTCCGCTTCATACAGATTCTTTTATTGAGCCGGGGGGATCAGAGGCCGGATGTCCGCCAAATCAGCCGCCAATCCAGAAATTGAAGGAAGCGCAGTGATCCTCTCCGCGGAGAGGACCGCTCCTGGCATCGCGCCTCTCGAGTCACTCGGCCTCCCGTCGCTTCTCGATGGGTCCCAGGGACGAAACCGGGGACCGGAAGAGAAATCCGCGCTCGACGCTTCAAACGACCTCGAAGCGATCCACGCCTGGCTCGCCTCGCGCGCCTCAAACCCCAACACCCGAAGCGCGTATCAGAAAGAGGCTGAGCGATTTCTCCTCTGGTGCATCATGGAGAAAAACACGGCGCTCAGCTCGGTAACCGTTCCTCAGGCCTCTCAGTATCTCCGGTGGCTTGAGGATCTCGCGCGCCTCACGCCGGAAGCCTGGAGCCGGAAGTGGCGGGTTCCTGCCGCGCAGTGGATTGGAAAGAAGAGCGAAAGACGGGATTCCCCCGCTTGGCGCCCTTTCAACGGCCCGCTTTCCCACACAAGCCGGCGTCAGGCTTTGACTGTGGTGAGGCTCCTCTTCAGTTTTCTCACGAAAACCGGCTACCTCCGCACCAATCCTTTTGATCAGGTCCCGCAGCGCATCCGTTTTCTCCCCGGGGAAGGCGCGCCGAAAGAGTTTTCTGACCGCTCGCTTACGCCAGAGCAGTGGGGTGACGTCCTCCGGTGCCTTGACGCCATGGAGGATGGGATCGAAAAGTCGAGGCTTGAAACCATTCTCATGATGGGAAAGGGACTCGGCATGCGGGCAAGCGAAATGCTCTCCTCCACCGCGGGCTGGATCACGCAGCGCCGGATCGGGAATGAATCCGTCACCATTATTGAGGTGATCGGAAAAGGGGACAAAGTCCGCCGCCTGCCCTTGCAGCAGGAGCATCTCGACGCCTTCAACGCCTATCTGAAGATCCGGGGGCTTCCCCCGATCGGAAGCTGCCCCAAGGGAACCCCGCTTCTCGCGAGTCTCGGAAAGGGAAAGCGTCCGAAAAACGCGACAGACGCCCTCTCCCGCTCCGGGCTTCACCGCATACTGAAAAAGTTTCTCGAGGAAGCGGCGCTTCTCGCGGATCAGAAGAATCCGATCGACGGCGCGAAGCTCCGCACAGCATCCGCTCACTGGCTGCGGCACACCTTTGCTGAAACCGCTCTTGAATCCATGCCGGTGAATGTCGTGCAGACGGCACTCGGTCACTCCTCTCTCTCCACCACGTCGCTCTACCTCGTACCGGCGGACGCCCGGGTGATCCAGGAATTCAAGAAGGTAAAACCGATCTGAGTCAGCCGCTCAGGACCGGAAAGCCGAGCGGTAGCTTTCCAGAATCTTTTCAAGCGCGAGCTTGTTATTGAGGGGCACCGTGGAGGCCCGTTTCAGGGACTCAGTCTCATCGAGCCAGTGAAAGAGCGCCTGAAGATCCGCGCGCGGCGCGATCGACTGCAGTTCGGGGGTCTCGCCGACAAAGTAGGACGGCTGAAGACCGGACTTCACGCGGATCAGATCCGTGCCCCAGCGGGAAAGAAAATCCGCACAGGCGTCGAGCTTCCAGCCGGTGCCGACACCCGGCGCGACCTGAGTGATATCCAGCCGTTTCCCCGCCTTAAGCAGGTTCAGGAAAAGCGTTCTCGCCTCATCCGGCACGATCTTATGACCTCGGACCACGGCAAGCGGATTCCCGCCCGCTTCGGCAAGCTGCTCATCAAAGTCCTTCAGCCCTTTGGATTCAAGCCAGGAGGAGGCTGCCTCCGGATCCGGCTTTCTCGCGTGAAGCAGAACGCAGCGCGAGCGGAGGGTTGGGAGAATGGCGTCGAGATCCTCCGCGATCATGATGAAACTGAGATCAGGCGGCGGCTCCTCCACCATCTTGAGAAGAACTGACGCGGCGTCCGGCCGGATACGGTCCGCCGGCGAAATGAGAATGACGCGTCTCGGGCTCCGGTGAGGCTTCAGCGCCACGTAGTCCCGGAGCTCACGGACAGCCGCAATGGAGATTTCGTCTGAGAGTTTCTTCCCGGCGCTTTCAGGGATGGGCAGATCGTGCCTCGCTGCCTCCTCTTCCGAAAGCAGAAAACGGATATCCGGGTGAGTTCCCGCTTCCGCGAGCCGGCATCCCGGGCATTTCCCGCAGGGCGTGCCGTCCTCTGCCGGATTCTCACACATCAGGCTCTTCGTAAAAGCGAGCACGAGCTCAAAGGTGCCGATATCCCGGGGCCCGCTCACGATGATGCCGCTCGGCATCCGGTGTCTGAAGATTTCCAGATCCCGGCTGAGTGCTTCCTGCCAGGGGTAAATCGCGAGCGGCATAGGTTTTTCCTTCGCTGATGTGAAGAAACGGGTGAAACAGAAAGGGGCGGCAACGCCGCCTCCTTCAGAATCCCCTCCGTTATTTCTTCAGAATGTACTGATTCACGGCGGCATTATGTTCGCCGAGCGTTTCCGAAAACTTGGAGCGGCCGGAACCGGACGCGACAAAGTAAAGATACTTTGTGTCCGCCGGATGCATCGCGGCGTGAATCGCCTCACGTGACGGACACGCGATCGGCGTGGGCGGAAGGCCGCGCTGGCGGTACGTATTATAAATATTGTCTTTCAGCAGATCGTCTTTCGTGATGTTCTTCGGGTCAGAGCGGGTTTCCAGGCCCTTCGCGTAGAGCACCGTAGGATCGGTCTGAAGCGGCATTCCGATTTTCAGACGGTTATAGAAGACACTCGAAACAAGGTATTTCTCCTGCCCCTGACCCGCTTCCTTATCGATAAGGGACGCGAGAATCAGCGCCTCATACGGTGTCCGGATGAGAGCGGTGGCCGCCGTATCGCGGTTCTGCCACTCAGAATCCAGAATCTGTTTCTGATGACGCACCATCTTCGCGAGAAGCGCGGCATCAGACTGCCCCGGCTTGTAGTAATACGTGTCGGGCGCTGCGAGCCCTTCGTAATAACTGACAGAAGCGGATTCCCTGAATTTTTTGCGGACCGAATCAATATCCTGATCAAATCCGCGGAAAACCTCCGGATCCGATTTCAGGGTGGCATCCGAAAAATCAGTGAGCTTGCGATCGAGATCCGGGCTCTCCTTAAAGAGTTTTTCAACGCCCCAGATATTCGCTCCGTCCGGAATCCGGATAACGAGGTAACTCACGCGTCCCGAGGCAAGTTTGAAGAAAAGTGAAATCAGAGGCGACTTCGGGGAAAGCTGATAGCAGCCCTTCTTCAGACCCGAAGAGGAAAACGCGCTCGCCGCCGACACCACGGGGTACAGGATCGCTTCCGGCGTCTGAACGCCGGAGAGACGGAGTTTTTTCACCGCATCCGCCGTCGTTGTGTCTGTCCGGTCAATGATCACGGAGAGCACACCGTTTTTCGGGACGGTGGTCCAGGATATCGGCTGGAAAATAAAAATCAGGGCCAGAAGAATGACCACCACGACGGTGGCTCTCCGGTCAAATCGGATCCGTTTCATGAAATAACGCAAAAATCAGCAAATACGGCAGGCGGTCCCGTGTTTTTCTCCGGACCGCTGCGGAACCAAAACTTTTCTGATGATAAAAGATTTCCGGGACCGGTTCGGGCGGAAAAAGCCCCGGAGCCGTTTCGAAAAGTTTCCAAGAGAGGAGCGGAGCCCCGGGCTCCGCACCGGGCAAAAGAAACCGGCTTCCCCGGTGTAACAGGAAAGCCGGCAAGTCCCGCGATTCCCGGACGAATCCGGGATCAGCGAAACACTCAGGCGCGGTTCATCGCGTGAAGTTCCTGCAGGCTGCGGACCTCGACATCCTTCGCGTGCTTCTGGCCTTCAACCGCGGCGGCAGCGCCCGAAATCGTCGTGTAGTACACAACGCCGAGCTGCGCAAGCGCCGTCTGGCGGATCTGGCGCGCGTCGCTGATCTGAGTACGGGATTCGTCAGCCGTCGCGATCACGAGCTGCACGTCACCGTTCTTGATCATATCGACCACGTTCGGACGGCCTTCAGAAACCTTATTCACCACACGGCAGGGAATCGCCGCATGCTGCAGAAGAGCCGCTGTGCCGCGCGTCGCGACGATATTGAAGCCCTGGTCACGGAGGTGCGTGGCAACCGACACCGCGCGGGCCTTATCGACATCGCGGACCGAAATAAACGCCGTACCCTTTTCGGGGAGCCGGTCACCGGCGCCGAGTTCAGCCTTATAAAGCGCTTCGCCGAACGACGCGCCGACACCCATCACTTCGCCGGTCGACCGCATTTCAGGTCCAAGGACCGGGTCCACACCGAGGAACTTGGTGAACGGGAACACGGCTTCCTTCACGCACATGTACTTCGGCGTTACCTCAACCTTGACCCCCTGCTGCTTCATCGTCTGCCCGACCATCACGCGGGCCGCGATCTTCGCGAGCGGCTCACCCGTCGCCTTGCAGACAAACGGCACGGTGCGCGAGGCACGCGGATTCACTTCGAGAATGTAGACCTTCGGGTTCTCGGAGTAGGCGTGCTGCACGGCGAGCTGCACATTCATGAGCCCCTTCACCTTAAGCGCCTCAGCGAGGAGTCTCGTCTCACGCTTGATCTCTTCAACGAGCTCAGGGCGGAGGCTGTAAGGCGGGAGCGAGCACGCCGCGTCGCCCGAGTGGACGCCGGCCTGCTCAATATGCTGCATGATGCCGCCGATCCGGACTTCGTCCCCGTCACTCACGGCGTCAACGTCCATTTCCACCGCGTCGTCGAGGAACCGATCGAGGAGCACCGGGCTGTCGTTGCTCACCTTGATCGCCTCACGCATGTAGGCCTCGAGATCCTTCCGGCTGTGGACGATATCCATCGCGCGGCCGCCAAGCACGTAGGACGGGCGGACAACGAGCGGGTACCCGATTTCGTCTGCCATCACGATGGCGTCTTCTTCGGACCGGGCCGCACGGTTCGGCGGCTGCAGGATGCCAAGGTCTGACGCAAGCTTCTGGAAGCGGCCTCGGTCTTCCGCGATATCGATCGAATCCGGAGTCGTACCGAGAATCGGCACACCTTCCTTCTCAAGCTTCCGGCAGAGATTGATTGGGGTCTGACCGCCGTACTGCACGATGACACCGAACGGCTTCTCAATGCAGCAGATCTCGAGCACGTCTTCGAGCGTCACCGGTTCAAAGAACAGGCGATCCGACGTGTCATAGTCAGTCGACACCGTTTCCGGATTGCAGTTCACCATGATGGTCTCGTAGCCATCTTCGCGGAGCGCGTGAGCGGCGTGGACGCAGCAATAGTCGAACTCGATACCCTGGCCGATACGGTTCGGACCGCCGCCCAGCACCACCACCTTCTTCCGGTCATCCGGATCGGCCTCACTCGCGCCGTGGTAGGTGGAGTAGAGGTAAGCGGACGTGGTCTTGAATTCCGCGGCGCACGTATCAACGCGCTTATAGGAGGGGTGCAGCTTCATCATCCAGCGGTCAGAACGCACTTCGTCCTCAGACACGTGGAGAAGCTTCGCAAGACGGCGGTCGGAGAAGCCCTTCTGCTTGAGGAAGAGGAGCTCTTCACGCGTGAGCGAGGAAAGCGTCCGGCCCTCAAGCCGCTTCTCGATATCGATGATTTCCTGAATCTGGATAAGGAACCAGGGGTCGATATTCGTCGCTTCCTGGACTTCCTTCAGCGTCATGCCGATACGGAACGCGTCACCGACATAGAAGATACGCTCGGGGCCCGCGTCGGAAATCTCATAGACGATCTGTTCGCGGTCGGATGTCTTGCTGTCAAGACCGTCCTTACCGGTTTCAAGACCGCGGAGCGCCTTCTGGAAGGATTCCTGGAACGTGCGGCCGATCGCCATCACTTCGCCCACAGCCTTCATCTGGGTGGTCAGACGGTCATCCGCCTGCGGGAACTTCTCAAAGGCGAAACGCGGCATCTTCGTGACGACGTAGTCAATCGTCGGCTCGAAGGAAATCGGGGTCTTGCCGCCGGTGATGTCGTTCCGGAGTTCGTCAAGCGTGTAGCCCACGGCGAGCTTGGCCGCGACCTTCGCGATCGGGAAACCGGTTGCCTTGGAGGCGAGAGCGGACGAACGCGACACGCGCGGGTTCATTTCGATCACGATCAGGCGGCCGTTCTTCGGGTTCACGGCGAACTGCACGTTTGATCCGCCCGTATCCACGCCGATCTCGCGGAGAATCGCGATCGAGGCGTTACGCATGATCTGATACTCTTTGTCGGTCAGCGTCTGGGCCGGAGCGACGGTAATCGAGTCGCCCGTGTGAATACCCATCGGATCGAGGTTCTCAATCGAGCAGACGATGATGCAGTTATCCGCGTGATCGCGGACCACTTCCATCTCGTACTCTTTCCAGCCGAGAAGCGACTCTTCAATCAGAAGCTCGTGCGTCGGGGAAAGCTTGAGACCGCGCTGGCAGATCCGCACGAACTCTTCCATGTTGTAGGCGATGCCGCCGCCTGAGCCGCCAAGCGTGAAGCTCGGGCGGATGATCGTGGGGAATCCCACGGTCTGCTGCACTTCGAGCGCTTCCTGCATGTTGTAGGCGATACCGGACTTCGCGCATTCAAGGCCGATTTTCTCCATCGCTTCCTTGAAGAGCTTGCGGTCCTCAGCCTTTTCAATCGCTTTCGGCGAGGCGCCGATCAGTTCGATCCCGTACTTATCGAGCACGCCGTGATTCTTCAGATCGAGCGCGCAGTTGAGCGCTGTCTGACCGCCCATCGTCGGCAGAATCACATCGGGCCGTTCCTTCGCGATGATCCGCTCAACCACCTCCCAGGTGATCGGCTCAATGTAGGTCGCGTCCACGAGCCCCGGATCCGTCATGATCGTGGCGGGGTTCGAGTTCACGAGAATGACGCGGTACCCTTCTTCCTTCAGCGCCTTGCAGGCCTGAGCACCGGAGTAGTCAAACTCACAGGCCTGGCCGATGATGATCGGGCCGGCGCCGATGATGAGAATGGATTTTATGTCCTGACGTTTTGGCATTTCGCTATCCTGTCTGCCGCCTTTCCCCGAGTGGCCGGAGCGCTCCCCGGGCAAAGGCCAATATTAAGAATTACCGGAAAATTACCTGGCCGCCTTGCTTTCAGCGTACGTACGGACCATCTGTCCGAAACGCTCGAAAAGCGGGGAAATGTCCTGAGGTCCCGGGCTCGCTTCAGGGTGACCCTGGAAGCTGAACGCCGGTTTATCGGTGCGATGAATGCCCT
>ERZ773217.1204-NODE-1204-length-21285-cov-8.447056_pt1 | contig 21285 bp, 18 predicted proteins | sample MGYA00580995_ERZ773217 | MGnify/ENA primary metagenome ERZ773217 (study PRJEB29015, sample SAMEA2737772) | human gut metagenome | biome: human gut; feature: human-associated habitat; material: faeces | place: China | collected 2012 ...
CCCTTATTTAGTTTTTTTTGAGGTGGCCGTTGTAACGCAACCTTAGGAGGCGGACCCTCTATCCTGCTGAGCTACAGAAACTCGTATTAAATTTTGTGGGGCGAATCCCCAAAATGTGTCCGCAGTAGGTTCTCTTAGGAGGCGTGTGCTCTATCCTGCTGAGCTATATGGACGTGTCAATTTATGATTTCATGCCCGATATGAATCGAACTTAAATCCTATATGAAGTTTTCAAAAGACGGTCGCTCTATCCAACTGAGCTACATGGATGTATCGCAATTTATGATTACAATCCAACTGTAATCCTTTATTAACTTCTTACCAGATGACTCTTGTAACACAACCCAGGAAGGGCGTCCTCTATCCCTGCCAAACGCTTTATTTAACCAAGGGCCAAACATTAAAAGCATACCACTAAGTTAACCTGTATAGTCCGTTTTATATAATAGCGCATTTCGTTAAAAAAATCAAGCCTCAAAATTCAACTGTTCCCTGCATCCATACCTGACCTTTGAATCTTCGGCCAATTTCCGGCACCCCCAAAAGATCCTGTTTGTTGATCAACGTGTGAAAAATCATATCATTACAGTCCAAACGCAGTTTGTATATCTCCTCCTTTGTAATCCGATTAGCCATTTTTTCAATTCCGGTGATCTCTCCGATAACTGAATACTGGTCGCATTCTACACCGCAAGGCATAAAACAGGTTTCAATAATTGAATAAACATCCTCATTGACAATCCGTCTGGAAACCATAGAATACTTATCAATATCTTCCATGGTCAATGTCTCAATGGCATCCTCATCTCCATGCCTGGCTGCTTCAAGAAGTTTGGAGCGCACCCTGGCAGCCTGCTTGGAATCCTCAGCCTGCTGTTCCGTTTTCTGTATGGGTAGAAGTATCCGCCCCTGAACAGAAAATCCTGTCAAAGCAGCTCCTGTAGGCTGCACGCTCTGTCTGTCAGCCAGGCGGATTCTGTACTCCATAGAATTTTCTATATAAAAGATCAGAGAAATTCCAACCTTGTATTCATCCAGGAGACCGGCATAAGTTTCCCTCTCCGTATGGCGCTGAATAGAACATTCTGCCCTGGAGCTAATTTCCGTGCTTTTGGTATAAGGGTAATAATATTCCCGGCGGAAGGTTCCCTTCTCGCTAAGCTGTCCTACTATGGCAACGCCAGTACTTGGCGCTATTTCTGTTCTCAGCTCGCAAAGTCTGCTTCCATCCGTATCTGTCAGGATTCCCGTGCGTTCTGCTTCCTTCGCTAAGCGGCGCAGCAGCTTCTCCATATCCTGTTTTTTCTGATACATACTAAAACCCAGCGTTCTCATAAACTTATGCATATTGTCACCTTCTTTCTTTTTTGCCATACCATATGACCATTGCTCTTTTTTAGACAACAATGAGGCTAAAGGAACACCTTCGCCTCATTATCTTTGCTCATTATATACTACTTTATTGCAGATTACCAGCATTTTTTAGAAACAACCGGTAAAAATATTTTTTGCACAGCCTATACCCCTGGATAACTAAGAATATACTTAAAGCTGCCAACCAATTCCTCATACACAAAATTTACTTTTGCCTTTGTCCTGGAAACACCTCCGATACACCTTGAAGAATATTGGGCTTTGGAGTATAATAATAAGGATTTGTTTGCTAAACTGCCGGACGAAGGAGTTGGTTACTACATAAGAAAGTGGATGACACTAAAAAAGTAAGGGATTGGAGCCTGCCAGGAGTAACCAGAAAGCAAAAAACCCTTGAGTAAAATCAAGGGCTTCCGCAGTCGGAGTAACAGGATTTGAACCTGCGACCTCTCGGCCCCCAGCCGAGCGCGCTACCAAGCTACGCCATACTCCGATTTCGAACTTCTACATTATAGCAAAGATTTTTCGTTTTGAAAAGACCTAATTTTAATTTATTCAGGAGAAGATAAAAATGACACAAAAGTGTTCAGGAAAAAAGAGGATTATAAGTTTCGATTTGGATATGACACTTTTGAATCACAAAAACTGGAAGATACCGGACAGCGCTCTGGAAGCTCTGGAGCTTCTCAGAAGGGATTCTGTCATTGTCATAGCCAGCGGACGAAATATGGATCATGAAATGAGTTCTATGTATAAGGAGCTTATCAACCCTGATGCTATTATACATATGAATGGAACAAGGGTTGTGGCTGAAAGTGAGGTGCTTTATGAACATTTTATGGACAAGGAGCGGCTTAGGGCTCTCCTTACGTTTGCTGAGAACAGAGGCATTTCCCTGGGGCTGAGTGTGAACGGGGGAGACTATTATCTGAATCCGGATCAGGTCAGAGCCTTTGATGTGATTCGGTGGGGAGAGTCCCAGCGCAGCTTCAAGGATGCCTGGAAGCTGATAGAAATGCCGGTGCGTACACTGGTTTATATCGGTGGTCCAAAACAAGCAAAGATGCTTCAGGAGCAGTTTCCTGACTTTAAATTTCCCATGTTTTCTGATAAAATGGGAGCTGATATAGTGGAAAAGGAGTGTTCTAAGGCAAAGGGGCTTTTGCGGCTTTGCCAATATTATAGAATTGATAGAAAGGAAACCATTGCCTTTGGCGATAGCATGAACGATTATGAAATGCTTCAGGAAGCAGGGCTGGGAATTGCTATGGGAAATGCCACGGATAACCTCAAGACAGTGGCGGATTATGTGACAGATAACATTGACGAGGACGGAGTGTGGAAGGCCTGCAGATATTTCCATTTGATATAATAGTACAACTTACAGCAGAAAAAGGGAATTAAATTGTAATATTACGCCAACTGGCGGAAAAAGCCCTGAAAATGTGAACAGGCCAAGTATTGATGCCAATCAGGAAGACAGTCAGATGTGAAAATGTCGCTGGGAGAGGCTATTTCCCCAGAGCTCAAAACGAAATGCTATTCCCCAGATCTGCCATTTGAAAAAATGGCAACAGCCTTTGCTAATGAATTGATGGCAGATGAGATGTCCCTCTATGCGGGCCCATCCTATCAGGCAGGGATTAGGGCAGCTTTTAAGAATACTGCGAGAAGAACACCGGCATAAATTAAGAAGATGAGAGGTATTTGGAATGAATGTGATTCAGGAAAGATTGGAAATGCTGCGAAATCTAATGCGGGAGCGGAAAATAGATGCGTACTTGCTTCCCACATCAGATTTTCATGAGTCTGAGTATGTGGGAAAACATTTTAAGACGCGAACGTTTATAACAGGGTTTACCGGATCTGCTGGCACGGCTGTGATAACTTTGCATGAAGCCTGCCTTTGGGTGGACGGGAGATACTTTGTCCAGGGGGCTAAGGAGCTTAAGGGAACGAGTGTGACCATGATGAAAATGGGACAGGACGGAGTTCCTACAATAGAGGAATATCTGGATAAGAAGATTCCTGAAGGCGGATGCCTGGGCTTTGACGGCCGTGTAGTAAATGCTGCTGTAGGAGTGGGACTGGAGGATTTGCTGGAAGATAAGAAGGTAAGATTCGCCTGCGGAGAGGATCTGGTGGGCATGATTTGGAAGGAACGTCCACCTCTGTCCGCAGAGCCGGCATGGGTTCTGACAGAGCAGTACGCAGGACAAGGAGCTCAAGAGAAGATCCGGCAGGTCCAGGACGCCATGAAACAGGCTCATGCTACAATCCATGTGCTGACGTCCCTGGATGATATTGCATGGCTCTTGAATATCAGGGGAAATGATACCCAGTATAATCCGGTCGTACTATCTTATGCAGTAATCTCTCTGAACAAAGTGAGCCTGTTTGTAAATAGGGATGTGCTTAAAGGCGCGGCGTATCCTTATATGGATCTTGAGAAGGGCCTGAGTACCAAAGAGTATCTGGAACGTATCGGCGTAGAGATACTGCCCTATGAGCGGATTTATGAGGTAGTAGCAGGCTTCAGAAATGAGAAGGTGCTGCTGGAGAAGGGACGGGTGAATTATTCGATTTACCGTCTCCTGGATCACTCCAATAAGGTAATTGACCGGATGAATCCCACGGCTTTCATGAAAGCTGTGAAGAATGAAGCAGAAATTGAAAATGAAAAGCGGGCCCATATCAAGGACGGAGTTGCTGTAACAAAGTTTATCTATTGGCTTAAAAAGAATATTGGAAAGATACCAATTGATGAACTGAGCGCATCTGAACACCTGGAGAAACTTCGCATGGAGCAGGATGGTTTTATCGAAATGAGCTTTGAAACTATATCTGCTTATGGGGCTCATGCTGCCATGTGCCACTACTCAGCCACAAAGGAAAGCAACGCTCCCCTGGAGCCAAGGGGGCTTTATCTGATTGATTCCGGAGGGCAGTATTATGAGGGAACGACGGATATTACCAGAACAGTAGTGCTGGGGCCTCTGACGGATGAAGAGAGAGAGCATTTTACTCTGGTTCTGGTGAGCATGCTGAGGCTGGGAGCTGTGAAGTTCCTTCACGGGTGCCGGGGACTAAGTATAGACTATGTAGCCAGGGAGCCGTTGTGGAGCAGAGGGTTGAATTACGATCATGGAACAGGGCATGGTGTAAGTTACCTGGCCAGCTGTCATGAAAGGCCCAATGGGATACGCTATAAAACAGCGCCAGAGCGGCAGGATAATGCGGTTCTGGAGCCGGGGATGATTACATCGGATGAGCCAGGGATTTATATAGAGGGAAGCCATGGAATCAGGACAGAAAATCTGACTCTTTGTGTGAAGGATGAGCGGAATGAGTACGGGCAGTTTTTAAAACTGGAATTTTTAACTTATGCTCCGATTGATTTGGACGGGGTTGTAAAAGAGATGATGACAGAACGTGATGTAGAGCTGCTCAATACGTATCACAGGCAGGTGTATGAGAAACTTGAAGGATACCTGACGGAAGAAGAAAGAGAGTGGTTTAAGGAAGCCACCAGGGCTATTTAAGTTTTCTAGGAAAAATGTGCAGGAGAGAATAAATGAACAGGGGATAGTTGGCTGAGGAACCAGGCAGTGAAATAGGACGAGGCTCTAATTGAAAGAGGATGCGTGATCCAAGGGACTGTCTCCTATTCCTCCACACCATATCCGATAATGCTTATTTGTCAAAATGAAAATTCAGCAAGCATCGCAACAGGCTGGCCTTTGTAATAGATTGGGCGTCCAAAATATTACCGTCACCAGCTATTGGGGGAATGGGCTATTTCTAAACCCCGAAATGAAAAGAACTAATCTAAGCCGGTCATGTACAGGGGAATCACATTAATAACCGGCTCCTCATAGGGATGTACCTTTTTTATGGCAGCAAGTGTTTCCTTCACTCGTTCCTTTCTGCAAGTTACTTCAACCTTAAATTCCGGAGCAGTGCTGATATTTCCATAGCTGCCGATATACGGATTACAGCCCTCCAACGGCCTCCAGCAGCCAATAACAGGACTATAAGACATGCAGCTGTCATATTTCCCAATATGGCCTGCGTCCACAGCCTGCAGCGCCTTCTGCAGTTCCTTCAGGTGAGTTTCCGGCAGAAAAATTTCTAATTTGCAGTAGCTAAATGAGTGCATAAGTCATCTCACTTTCTGTAAAGCTCCTCCAACTCCATGCTTTATCACTATAGCCCATAAAACAGCATTGTCTTTCTGCATGGAGGATTATCAGCCCAAAGCAGGATAAAAGAAATCCAAATCCCACACGCCAACCAGAAAGAGCAGACAAGCTGCCAGGCTGTGCCGGCATTTATCTGCTCTTTTTCATGTCCGCTTTAATCCCTACTTATACAACGCCAGCTTATCCAGCAGAATAACCGGCTCGTCCCACTCATTATCCTTAACCAGAGACAGCTCAACCCTGATTTGGCTCTGACCGGATACATCTACGCCGAAGTAAAGATTTTTCTCATTGTAATGAATATCTGGTGATGTATACAGAACAGTATCGTTGTCACCGTAAACAGTCACTCTGCCAAGAAGAGAGCTGTCAAACTGTGAAGAAGGGGCAATTCTTCCACTGAGCAGACGATACGCTCCTTTGGTATCATACTTTACATAGCTGCCCTTACCTCTTAACCGGATTGCATTACTCCATCTGTCTCCGCTTGCATTTTTCCCCGAAGTAATAATATTATAACCCTTAGTAGAAACCCCTTCTAGATTCTGCACCAGATACGCTGTAGTCAAATCCGTAGTATTAGAGGGCTCTACCTCTCCCTCTGCCGGCTCCCACACGCCATCTGCTCCAATCCAGCGGCCGTCAATGGTAGTGTTTACAGCCATGGCTCCGCTTGGAAGGAGAAAATACCATTTATCGTTATCCTTCATCCAGCCGGTCTGCATAATACCTGCCGAATCCAGATAATACCACTGTCCTCCTATCTGCTGCCAGCCGGTCTGCATATTTCCATCATTTCCCATATAGTAATAATTGCCCTTGTCCTGAACCCAATCATTATATACATACTTATTTGCGCCCTTTTGATATCTCCACTTGCCATCAACCTGTTTCCATGTGCCTGCAAAGGCCGGAACTGCCATAAGCATACTCAAAGCTACTGCTGATATAGTCACTGCGAATCTTTTCTTCATGGAAGCTCTCCTTTCATTTCTCATATATTATTCACCTTTTGCCAATTTTTCTATTTGACTGTACTCGTTTCATTATAATTCATTATTCTTTTTTATGCAACTATGTCTTTACAGCCCCAAAACGCAGTCTCAGCCTATCCATACCGGCGACCCGCACCGGATGGTTAGGTCGTAATATAATCGAAAACGGCGGAGGGAACACTGTCTTTGCCATCCCACACAATTAGCGCTTCTTCGCTCATCCACCTGCCTGACTCTAATCTAGCTCTATGTCCATACTACCAGATCGAAAGCCCTCCAAATCCAGTGTAATATATATAAATCCCAGACTTTTTAAGGCTTCCGTAATTTCTTTTTGACGCTCCATGACTTTAGAAAAGGAAAGGCTGTCTACCTCCAAACGCACCAGATCCCCGTGAAGCCGGAGACGGATATTTCCTGGCAGAGCCGTACGCAAATACGCTTCCCCTTGGCCAATCCTGGTCAGTATGTCAAAGTCTATTTCCGTATTGTAGGGAAGCCTGGTAGCCATACATGGAGCAGAGGGTCTGGAGGCTACAGATATGCCATAAAAGGAGGCAAGCTTCTTTACTGCAGCCTTTGTAATATGCAGCTCTGCCAGAGGGCTGATGATTTCCAGCTCCTTTAAAGCCTGAATGCCAGGACGGTATACATGCATGTCATCCTCATTGGTTCCATCCAGAATCTGTCGGATACCCCTGACCTTTGCAAACTCCCTCAGCTTCCTGAAAAGATGGAGTTTACATAGATAACAGCGATTCACCGGATTGATTCGTATCTCTTCCTGCTCCAGCTCGTCCACTGTTATGACTTCATGTATGCCTCCCAGCTCAGCTGCCACCCGCTTTGCAATCTCCAGATCGCAGGAGGGGTGCAGACGGCTGTCAAAGGTTACTGCATATACCCTTTTACCGGTTCGCTCTGCCGCCTGTGCAGCCATTTTCAGCAGAAGGCTGGAGTCTACTCCACCAGAGAAGGCAAGGCATACATCCTCATCTGCCAATTTTCTTATTCTGGCTTCCAGCAAGTCCCTTTCTCTCATATTCAGCCTCTCTCTCACTGCTTTATTGCCATCTGTGCCTCGTTCCCAGCTCTGCGTACCTCATGGTACACGGTCTGAAAATCCACGTGATTGCTGCGGCACAGCGCTCTCACGCTCTCATACTCAGGATAGCAAAAGCTCCTTCCTTTGTAAAGGCAGACCTTTACCTGCGCATTTCCCCAGGAAGTACAAACGGTTTTATTCTCTCTCTCCAGCACCGTCCTGTCAACCGGATAATGTCTGATTCCAATGGTAGTGGTATGAACCAGTATAATCTCCTCCAGCCTTTCCCGCTCCCCCTCCCTGCAAATTACCGACATCATATAAGCCGGACGGTTCTTTTTCATAAAAATAGGAGTATACCACACATCTGCAGCCCCTGCTTCCAGCAAAAGCTCCATAACAAAGCCCAGACTTTCCCCTGAACAATCATCCAGATTGGATTCCAACACGCATATAGCCTCCCTATCCTCCCCGGATTCCTCCAGAATCATTGCCCTCAAAACATTTGCCTGCCTGAACACCTTATTGCCTGCTCCCATTCCCACCTTAACAAGACGGCAGGAAGCGGGAAGCTGCCTTTTTGTTCCCAATGCAGCCGCAATCGCCGCCCCCGTAGGCGTTACCATTTCTCCCTCATTATCTGTAAACCTAAGCTCCAGGCCATAAGCAGAAACAATATTGACAGTTGCAGGAACCGGAACCGGCAGTATTCCATGCTGACAGTGAACAAAGCCATGCCCCTCCGCCAAGGCTGAAACCACCACATCCTCAATCCCCAGATTATCCATGCACAGAGCCACGCTGATCATATCCACAATCGAGTCCACAGCTCCCACTTCGTGGAAATGCACCTGCTCCAGAGGCAGCCCGTGGGCCTTAGCCTCTGCCTCTGCTACAATCCTAAACATCCTCCGGGCCAGCTCCTTTACCCTTTCATTGGAATCCAGCCTGTCAATTATATGATAGATAGCGTAAAGGTTACGGTGCGCGTGAGCATGCCCATGGCTGTGAGTATGCTCATGCTCCCCACTATGCTCATGGCTATGAAGGTGTTCATGCCCACCACCACCCTCATGGCTGTGGGCATACGCATGCTCTCCACTTTTTCCACAACCTTGAACACGCTCATTCTCTCTATTAGTATCCCCGTCCTCCTCCAGATGCACGTCAAAATCAAAAGCATCCAGGCCACAAACAGTTTTTCTGCCAAAATGCAGATGATACCCGCCTACTCCCAGACTCTTAAGCCCCTGTTCCAGTACCTGCCGATCCGCTCCTAAATCCAGAAGCGCTCCTACCATCATATCACCGCTAATCCCAGAATTACATTCCAGATATAAAATCTTTCCCATATTATTTCACCGCCAGTCGATTTATTTGTGTGGCCAGATAGCCAGCGCCGTATCCATTATCAATATTCACAACCGAAATCCCATTGGCGCAGGAGTTCAGCATTGTCAGAAGGGCCGACAGCCCATGAAAGCTGGCCCCATACCCCACAGAGGTAGGCACCGCAACCACCGGGCAGTCTGCCAGACCTGCAAGCACAGTTCCCAAGGCTCCCTCCATCCCGGCCACCGCCACAATGCAGTTGGCTCTCACGATCCGTTCTCTCTGGGACAGAAGCCTGTGAATCCCAGCCACACCCACGTCAAAAATCCTGTCCACCCTGCATCCAAAGTATTCTGCCGTCTGGGCTGCCTCCTCTGCCACGGGAATGTCTGCTGTTCCTCCGGTGCACACAGCCACCAGACCTTTTCTCTCCTTCCCCTCCTTTTCGACCTTCAAAATCCTGGAAATAGGATCATAGGCCACCTGTGGTACAGCTTCCTTCACCAGCCTATGCTGTTCTTCGGAAGCCCTGGTTCCAAGCACCTCCCCATCCCGTTCAGAAAGCCTCTTGTATATCTCCAGAAGAAAGGCGTCTGGCTTTCCCTGGCAGAACACCGTCTCTCCAAAGCCTGACCGCAGCTTTCTATGATGATCCAGCTTCGCATACCCTAGATCCTCATAAGGCAGATTCTTCAGCGCCTCTTGTGCGTCCTCCACCTGAACCACTCCGTCCCGTACTTGCTCCAACAGCTTCTTAACATCCATATCCGGCTCTCCTTTCCCTTCAATTATATATCTGACGCCTCTTTTTCTCAAGCTCCATCCTTCCGTACGCAGCATACCCAAGTCCTGCTTCAATATTCATTACAATTCCATTATCCTTGTACAAACCCGATCCAGCAATTCCTCAGAATGGCTTACAACCACCATCCCTATCTCTCGCCCTCCGGCTTCCTCCAGAAGAAAATTCCACATCTGGCTCTGGGTAATCAAATCCAGCATGGCGCTTATTTCATCTGCCAGCAGAATTTTCGTTCTTCTTCCTAATGCCCTGGCTATACAAAACCTCTGCAGCTCCCCGCCGGAAAGCTCTCCTGGATACCGATCCATCCAGTCCTCCTCAATCCCCAGTCTCTGAATAATATCCTGAGACACCCTGTCCCCCTCCTTAATAACTTCCTTCATTTTTATCCTGGGATTCACTGATAATTCCGGATGCTGCCATATCATCTGCACTGGACAATATCCCTTGTAGGAGGACAGGGGCTTTCCATCCAAAAGCACCTGCCCATTATGGGGCTCCTCATATCCCCCAAGAATTTTACAAAGGGTCGTCTTTCCAAAGCCGCTGGGTGCCTTAAGCCCCAGCCGCTCCCCATCTTCCAGATACAGGCTTACATGATTTAGTACGTTCCTGCTTCCATTATCGTATCGAAAGGAAATGTCTACTGCCTCCAGTCTCATACTCCCGCCTTCCTGCATTTTACCATACCATCCCTGAAACTGCGATACTTAATTTCACCTCTGCAGCCCTCGTCATAGTCCAGACACCTAGGCCCATAAGGGCAGCCCTCAGGCAGATTTTTAACATAAGGCTGAGCGCCAGACGCAGCCTCAAACCCGTTGACCGGCATAGCCCGGTAAAGCGCCTTGCTGTAGGGATGGCGCAGCCTTTCCTCTCCTTTAAAGTCCTCTGCCGCGGCTTCCTCCACAGTCGTTCCTGCATAAAACACCACAATCCGATCAGCCGCCTCCACAGCCAGCTCCAAATCATGGGTAATCAGGAGAACACCCGCTCCATCGTCTGCAAGCTCCCGGAAATGAGAAAGCACCCGCTTTGCAGCGTTGATATGAAGCCCAGGTGTAGGCTCATCTGCGATCACCAGACACGGATTTTCCATTACTGCCGTGGAAATCAATACCCTCCGGGCCATACCTCCGGAAAGCTGGAAGGGATACAGCTGCTCTGTCTCCTTCCCCAGTCCGTAGCGCTCCAGAGCCCTCCGGCATTTTCCTCTGCTTTCCTTATCCCTTCTCCCCTTCCTCACCTGACTTCCTATAGTCATAAGAGGATCCAGATAGGAAACACTCTGAGGAACCAGTACCATCTCCCGTCCTCTCACTGTCTTTAAACGCTTCTGAGTAAGGGCTTCCCCTTTAAACGCAATATCTCCGCTCCAGGAAGCATTGCCCGGCAGCAGTCCCATTATTGCATGGGCCAAAAGACTTTTTCCAGACCCGCTTGAACCAACCACAGCCACCACCTGGCCGGCTCTCACCTTCACGCTTAAATCTCTAATCACAGGAAGCTTTGTCTGCCTCCATCCCCTCTCATACTGGGTAAAGAAGATCCCCAGATGCTTTACAGACAATATCACATCTCTCTCTGCCATGAACCCCTCCTACATATGAGCCTGAGCCGGATCTATAAGCCTCATCACAGCATCCCCCATAAAATGAAACAGCATCACTGCCAAAACCAGTAAAAGTCCAGGAAACAGCGCCAGCCACCATCTCCCCATAGTCAGGTATTTCATGCTCTCGGAAAGAATGATTCCAATGGCCGACTGCTCCGGCGAGAGCCCGAATCCCAGAAAGGTAATGCTTGCCTCATGAAGAATAGCATGGGGGAACAACAAAACTGTGCCTACCAACAGCTGAGGTAAAAGCTGAGGCAGCATATGCTTAAACGCAATGTTAAGCTTCCCCATCCCCAGCTTCCTGGCCACCTTAATATACTGGCTCTCCTTCAGCTGCAGAACTTCTCCTCGTAAAAGTCTTGCAAGAGAGGTCCAGTGAGTCAGAGATATTCCAACCAGCACTCCCATCTCTCCCTTACCCACTGCATATGAAATAAGAATCAGCAAAAGAATATGGGGAATCCCCATAACTAAATCGATGAAAAGCCCCACAACCCCGTCTGCAGCCTTGCCCAGACACGCAGCTGCCGTACCCATGATACAGGCAATTACAGCACTGATACAGGCAGTCAGAAATCCGGTACGGATGCTGATGGAAAGCCCTGCAAGCGTTCTGACAAACATATCCCTTCCCATCCAGTCTGTTCCAAAAAGATAGCGGAGGCTGGGAGCAAGATTTTTTCTAGAAAAATCTGTGACCATAGCCTCCCCCGACAGCCTCTGCCCGATCACGGCAATTACCGTCATCATAACGGCAGCCAGCGCCATCAGAGCAGCCATCATTTTCCTTCCGTTCCATATGTTATTCCTTTTCATGAACCCTCCCTCCTTCTCATTCTGGGATCAATCGCTCCGTACAGCACATTTGCCGCCAAATTTCCCATGCATACAACAGCTCCGGTGACGATTGTGATCCCCAAAAGAAGAGGCACATCTCCCCCCAGGCCCGCAGCCACTGTAGCCTGCCCCAGGCCAGGGTAGGAAAACACCTGCTCCACCAGCACAGAACCGCCGAAAATCTCACTGACTGAGGCAAACTGAAGCGTCATTGCCGGAAGAAGAATATTACGGATTCCATGCCTCTTTATAATGCTCCATCTGGACTCCCCTCTGGCTCTTGCAAAAAGCACATAATCACTCTCCATCACCTCTGCCATCTTCTCCCTTGTATGAAGAACAATATTGGAAATGCCTGTCACAGACAATGCAGCTACAGGCAGTACGCTGTGCAAAAGCCTGTCCCTTACCGTCACTGCCCCTGCCTCCACCCCAATGGGTACGCTAAATCCAATGGGAAGCACCTGAAGCCAAACTCCAAACACCATAAGCAGCGCCAGCGCTACCCAAAAAGCCGGTGTACTGGCTGTTACCAAAGCATAGGCTGATATAATCCTATCTGCCGGACCGCCCTTATTGGCTCCTGCAATCACTCCCAGCGCAAACCCTGTGATCCCCGACAGAGCCCAGGCGGCAGCCATAAGCCCCAGGGAATTTCTAAGCTTCATCCCTATAACCTGGGCTACAGGCTGTCTGTACAGCAGGGATATTCCCATATCGCCTCTTAAAAAATTCCCTGCCCAGGCAAGATAACGCTCCACAGGCGGCGTATTCATCCCCCAATACTCCTTCAGCACATCAATCTGCTCCTGGCTCATTCCTCCCAGAGCCGCCTGTCCCACATTGGTCTTAAGAGGATCCAGAGGCGAAGCTGATACCAGAAAAAATGCCGCTATGCTCACAAGCGCCAAAAGAACCGCCATCCGTATCACGCTTATTCCAGCCTGTTTCCAATTCATCTGTCCGCCCTTTCTATCCCCTTACTTCCAGCTCCACTGATCCACATTGTTCACAATGGACCAGCCATGACCATGAGGATGAAGCTTCTGATCCGCCACCTTCAGGTTCTCCCTAGACCAGTAGAGATGATCGATATTTGCCAGCCAGATCCAGGGAATATCCCCGTCCTGGGTAATGCCTGTTTCTCCGTCCCACTGGGCCTTTTTCCAGAGCTCATAGGACTCCTCCAGATCGCCGCTGGCTAAAGCCTCATCCATGTATTGATCCACCCGTTCATTTTTATAGGGCGAATATCCCGCCAACCCTGTATCAGCGTCCGTATGGTAAATGTTGTAGAGCTCCATAGGCGTATGGGCACCCCACCCCCATATAAGAGGCTGTGACTCTGCTCTGTCATAGGCGGTATCCCAGCCTACACCCTCCGTTTTTACAGCAATTCCCAAGTTCTTTAACTGATTAGCCGTATTCGCAGCCAATGCCTGACGCACCGAATCGCTGGCTGGATACATCAGCGTAAACCCAGCCTGCTTTCCGTCCTTTTCACGACACCCCTCAACTCCCATCGTCCAGCCTGCTTCATCCAAAAGAGCGGCAGCCTGATCAGGAGCATAGGCAATCTCTGCCTCGCTGTTGTACCAAGGCATCTTATCACATACACTATATGCCGGGCTTCCATAACCATTCAGAACATCCTCAATCATTTCCTCCCGGTTAATAGCCAGGTTTATAGCTCTTCTTACCCGTACATCCGATGTAAAATCATTTCCAATAGGGGTCCCGCTTTCAGAGGTTTCCCCTGCCGGTACAGTAGGAAGATTAAAACCGCGGTTATCCACAGTCTCAAAGCTTAAAAGCTGATATCCTGGCAAGGTCTGGTCTGAATAGGAGGCCGCTGTATAAGCCAAATCCACCTGTCCCGATCTTACAGCCGCATAAGCCCCATCCTCATCCATAAAAAGGATCGTCACCTTCTTCATCTTCGGCGCCTCACCATAGTAATCGGGATTTGCCTCCAGAATTACCTGCTGCCCCCTGTCCCACTGGGCCAGCTTATATCTGCCGGAGCCGATGGGATTAGAGCCATAACCAGCGCCGTAGGCATGCTCCGGCACAATTCCCACAATGGCCATCGTATAAGGCCAGATTGAATAGGGACGCTCCATATGAAATTCCACCGTGCTGCCATCCTTTGCCACTGCTTCCTTAAGCATGGTAAAATCATTCACCGAGCTGGTATTCTTCAATGTATTATAAGTAAATGCCACATCCTTTGCCGTCAGCCTTTCTCCATCTGTAAATAACACATCATCTCGTATCGTAACCGTCCAGATAAGCCCGTCACTGCTGACTTTCATATCTGTAGCCAGGTCATAGCCAATGGTTAAATCCTTATTCGTAACTGTCAGCGTGCTCTGTATGAGAGGCTCATGGACATGCTCGCCAGCCCCCCAGCCATAAGCTGGGTCAAAGCCCGCCTCTGGCTCCGAATTAGGCCCCATAACCACTATTACATCCTCCCTGTCCTGCTGCTTACCATCCTGCTCTGCCTGCGCTCTAGTCTTGCCTCTGCCGCTTTCACCGGCGGTGCCGCTACAGCCTGTAAGTACCATAGCCGCAGACATCAGCACAGCCGCCTTTTTCACCAAACTCCGCCTCATTCCAATTCTCCTTTTCCATCTGCCTGTTCCAGCCTGCTGATTATGATGGACTTCATCTGCTTTGTACCCATTTCAGCAGCCAAAGGGGCAAAAAAATACCAAAAAGATGCCTGCGCCTTTCTTTTGAAGCGCTATACCTTCTTGGTATCTTTACTTTATATTATGTTTCTGTCCAGCTGGAACGTTCATTCTCTCTTTTAGATTTTGTTTCAGCATACAGCCTGTAAATGGTGACTTCTGTCAACCGAATACTCCAATTATACTGAATGTAAAGAGATAGGTCAAGAAGGTTTTAAACAAAGGTTTGCTTACGGAAGCCTTCGCTTTAGCAGCCGCAGATAATTCCGCTTCCTCATTTCCATCCGAAGAAGTATGCCGCCCATCTCACCATAAGCCAGCTCATTAAATTGGTATCCTCCTCAGACCCTGGAGAATTTATCCCCTTGCCCATTCCCATGAAAGAGCCAATGCAAAGTATCGAAATCTCAATCAATGAGTTTCCAATTACCTATCTTTATCATAAATGCCTGCCAAAGAAAGATACCTCCCTTTGTTTCTAAGTTTCCAGTACACGACCATCTGTAGAAATTACCGCTACCTGCCAGGGAATCATCTTTCCACAGCCTTTCAGAGCCGTCTTTACTGCATTCTCAATTCCTCCGCAGCATGGAACCTCCATCCGTACTACCGTTACAGATTTAATATCATTTTCCTTCAAAATTGCAGTAAGTTTCTCACTATAATCCCCTTCGTCCAGTTTCGGACAGCCAATTAGAGTTATCTTATTTTTTATGAAATCTGAGTGGAAATTTCCATAGGCATAAGCCGCACAGTCAGCAGACACCAGCAGATGCGCACAATTGAAATAAGAAGCGTTCACCGGTACTAGCTTTATCTGTACCGGCCACTGGCATAGCTCTGACATTTGACACGTCCCTGAGGATACCCCGGACAAAGTGGTTCCAGATACAGAAACTGCTCCAGGCACCTCGCTTTCGGAGGTTTCCTTACCTATACCGCTATGACGTTCAATAGCTCTGGCCTGAGTTCCAGGACACCCGCAGGGCAGAACCTTCTTGCCTGGTCTCGCTTCCTGTAACGCCAGCACAGCCGCTTCATCATAAGCCGCGGCCTCCCTCTCTTCAAAGGTAATGGCACCTGTGGGGCAGACCGGCAGGCAGTTTCCCAGTCCATCGCAGTAATCATCCCTCAAAAGCTTTGCTCTGCCCTCCACCAGTCCCATCGCTCCCTCATGGCAGGCATCTACACACAAACCGCAGCCATTGCACAGCTCCTGGTCTATATGAATAATTTTTCGAATCATTCTAATTCCTCCCTTGTGTTTATAAGGTTATTATACTATACTAAACCCGACAAGTATATTGGTACAACAACAAGGTGAAAAAATATGATAGAAATTTTCGATAAGATAAAAGCAAATCCTCTATTTGAAGGAATTAACGCGACTAGCTTTGACCATATGCTCTCCTGCATCGAAGGCCGGGTAAAAACATACCAAAGGAATGAACTGATTCTGCTGGCCGGAGATCCGGTCAAAACGGTGGGACTTGTAATATCTGGCCGGGTTCAGGTATTTCGTGAAAATGAGGAAGGCAAGCAAAACCTCATGGCAGAGCTTCAGGAGGGCGAGCTCTTTGCAGAGGTTTTCGCCTGCGCAAACGTCTCTCACAGCCCTGTTACAGTAGCTGCAGCCCAGGACAGCCAGATACTTCATCTTAACTATAAAAAAATTATTACCACCTGCTCTTCTGGCTGTCCCTTTCACTCCCGGCTTATCGAAAATATGCTTACGCTGATAGCCCATAAAAACCTGATACTGAACCAAAAAATAGAAATTCTCTCCAAACGCTCCACCAGGGAACGCCTTCTTCTATACTTTAACATCCAAAGGCAAGGGGCCTCCCACTTCACCATTCCCTTTAGCAGGGATGAACTGGCTGCTTATCTTTGTGTAGAACGAAGCGCTATGTCCGCAGAGCTGTCCCGCATGCAGAAGGACGGACTGATCCGCTACAAGAAAAATGAAGTGGAGTGGCTTCACTGCTAGATAAATTCACCAACATATCCTGCTTCTAAAACTATCCGCTTTACTTTTTTGGTATTTACCTCCGAAAACTTGGAACCTCTTTTTCTTCTCGACATACAACCAATTTGCTTTCCTAACGGCCCAAGCACAAAAATCTCTTTATTTATACCTTCAATCTCAGCAATCGTACAATCGTAAATACAGAGGAAGAGCCGCCCTGAGAGCGGCTCTATGCCTGCCAATCGCTTTAGTTTGCTGTCAGTCTCAAAATGGTATTGTCCCGTTCAATGTCGATTGCAGGATTACAGCCTGGCGCCGCCTCTTTCCAGATCAGGATATTCTTGTGAAGCGCAGTAATATCTGTGTCAAATGGAGGCTCTGTTTCAGAAGGGCTGACACCATATGTAAATCCTATCATACGAGAGGTAGAATTTTTTGACGAACTAAGAGTATTTGAGTATAAATATGGATCCAGACGGAACCAATGCTCATACTGCCTTTTTGCGGCTGGCTTTTTATATACTTCAATGCTCCCATCCCTATTTCTGAAGATAGATACTCTGTCTCCTGATGCCAAATTACCCTCTCTCCAGGCTTCTACTCCGCCCTTGTTTGCCAATGGAGTGATCGTCTGTCCGGCTGTATTAATTGAGCTTACCCACCCCACATTTCCAGAGCCAATGCAAAAGGCGGTAAATACAGTATTTATGTCTCCTTCAAAAGCTACCCAGTAAAAGCAACGTGTCGCCTCAAAGTCCAGCCTGTAGATATCCCCAAAGGATAAACAGGATGTATAACACGATAACGTCGTACTCTTCGATCTTAAAACTCCAGATGAGTGATCCAGCGTAACAGCCATCCTTTCTTTTGTTGTAATATCAGACATTGCAGTCAATCTTGACAGCTCTGGATAAGCGTTACATACCTCCTTGTTGCTGCGGATTCGGATTGTAAACGCACCATTGTTCCTTAGACCTTCCACCAAAAGGGGGGCTATTACATCTCTGTAAGAGTTATTACCGTAGTGCGAAGGCTTATTGGCTGTCGTCTTGCCAGTGCCATTTATCAGATTAGACTGAGCCCCCCTTGGAATCTTAATATAGGTATTGGGATTCCAGCTTTTATAATTATCCCATATCTGCTGACACTGTCCCTGGGTATACCAATAGCTGACCGTTTCTACATTGTACCAAATATCCTTGTCAAATCTACCCTTAGGGGTACGGGCTCCATATCCGGCCTCGTTCAGCTTTGAAAAAAAATCCTCTGTCATTGCTTGAAAGCCAGCCTGATGATTGGCCGCGTTTGCACTGTCCGCCTCCCCTTGGAGCCATATCAATCCGGCAAATAAGTTATTTGGATTTAGCCCCAGCACATACTTAATCCGGTCAACAAGCGCTTTGTAATAGGCGGACTCTATCCCCCATCTCAATACTCCTTCGGAGGGCTTCATCGTCTCTCTATTATAGGTTCCGTAACTGCCCGATAGAAAGCCAGTCCCACCGTAGGCGCAGGGCAAAATAAGCACTCCGTAATCCTCCGGTATATACCGCAGCATTATATTCGCCAAGGGTAAGTGAATCCCCTTAGTTCCCCCCTCCTGGACCTTCGTCATATCCTGGAAATTTTGAGCACAGGAGGTCAGTGGCACTAGCTTAAGGTTGTCATCCTTTAAAAATCCCAACTGCATTACTCTTTGCGAATTAAACGCCCGGTCTGTGTATGGATCAATCGGAGATTCATCATATCCGACTGCATTTGACTGTCCGGCTACTGCAACAACAATAAATTTATCATATTGCCGATTTGAGTCGTACACTGACAATGTTGAAGAATTTTCTGCCTCACCTACTCCGGACTCCCCAGAATCTGCTTCCGTTTCTAAATGATTTCGTATTCCGTCCATGGTGATGTCTCCATCTTTCTCTATATTGTTTACATATCCCATCTTTTTTCTCCTTTTCTGATAAAAATTTTTCCTGCCTCGCCTCTCATTAAGAAGCTTTGATTATAACCCTTCTGGTTCTGCTATATCATCCCGGCTTATCCCGTAAGTCCCAAATATGTTGAAACCCCATATAGCCTTCTCAAGTAATCTCCGTTCCCTATTTACTATGACTTAGCAGCCCTGCCTTGCCCACCGGCTCACCTCCTGTCCTCATGGCGCTTCCGCCAATCCTAACATACATCTGTCACCCTTCACCTCCCATTCACATCTGCTTACTACTGCTTATCCTCCAGAACTGCCTGGAAATTCTCCGAGCCATGCAGATTCTTGTCCAGCTTACTTTGTAAAAAGTAAAAAATCTAAATCATTTTTCTTTCCTCCTTTTAAAGTTTTATTTTTTGAACTTTTTTATTAAAAATATTTTCGCTTTCCCTTAAGTAGGCCTACCACTTTCATTTCTTTGCAGATATCCTGCTGTTTAAGGACAATCCCTCTCTTACAAGAGCTATCGTATTACAGTCCTAATTGCCATCAAAATCCTGCTATGTAGCGAGTTCTTCCTAATGTTACCTTTGTGCTTGCTGTAACCAACTCCTGCCTCTACTTTTTAGAAGTTCAATATATTTAACTACTGTAGACAGTATATCGGATTGTTTCTTATATGTCAATACAAAAATTCAATTTTTTTAACCTTTGTTATTTTTGTTGAACTATTATCTATCATATGTTATGATATCCTCATAGGAGGGCTGGCGATGAAAAAAGAAAATACTTCCTTGAGATTAAAAAAGCTCATGTCTGAAAGAGCTTTAAAACAGGTTGACATACTGAAGGCCTGTGCCCCGTACTGTCAAAAGTATAATGTTAAAATGAACAAATCTGACATAAGCCAGTATGTTTCTGGTAAAGTAGAGCCAAATCAAGATAAACTTTTTATTCTCGCGAACGCATTAAATGTTAATGAGGCATGGCTTATGGGTTTTGATGCTCCTATAAGCAGAAATGTATCTCTCACATCTGCCGCTGACTATAATATGACCAGCCGGACGGAACATACAAAAAACCAACAGACCTTGCTTAATCATTTTTCTAAATTAAACCTGAAGGGTGAACAAGAGGCTATTAAACGCGTAAAAGAACTTACTTATGTTCCCGACTATTCCGCAAATCCAGACGAGCAGCTAATAGAGCTTTCAAATACACATAAAACTGCAAAAGCGAATGACAATGACTCATCTGATTATGGCTGCGGTACGAGGCATTATGATACTATTCCACCCTATGATTTTACCCCTATAGAAAAAGCTGCATCATCCCAGCTAATTGCGGCTCACAATGATCATCTGTACGAAGATGGAGAACTTGACAAAGTTCAATCAGACCTTGCAAAGCTAAAAAATAAAAAATGATTCAAACGGAGGTAGCACGTAGAATATGACCACTTACGAGGAATTATTGGACGAGGCAGAGCAAAATAATGTTCTTATTCTGGAAAACGTCCACTTTGAGTCTCAGTCCGACGGCCTTATTAACGGAAATGTAATCGGACTAAGCGACAAGCTTAAAACCTCAGTTGAAAAGGCCTGTATCGCTGCCGAAGAACTTGGCCATTATCATACAACTGCAGGAAATATAATTGACCCTACCATACCAGGAAATCGCCAACAGGAGAAGAAAGCCCGCCTATGGGCTTTCAACCGTATGATAACGCTGGATAAGCTTATTTCAGCTTGGGAGCACAGCTGCAGGAACCGTTATGAAATTGCAGAGTATCTGGAAGTAACAGAAGCATTTTTACAGGAAGCTATTGATGATTATCGCTCCAAATTTGGTATTATGGTTACGAAAGGGGACTATATAATTACCTTTGAGCCCGCTTTAAGTGTCCGTAAAATTGTTTGGATGGAGGTAATAACGGAAGGATAGATAAAACCCTGGCAGTTTTGTAAGCCTGCCTATAGCTTATTGGTATCTATTTTTGGGTAGGAGAGGTAAAGCTTTTTCCTCCCACTAATATAAACAATATTTAAAATGCTCTCCATTCATTTGAGCTTATGGGAAAGCATTTGTGAGTATAAAAATACATTTCTGTTTCTATAATGCATCTCCATTAATTGAAATCTCTGCTCCAATGTTTAAAGATATAGCTTCATCTCTCAAAGCACCTAGCTGCTGTCAATCTATTTGGGGTTATTATGTCAAAAAAGGTCAGCAGTAGCTGACCTTTTTTGACAGTTCGAAGCCCTTAAAAACCAGGGATTTTAAAATGCGGCTAACAGGACTCGAACCTGCACGGTCGCCCAATGGAACCTAAATCCATCGTGTCTGCCAATTCCACCACAGCCGCAAATGAAATGTGTAACAAAAAACTCCAATACCTTTCAGAATCAGAACTTAATTGTACTGCGGGTAGCCGGACTTGAACCGGCACGGTATTGCTACCGAGGGATTTTAAGTCCCTTGTGTC